>OBZS01000335.1_pt1 | contig 16667 bp, 15 predicted proteins | sample 1476981 | NCBI WGS metagenome assembly OBZS01 (sample SAMEA2580254, study PRJEB22360) | human gut metagenome | biome: human gut; feature: human-associated habitat; material: faeces | place: Denmark | collected 2008/2010 | reverse complement strand
GCTTTAGGCAGCGCCGCAGGTTTTGTTCTGCCCAAACGGGCAGCGTCATATACTGATGCAGATACCCTGTGCAGTGCCCGCAGGAAGAATCTGAAGAGGGAAGTGGCGAAGATGTGGGAAAAGCAGACGGAAGCACAAACGATATGGCAACCCGCGAAAAAGAGTGGCCGGCAAAGTGAAAAAACGCAGGACCCTCTGCTTTTGGTTCAGCTTTTGCTGTGTGTGGCGGCGGTGGCATTCGCCATTTTGGCCAAAAGCATGGATGCAGGCTTCCTTCCGCAGCTTTCGCAGGCGATGGACACCGTGTTGTCGCAAGGTGTGGATTTTTCGCAGGAAAACACGTTTGCCCATTTTGCCGGCGGCATGGTGGACGGCCTGCGGGAAAGCGCACGCCAGGTGATGGCACAGCTGGACGGGGCGGCGCAGACGGCATCTTCTGCGCCTGCACAGGGCGGATATTTGCCCGTGCAAAAGGATGATACGCCCCCGGAGGGGTTCTCCATGGATGCCTATGTGCCCAAACAGCCGCTTTACAGCCCGGTGCAGGGCACGCTCACCTCCGGGTACGGTTATCGGGATAACCCTGTGAACGGGCAGGAGGATTTTCATGCAGGGCTGGACATCGCCGTGGCCGAGGGCACCCCTGTGCACTGTGCGCAGGATGGCCAGGTGGTGCAGGCCGGTTTTAACAGCATACGCGGCAACTACATCATTGTGCGCCATTCAGACGGGCTGCAAACGCTGTATCAGCATCTGGCGTGCGGCTTTGTGCGTGCGGGCGAGGGGGTTACACGGGGGCAGGTGATTGCCAGTGCGGGCTCTACGGGAATGTCAACCGGCGCGCACCTTCACTTTGAGCTGATTTATAATGGCGTGCGGTACGACCCATCTGCCGCGCTTTTGGCCTCATGAACCGCCATGCCGGGGCAAACGGCGTTTTGCTGCTGGCAGCCCTTTCTGCCGGGCTGCTGTTTGACCCAATGGGCATTTTGCGCATGGCTTTGGCGGCAAGCGTGATGCACGAGGCCGGGCACGTCCTTGCCTACGTGCTGTGCACACACAACATGCCCAGGTTGGCGCCGTCGCTGGGCGGGGTAAGCCTGTGCATGGACAGAATGCTTGCGCGCAGGCAGGAGCTTGCCGTAGTGTGCGCCGGCCCGCTGGTGAATTTGATTTGCGCAGCGGGATTGTTTTGGGCGGCATGGCAAAAAGCCAGCTATGGCGTCTATTTTTTTGCCGCGGTGCACCTGTGCATGGGCCTGTATAACTGCCTGCCGTTCGGCGTGCTGGATGGTGCGCGCCTGCTGGCCCTGATGGTACCGGTGCAGGGGCTGCCTGCCCTGGCGCGCATACAGCGCGCCCTGCTGGCGGCCTTTGTTCTGCTGGCGGGTTTGGCGGCGCTGCTGGCGCCACTGCCTTTTCAGGCGCGCTGTGCGGCGGCGCTGGCACCATGTTACCTTTTGGCACAGCAGCTGCCCGGCAAGCGGGCAGGGTAAGGCGCGGCGTTCAAATTTTCCATTTTGGTGCAGCTTTGTGTGCGGTTGCATGATTTGCAGTATCCTGCTATAATAATCACGATTTTTCCGCTGATTTGCCCGCAAAGATGCGCTTTGCGGGCCGCGGGTGCTGGGAAGAGGTTGCAGGAATGCCAGATTTGAATGAATTGAGACAAGCCCTTTTGAAGGTGCAAAAACCTGCGCGCTACACCGGCGGGGAGCCGGGCTGCGTGTACAAAGACAAAAAGGATGTGCAGCTGCGGTTTGCGTTCTGTTTTCCGGACACCTATGAGGTGGGTATGTCCTTTTTGGGGATGAAGATTTTATACGAGATTTTGAACGACCGCAAAGAGTTTTGGTGCGAGCGCGTTTTCATGCCATGGGTGGACATGAAAGCAGAGATGGAACGCCAGAACATCCCTTTGTATGCGCTGGAGAGCAAAGACCCTCTTTCAGAATTTGACGTGGTGGGCTTTACACTGCAGTACGAGCTTTCCTACACCAATATCCTTGCCATGCTGCAGCTTGGCGGCATTCCGCTTCTGGCCGGCCAGCGTGGGGAGGACGCACCCTTTGTGGTGGCGGGCGGCCCCTGTGCCTGCAACGCCGAGCCCCTGGCCGATTTCTTCGATTTGTTTATGCTGGGCGAGGGGGAAGTGCAGCTTCCAGATGTGTGTGACACCATCCTGGAAGGGCGCAGGGCCGGGCTTTGCAAGCATGACATTCTGGTGAAGCTGGCGCAGATACCGGGCGTGTATGTGCCAAAGCTGTATGAGGTATCGTATCTCCCGGATGGGCGGGTGGAAAAAGTTACCCCGCGCTGCGGTGCGCCCGCTGTAGTGACAAAGGCTATTCTGCCCGATATGAACGCGCAGCCGCTTCCGCGCAACTTTGTGGTGCCCATGATTGGTGCTGTGCATGACCGTGCACAAATTGAAGTGCTGCGCGGATGTGTGCGCGGGTGCCGTTTTTGCCAGGCCGGTTTTTTGTACCGGCCCATGCGCCAGCGGGACGCAGGCATGCTCAGTGAAGCGGGCCGCGTATTGTGCGAGAACACCGGCTATGACGAAATTTCGCTTACCAGCCTTTCCACCAGTGACCACGGCCAGCTGGAAGAACTGCTGGACGATATGCTGGAATGGACGGGCAAAGAGCATGTGAGCATGTCGCTGCCCAGCCTGCGCATTGATAACTTTTCACAGTCTCTGGTGGAAAAAACCTCTCGCGTGCGCAAAAGCGGCCTTACCTTTGCGCCGGAGGCCGGCACACAGCGCCTGCGGGATGTTATCAATAAGAACGTCACCATGGAAGAGATAGAAAAAACCTGCACCCTTGCCTTTGATGCGGGCTATACTTCGGTGAAGCTGTATTTTATGATGGGCCTGCCCACCGAGACGCTGGAGGATATTGAGGGCATTGCCCAGACGGCGCAGCGCGTGGTGGAGCTGTTTTACCAGAACCCGAACCGACCAAAAGGCAAAAGCGTGCAGGTGTCCATCAGTGTGGCATGCTTTGTGCCAAAGCCGCACACACCGTTCGAGTTTGTGCCGCAAGACACGCAGGAGGCCCTGCAAAAGAAGCAGCAGCACCTTTTGCACAGTGTAAAAAGCAGAAAGATCAGCGTCAGCTACCACGACAGCCGCACCAGTTTTCTGGAGGCGGTGTTCGCCAAAGGGGACAGACGGCTTGGCGCCGTGCTGCTGGAGGCGTTCCGCCGCGGCTGCTATTTCGACAGCTGGGAAGAGCATTTCCGTTTTGACACATGGATGCAGGTGTTTCGCGATATGGGGGTAGACCCCGCCTTTTATGCCAACCGCGCGCTTGGCTTTGACGAGACGCTGCCCTGGGACCATCTGGATTACGGCGTCACCAAACAGTATCTCATCCGCGAGTACGAAAAGGCGATGCAGGCGCGCACCACACAGCCGTGCAACCGCGCGTGTGCGGGCTGCGGCGCAAATAACCTGTTGGGGAGGGCTTGCTTTGACTACCGTTAGGGTGTGGTTTACCAAAACTGGCGAAGCGGCATATATCTCTCTGCTGGACCTTCAGCGTGTGATGCAGCGCGCGCTGAAGCGCGCAAGGCTGCCCGTATGGTATACACAGGGCTTTAACCCTCATATCTATATGACGTTTGCCGCCCCGCTTGCTCTTGGCCAGGAGAGCCTGGTGGAATCGCTGGATTGCAAGATGGAGCCTCTTCCGGAAAATTGGCAGCAGGCGTGCGCGGCCCTGCAGGCGTGCCTGCCTGCAGGCATATGCGCTGTAAAGATAGAGCCGGCAGGGATGGACCCCTCTGAAATTGCCAGCGCCGTATATGAGGTGCGTTACCCTGTTCAAATGCGGCAGGATGTGCTGCGTGCCGTGCAGGCATATAACACCGTTCCACAGGCCCTGGCAGAGAAGAAGGGCAAAAAGGGGAAAATAAAACAGATAGACCTGAAACAGTATCTTCCGGCTTTGGAAGTGCAGGAAAAGGACGGCGCAGTGTTTTTTTCGGTGCAGCTGCCGGCCGGGAACACGCTTACTGTGAACCCTGCCCTGCTGCTGGATTATTTGGAAAACGAGGCCGGCCTGCCGTCGGGCGCCCCGCGCATTCTGCGTGTGGCCCTGAAAACACAGAGCAATGAAAATTTCTGTTGATTTTCCTTGCATTGCATACTCTTTTGTGGTATTATATTTTAGCGTTATGCCGCTGTGCCAACAGCGGGGTTAATGTATCATCATTAAACGGACAGTCCTCTGCCGGTGTGCCGGGTATGAATGTCTCTCAAAACATGGAGGAAATGAAAAATGGACGCAATGAAACTGATGACCGAGGGCATGCTCAAAGAGAACCGGCCCGTGTTTAATGTGGGCGACACCGTGCGTGTGTCTGTGCGCATCAAAGAGGGCGAGCGCGAGCGCATCCAGGCCTTTGAGGGCACTGTGATTGCGAAGCGCCACGGCGGCATCCAAGAGACGTTTACCGTTCGCCGTTCTTCCTACGGCGTGGGTGTAGAGCGTGTGTTCCCCGTGAACTCCCCGTTTGTGGAAAAGGTGGAAGTGGTGCGCAAGGGCAAGGTGCGCCGCGCCAAACTGTTCTACCTGCGCAACCGCACGGGCAAGGCTGCCAAGGTCAAAGAGCAGCTGTGATTTGTGGCTATCGAAAGAAAGGGAGAATGGTTGCATTCTCCCTTTTTTCCGTATTCTGCTGAAAGGAGGCGCACGGGCAAATGGATGACGGGCATAAAAAGCATAACCCCGAATGGTTCGAGTGGTACGACGCTGCGGTGTTTGGCCTTGCTGTTATTGTGCTTTGCTTTACATTTGTGGTGCGCATTGTCACAGTGGATGGCCATTCTATGGAGCCAACGCTGTCTTCCGGCCAGCGCGTGGCCGTGCAAAGCGCATTCTACCGCCCGCAGCGCGGCGATGTGGTGGTGGTGGATTCTTACTCCCGTTACGGCGATATGCTGGTGAAGCGTGTGGTTGGGGTAGGCGGCGACGTCATTGACATTGATTTTGAGTCAGGCATTGTGTACCGGAACGGTGAAGCGCTGGAAGAACCCTATGTGCTGGGCCCCACTACGCTCTCTTACGATATTCAGTTCCCCATAACGGTGCCGCAGGGCAGTGTGTTCCTGCTGGGTGACAACCGCAACGGCTCCAAGGACAGCCGTTCCAGCGAGATTGGCTGCATTGACGAGCGGGACCTTTTGGGCAAGGTGCTTTGGCGGCTGACGCCACTTTCTAAAATTGGGAAGGTAACATGAGCGAAAATATCAACCACAGGCAAATTCAGTGGTTCCCGGGCCATATGGCCCGCACCCTGCGCCTGATTTCGGAAAACAGAAAAAATGTGGACGTGGTGTTGCAGCTTTTGGACGCGCGCATCCCGCGTTCCAGCCTGAATCCGGAGCTGGAAAAGGCTACACAGGGCAAACCGCATTTGTACCTGCTGAATAAGGCAGACCTTGCGGATGAAGCCGTCACCGCGCGCTGGAGGGCATATTTCAAGGCCCGGGGCGCGGGGTGCCTTGCACTCTCCAGCAAACAGCGCACCGGCATGCAGGGGGTAAAAGCGGCTATCTCGGCCGAGCTTGCCGCACTTTTGGAAAAACGGGCCCAGCGCGGCATGGCCGGCGCGCGCACGCGTGTGATGGTGGTTGGCATCCCCAATGTGGGGAAGTCTACTTTCATCAACAGCTTTACGGGCAGCGCCCGTGCCAAAGCGGCAGATAAACCCGGTGTGACGCGCGGCAAGCAGTGGATCAGCGCCGGGGCGTACGATTTGCTGGATATGCCGGGCGTTTTATGGAAAAAGTTTGAATCGGACGAGGTGGCTGCAAACCTTGCGTTCATTGGCGCCATCCGCGATGAGATATTGGATATTGAAACGCTTGCCATGAACCTGCTGGCACAGCTGCAGCGCATGTACCCGCAGCGCCTGGCACAGCGTTACCGCCTGGAAGAGAGTGACATGGCGCTGGACGCATACGATTTGCTGTGCGCAGTGGGCAGAAAGCGCGGCATGCTGATGAGCGGCGGCGCGGTGAACACCGAGCGCGCGGCCATTATGCTGGTGGATGAATTCCGCGCAAGCAAACTGGGGCGCATTTCACTGGAAAGGCCGGAAGAAGGATGAACGAGGCACTGTTTGCATATGATGAAGCGGTGCGCACGGAATGCGGCGTTCTGTGCGGTGTGGATGAGGCCGGGCGCGGCCCGCTGTGCGGGCCCGTGTGCGCCGGGGCGGTTATTTTGCGCGCAGGCGATGTCATCGAGGGCGTGAACGATTCCAAAAAACTTTCAGAAAAAAAGCGCGAGGCGCTGTTTGACGTGATTTGCGCGCGCGCCGTGTGCTGGAACGTGGCGCTGGTGGGGCCGGAGGTCATTGATGAAATCAATATTTTAAACGCCGCCATGCTGGCTATGAAGCAGGCGGTAGAGGGGCTTGGTGGATGGAAACCGGTGCCCGAAGCTGGAAGTGCCGGTGAGAAGCGTGGTGAAGGGCGATGCGGCCAGCGCAAGCATTGCAGCGGCGTCTATTCTTGCCAAGGTGACAAGGGACCGGTATATGCGGCAGTTGGCGCAGGAATACCCTCAGTATGAGCTGGACGTGCACAAGGGTTACCCCACAAAGCGCCATTACGAACTGCTGGATCAATACGGCATCCAGCCTTTTTACCGCAAAAGTTTCCTGAAAAAACGGGGCTATGTGTAATGGACAAAAAAGAGCTGGGCCGGAAAGGGGAAGCGCTGGCCAGGCGGCACTATGAAGAACACGGATATCATGTGCTGGCGATGAATTACCGCACCCGGCTGGGTGAGGTCGATGTAATTGCGCAGAGGGGCAGCCTTTACGTTTTTTGCGAAGTAAAAGCGCGAAGCGGCGGCCCGTATGCCCCGCGGGAAGCGGTGACCCCCGCAAAACAGCGGCGGCTGATGCTGGCGGCCCAGCACTATGTGGCCACCCAGCTGGGCCGGGAAGTGGAGATGCGCTTTGATGTGGCGGAAGTGATATGGCAGGACGGGAAATTTTGGTTCCGCTGTATCGAAGATGCGTTTTCATGTTGAGAAAGGGGCGGCACGGATGGATTTTTTTGACCTTCACTGCGATACCCTGACGCGCCTTGTGCAGACGGGAGAACAGCTTGCAGACACAGAAAGCTGTCATGTCAGCCTGAAAAAGGCCTCTGCCTTTGGCCGGTGGGCCCAGGTATATGCCTGTTTTGTGCCCGACAAGCAAAATGGCAAAGGGGCGTTTGCCTGCTATGAACGCCAGCGGGATGCCTTTTTGGGCCAAATGGCGCGCTGGGCAGGCCAGGTGCAGCCCTGTGCAGACGGCCCGGCGCTGGCCGCCGCCTTTGCAGGCGGGCGGCGGGCAGCTATCCTCAGTGTAGAGAATGGCTCGGCATTAGAGGGCAACCTGTCCCGGCTGGAGGTTTTTCACCGCGATGGCGTCCGCTTTTTGACACTCACCTGGTTCGGGGAAAACGAGCTTGGGTTTGGCAGCCTTGCCGGTGGAAAACTGAAGCCCTTTGGGCGTGAAGTGGTGAAAAAGCTGCCGGAATATGGCATTGTGCCAGATATCTCCCATCTTTCCGATGAGGGAGTGGCTGAGGTGTTCGCCTTGACTGATGGCCCGCGGGTGGCCCCGCATCCCAATGTGCGCAGCCAGAACGGCCACTGCCGTAACCTTACAAATGCCCAAATATGGGAAATATCTGCCCGCGGCGGCCTGATTGGGCTGAACCTGTGCAGGGCGTTCCTCTCGGAAAATGCCGCCAGTGCCAATGTGGACGATATTCGCCGCCATATGGACGCCTTTTTCGAGCTTGGCGTGCAGGACGCCCTGTGCTTTGGAACAGATTTTGACGGCGCGCAGGTGCCGCAGGATATTGGTGATATTTCCGGCATGCCCGCGCTGTACGAGGCCCTTTTGAAGCACTACAGCCAGGCACTGCTGGACAATGTGTTTTTTGAAAATGCCGCACGCTTTTTTACACGCATGTGGCCATAGGAAAAGGGGGAGTTGGAAGTGAAATACCGTTCCACGCGCGGCGGCGCGCCGCTTGCCAGCGCGGCCGAAGCCATTGTTCGCGGCATTGCGCCGGACGGCGGGCTGTATGTGCCCTGCGAGGTGCCGCAGCTTTGTGTGCAGGAGGTATATGGCCTCAGCTATGCCCAGGCAGCGGTAAAGGTGCTTGGCCTGTTTCTGCAGGAATACTCGCCAGATTTCCTGCTCAGCGCTGCGCAGGAAGTGTATGGCCCCGGCTTTTGCGGCAAAGCCGGGCACGTTCAGAAAGTGGAAGAGGGCCGCTATGTGCTTGAGCTGTGGCACGGGCCCACCTGCGCTTTCAAAGACTATGCGCTTCAGTTGATGCCGCGCCTGCTGGTGGAGGCCAAGCGCATGTTGGGCGACACACGCACCACAGAAATTCTGGTGGCCACCTCTGGCGACACGGGCAAGGCGGCGCTGGCAGGGGTTGCCGGGCTGCCGGGCATTCAAATAGCGGTGTTCTACCCCAGCCATGGCACCAGCGAGATACAACGCCTGCAAATGGCTACACAGGAAGGGGAAAACGTGGCCGTATATGCCATTCGCGGCAATTTTGACGACGCGCAGGCGGGTGTGAAGCGCGCCTTTGCCAGTGAAGAGCTGCGCGAATGGATGGCGGCCCACGGGCGGGCGCTCTCCAGTGCGAACTCCATCAACTGGGGGCGCCTTGTGCCGCAGATTGTCTATTACTTTTACAGCTATGCACAGCTGGTGCAGGCCGGGGAGCTGCGCGACGGCGCAGAGGTGGATTTCTGTGTCCCAACGGGAAATTTCGGCGATATTCTGGCTGGCTGGTATGCAAAGCAGATGGGCCTGCCGGTGGGGCGGTTGATTTGTGCGTCAAACCAAAATGACGTGCTGACGCAGTTCCTCTCCACGGGGGTGTACGATGCAAAGCGCCCGTTTTACAAAACTTCCTCGCCGTCAATGGACATTCTGGTTTCTTCAAACCTGGAACGCCTTTTGTACCACGTGACGCAGGACGCAGGCCAGGTTGCCGGGTGGATGCAGGCGCTGGCGCAGGCGGGCCGCTATGAAGTGCCGCAGGCCGTGCTGGGCTGCATCCGGCAGGATTTTGCCTGCGCCAGCGCCGATGACGGCGCTGCGGCGCAAACCCTGGGCGATGTATGGCGCCGCACCGGCTATTTGATGGACCCGCACACTGCCGTGGCCTACCGGGCGGCTTGCCAGAATATGCGCGGCGAGGCGCCATGTGTGGTGCTTAGCACGGCAAGCCCGTATAAATTTCCGTCAGCTGTTCTGGCGGCCCTGGGGCAAGCCGTGCCAACGGACGAATTCGAGGCCATGCATGCGCTTGCCTCGCTGACGGGGCTGGCCGCGCCGCAAAGCCTGGCCGCCCTGCGGGACAAGCCCGTGCGCTTTGAAAGTGTGATAGAAAAGGATGGCGTGGCACGGGCCGCCAGAATGCTGTAACGTGGAAACGCCAAAAAGGGCGCCCGCACAAGGGGCGCCCGGAAGCTTTGCAAACCGGTTTTACAGTTCTTCAAATGTCTCGCACATGGTTTCTTCGCCAAGCACGGCCATGCGGTTTTTCACTTTGATGGAATCTGCGGTGCAGCAGCAGTTGCCGTTATTGTGCACACAGTTCTTCACTTCACAGCAAATGCCCTTCAAAACCTTTTCGTTTTCCATGTTTTCGCCTCCTTTGTGGTGTTAGTATTTCCCGGCGCAGGGGGCATATTTCGAGGGATTATATGGCAGTTTTCATCATTGGAGACCTTCACCTTTCCCTGGGCTGCGAAAAGCCCATGGATGTGTTTCAGGGCTGGCAGGACTATGTGCCGCGGCTGGAAAAAAACTGGCGCGCCCTGGTGGCGCCGCAGGATACCGTCGTGCTTGCAGGCGATACCTCTTGGGGCATGAAGCTGGAGGAGAGCCTGGAAGATTTCCGCTTTTTGGAAGCGCTTCCTGGCCGGAAGGTGCTGCTGAAAGGCAACCACGACTACTGGTGGACAACGGCCGCCAAAATGGCAGCGTTTTTTGAGGCCAACGGGCTGAGGTCGTTTTTGGTGCTGCATAACCAAAGTGTTTTGTGCGAAGACGAGCACATTGCCCTGTGCGGCACGCGCGGCTGGCTGGCCGGCCAGCCGGACGCCCACAGCGGCAAGGTGTATGCAAGGGAGGTGGGCCGCCTGTGCGCTTCGCTTGCTCATGCGCAGGCACACTACCCTCTGGCCGAGCGTGTGGCTGTGCTGCACTACCCGCCCGTCTATGGGGGCGGCAGCGCGCGGGAGATGCTGGACGTGCTGGCGCAGTACGGGGTAAAGCGGTGCTTTTACGGCCATCTGCATGCGGCCTCTATCCGCCGGGCGGCGCAGGGAAGCATAGAAGGGGTGGAATACCGCCTTATCAGCGCCGATGCGCTGCAATTTTGCCCTTATAAAATTTGATTTGTGTGTGGAAATCCTTGGATTTGTATGGTATAATCTTTATTTGTAAGTTTCATTTAATGGAGGAAACGAAATGAATCTCGTAAAAAGTGAAAAGCTTGAAAAAAATCAGCACGAGCTGCAGTTTTCCATCGACGCGGCTTCGTTCAACGATGCCATCGCCAAGGCCTATAAGCGCGAGGCTGGCAAATACAATATTCCCGGCTTCCGCAAAGGCAAGGCGCCCCGCCACATGATTGAAAAAATGTACGGTGAGGATGTGTTTCAGTATTCTGCCGTGAACGACCTGTTCCCGGCCGAGTACGATAAGGCTGTGGAGGCCAGCGGCATCGAGCCGGTGGACCGCCCGGAAGTGGATATCGTCTCTATGAACACAGAGGACGGCGTTGTGCTGAAAGCCGTTGTGACGGTGAAGCCCGAAATGAAAGTGGGCAATTATATCGGTTTGAAAGCGGAAAAGGCCGCCAATACTGTGGAGGACGCCGCAGTGGACGCAGAGGTGAACCGCCTGCGCGAGCGCAACGCCCGCCTGGTTGCCCGCGAAGGCAAAGCCCAGGACGGCGACATTACGGATATCGACTTTGAGGGCTTTGTGGACGGCGAAGCCTTTGACGGCGGAAAGGGCGAGCACTTCTCGCTGACGCTGGGCTCCGGCCAGTTCATCCCCGGCTTTGAAGAGCAGATTGTGGGCCACGAGGCCGGCGAAGAGTTTGACGTGAACGTCACCTTCCCGGAGGATTACCACGCCAAAGAGCTTGCAGGCAAGGCCGCTGTGTTCAAAGTGAAGTTGAACGAAGTGCAGTATAAAGAGCTGCCTGTGGCCGATGACGAGTTTGCGAAAGACGTTTCGGAATACGACACGCTGGACGAGTTCAAGGCCAGCATTCGCAAGAACATGGAAGAGGCCGCCGAAAAGCAGGCAGAGCTGGAAGTGGAAAATGCCCTGGTAGACCAGCTGGTTGCCACGCTGGAGGGTGATATTCCCCCGGTAATGATTGAGACGCGCATTGATGAAATGGTGCGGGATTTTGATTATCGCCTGAGCCAGCAGGGCTTGCGCCTGGCTGATTACCTGAAATATATCGGCGGCGATGAGGCAAAGTTCCGTGAAGGCTTCAAAGAGCAGGCTGAAAAGCAGGTGAAGATGCGCCTGGCACTGGAGGCCGTTGCCAAGGCCGAAAATATCGAGGCCAGCGAGGAAGATTTTGAAAACGAAGTGAAGCGCATTGCCGACACTTACAAAATGGAAGTGGAAAAAGTGCGCAGCATCATTCCTGTGGCCGAAGTGAAGAAAGACCTTGCCGTAAACAAGGCAATCGACTTTATCAAATCGAAGGCTGAGATCACTGCCAAGAAAGCTGAAGAGAAAAGCGAGTAAGGCAGGGGTCTGTCGAACGATGACCGATACGCGGGCTTTTTGCGGCGTATCGGTCATCTCATACACTACCCAACAAGGAGGAGTTTCCCTTTATGAGCCTTGTACCTTATGTCATTGAGCAAACCGCGCGCGGCGAGCGTTCTTACGACATTTTTTCCCGCCTGTTGAACGACCGCATCATCATGCTGAGCGAAGAGGTGAACAGCACCACGGCCAGCCTTGTGGTGGCGCAGCTTTTGTACCTGGAAGGGCAGGACCCGGAAAAGGATATCAGTTTTTATATCAACAGCCCGGGCGGCTCCATCACCGACGGCTTGGCCATTTATGACACCATGCGCTATATCAAGTGCGATGTATCCACCATCTGCGTGGGCATGGCGGCTTCCATGGCCTCTGTCCTTCTGGCGGCCGGCGCAAAGGGCAAGCGCCTTGCGCTGCCCAACAGCGAAATTTTGATTCATCAGCCGCTGATTGGCGGGCAGGTGGGCCTGCAGGGCCAGGCGACGGATATCAAAATTCATGCCGACCACCTTGTGCGCACGCGCAGCAAGCTGAACGGCATTCTTTCTGCCTGCACGGGCCAGCCTTTGGAGCGCATTGAACAGGACACCGAGCGCGACAATTATATGACAGCCGAAGAGGCCAAGGCTTATGGCCTCATCGACGAAGTGATTACACAGCGATAAGGGAACCGATATGGCAAATCAGAACAACAAAGAGAAACCGCTGCTTTGCAATTTCTGCGGGAAATCGCAGGATGAAGTAGAGCGCATGATTATTGGCCCGGGCGTGAATATCTGCAACGAGTGCATTGAGCTGTGCGCCTCCCTTTTGGGGGAAGAAGGCATTGACGTGCACCAGCCCAGGCCGCGCGCGGGCAAGCGCCGCGCACAGCCCTCGAAAGCGGAAGAGCAAATCAACGTGCTTACCCCCGCGCAGATCAAGGCAGGGCTGGACCAGTATGTAATTGGGCAGGACGCCGCAAAAACCGTGCTGGCCGTGTCTGTTTATAACCATTACAAGCGCATTCTCTCGGCTGAAAAAACGGATGTAGAGCTGCAGAAAAGCAATGTGCTGCTTTTGGGCCCTTCCGGCGTGGGCAAGACGCTGCTGGCCCAAACGCTGGCCAAAATGCTGAATGTGCCGTTCGCCATTGCCGACGCCACCACCCTAACCGAGGCGGGCTATGTGGGTGAGGACGTGGAGAACATTCTGCTGAAACTGATTCAGGCCGCCGATTTTGATGTAGAGCGCGCACAAAAGGGCATTATTTATATTGATGAAATTGACAAAATCACCCGCAAAAGCGAAAACCCCTCTATTACGCGCGATGTGGGCGGCGAGGGTGTGCAGCAGGCCCTTTTAAAAATTTTGGAGGGCACTGTCAGCAACGTGCCGCCCAACGGCGGGCGCAAGCATCCGCAGCAGGAATTTATCCAGATTGACACCAAAAATATCCTGTTCATCTGCGGCGGCGCGTTCGACGGCCTGGAAAAGCACATTCAGAAGCGCACAGACGATTCTGCGCTGGGCTTTGGGGCAAAGCTGCGCGAAAAGCCGGAGGAAAAGCGCCAGAACCTGCTGCGCCTGGTAGAGCCGCACGACCTTGTGCGCTATGGCCTCATCCCCGAATTGGTGGGCCGCATCCCGGTTGTCACCGTGCTGGACCCTCTGGACGAGGACGCGCTGGTGCGCGTTTTGAAAGAGCCGAAAAACAGCCTTGTAAAGCAGTATCAGGCGTTGATGGGGCTGGACCATGTGGAACTGGAAATTACCGACGAGGCGCTGCACGCCATTGCCAAAAAGACCATTGCGCTGAAAAGCGGCGCGCGCGGCCTGCGCAGTGTGATGGAACAGGCGCTGATTGGCGTGATGTTCGACATTCCCAGCGACGACACCATTTCCAAAGTGGTGGTGACGAAAGAAACCGTAGAGGGCGGAAGCCCCGTGGTGGAACACGGCGTGCCGCGCGTGCGCTATCAGGTGGCTGCGGAACATAGAATGTGATACGTTGAGGCAATACGGCTGGGCTTTCGCCCGGCCGTATGCATTTTTGCACAGGTGATTTTTACATTGAATTTCACATAGATTTTGTATATAATATTTAGCAGTATCCGTTTGCAAAAGAGAATAAAGCGCCTTTTTGCTTGAAAAAGCAGCTGTGCGCGGGGCTTTTGGCAAACGGGATACAAACGTTTCGTGTTATGGCCAGCCTTTGCCAAAAAGTGTAATGGCAAAGGCCGGTTGCGGTTTCAAGGCGTGCGGGCGGTGCCGCGGGCTTTCCCGTGGGCATCTGGCGCCATGCACGCTGTTAGGAAAGGAACAATATTTTACCATGGCAGAAAAAGTAAAAATTATTTTGGATAAAAATGCAGATATTTTGCGCCTGCCAGCCATTGCGCTGCGCGGGCTGGTGGTGTTTCCCGGCAATGTCATCCACTTTGAAGTGGGCAGAAAAAAATCCATTGCCGCGGTGGAATGGGCAATCAGCAACAACAACGCCTTGTTCCTCACGGCACAGCAGGATATCGACACGGAAAACCCCACGTTTAAAGACCTTTCTCACTATGGCGTTGTGGCGGAAGTAAAACAGGTGCTGCGCGTTTCCAACGAGCTGGTGAAGGTGCTGGTAGAAGGCAAATACCGCGCCAAGCTGCTTACGCTGGATTCCAGCGGCCGGTTTCTTCTTGCCTCCACCAAGGCCGCGCCCCTGCGCGGCGTAAAAACGGCAGAGCCAGCCCGTGTAGAGGCCCTGCTGCGCAGCATTAAAGAGGCCTTTGAAGAATACCTTGCCCTTACGCCGCGCCTTTCGAAAGACGTGGTGTTTACCATTCTGCGCAGCGAGGACGCCCGCTTCCTGTGCGATTACATCCCCGCCAACCTGCTTTTGAAGTATGCGGAAAAGCAGGCGCTTTTGGACGAGGGCACCATGCTGGGGCGCCTGGAGAAAATTCTGGATGTGCTGAAACGCGAGGTGAAGGTGCTTCGCATTGAAAAAGACATTCAGAATAAAGTGAACGAGCAGATGGATAAAAACCAGCGCGATTACTACCTGCGCGAGCAGATGCGCGCCATTTCCAGCGAACTGGACGATTACGAAGACACCAGCGAAGACGCCAAAACGTATGCGGAAAAAATTCAAAAAAGCGGAATGCCGCAGCCCGCGCAGGAAAAGCTTTTGAAAGAGGTAGAGCGCCTTGCCAAAATGATGGGCAACACGCAGGAGGCGGCGGTAATTCGCACTTATCTGGACACCTGCCTGGACCTGCCCTGGGCGGCCAAAACGGAAGATAACCTTGACATTCACAAGGCGCAAGAGCTTTTGGATAAAGAGCACTATGGCCTGAAAAAAGTGAAAGAGCGCATTTTGGAGATATTGGCCGTGCGAAAGCTTGCGCCGGACGTAAAGGGGCAAATTATCTGCCTGGTGGGCCCGCCGGGCGTGGGCAAAACGTCCATTGCGCGCAGCATTGCCGCCTGCCTGGGGCGCAAATATGCGCGCATGTCTTTGGGCGGCGTGCGTGACGAGGCCGAAATTCGCGGCCACCGCCGCACCTATATTGGCGCCATGCCCGGCAAAATTATCAGCGCCATTATCTCGGCCAAAAGTTCGAACCCGCTTTTGCTTTTGGACGAAGTGGATAAAATGGCAAGCGATTTCCGTGGCGACCCCGCGGCCGCGCTGCTGGAAGCGCTGGACCCGGAGCAGAACGTCGCCTTCAAAGACCATTATATCGATTTGCCGTTCGACCTTTCCGGCGTGCTGTTCATCACCACGGCCAACACGCTGGATACCATTCCGCGCCCCTTGCTGGACCGCATGGATGTCATTGAGCTTTCCAGCTATACCCGCGTGGAAAAGTTCGAGATAGCCCGCCGGCACCTTTTGCCCAAACAACTGCTGGCCACCGGCCTGAAGGGAAAGGTGAAGCTGACCCATACGGCGCTGTATGGGCTGATTGACGGCTACACGCAGGAGGCGGGCGTGCGCAACCTGGAACGGGCCATTACCGAAGTGCTGCGCAAATGCGCAAAGGTAATTGCCGCGGGCGATGCGCAGGCCATCACAGTGACGGCAAAAGACCTGGAGCCCATGCTGGGGCCCCGGCGTGTGAAGCCGTCTTTCCTCAGCCGGCAGGACGCCGTGGGCGTGGCCAACGGCCTGGCCTGGACAAGCGTGGGCGGCGAAATTTTGCCCATTGAAGTGCAGGTTGTGCGCGGCGGCTCTGGAAAGCTGGAGCTGACCGGCTCGCTGGGCGAAGTGATGAAAGAGAGTGCCAAGCTTGCCATCACCTATGCGAAAGCGCACGCGGAAGAATATGGGTACAGCACCGAGCTGTTTAAAAACGCAGACATTCACATCCACGCGCCAGAGGGGGCCATCCCGAAGGACGGGCCCAGTGCGGGCGTCACGCTGACAACGGAGCTGATTTCCTGCCTGTCCGGCCGGAAGGTGCGCGCTGACGTTGCCATGACAGGCGAAATTTCGCTGCACGGGCAGGTGCTGCCCATTGGCGGCCTGAAGGAAAAAAGCATGGCGGCATACCGCGAGGGCATGTCTTTGGTGCTGATTCCGCAAGAGAATGTGCCCGATTTGTATGAGGTGGACGATGCGGTGAAACAGGCGCTTGCGTTTCAGCCTATCACACAGCTGGCAGAGGTGCTGCAAACAGCCCTGCTGCCGCTGCAAAAGGCCACGCCCGCCAAAAAGCCAGGGCCGCGCGGCGCAGCGCACGCGCGGCGCAAAAAGGCTGTGCCAACGGCAGAGCCCGTGGCAAACGGCGCCGTGCCAACCATGTAAAACGGCCGCGCGCAGGGGCGCCCGCTGCCCCAAAGGC
>OBZS01000330.1_pt1 | contig 16906 bp, 16 predicted proteins | sample 1476981 | NCBI WGS metagenome assembly OBZS01 (sample SAMEA2580254, study PRJEB22360) | human gut metagenome | biome: human gut; feature: human-associated habitat; material: faeces | place: Denmark | collected 2008/2010 | reverse complement strand
ATGTGTTCCAAAGCCGTCAGGCAAAAACTAATGCTTTGTTATGCCGGCGGTCGCATGCCTTACGCCTCGCGGGAATAAAGAAGAAAATGCTCACTTTGGTAGGAAAGCGTATAGGCGTTCCTCTGGGCAAACGCTTCGATCTCAAGCCATTTTTCAGGGGCGTAGCGGTAATCCGGCCCAAATGGATAGGCGAAGATGAGCGGCGGCCAGCTTTGCTCCTGCTCCAGCCGGTGCAGAGCGTCCTGCAGCTGTTCCAGCGAATAGGAAGGCAGATCCGGCCAGATCTGGCCGAGCGCCGGTTGTGTATCGGATAAATAGTGGCCGATCGGGAATGAGCCGTAAATTACTGCCATGCCGCCTCGGTAAGGCGCGCTGACTTCCATAAACTCCTGATACATGGCGCTGCGCTCCGGGGTCGTTTTCATCCCGGCAAGCTGTGGGATGCTGACTTCCGTTACAGTTGCAGCGCTTCGCCCATCCAGATACTCATAGGTGAAAAAATTGAAGAATGAAAACAGAACGAAAGAAAAACAGGCCGTCCATTGAAGCAGCGTGACGCTGCAATACAGCAGCGGGCGGGAGTTAGGGAAAAAACGCTTTTTCAGTTGCACGAATGCGGCCGCCGCGACGGGTACATAATAAGTCATGCCCATCATGAAAAAAAGGATTCCGTTATTGGTTCCAAGAGTGACGATTAGGATCATTCCAATGGCAAATACGCATAAAGTACTCAGGCGGGGCGAAGCTTTCATAAAGGCGAATGCGCCGGCCAGGCATATCAACAGACAGAACGCAGCAATCAGACACAGGGACGGGCGTCGCGCGCCGAGCCAGTCGGGCGAAGAAACGTTCAGGGCGAAGAAAAAACAGACGGCAGAGCATACTCCAGCGGCGGCCAGCAGGAAGATGCGGCCGGGTCCCTGTTTCCGCTTCCGGGAGAAGAAATGAAGCCCGGCTGCGGCGGCCAGGGCCAGCAGCACAAAGGGGAAGAGTAGAAGAAGGCCTTTCCCTAGGCCCGAAAACAGCGCAGACAGCATTTCGGCGGCGCTGTATCCGATGCCGCTGTTGGTGTTCAGGCGTCCCGCATACTGGGGGACATAACCGAAAAGTACATCCATGCCGTAAAACACCCCGTAGGCGCCCCACACGCTTGCCAGCGAGAAAAGCCCACCGACACAGAACAGCAGGGAAGCTCCCCACGCTTTTTGGAAAGAACGGCTGTGCCATTCATACCAGAAGACACCGAGCACCATTGTACCCTGCAAAAGGTTGGGAAGCCGGAAGCCGGTGCTGACGCCCACCATACAGCCGGCAAGAAAAACCCAGAAAAGCCGGGAGGTGCGCATCCACTGCTCAAGCAGGAACAGCATCAGGATAAAAAAGAAAACAGACCAGTTGTTGTATCCGAGCAGATCGAAAAATTTATTCATAAAGATACCGCCGATGGGAAGAAAAACGGAAAGGGACACCGGCAAAAAGGGGCGGACCATGCGGTAAACCATCAGCCCCTCCAGCGCAAAAAGGACCCAGGTCAGCAGAGAAAGGAACAGCAGTTGATGGCTGGGAACAAGAGAATGGAGTAAATGGCCGGCCCACACAGTCAAAAACGTTCCTACGCCAACCGGGCGGGCGGCGTCAAGCGTAGCACTGTACTGTACCAACAGAGCTCCGCTGTCGATGGGGTCAAATCCGTGAGGGGTGATCCAGATGCAGGCTGAAAGATAAAATAGACCACTCAGACAGAGAAAAAGTGTTTTGTTGTTTCGAAATAAAGATAACATAGATCCACCATATTTTTTTAGATTATTTATCACTATATCACAAAAAAATCCGTGATACAAGCAAAACCACGCCCTAAATGAGGCCAGGAAATTCCTCGGCATTGTAAAAAGCAGGCGCGAAACTTGCGATTCGGCCCAATATAGTATATAATGTATGTAGATTTACTCATTTGCAGAGATATTTTAAAAACAAATTGGGGCGAAGTGTGAGGAGTTGGCAAAAAATGATACCATTTAATATTCCGCCGTATACCGGAAACGAACTGGATTGTGTACGTGAGGCGATTCAGGAGCATAAAATATGTGGTGACGGACGTTTTACAAAGCAGTGCAATCATTGGTTGGAGCAGCGACTTGGCTCACAGAAAGTTCTTCTTACGACGAGTGGGACAACAGCACTGGAGATGGCAGCGCTGCTGTGTGGGGTTCAGCCGGGGGATGAGGTCATTTTGCCCAGTTACACATTTTCCTCCACGGCAACGGCGTTTGTTCAAGCAGGTGCACAATTGGTGTTCGTGGATATCCGTCCGGATACCATGAACATTGACGAGGAAAAAATTGAAGCAGCCATTACGCCGCGCACTAAGGTGATTGTCGCAATGCATTATGCCGGAGTGGCTTGCGAGATGGATGTCATAATGGAAATCGCAGCCCGCTATCATTTAAAAGTCGTGGAGGATGCGGCGCAGGGCGTAATGAGCACTTACAAAGGGAAAGCTTTAGGTACCATTGGGGATTTTGGTTGCTTTTCATTTCATGAGACAAAAAATTATTCTATGGGTGAAGGCGGCGCGCTATTGATTCGCGATTCGGAGTACAATGAAAAAGCGGAGATATTGCGGGAAAAGGGGACGAACCGGTCGAAATTTTTTCGTGGTCAGGTGGACAAGTACACCTGGGTAGATTACGGTTCCAGTTATCTTCCAAGTGAATTGAACGCGGCGTATCTGTGGGCGCAGCTACAGCAGGCAGATGAAATTAATGAGGATCGCATGCGTAGCTGGAACAGGTATTATAAGGCTCTGAAGCCGTTGGAAAATGCGGGCAAATTGGAACTTCAAAAAATTCCGGAGGGTTGCGTTCATAACGCGCACATGTTTTATGTTAAACTGAAGAATCTTGAAGAGAGAACAGCTTTTATTGCTGGGATGCGGGAACGCGGGGTTCAGTGCGTATTCCATTATATACCCCTTCATAGCGCTCCTGCGGGCAAAAAGTTTGGCCGTTTTGAGGGAATTGATTGCTTTACAACAAAGGAAAGTGAACGTCTCTGTCGGTTGCCGCTGTATTATGGTTTGCGTGAAAACGAAACAGCGCAATGTATAAAAAGCACGATAGAGACACTTAACGCTGTCGACTGAACATGATTAAAAGAATGTTTTTGCTGTAAGCACGGAGTAAAGCGGGAGCAAAATGCTTGGAAGAAGGAACTACAATGCACAAACGAATTATGATTGTAGCGGGTGGCGACTGGCAGGTTCCAATTACAAAAAAGGCAAAAGAGATGGGGCTTTATGTCATCAGCAGTAATTTGTATGAAGACTCTCCCGCATTTGCATACGCAGATGCGGTGAAAATTGCCAACGTACTGGATCGAGAAGCAAATCTGGCTTGTGCTGAACGCTACAAGCCGGATGCAGTCGTTACAGACCAAAGCGACATTGCCGTTCCCACGGTAGCGTATATCTGCCAGAGGCTGGGGCTTCCCGGCATTGGGGAAGACAAAGCCTCTTTATTTACTAATAAATATAAAATGCGTGAATTCTGTAAAAAATATGGATTTGCAAGTCCGGATTTTCGTCTGTGCACGGAACTAGGACAGGCGAAAACCTTTTTGGCGGAACATCATAGGATTATTATTAAACCAATCGACAGCCAGTCCAGCCGCGGAGTGTTTCTGATCGAAACACAAGAAGATTTGACGCGCTATTTTGGCCAGAGCATGCAGTATTCCAATGCTCAAAAAGCAGTGCTGGCTGAGCAATATGTGGAAGGCACAGAATTCACGGTGGATGGAATAAAACATTCAAAAGGTTATACTGTCTTAGCGGTTTCGAAAAAAAAGCATTACAAGGAAAATCCCAACGTGGCAAAGGAGCTGTTTTTCAGCAATCAAAATGTCAAATTCGATTATGAAAAACTGCGCAAGACAAACCAAGAACTAGTATTGGCAATGGGGATGCCCTTTGGGCTTACGCATGCAGAATATAAATATATGGACGGACAATACTATCTGATTGAGATTGCGGCAAGGGGCGGCGGCACAAAAATCTCGTCCAATATTGTCCCGTTGATGTCCGGAGTGGACAGCAACGAAGCGCTGCTTCGCATGGCATTAGGTGAATCGGTTCAAGTTCAGCCGGAGTTCAAAATGGAACGTTGTGCTGTCTTGAAATTTCTACACTTTCAATCTGGTCGCGTTCGGAAGATTGAAGGGCTCACGAAAATTCGGCAGATGGCAGGTGTGGACGATATCGGCTTGAACTTTACAGCTGGAGAAACAATTCAGCCAATGCATGATGACAGGAGCCGACAGGGATATTATATTGCGTATGCTGAATCGGAAGAGAAACTGCGAGCTTTGCAAAAGAATATAGAACAAACGCTGCAGGTGATATACGAAACAGAGTAAAGAGAGAAGAGGGGTATTATGAAAGACATTCAGAAAGAGATAATTGCGTATATCAAGCGAAACCGCGTATCCACTACGGAGGTTGCAGATTGCCTCGGAAAAACCGGAGCGGTTGCGAATGTTCATGCGGTCAACCGAGGACACTTCTGTGTAGGGGCGGTTCGCTATATTTTTGGTCATACGGAGAGTAATTGGCCGATTCACGATCAGGCAAGGTTCGTCCAAGAGGATGAAGTGGTTCTGATGGACGGAATCGATGTTAAGGGTCGCGCGCTGGTGGGAGAACTGGTCAGCAAGTTTATTTTATTATACCGGGGCGCACAGGCGATTGTAATGCTTGGAAATGCTCGGGATGCCAATGATTTGATTAAACAAAATTATTCGGTGTGGTGTGAAGGGTTTAATCCGGTGGGCTGTTTCAACCGGGATGTTCCGCTGACAGAAGAAATCAAAGCCGAGGTTCACAGGAAGCAGGCGTTGTATGATGGAGCGGTGGCAGTCTGCGACGATACAGGCGTGGTGATTATTCCCAAGAATCAGTTGACGGATGATTTTTTGGGGAAGCTTCATCACATTGAGGCGCAGGAAGATATCTGGTTCGATTGTGTGGATCATCGCAAATGGGATACCTATGACACGGTATGTTTGAAGAAGTATTTGATGGATGCAGATAAAGAAGATGGTTAACATTAGGAGGCAGTAATGTCTTTAAAAAGGCAGTTGTTGATTGTAGGTAATGGGGACTTTGCGGAGTTGTGGGAATATTATGTTCGAAATTATTTTTCACAGTTTAATGTAGCGGCATTTACCGTAGATGCGGCATATATACAAAAACCGTTTTTAAATGGAATACCAGTAGTACCTTTTGAAAGCTTGCAGAAGCAATATCCTCCGGCAGAATATGAAATATTGATAGCCATTGGCTATAAACAAATGAATATTGTTCGAGCAAAAAAAGTGCAAGAATGCGGTGCGATGGGGTACAATATGCCGAATTTTGTACACCCATCTGCGTATAGTGATAAGGATGTAGTGCTTGGAAAGGCAAATCTTATTTTGGAAAGAACTGTTTTGGCGCATGGTGTAAAAATTGGCGATGGGAATATCCTCTGGAATTCTGTCAACTTGAGCCATGAAGCACAAATAGGTGATTTCAACTATCTGTCACCAGGCACCATATTGGCTGGTAAGGCGAATGTAGGTTCATATTGCTTTTTTGGCATTGGAAGTTCTGTGCGCGGAAATCGTATGATTAAGGACTATACATTGGTAGGTGCGGAAGCATATATTAATGAAGAAACAATATCATATGGGGTATATGTACCGGCGAGGACCGTTGTGCTTCCAAACAAAAAAAGCACTGATTTGCCTTTTCAAAGATAGATATATGCTGATAGGAGCAGAGATGTAATGGATATATCGTTGGTAATACCTTGTTATAATTCTTCTGGTACAATTCGAAGTGTATTGGAAGAATTCAAATCGGCCATGAAGAGGAGGCCGGCGTTACAGTATGAAATAATTTTAGTGAATGATCACTCAACAGATAACACTTGGTGTGTTTTGAAAGAACTTGCAGACGAAAATCAGGAAGTAATCTGTATTGATTTTGCGAAAAATTTTGGACAGCCTAGTGCTTTGTTGGCGGGTTTTGCAGTGGCCCAAGGAGACTATATTTTGACTTCGGATGATGATGGACAATGTCCGGTGGGGGAGGTGTTTCACTTTTGGGAAGAACTTCAAAAAGGATATGACGTTGTTTGTGCAAAATATACTGCACGGCATCCGGCTTCAGGCTTCCGCAAAATAGGGACATACATAAACGAATGGATGGCAAGAGCAATCTTAAAAAAGCCCGATGGATTAGCCTTGGCGTCTTTTTTTATGGCGAAAAAATTTGTTGTTGAAAAAATGTTGGAATACAAGAACGCCTATCCATATATTGCGGGCTTGCTCTTAAGGACAACGACAAATATTGGGAATATTACCTTGGTGCAACGTGCCAGAACCTCAGGCGAATCTGGCTACAATTATAAAAAGCTGTTGAAGCTTTGGCTAAATGGGTTTACGGCATTTTCTGTAATTCCATTAAGAGTTGCCTCTTTTCTGGGGATAATCCTTTCGCTGTTTGGCGCATTGGCAATTGTAATAACAATCATCAATAAAATGCTGCATCCGTTGATTCCGACCGGATGGAGTTCTCTTTTTGCTACGCTTCTGTTAATTGGCGGTGTGATTCTTTTAATGCTGGGAATGATTGGAGAATATATAGGAAGGATTTATCTGTGTATAAATCAAAGCCCGCAGTATGTTATTCGGGAAGTGTATTCAAAAAGGGACAAAGAGCTTTCAGAAGATCTTCAAAATGACACAAAGTGGAGATGTTCATAGGCGAAAGCATCGGAGGGGTTTCATGGAGAAAAGGCTTGCAAGGCGTGAAAAAAGCAGAGTCTTATGGATTGATGGAGTTCGTTTTTTGGCGTTTGGAGTAGTGTTTACGCGTCATTATTTCGAAAGCTTTTTTCCGGAAAATATACCGGAGGTTCGTGGTGGAATAAGCGCATTTCTTTGGCGTGGAATTACGGGTAAGGCGGCCGTTTCGATGTTTTGTGTGCTGCTGGGATATTTTGTGGCAGCATCGGTTAAAAAGTATGCGTTTTCAGAATATACGATTCGAAGATATCTCTATTTTATGACGCATTTGTTGGTAGTCAATGTCATTGCGGTTATGTGCGTTATTCTTTTTACGCTTTGGAAACCAGCGGTGGGAAGTGTATTTATATGGTCGACTTTGGACCTCAAGCTTCTGTGGCAATGGTTTTTTAGCGATAGCCTTTTCTTTTCATACTATTTGGTTCCCACTTTTTGGTGTGTGGCCGATTTTTTTTTGGCCTCTATTTTGATTTTTTTGTGCAGAAAAGGGTACGCTGGGCGAAAATCGAGCCATGCCATAGGGAGGGGAGAGTATTACCGCATTGCTGTACTGTATATCATTTTGGCCATATCCCTGAGGGGGACTTGGATTGCAAATTGTTTGCTGGGGGCCTTGCTTTGGATTATCAATGATCTGCGGCCTCCGGTGTTGGAAAAACGGGTGACACTGGTAATACTTACAGTTGCCATGATTGTTTTGTACAGAATGCCCAATTATACCGTAGAAAATTATTCAGATTATCTTGCGTGGGGGATGTCAAGCTTCCTGTGTTTGCTTGTTTGTTTCCGAGTAAAGGTGTTAAAAAGAATATTAGGATTTCCGCTTTTTTCTGTTTTAGGGAAATATGCGTTTGAATTGTATTTGAGCCATGTAATTGTTATGAATGCTTGCATGGGCTTTCTCTATGCTGCATGGGAGACATATTTATCCCGCCCATTGCTTATTTGGGTGGGCTATGGAAGCTGTTTTGTTCTTTCTCTGCTTTTGGCATTTGGAATAAAAAAATGCGCACAGATATTGCAACAGAAATTTTTAGGTTTATATATGGAACGGTAGGAATTGAGAGAGGGAGCAAATAGAGGATATGAGATGGCTGAAAAAAGTGGATGTTTCTTCAGAAAAGAACCGATGGCTGATTTCTTTGGCGTATGTAGCGCTGTTGATTATGCTAACCTATCTTTTGCTCCCTGTACGCTTTGAAACAAATGACGATGGTGGCCTTAGAGAAATTATAGCAGGTTACAGAACCCCGGAACCATATCCGAAGACTGTTTTTACGTCGACTATATATGGTCAATTTGTTTGCATGCTCTATCGTATGTTTCCAATGGCTCCATGGTATACAATCGTTTTTTGGGGCTTGCTGTTTGTTTCTTTTTGCTGCATTTGTAAATCGCTGTTGAAAATCGGTGCGGAAAATGGTGTTTCCCTAAAAAACGTATTATTGTTATATGCTGTTTTACATGCTGCGTTGTTTTGTTACTATTTATGGTTTTTGCAATTCACGGTAGTGGCTGGGATTTGTTTAACGGGAAGCACTGCTCTGATTTATGCACAGAGAACCAATGACTCGCTAACCAATGCGCGCTTCGACAGTCTTTTAGCCTTGTCGCTTATGGTGTTTGGCATTCTTATTCGGTATCTTTCCGCGGTTGTAGTGCTTCCGTTTTTGTTTTTGGCTGTGCTTTGGCAAATGATAAAAGGATATTCTCTGCCGGATTTGCCGTTTCGAAAAGGTCTGGCCACAGCATTTAAAAACTTTGTTTCGGTTAAGAGCTTCGTTCTTTTGGCGAAAGTTGCCTTAACAGGAATAGGGGCCTTTGTCCTTTTATTTGGTTATGAGTGGTACTATGATTCAAAGCATCCCGAATGGAAAGAATTTGAGACCTATTCTTATTATCGCGGCCTTTACACAGACTTTCCAAATCCGACATACGAAGAAGCTCCGGAACTATATGATGCAATTGGCTGGTCTCCGGAGCTGGTTCAGGTGAGCAAAGGCTGGTTTATGCTGGATAAAAGGATTTCAGTAGAAAATTTCAAGTTTATTCAAGACCATAAAACCGAATACAGGGCGAGTTCTCTTCAAAATGATGTGGACAATCCTGAACAGGCGCCTCAAGGAGCCATGTGGCAAACAATCTCCCAAGCATTGTTCGACACACAAAATGGAATTTTGGGAATAGGTGTTATATTGGTGATTCTTGCAGCCATCGCCTTTTCAGTTTGGAGCGTTCTTTCCAATCGGATGATAGTAGCGTGCTGGATGCTGGCTACCGCTGGTGGATTTTCAGTGATAACATTGGCTTTAATTATTATGGGGCGGTTGCCGCTGCGTATGTATATGTGCATATTGCTTCCTGCGGTAATATTGCTTGTGTTTGAAAGTTTGGAGCTGCGAAGAAACGAAGAGTCTCCGCCAAATAAGAAAGAAAAAGTGTTTTTAATCGGAATGCCTGCAGTGATGTTGATAACGGCCATCCTCCTGTTTCTGTGGATAATGGGCAGCAAGCAGGTGTCAACGAGTGTAAAAACGGTGGTGAGCATTCTGTTTTCAGGTTGCTGCTTGTTGGAATTGAAAAGCATTTGGAACTGCTTCGCAGGCAGAAAAACAGTGGGACGATGCTCTTTAATTGCGCTCCCGCTGCTGTGTATCGGAGGGATTTTAATCTTTTCTGAATTTGAACAAGCGGCACAAAGCCATGAAATATTAAACAGTATGCATTTAGAAGAGCATCATCAAACAGTGACGCAATATCTTGTGGAACATCCGGAGAATATATATATTTACGATAGTACTTCTTACCTGCTATATCCGCGGGGACCGTTGTATGTGGAAGAAAAGGCTCCTGTCTGTAATCTCTTTTTTTACGGTGGAAGCTTGGCGAATTCACCGTTGTTTGAAGAGCAGTTGGCCGCGGCTGGCCGCACGGAGCTAACGGCGGAGGATTTTGTAGAAAACGGTGTTTTCTTTTTGTATCAGGTTAAGTATGGCGAATATACAATTTTCTCGGGAATAGAAGAAAATGAAGAAGAGCAATGCGAGAATTTCGTGATTGATCAAATATCAAAAAATGCTCTTTCCCAAATGTTAAAAAGCGATTACGGAATATCTGAAATAGAAATTGTGGATCGAATTGATGATTTGTATTACGTTTATCGATATTTGCCTGCAGCAGAGTAATCGTAATTGTTGGAATCGGGAAATAAACAATGTAGAGGAAAAACAACATGGACAAAATGGAACAATGCTATGTATATACACATGTCGCCTATGATAAAAAGAAAATCAAAGAGTTACTGTTTGATTTCATAAAAGTGAAACCGGGTCAAAAGGTTGTAATCAAGCCCAACTGGGTTCGAGAGGGACATATTGACAAACCGGATGAGTGGGAACATATAATTACGCATCCTGTGATTGTTGAAGCGGTTGCTGAGATTGTAGTTGAAAAAATGCATGGAAATGGCGAACTGAAAGTGATGGATAGCCCCATGTCCAGCAGTTCCTTCGGCAAAGTGGTAAAAAGGGGCAATATTAAAGAAAAGCTGCTGCAGTTAAACGCTTCGGGTGTGAATGTGCAGGTTCTGGATTTGAGGCGAGTGCGGGATTATATGAAGGGGGATATACTCATCTCCAGCAAAGATTTGCCGGGGGATCCGGCGGGTTTTTTGGAGATTGACCTTCACAAAGACAGCCTGCTTTCCGACAAGAAAAATAAGCAGTACTTTGGCGCGGATTATGACGTGAAGCAATTGCGAACACTGCACAATGAGGAAAATAATATTTACCATATCGCAAAATCGGTGTTAGAGGCAGATGTTGTCATCAATTTGCCAAAGTTGAAAACGCATCGCCTGGCGGGAATGACCGGAGCGCTGAAAAACCTGGTCGGGATTACGGTTATGAAAAACTCAATTCCACATTACACAATAGGAACACCTGAAAATAACGGAGACGATTATAAAGAAAAAAGCAGTAAATCTCAGTTTGAAATTAGTGTACTGAGTATTATGCGGAAGATATGGAAAAAAAAGAATCCGGTTATCAACAGCTTTTTTATCCCGTTAAAAAAGATTTATGCTTCGGTTGCGGATCGAAAGGATAAACAGAGCATTCGAGGCGGGATTTGGTATGGGAACGATACAGTATGGCGTGCGGTTTTGGATTTGAACCGTATTTTGCTGTATGCAGATAAGAATGGCGTGATGCAAACGACCCAGCAGCGGGAATACTTAACGATTTTGGATGCTGTGTATGCAGGGGAGAACCATGGCCCTTTAAAGCCGGATAAAAAGGTCTGCAATACTATTTTGGTGGGAAGCAATCCGGTTGCGGTAGATACAGTTGCTTGTGCAATAATGGGATATGACTATAAAAAGGTACCAACAGTTCGTGAAGGCTATCGGGTGAAAAAATATCCGCTTATCAATACCGAAGCGGAAAATATCGTATTGATTTCCGATAGCAAAGAATTCCATGAAAAAAAACTTGCGGATATTTCCTGGGACACGAGCTTTCAGTTCGTGCCGCAATTTGGTTGGAAAGGCCATATTGAATTGAGTGAAACAGAACGCTGATGTATAGGGGAGCGAGAGAATGCTGGAAGCACTTCAAAAAAAATTAATCAATTTTCTGGTGTTAAAGGATTTGATAGAACTTTATAACAACTTTCCTTTCAACGCAGCGCAAGTAGAAAAAATACAGAAAAAAAAGCTGGCGCGCTTAGTAAAGGTAGCCTATAAAAATCCGTTTTACAGAAAACGCTTCGATGAATGCGGATTGACCCCAAAGGACATTCAGACGCCGGAAGATTTGTTGAAATTGCCTTTGTTGAAAAAGGCCGAGCTTCGGGACTGGGTAAAATCCGAGTATGAAAAAAATCCTGCACGGTTTAAACATTGGTTCCGAGACAGCACCAGTGGTTCAACAGGAGCGCCACTGGTGACTTATTTAAGCGCGCATGACAAAGCTTATAATATGGCGGCGTGGATTCGAATGGGCGCTGTGCAGGGCTTAAACCCTTTTTTTGATTCGACATTCTGTCTGGTTTCTCCCCACCGATTGAAAAAACAAGGGGATTCCATTTTGCAAAAATTCCAATTGCTGAAAAGGACACAAGTGTCCTATTTAGCATCTCCGGAGGAGATGGTAGAGTGCTTCAATCAAGAGAAACCGGTGTTTATGTATGCGAATAAATCACAATACGTTCAAATGGCGCTGTATGCGCAAAAAAACAATGTGAAGCTGTCGCCATTAAAATTGTATGCATCTGCAGCGGAAACATTGGATAAGCAATCCCGTGATTTGATTGAATCGCAGTTTGGTATGAATCGAATGTATGATACCTATGGCTCCACAGAAACGGGCGCGTTGGCTTTTGAACTGAAGGGGAAACGGAATCAATATATTATTTGTCATGATACGCACATTGTGCATACACTCAATGAGGAAGGGAAAAGTGCCTCATCAGGCAGGGCGGTAATCACTTCCTTGTATCATTATGGCTTTCCAATTATTAATTATGATTTAGGAGACGGCCTGGATATTTTTGAAAAAGACGGATTAAAATATATTTCAAGAATCAACGGACGCTTGGACGATTGGATAAAATTTGAAGATGGAGAAAAGCTTCCATTCCACTTTTTCTACGAAGTGATGGAGAAAAGAAAAGAAATTTCGCAATTTAGAATTATCCAGGAGACATATCACGATGTAACCATTATTTTGGTGGAAAGCAAGGATTACAATGTCCCACATGTTGAAGTGCAAACAAAAATTCAGGAAGAATTGGAAAGTTTGTTTCAAAAAACAGATATTAACTATCATTTCGAATGGCGGGATGTCATTCCTTTTGATGAGAATGGAAAATTAAGAATGCTAATCAGCAAGGTGTAAATGATGAAAAAAAGCAGTTTTTCAAGCGCATATATTATGCTCTTGACAGCCATTTTTGTCAGCAGTTTTGTGAATGTGTTTTCCAAGATTGCGGCACAATACGATTTTCTGTCGATTCCATTTTTGTTTTTTTATGGAATTGCGATGCTGATTACCGTTGGTTATTCAGTTGTATGGCAATTGACGCTGGAAAAAATATCATTAATTTCTGCTTATATGGCGCGAGGCCTTCTGTTTGTCTTCATTTATCTCTGGTCGGTTTTGATTTTCAAAGAATCTCTCAATGGAATACAGATTTTAGGTGGGATTGTTATTTTGACGGGAGTAGTGGTAAGCCAATATGGAAAAGTATAGTTGGCTCATTGCGCTTTTAGGCGTTTTCATTTCGAGCTGCGCACAGTTGTTGATGAAAGCCTCTGCGGTTAAAAAAAAGCAGAGTAGCATATTGGAAAAATTTCTGAATATTCGGATTATGACGGCATATTCCATGATGATGCTGTCTTCGCTTATCAGTGTGCTGTGCTTACGGTATCTGCAATTGAAATATGTGCCAATGATTGAGGCGACGGGCTTTTTGTGGGTTCCATTGCTGTCGTTCCTGATACTGCGTGAAAAGCCGACACGATATAATGTCATTGGTGGCATCATTATCGTTTCGGGTATGATTTTGTTTACAATTGGTTCTTTTTAGTGTGGTTTATTTGTGGTTCTCAGCTTGCATCTTCGCAGATGACTGCCAGTTCCATATTCGTGCGCTTCTTGTCATCCCCATTGGACATCGGCTATGACTCGTGTAGCCGGGCGCAGCCCCGCATGAGGGATGGAGGCCATTCAGGAAGCAACTCGCTACACGAACGTATTACCGTCTGTGTGGCGAGTTTGTTCGTCCGAATGCGCCACAGTTATTGGTGATGCGAGGGGACTTGCTGCACCGGAGCTTTCCGTAATGTCCTCTACACGGCGCGCAGATACCCCGATGAGATGCATTTCGATGTGCGATTTTTCGTGCTGGCTCGCGCCAACTCTTTGAACTGATACTTGAGTGTTTCCACGTTTCGCAGTACAATCTTCTCAGATACGCTTTGCAGTTTCTTTTTAAATAGTGTTTACACGAGCGATATGATAAAATGGGAGCAAGAGATCCGAAAGAGGTGTTCCCATGAAGAATGAACAACAACGCCACGACATCAGCGAAGAGGTATGGAGCCTGCTGGAACCGCATCTGCCAGGACGACGAGGGCAGTGGGGGTGAATAGCCTAGGATAACCGGCGATTTATCAATGGCGTGTTTTGGATTTTACGCACAGGAGCACCGTGGCGGGATTTACCGCCGTTCTACGGGAAATGGGGTACCGTGTATCAGCGGTTCCGCAGATGGCGTGACAAGGGAATCTGGGAAAAACTGCTGGAAATTCTGGTTGATGAGCCTGATTTTGAATGGCTGATGATTGATGCCAGTCACTGTAAGGTGCATCCACATGCGGCAGGAGCCCGGGCGGTAATCAGGACATGAGCCGTACAAAAGGGGGCTCAATACCAAGATTCACCTTGCCGTGGATGCAAATGGTATGCCGGTCCGAGTACTTATCACAGAGGGTACCCGAGCTGATTGCAAAGAAGCTATTCACTTGATTGATGGAATATCGGCGGAAACATTACTGGCCGATCGTGGGTATGACACCAATCAGATCATTGCTTATGCCGCTGATACTGGAATGAATATCGTCATTCCAGCTAAGCGAAATCGCAAGCAGCAGCGGGAGTATGACCGTTACTTGTATCGGCTTCGTCATTTGGTGGAAAATGCTTTTTTGCACCTGAAACGCTGGCGAGGCGTTGCTACTCGATATGCCAAAACTACAACATCTTTTCTGGCAGCAGTGCAAATTCATTGCATTGCTATTTGGTGTGCTGTTTTGGCTTAATCTTGTGTAGACACTATTTAAGAAATACAATTGAATTCTTTCCTGTCAAAGGATATAATATTAAATAACGAAAAGGGGGCGTTGAATTATGGCACTGACGAAAGAGGATTTGCAGGCAATTGCAGATTTGATGGACTCTAAGATTCAGGCATCGGAAACTCGCATGCTCAATCGGATGGACCAAGTTGTGCGAGAATCGGAAATTCGTGTAATAAATCATGTAAATGCAGTTGTGGAGAATACTGTTCAACCCAGTGTTAAACAAATTGCCGATGGACATAAAATGCTGTACGAAAAGATGGAGAGAGAATTCGGTGAAGTGCATGAAGAACTGGACGCGCTGAACAGCACACAAGCGGCTCAGGAGTTTGTGCTCACCCGGCGTCTAAAGCAAGTTTGATTTTAGGGGCTATAGAGCGTATGGCAACAGAATAAAGTCATAATAAAACAGCTACACGGATTGGGTTCCCGTGCAGCTGTTTTGTTTTCTGACAGAAATGGAGAAACAATATGGAACAACGGGAAAATACATTTGCAATGAGCCAATGTATGCTTACGAAGCAGTATGGCAAGTACAAAGCGGTCATCCAGTTTTCAGCGGTGGACCGGCCGGAAACCGAGGAAAAAGTTCTGTCGCTGATTATGGGAGCTTATGCGGAACGCCGATGCGCATCAGTGAACTGATGCTGTTGCACTGGTTTGATAGAAAAACTGGACGATCTTTCTCCGTTTTGGTGTCAGCGCCAGTGATAAAATGAAAGAAAACGCCGGTTAAAAGATGCAGGTTTTCAGCGAAAGGGGATGCAAATATGGTACACTCGAAACTGTCTGCCCAGGGGTAGACAGGAAGGGTGTCAAGATAGAAGAAGCAAAATGGATGGATATCCGAAGTGATCGGCAAAAAGGGCTAAGTTACACAGAGATCGGACGCAAGTATAACATAGACCCGCGGACAGCGAAGCGGTATGCCCAGGCGGAGACGCGGCCGGTGTACAGCCTGAGCGAACCGAAACCATCAAAGCTGGATCCGTACAAGGAACAGATCGCGGTCTGGCTGGAGGAAGCGCCTTACTCCGCGGAACGGATCCTGGAAAAGATCCGGGAGCAGGGGTTGGACGGGGGCCACAGCATCGTGCGGGAATATGTGCGAGGGAAAAAGGAGCAGCTGAACGAGAAAGCAACGGTGCGGTTTGAGACGATGCCTGGCAAGCAAGGGCAGATGGACTGGGGCTTTTTCGAGGACCACACGGTGTACGAGGACGGGAAGTGGAAAAAGCTGTATTGCTTTCTCATGATACTGGGGTATTCCCAGACGCGGTACATCGAATTTGTCACAGACATGACCACTAACACCCTCATACGCTGCCATCAGAACGCATTCCGGTACTTTGGCGGTTACCCTGAGGAGATACTGTACGACAATATGAAGCAAGTGGTCATCAAACGGCTGCTGAAACAGGAGGATTCCACACTGAACCGGCAATTCGAGGACTTCGCCGGATTCTACGGTTACAAGCCCATCCTCTGTCGCCCATACCGGGGACAGACCAAGGGCAAGGTGGAGCGAACCGTCCAATTTGTCCGGGACAATTTCATGATTGGAATCAAGTACAGCAGCCTTGCGGACCTCAATGGACAAGCCCTGGCGTGGTGTAACAAAGTAAATGCCAAAGTGCACGCCACCACCAACGAAATCCCCTTTGAGCGGTTAATAAATATCCCCCGGCAAAGCCGGGGATTTTTCATATGCGGGCATAGCCCTAGAATACTAGCACGCGCGTCACGTCGCGCAAGTACGGTCTGCCAGCCGCGAAAGTTCCGTTACTTGCCGCCCGTAAACGGGCACTTTAGAAGTTTGGCATGGTCAGCTGCTCTCCTGCTTTGTCCTGCTCGTACTGACATTGGATGTACTCCTGTATCTTCTTTGCATTTTTCCCTGCCGTGTCCACATAGTACCCACGGCACCAGAATTCCCGGTTCCGGTATTTCTATTTTTGCTCCGGGAACTTCTCGTACAGCATCAGGCTGCTTTTTCCTTTCACCTACCCCATGAAACTTGCTACTGCTATCTTTGGCGGTATCTCGATCAGCATGTGGATGTGGTCCGCGCATACCTCCGCTTCGATAATCTTGTTCCCTTTCCAATTGCACAGCGTCCTCAGAATGCTTCCAATTTCTCTTCTTTTCTCTCCGAAGAACACTTTCCTTCTGTATTTTGGCGCAAACACTACATGATAT
>OBZS01000321.1_pt1 | contig 17201 bp, 16 predicted proteins | sample 1476981 | NCBI WGS metagenome assembly OBZS01 (sample SAMEA2580254, study PRJEB22360) | human gut metagenome | biome: human gut; feature: human-associated habitat; material: faeces | place: Denmark | collected 2008/2010 | reverse complement strand
CTCGGAGATCAATACCAAGTACTGTAATTGGACCCCGTCCATTGCCACGGTCCACGAAGGCATGGTTTGGCCGGATGGCATTTCGGTCAAGTTCCTGTGGTTCGGCGTGGCACTCATTCGTGTAAGCGAATAAGCTAAAAAAATCCCCGGGGCCAAACGCTCCGGGGATTGTCGTGCAGAAATAAATTTTTAATTTGTATAAGGTTTGATTATATTTGAGGCATGGCACGAAGCACATATAAAATGAGTCCGCTCGCCTATATGGAGGAGGGACAGAAAAGGCGAGACGCTGGAGAATTTGTAAAGCCCACCGATGCGGAGGAGCTTTATTTTGCATTCATCGAGTATTGCAAATTCATGCAGGATAACTATTTCTCCCAGGCTCACAAGAATAAGAATGGCGAAGACTGTAGCGTCTACATTTCCCGCCCGATGACCATCGAATCATTTAGGCTGTTTGCTGGCATCAATCCTGTTGAGTATGAGGAGCTCACGGGAGACCCGGTAGCAGCTGCAATTGGTGGCACCATCGAGGACGCCATCAATTCCCAGCAGATTGAGGGAGCACTGGTTGGTAAGTACGCTGCCAGCCTTATCCAGGTACTTCAAGGACGCAAGACCAATGTCAACCTGACGGGAGGCATCACTCTCGAACAGATAACCGGAATGGAGGTAAAATAAAATGGGACGCCGGCTTCAATTTGACACCAAAGGCAACGAGAAGCAGAAGGAAGTGGCTCGGTTATGGCTTGATGATTCGGTCACTGACATTCTGTATGCTGGCACGAAAGGTGCTGGCAAATCCTACCTCGGGTGTTCCTTGATAGCCGGCGATGCCCTCACCTACCCGGAGACATTTTATTTTATTGCGCGTAAGACGGCTGCCGACCTGGTCCGGTACACTATTCCCTCCATCTACGAGGTATTTGCCCACTGGGGCATCACGGAGAACTACTACCACTTTAATGGCCAATACAACTTCTTCGAGTTGTACAACAAAAGCCGCATCTACCTGATCGATGCCAAGTATAACCCCAGTGACCCCATGTATGAGAGGTTCGGTTCCATGCAGATGACTCGGGGATGGATTGAGGAGGGTGGCGAGTTTATCCGCGAGGCGAAGACCAACCTCCAGGCTTCCATCGGTCGATGGAAGAATGACGTCTACAAGCTGGCTCCCAAACTCCTCATCACCTGCAACCCGTCCAACAATTTCCTCTACACGGACTACTACAAGCCATGGAAGGAGAACAAGCTGCCTCCTTGGCGTCGGTTCGTCAAAGCTCTGCCCCAGGACAACAAGACTCTCCCGGACAGATACATTGAAGGGCTTCTCCAGAACCTGACCCAGTCGCAGATCGAGCGACTGGTCTTTGGCAACTGGGAGTATGACGATGACCCGAATTGGTTGGTCGACTATGATGCAGTGTGCGACATGTTCAGCAATGAGTTCGTACTCCCGACGGGCAATCGGTTCATTAGCACTGACCTTGCCGGGAAAGGACGAGACAGTTGGGTGGTTGGAACCTGGGACGGCATGGTCTGTCGGATCCCCATCGCCAAAGGCTTCTCGGAAGGCAAGGAGATGGAGGAGAAGATCGCCAAATTGGCCACCGGTCTGAAAGTCCCCCGGTCCAGCATCGTCTCTGACGCTGATGGACTTGGGTTCTACTTGGAGAGCTACCTGAAAGGCATCCGGGAGTTTCACGGAGGACAGTCAGCTATTGACTCCAAGACGTACAACAACATCAAGTCGGAGTGCGCATTCAAGCTGGCTGAGCTCATCAACAAGCGCCAGATCCACATCATCTGCTCTCCCGAAGTTCAGGAGAAGATCAAGCAGGAGATGACTGTCCTCAAATCCAAGAACACGAACTCCGCTGAGCAGAAGCGAGAGCTCATCTCCAAGGACACCATGAAGCAGCTTCTCGGCAGGTCACCGGACTTTCTGGACATGCTCATCATGCGAATGATATTCGAGATCAAGCCGAAGGCGACTGGCATGAAGTCCGCCAAAATAATAATCCCCACAAAACGATGATACTGGACATCATAACCCTCATCCGCAACATGGTAAAGATGGTCAATCCTCTGGCCGTCTTTGAGTGTGACCAGGCTCGGATGCTGAACGTCAAAGTAGACACGATGGAAAGATTCGTAACAGACTCGGACGGCAATCGGGTATCGTCTGACTTTGTCTATGTTGAGGAGCCCGCCACTGGTTACTATGATATTCCTTACAGGGGGCACCAGAAGCAAAGGACCATCATGCAGATATACTTCTGCAAGTTCGAGCCGATGGCCAACGATGCCTACAAAGGCGACACGAAGTTCAGCCAGAACTCGCCCACCATCGGACGACTGGAGTTGAAGAATCAAATTGAGGAACAGATGGTTCGGCCATTCTTGTATCTCTTGAAGACTTCGGAATTGGGACTCAGACATCCGGAAATATTCAACACCATTAGGATTCTGTATCCGTCTCCTCGGTTCGATGCCAACGAGGTCAGCGTAGGACTGGAGCTAACTGTAACGCAAGAATGGTGTCTCGATGCATATAAGCCCATTCCTCCTGCTCCACCCGAGCCTAAACCTGTCAGGCTGGTAGACATCATCCACGAAGGATTTAATATGCGGGGAATTACGATAACCTTTGAAAATACTGAATCAAAACCCGTTGACAAGTCTGTAGGCTCCGAATCTATAAGCACTAACACTGTTCCGCAAAACCTGGTCACGGCATTGTACCCGTATGGAACCATATTATGCGGAAGACCCCTAACCCCAGCATATGCAGAGGGAAAATGGAAGCTCAAAGAGTATACATTCCCGGACACAGAAGACTTAATTGTAACTACAATCAAGGTAAAACCTGAGGGGGAGTTCCAAGACGTCTGGACCTTCCGTGATATTTATACAATGGTATGATGCAGCGAATCGACATACAAGGCGGTCAGATGACGTTCGGCCAACGCATAGAGCTTGGTCGGATCATCACTGACAAGGAACTGACTGACATTGACAAGATGAAGGAAGGCATGCAATGTCTCGGCGTCAAATGGAGTCTGAGGAACACCTCAGAAATTGTCGAGTACTGGTATGAGATTCTTCTGGGCATTAAATACTGGATCGAGCGAGAACAGACTGAGCTCAAGTACGAGCCCAGTGCCGAGGAGAAGGCGGCCGGCATTGCTCAGTTTTCTCTGTTGGTTGGCGAGATGGCTACCATCACTGCACTGGCCAAGGACTACTCGAAGGACCCGGACGAGATCCTGGAATGGAAATACGGCAAGGTGTACAACCTCCTTTTCACGAACTTGCAGAGTCACCTCTTCCGTGAGCGATTGAACAAGGAACTGGAGCGTAAGGCTCAGCAGAAAGCCAATGCTCGCAAACCCAGAAACAAATGGCGGTAGGACTGGAACAGATATTGGCTGAGGGTCTCACCCAGATGAGGGACGAGATCATACGGGCATCACAGGACGCCGGGCAGGAAGCTTCGGGCAGAACCTATGCTCAGATAACAGTCCAGACTGGACGAGAAGGGGAAACAGTTTGGGGATCAATCGAAGCCCCGAACTACTTCTACACTCTCATCCGGGGACGAGGTCCTGGAAAGATCCCCGCCAATTTGGGACAGATCATCATGGAGTGGGCAAAGCTCAAAGGCATCACATTCTCGGATCCCAAGGACCTGGTCCGATTCGGAAATGCCACTGCATGGAAGATAAAACGAGAAGGCTCGGAGCTTTATCGCAATCACATTTATGTTGATTTGGTAGACACTCCTGCTGACAACTTCGAGGAGTATCTGGCTCAGCATTTGGACAAAACAATGGAGGTCCTCATTGAAGAGGCATTCACTCCTGACAACAACATGGACCACGGATATATAATATAACGCGATATGGCAATTACCAATCAACCGGCTGAGGATTCTTTATACTCAGCATATTCGCAAATACCAGTTGAGACCGACAACTTAACATCCGGGCTTGAGGTCGAGACCCAAAACTTCGATGAAGCCAACATGATCTCGTTGAACATTATAGACAATGAGAATATCGAAGTAATTGATAACAGTGGAGGTAGTAGTAACAACTATTTTGCGAGGTTTCCTATCCGTAGAAAGGTGATACCCGGGGAATGGTATGCTTTTAGGGTTTCTCACGGGGCTGGAGTGGGTGCCACTTCACTCACCGTTGCTTTGTTCCAAGCAACCTATTTGGATGCTCCTACCACTGTGATTGCTAAAACAGATATACCAATTGGTGCCAACATGACGTGGAAGGTTCAGGTACCGACCAGTGTTACAGTAAGAGACCCCAGCGTTTCACTTGTCATTTTTGCAGGTATTGAAGGAGCAACGGCTGGAGTGAAGGTTACTCTCACAGGTATGAGTTTGGCATACGGCCAGAACTTTATCGGCTATAACCCCAGTCCAGTTAAAGCAGCGAACTCACTAACTGAAAGCATCGACATCTACAGAGACTCGGGATTCGGGACGACGAAGAAATACGACCTCAGTTTCTTGGCTAAAGCTGGATTCCGGGATCGTGCCAGGATGTACCCGTATGTTAACTCGCGCATAGGTTTTAGCATTGACTATAACCTCATATCGGCATACGCATACAGGGGAATCGGCAAACAAAACTTCAATGTCCGGTATGCCTCCCGGGGAGTTTGTCCCCGAGGCTACAGCGTTAACTTCTCCGAAAGGCCCGTAGGATTTGTGTTGACGGACCGGGTTCCTGACGGGGACGGACAACTATATGTTAAGAAGTATTTTGGATACCCTAACTTCCTAACCCTGTTTGCTAAGGGGTCGATAGCAGTAAACATGCAATCAGCCATGGAAGTGAATGTTATGTATACGGGGAATACATACTTCGAGAAAGCGGAGATCTCCCCCAGGATTAACATCCCGCTTGTCCTCGAGTTCGATGAAGAATTGACAGATGGTGCTGACTACGTTATTGTCAGAAATCGCAATTTGCCCTTGAACTCCGACAAATGGCATATACGTTACGTCGATACAGAGGTACCTTGCAACCCATTCTACATTCGCTGGATAAACCAGAAAGGCGGATGGGACACTTACATGTTTGAGCAACATAAGAAGTATACGCAGGAGGTTGACCGGGGAGACCAATACGTATTAGCGAATTCCAGAGACCCCTATGCCTCACAGACGAGAGGCGAGTTAGCTCCGGAGTTTAAGAACATAGTCCAAGCAGGAGCAGAACAGCTTGATGAGAACGACTTCAACTTGCTCAAAGGAATTGCTCTCTCGCCTTTGGTCCAGGTTTACAACTATCAAATTGGAGTATGGCAACGAGTCCTCGTAGATGATACTGATCTGACTTGGGACACTAAGGCCCCACGGAACACTGTTAGCTACGAGTTCCAGCTTATTGACGAACAAACTCAGTGGTAATATGAACTACGAACTACTCATGGAAGGCATTGACGGCGAGGTCTGGTCACTGGACCTCCCGCTGGATGCTCCTGCGATGAATTACCAGATCAACAATCTGGCGGAGCTGAAGGACAGGAATGCCTCGTACTCCCAGCGGATCAGTCTGCCCAGGACGACCCATAACGAGCAAGCATTCCAATTCAGTTTTGTAGTTGGTTCAGGTTCGTATGTGCCATACATGAAGTTTCCTTGCCAACTATTCTATGAGGGAGCACTCATATCCCCGGCTGGAGCAGTATTGAACATCGTAGACGTATCAGATACATCGATCGGGGTCCAGATCCTCGGGGCAACCGTTGACCTGTTCGACACCCTCAACAACACTGACGCGAAGGATCCCGGAACTGGCATGTTCCTCCTCAAGTGGTACACGGACACAATGGGACAGTCCGAGCGATACCTCTCCGGCCCCGAGGAAACTAGAGTCCTGTGTTTTTGGCTATATGCAACTCTCCAGAAGAATCCGAACGTCCCTCCGATCTCCATGGAGGCAATCAGGCAAGTCTGGGAGTTGGACAAGTTCTATCCCCATCTCAACTGGTATGACTTGGTGACATGGATATTCGACCGAGCAGGTTACAGTCTTGAGACAGACGTGGATTCAGTTGACCGGAATGAAATGTTTTTGCCTTGCACTTACCCCGTTTTGGCAGACAACCCCAATGCTCCGAAAGCATCCGGGACTGGCTGGATCCAGGATCCCCCGATTGGCACTATAGTAGGGGTGATATGGCAAGGATACCCCGGAGTAACTCTCAGCGACCCGGTCGCCGGACGTTTGATGATGGGTACAGTAGCAGGAACATTCAACTGGATGACTTTGTGGGACACGACCATCACGTTCAGTTTCTCATGGTCCAATATTTCTGCCATTCGGAATGGATCAGTGGCAGTCCAAGTTACCCATCACAAGAACGACGGGACCAGTGCTATAGTGTTGACCAGATCCTGGTCGTCCGGATCTTCCGGCAGCGCTTCGGTCGACATCCCGATGGAGGCAGGAGAGCACATCCTTGTGTCCGGATCTCTCGCCACAGTCAATCCCTCTGCCAATCAGTATGACATGAGGTTCCCGGTCAGCATTACTGCTCCTCCCGTGCCGGAAACTTCGCCGGGGGATAAGCCCCAGCCCGGGCTAACCTATGACCTCCTGGCCTCGACTGGATTTAAGAGCTTGGGAGACATAGTCAAAGCTTTCTTCCAGCTGTTCGGGCTAACCATCGACGTGAATTCCGCTACCAAAGTAGCAAGAGCATACTCGGTTCAGGAGTTCTACAACAGACGAAGCTCGTCCGGGAAGAATTGGTCTGACAAGCTGATAAAAGGTAAGGACACAAAACTTACCTTCCAGTTATCCAGCTATGCCCAGTCCAACGAGATAAAGCTGGAGGACAACAAGGACAACAATGTTACTGACTCGTACAAGTTCAGCATCCCGGACGTCAACCTCCAGCCCACTAAACTCCTGTTCCAAATTGGGTTCTTGGCAGGGCTCAACCAAACTCTCTATGACGAGGACAGTACGAGCAAGACCCACACACTTGCTAACTACCCGATCTGGACTATCAATAGAGGCCGGATGGAGAACGGCGAAATGACCGAGACGACTTGGGAGTACAATGCTCTCAGTAAGCCGATGGTCGTCCACATCAATAAGTCTGACTATATGTGGCCCCAGGTAAGTGTAGGCTACACCCTTACACGAGTACGACTATACACAGCATACTTCAAAAATTTGAATTACTACGTTCCGAAGTACTACGACAAGCTCATCAACAATATACTCAAAAGACCAAAGATCCTACAGACCCAGATTCTTTTGGACTCGCTCGACATCCAAAGCCTGGACCTGTTCAACCCGATATGGCTTGAAGAGCATGGGTTCTGGTTCTACGTCTCGAAGATAAACAACTTCCAAGCTGGAAAGATAACCAAAGTGGACCTAATACGAATGTAATATGGCCGAAGAACAGAAAAGTACAATCTACAATGTCCGGGTAACAGCTGAGGATGCCCTCAAGACGTTAGCCGAATTGAAACTCCGGTCCCAGGAGTTGAGAGATCAGCAGAAGGCTCTCGGCAAAGTAACTGAGGAGAATGCTCAAGAATACTATGCGCTTGACAACCAGATCAAGGCAATCAACAGCGAGGCGAATAAGTACCAGAAGCAAATCCAGAACAATATTAAGCTCCAGAACCAACAGGAGGCAAGTTTAGCAAAACTTAGAACCCAGCTGGCTTTGGACAATGCCGAGTTTGCAGAGCTGGGCAACTCAATGAAGGACGCGGCTCGTAAAGCCGAGCTCGGCAAGCGTATTGCAGAGACCACTGAGGAGCTCAAAGCTCAGGAGGAGGCACTCGGGGACTACCGCCGATCCGTTGGTAACTACGAGAAGGCAACGGATAACCTGAAACAGGAGCTCAACGACTTGACCGACACTCTGATCCGGATGGCTCAAGCCGGGGATACGAGTTCAGCATCCTTCAAGGAGATGGTCAAGCGAGCTGGGGAGCTCAAGGCGGCAGAGGACACGGTCAATACAGCCATCGACCAGACTGGACGAGGAATCGACACACTGGTCGCTGTCACGGATGCAACTTCGGCAATCACTTCCGTCTACGGTTTATGGACCACAGCCACTCAGGTACTGGGGAGCGAGAACGAGGAGCTCAATGCTATCATGACGAAGATGATAACCATCATCACGGCTCTTTCCTCTTTGTCTTCTCTCCAAGCAGCTCTCTCCAAGACCGAAGCCACTTATCGAGCTGCATCTAACTTGGTTCAGCTGGTTGGCATCAACCAGACTCTCGCCGAGACGAAAGCGATAGCTGCTAAGAACGCCGTCCAGGGAACTGGCAACATCCTCACCAAAGCAGCAGCAGCTGCCACATGGCTTTGGAACGCGGCTTTGGCTGCCAATCCCGTTGTATTGGTGGCAGCGGCAGTGGGCGGATTGGTGGCTGGAGTGGTTGCTCTTACGAACGCATTTAACAGTAATACGGAAGTTCAAGAGAGAGCAACCCGGGCAATGGAGGCATACAATCGAGCTGCCGAAGCCTCTACGTATGTACTGGATCAGATCGAGACCAAGCGGAACACTCTGTCCAAAGCCGAGGAGATCCGGGGCAAGAGAGAAATAGAAAATCTCAAAGCCAATCATGCCACGTCGGAACAGATCGCCGAAGCTCAGCTTAAAACAGCCAACAAGCTCCGCGAGATTGAAATGAATGCAGCTCGTCAAAGACAGATGGCTGCAATGGATGAGTTCGACTCCTTGAAGAAGGTGATTGCAGCCAAGGAGGAGGAGCTCAACACGTGGTCAGGAAGCTTGAACAAATACAAGGAGGCCAAAAAGGAACTCGACGACTTGAAAGGTCGATACCAAGAACTGTTCCGGACAATCGAGAATGAAGGAGCTGCAGTTGCCAATTTGGCTCTTGAGACTGCAATAGCCAACCGGGAGGCTCAGCAGTCCATTGCCGATAAGGCTCTGGAGGTTGCTTTGAAGAACTCGGAAGCCATGCAGAAGATCCGGGAAGACGATCTCAGGTTCCAAACAACATTCCAGTCTACGAGCATCGCCATCCGGATGGAGTATGAAAGGAAACTCTACAAGGCAGCTCAGGATGGAGCCCGGGAGCGTCTCGCTCTTCAAAAAGCTCACGGCAAAATCACTAACAAGGAGTATCAGACGGCTCTGAATGCCATGGCTCGGTCCGACAAGCAGTTCTACGAGAACCAAGCCAAACAGCTTAATGATTACCTTGCCGGAGTGAGAGCCAACATCCTGGCTGTAGCCTCCGGAGGCACAGTCGACATGCAGATTGCCCAGGTTACTCAGAAGTACCAGGATGCCATGAAGGAGCTGGCCAACATTCAGCCTCCCCAATTCGTGAGGGGTATGAGCGAGGAGGAATACCAGAAGGAGTATGCAGCTTACGAGCAGTTCTTGGTCAACAGAGCCGAGCTCGAGAAACAGATCCAGCAAAACCTCCAGGACGAAATCAAAAAGATCCGCGAGGACGCTACCAAACAGCAACTTGACCGGTTCAACCAAACTCTAAACGAACAGTATGCCGAGGACCTCTCGAAGGCAGCGGACAACGAAAGGAAGAAGCTGGAGCTCGAGAATGAGATGCTCCAGAAGCAAATCGAAGCCAGGAAAGCCGCCGGGGAGAAAACCTATGAGCAGGAGGCCCAGCTCCGAGCCAACAATCTTCGGCTCCAGCAAATGGACCTCGACAAGGAGCTCGCTCAAGCCGAGTTAAATCACAAGTCCAAGTATGAGATCCGGAAAAGGTATCTGGAGGCTGAGTTGGCAGCAGCTCAAGGAAACGAGGATGCTATTGCCCAGATCCAGCTCGAGATGGCTGAGAACGAGGAAGCTCTGTGGGAGGAGAGGATCGAGAAGCTCCAGGAGTATGCAGAAATGGCCTCCGGCTTCGCCAATGCCTTCAACGATCTGGCAAATGCTCTCGGAGAGCGTCGGGCTCAGGAGGTAGAAGAACAATACAGCCGGGAGGAGCAGGCATTGGCAAACATGTACGCTAATGGTCAAATCACGGAGGCCCAGTACAACGAGAAGAAAATCAAGATGGAGAAACAGAAGGAGAAGGAGTTGGCCAAAATCAAACGGGAACAAGCTATCCGGGAGAGGGCAATGGGATCCTTCGAGATTGGCATCAATACTGCCATCTCCATCATGGCATCGGCTAAAATGGGATTCCCTTTGGCTATCCCGTTCATTGCAGCAGCTGCGGCTTTGGGAGCAGTTCAGATGGCAGCTCTTTGGGCAGCTCCTCTGCCGAAAGCCGCAAGGGGTAAATACATTGAGGGACCCAGTCATGCCGCTGGAGGAGTGCACATTGAGGCCGAAGGAGGAGAGACCATCATTAACAAGAAGTCGAGCCGTATGTTCCTTCCTCTCCTGTCTGCCATAAACGAACTCGGTGGCGGAGTACCGTTCACTAAAGTTGGGTCGGACGGGGGATATGCTATCCGATCATTCGCTGAGGCGTCGGAGCCCATGAATCGGCTTGACATGGAGAGGGCAATTCAAAAAGCATTTGGCCAGGTGAGAGTGATTGCTACAATCGAAGATATTCGGAGGGAAGATGCTAACTACGTGCAGATTCAGGGCCGGGCTAATTTTTAAATAGTCCAGCACAAATAGTATTTCAATATCTATCAGGAATAATTATATTTGTATCGAAATAATTTGGCACATGATATTCATCAACTTAAAAGGCGCAATTGACTCCGAAGAGAATAGGATCATGATGGAGCTTTGGGACGGGCCCTCAGAGATCTGTTCTGTGGAGACCTTCCGCCGGGTACTTGATGAACACCCCGACGAACAGGAGGTGTGCATCAACATTGACTGTGACGGTGGCTCTGTTGAGGAGGGCTTCAAGATTTACGACTTTCTTCGCATGAGCGGGAGGACGATATATACAAATATTGTCGGGGGATGCCACTCGATGGCAGTGTGCATCCTGTTGGCAGCTCCGGCAGAGAACCGGTCGGCAAACAGGAATTGCCGGGCACTCATCCATCGGGTATACATGCCGGTCGGGGATTGGCTCACTTCCGACGATGCTCGTAGCATTGCCGAGGAGCTTGCTCTGGAGGAGGAGGCTATTCTTGACGTGTATGTCGAGAGAACAGGTCAGGACCGGGAACGGCTTCGCAATGTCATGCATGAGGAACGCATCCATGATGCCAAATCACTTCTTGACTTGGGATTCATTTCCAAAATCAATTCATACAACACAAACCAAATTTTTAATGCTATGGCAAAAAACGAAAAAAGCGCTTATGAAAAATTCATGAGCAAAGTCAAGGCATTCCGGAATGGCAAGAAAGGCGCTCCCGCCAACTTCGACTATCTGGATGCTGAGGGTCAGGTCGTTCTCCAGACCGTAGGCGAAGAGGACAATCTGGCCGAAGGTGTAGAGGCAACTCTCGCAAGCGGCGAAACTTCGGGAACAGTCGTTCTGGAAGACGGCCGGGTGGTTACCGTCGAGGACAACATCGTCACCAGCATCGAGATGGAGGACACCGAGTCTCTCGAGGACCGCGTTGCAGCACTGGAGGCAATGCTCGACGAGGCAACGAACCTCATCGAGGAGCAGGAGAATGAACTCCGCAACCTCCGTGGTAGCAACTACCGCCCGAAGAACCGCAAGACGGTTCTGCCCGGAGGCAAGAAGCCCGAACCCTCGGCAGCTGACCTCAAGAACGAAGCTCGCGAAAAGCTCCAGAAGGTCAATGCTGCAAAAAAGATCCTCAAGTAGTCAAACTCAAAAGCTTTAAGAACTATGGCAGTTAAAAACGGCGGATTCCTCGACATGGATAAGTTCACTTTTTGTGGACGGGTCATTCAGGCAATCTCGGAGATGATTATGGAGGACACCATTCAGGGTCCTGACATCAACTCCATTCACACAGTCTTCCCCGACATCGTCACTAACACCGAGGTGGGTTACATCGGTGAGGGTGGCATGGTCGGCGTGGTCAACACCGGGTGTAACCCAACTCCTCAGCCGTGGAACATCAACACCCGCAAGCTGAAATGGGAGCCCGGCATCTGGGAGATCCTCCTGTCCCAGTGTTACACTGACCTTCAGCAGTCGGCAACTATCTACTCTCTCCGCACCGGCGTCGATATTCCGGACTTCACGGATACGGACTACATGAACATCGTCATTGAGGTTCTGGAGCGCTCCATTATGGACTTCTGGTACCGCCTGTTCTGGTTCAACGACAAGGACGCCAAGAATGTTACCAATAGTGGTATCATTACGGACGGTCTCGACCTGAAATTCTTCACCATCATCAACGGTTTCTGGAAACAGATTACCACGCAGGTTACAGCCAATCCGTCCCAGCGCGGAGCAACAATTACGGAAAATACCGGGGCATCTTATGCAGCTCAGAAGCTTTCTCCGGCCAAGGCAAAGGAGTATATCCAGTCGGTCGTGTTTAGTGCCCCGCTTCTGCTCCGTCAGCAGTCTGACAAATTTATCCTCGTTACCCAGTCTGTCTACGATGCCTATCAGCAGTCTCTTATGGACGCTTGCTGCCTCGAGTCGGCTCGCTTAGCTCTGCTGAATGGCATGGAGGCTCTCAGCTTCAATGGCATCCCTGTCATCGCAATGCCCATCTGGGACAAGATCATCGCTACGTCGGAAGACACTGGCACGAAGCTCAACAATCCCCATCGAATTCTCTTCACCTCGAAGAGCGTGCTCGGCATAGGTGTTGATGCAATCGACAGCTTCGAGAAGATGCGGATCTGGTACGAGTACAAAGACCGCGTAGTCTACGTAGAACTCATGGGTCGGGCGGATGCCAAGCTCACTAACCCGGATCTGTTCTCGGTAGGTATCTAATCCTCAAAAATCTAAGAAAATGGCAGGACTTGATTGTTCTAAAATCAAAACAGGATTCATCAACCAGGTGTGTGGTAAGCCGGCAATCGCCGGCACCACCGCCAGGGTGATTCTCCTCAGCTACTCGGACGTCGACAAATCGAAGTCTGTTGTAACTGACAACGTTATCTCTTCGCTCATCCTTAAGACCGGTGCCACTGGTTACGAAGTCGACTCGCTGCCCAACGCAACAGTTGGCTCGGACACCATCAATGCTGGCACGTATCTCAAGACCCACCAGCACAACGTGGTCGTCCGAATCTTCAAGAAGTCGGAAGCAGCCAAGAAGTTCGTAAACGGCCTGACCAATGCCCGCGTCATCGCTATCGTCGAGAACAACGACACCGGAGACAACGGGGACACCAAGTACGAGGTGTATGGCTGGGACTCGGGTCTGGAGCTCACCGAAATCACTGTCACTACCGAAATGACCGACGGCGTCGCATACCAGGTAACTCTGGCCAACGGCACCATCGCTCAGGAAGGTTCGCTCCCGATGAGCCTCTTCGACACGGACGAAGCCACCACAGACCTCATGGTAAACGGGCTTCTGACCAAAGGATCTAAACCGTAGCACTCATGACTGACATGCTCGAAAGACTGAGAGCTTACCAATCCAAGTATGGGTCCCTGAAAGGCGAAGCCTATCGGGCCCATACATTGGAATTGGAAAAAAATCCCGCTCTCCATCGAGAAGTAGATGAACTTTCTCGGTACTTTTTGAATAAGTCAGTTTCCCGATGCGGCTTCTGCCTGATCGAAGCCGACTTAGCATTAAGACGAATAACAGAACAACAAATGAAAAACGTAGCACACCCCGATTACGAACTCCGAGCAGGTACTCTGCTCCACGACCCGATCAACAAAGAGTTCAGCAAGATCCTCACCCCGAGGAACATCACGGAGGATCTCTGCCTGTACCACATCGCATTCAACAAGGATGCGCTCTCGTACTTCACCCGAGTTCCCGAAGACCTGAACGACCGACTGGAGAAATTCATGTCTCGTTATGGCAAGGAGATGCCGGACAAGGACGTGGAAATCAAGAAGCGTCAGGCTCAGGTTCTGAGCAAGCAGATCGATTCTGTCAAAGCCGAACTCGAAGAGCTGAACAAGAAACAGATCGAGCTGAACGCCAAGCTCGATGAGTACTCCAAAGCCATGGAGGCAATCCATGCCATTCTCGACTCGGCATCCGCCGAGGAGAAGACCGAGGAGAAGACCGAGGAGAAGACCGAGGAGAAGACCGAGGAGAAGCCCGAGGAGAAGCCCACCGACATCGACACCGAGGTGAAGGAGTTCATCGACGCCGGGATGGATCTGGAAGCCATCAAAGAAGCCTATGCAGACTCGCAAATGTCTGCCGGGGAGATCGAAGAGGCTTACAACCGGATAGTCAATCCCGTTTCAGAGGCTCCCAAGAAGGGAGCCAAAAAAGGAGGGTCCAAATAGGACTGGTAATAGGACGGGGTCGCTTCCCGTCCCTCCTACTATTAAAATTACGCCAGTATGAAAGTTGCACAGATCAAATCAGCTCCTCAGTTCGTATCCCGGGACTGGAGACAATATGGCATCCAGACATACGGAGATACCAATGATTTTCCCCAGACGGTCAGCGAGATTGTTCAAGCCTCAAAGACCGGAAATGCCTGTGTGAGCATATACAATGACTTCGTATACGGTCATGGGTTTAAGGATCCCGGCATTTACAGATTACGGGTAAACAAAGAAGGGGAGAAGCTTGACAAGATCCTCCGCATGGTTTGCAAAGACTTTACGGTGTGGCATGGATTTGCAATTCATGTTAACTATAACATGAATTTCCGAGTCAGCTCGATCCACCACATCCCATTCGAATCCCTCCGACTGGAGAAGGCGGATGACAATGGGTTTATTGGCCGGACGGCATACCATCCGGATTGGGGTCACCGAGACAAGACGAGGTCCCGGTGGTCACCGTCTGACATTGAGTGGTTTCACCTCTTCAACCCGGATCCGGAGGTCATTCTCAACCAGGTGGAAGAGGCTGGCGGCTGGGACAACTACAATGGCCAGATCCTCTACTTCTCCGGGGACTCGGAAGGCAGCCCCTCTTACCCAATCCCCATATTCATCGCTGAGATGACGGACATGAGAACTGAGGAAGCACTTGCCAATGTAGCCGGTAGAAACGCATGCTCCAACTTCTTGTCAGCTGGGATCTTGGTAGACATCAAGGACGAGACTCAAGATGAGTCTCAAGTGAATGAGACCCAAGAAGAACTTAACAAATTTCAAGGAGATGAGAACACTTCACAATTGTGGTACATCCAGTGCAAGTCAAAAGATGAAGTGCCCCAGTTCATAAGGTTCTCCGGGGAGAACTATGACAAAGCATTCGAAGTAACGCAGAGAGTCATCCCGGAGAACATTGGTCAAGCCTTCAAGCAGCCTCCCATTCTTCGAGCTGTTGACGTGGGGGCTAACTTTGGGGCTGATCTCATGACCAATGCCTACAAGTACTACAACTCTGTTACAGTACGGGAGCGTCAGCAGCTGGAGGAGACTTTCGTATCGATCTTTGAGTATTGGTGGGCTCCTTTGGAAAATCCCGACTTCGCTATTCAGTCTCTCACTTACAATGCCGGCGAGTCTATAGCAGACAGAATTGGCAAGGACAACATGACTCAGGTACTGGAGATCATCCGGGACCAGGCTCTCTCTACTGTCCAGAAGAGAAACATGCTCAAGCTCATTTATGGGCTTTACGACGAGGAGATTATAAAACTCATGCCCGATGATACTCAACTTTAACGACCTTCGGAATGTTCGGCCGATAGCCGAGAACATCAACGATCCGGCCAGACTGGAGCCATACATCCGGGAGGCTGAGACCCTCAGATTGGTGGATGCCATAGGAGCCAACCTCTACAGATGGCTCGACGAGACAGACTTTTCCGGCCCCGGTCCTTTCCAATACGGGGACGTAACCATTACAAAAGATCAGTACACTGCCGCCATGGAAGGCGGGTATTATGATGGTGGCTGTTCCGGGGATGGTCGAAGCGAAGGACTCAAGATCGCCATTGCATACATTGCGTATTCCAGATTCATCGTCAACAATCCAATCAACCCCACTGCCTTCGGGGTGAGGTACAAAGATGGCGAATTCAGCACTCGAGTAGAAGACAACATCATCATCCGTAGCTCGAACGAAGCACGGAACATCGGGGAAGCCTACCTCGAGAAGGCTATAAATCACCTTAAAGCTCTGCGGTTACTGACTCCATGTACTGAATACAAGGAGTCCCCGTCTCGTAAAATGATTATAGGACGTAATAAATTATAAGTTTAACAGATATGGAGGAGGAAGTCATGAAAGCGGGAAAATGGATATGCGGGAGCATTGTAGGGTTTTGGGGGCTTTTAGCTCCGGTCCAGGTCCTTATCCTCTGTGTCTGTATTGCCATTATCGTCGACTTCATAACTGGAAATATTGCTGACTACAAGCGCCACAAACGAGCCCATCAAAAATATGTGTTCAAAAGCGAGAAAATGTGGGACACGTGTTGGAAGTTGGGGCTCAGCATTATCGGTATTGGCATGGCCTACATGCTTGACGTGCAGGTCCTCCCGAACTTGGGGGGTCTCGGCCTTGCCAACTTCTTCGCTGCCTTCATCGTCGGAACAGAGTTTTGGAGCTTTCTTGAAAACTCAGCTATAATTTCCAATCACCCCATATTCAGAGCTCTGCGGTCATACATGGAGAGATCGGTCAGCAAGAAAACTCAAATAGACTTTGAATGCCATGAAGACAAGTAAGTATTTTAAGCCCGAAGAATTCGAGCGATGCAATCCGGCTTGCTCCATCGAAGACATGGACCAGGACTTCCTCGATCTCCTGGATGACCTCCGTGAAAAGGCAGGCATCCCCCTCGTCCTCAATTGTGCTTATCGTTCCAAAGAACACGATAAGGCCAAAGGACGGTCCGGTAACAGTGCTCACACCGAAGGTTTGGCAGTGGACATCCGGTGTGCCTCGGGTCCCAATCGGATGAAGATCCTCCGGGCAGCCATTGCATTGCGGATCCGGAGGATAGGCATCGACGGGAATTTTATCCACGTAGATGCTTCTAAAACCCTCCCGCAGGACACGATATGGACTTACTAAAGAGAGTACTCTGCACAATAGTTCTTGTAGGTATAGGCTTTATAATCGGGCGTAAAACAGTCGAGGAAAAGACCGTTATAAAGTACGTCGATTTACCCCCAATTCAGGGGGAGGTCAAAGTCCCGGATTTGGTTC
>OBZS01000317.1_pt1 | contig 17356 bp, 28 predicted proteins | sample 1476981 | NCBI WGS metagenome assembly OBZS01 (sample SAMEA2580254, study PRJEB22360) | human gut metagenome | biome: human gut; feature: human-associated habitat; material: faeces | place: Denmark | collected 2008/2010 | reverse complement strand
TCGGCAGCGTCAAAATCATCTTCTTCTACTTCCGACTTGACGGCTGTCCCGATAAGCATATCAATCTCATCATCCGTGTAACCGGACAGTGCAGCCATATCGTCCATTTCGTTAAGCAACTGTCCCAATAATTCTTTATCTACCGTAGACAGCTCGGCAAGACGATTATCCGCAACCAGATCAGCCCACTCTTCGGCTTCACTGGCGTAATTCTGACGGTCTACAGGTACCGTATCAAGACCAAGCAGCTGCGCAGCCATTAATCTGCCGTGACCGCGGACAACATAGCCTGAACGATTACTCACAGTAATTGGGACGCGCCATCCTTGCGCCTTAATAATTCTTGCCAGCAGTTCGATCTGCTTTTTGTCGTGTTGATTGGGATTCCGCGGGTTCGGTATTACTGATTCAATATCCGCCATTTCTGTATGTGCACAAAACACATCAATAGTACCCATTGTAATTCCTTTCTTGTGCATACAAAAAGACCGACAAGCATATCGCCCTGTCGGCCCACTTATATCGCCATATTCAGTTTTTCACGCTATTAGTATACCACCGTTTACGACCAAAAACCTGTCAAAAAATGTCAAATTCCGTTCAAAAAACGGCAAAAAACGTCACTCGAAAAAAGTTATCCACAATCCATATAATTATCATTCAAAAAACGTAAAATGCATTTGCACGGGTATCGCTCTGGGCCCAAACATCATACCTGCTACCTTTTCAACGGCATACTTCCCCTTACGTCGACACATACTTTCACTTATATTTAAATCTCCGGCAATAATCAGCCACGATTCGCCGTGTATCATGCGTCTTAATATAATTTCATGCTCAGCATATTCTAACGCGTCTAGCGAGCGATTGAGACGATTTATAAGCGGTTCTAATTCTGCGAGCTCTTGCTGCAGAGTAGTAAGTCTCTCTTGCATTGCTTCTCGCTTCATATATTCACGTTCAGCCGGCGTAATTTCTTCTCCGCCGCGTCCCGGAGCAGGTGATAACGATGAAACGCGAGGCGCCGGCAAAAGAGATAACTGACTTTCAAGCTCACTGATATCCGCACGCAGATTATCTATGTATGTTGTAAACTCAGTATATCGCCGCAGATACTCCCTCACTGCAATTACATAATCGTTGTGTCTCACGTTTCATCCTCCCAGTTCCTTATATCTCTTTCTGCCCGGCTTCTCCCATTAGCTCGATTAACGGTGCGTACGCTGCTTTAAGCGTCTCTCCAGCTTGAGTTATTTTATCGAGATGATAATCAATATCTTCTTTCACGCCGCAATAATTATTGCCTTTTAACATCGCTTCAATTTTTTGTGCTATTTTAATAATCCGGATATTTTTATCCATACAATAACTAACGATGTTTATACCTGTAGCTTTTCTGATTTTGTCGATATTAGAGTTAACCTCTTCTAATTGTCGTATAGCTTCCTTCGCTTTCCAATTTATATGCTCTTCAATATCTTTAGCTATTTTATTGTGTTCTACAGCACGATTCATATTGTCTACACGCTGCCTGCCGCGTATAAAAGCAAGCATAAATCCCGTCGTCAATTTAGCTTCATGATATTGTGCCTTCCTTTTCTGTCTTAGTTTTCCTTCATTATATTCGATAATTCCCCATGGATTCGGGATATCCGCGTTACCAACTACCCCTTTCGGTACTACTAAATACCATTCGTTGACGTACTGGTACATTTCTTCGCACTTACGTGGATTATCAAGTTCATGTTTTAAATCCGATCGGCTTACTTTTACTTCAAAACCAATAGACTTAAATCCACGTGACGGGTACGCGCATATAGCGATAGCGTCGGCATGTCTCTTCGTTTCGCTTCCGCAACTGTTACCGACTTCAAAACCTAAATACCATTCTGGCTCACGATATTTTTCTAGGAGAGCCTTGTCTATCATCTCTGTAGTTATTTTTTCATCTTTCATGCGTTCTCCACCTTTTGTTTATGCGCGCGCACATCACGCATATTCCAAAATACTGGAATCTTCCGTTCATGTGCTGCCTTTACTTCGCGGCGGCAACCAAGGCTACGTTCCCAGTCGCCTCGCACTAATACCGCGTCACACCGAGACAGCAGTTCGATGTCAATCTTTAAAATCTCGTCATAGCTAAGTTCCGTCATTTTCGCATATTGCAGCGCATCCAATGGATTGACAACTGCTATATCCGGATACTCACTAACAATTCGCGCCGCGATTTGTCTGGCAATTAGCCTGTTTCTATCTTCATCACCTGTGTACGGGTGTGACAAATAAACTGTAAACAAAGTCAGGCTCCTTTCCTATTCCGTAAGTCCACTAACAACGACCTCAATCCGTGGCGTATCGCTGTAAAACTTTTGCGCAACGATATCTACGATCTGACTGTCGTCCTTCACAACAATACCGTTCAATGCGTCCAATATGCCCTTTACATAGTTGTCGGTATCTGGCCGTGTTGTCGGTCTAATCTCACCGTTTGCCGCCGCAAATTGCTTTTTTCGGCCGAAACTCTTCGGAATAGACCGGTATACATGCAGTTCTAATGAGCACGGGCCATCGAACGGATTAAAATCCTTATTCGCGATGAGCGGCAGCAGCTCTTGCCGTATTGTGTTCTTGTACTTTGCGGATTGCGGTGGATCATATGCCGTAACGAAACTCCCGCGCTTAGCAAACCGGGTACGCCCTTGTGCTACCGGCTCACCAAGCACGGTAATGCTTACACTCAATTGTCCGTCTCTCTCCGTGTACAGCACGCTCATTTATCTTGCTCCCTTCGTGCCCGCTTCCGTATTTCGTACAGCTTTCGATGCAGTCGTCTTGTCTGCGTCGTATCCGGCACCATCTCACTGGCTCGCAAGTATACTGCGTCCAGTAATATCTCCAGCTCGTCCATGCTGAGCTCGACATTGATGACGCGCTTTAAAGCCTCGTGCGGTGTCAGATCTATGTATCCTTCGTGGTTACGCTTTCCCATTCTTTCCCTCTCAAAGTTAATTTAAATGCTTTAATCTTTGTCCGGTAACTACAGCCTCGTCCTTTGGCGGCCCGTACGGATTAATCATAAGCATTCCTTTCTTTTATCAAATCATCAACGGCAAATACATGGTAAAAAACAAACATCAGAGCCATCCTCAAAGAGATGGCACAGTAATGCCATTTCATATTATCCCACCCCCCTAAAACGGCAGCTCTTCTGATGTTACTTCCGATCCCATGCTATCAAATCCGACGTTATCTTTTGTGTCATCCTTTGGCTTGTATTCAGCCAACAACTGTCCGATATGATTAGCCACGGTCTCCGTGATGTATCTCTTTCCACCGTTTTTGTCATCGTATGACCGAGTAGTAACTCTACCGGTGACAACGACCTTATCGCCCTTTAGCAGCTTGTCTCCTGCGCTCTCTGCGAGGACGCCGAATGCCACAACACGTACCCAGTCCGTCAGCTGCTGCCGCTCTCCGTTTCTGTCTATATATGAGCGATTACAACCGACACTAAGCGTCGTTACGGCTTTACCGCTTTGTGTAAACCGTACTTCCGGGTCTTTACCCAGATAGCCTATGATAATGTGTTCGTTCATGTTGCTTCTCCTTTATCCGGGTATTACTACCCGTTCTACAATTTCGCCTGTTTTAGTCATGTACAGGTTGACGTATGCGCCGCCATCAAGACCGACACCGACACTGCAATAGTGCGTCAATACGCAGAAATTTCTGCGTATGAGCTCGTCATTGATGTCTGGAAAAAGACGCTTTGCAAACGCCCGCACTTTGTCAGTAATGGTCGGTTCATACTCGCAGTTTTTAATTCGTTCCATAGCTGTACGGATTACGCTCATATCCATCTTTCCCCGCAGCACCGGCTTTTGATACGTATGTACCTGTTCCCTGGCCCGTTTAGCCGCTATGCGCTCACTAAGTACCTGCTGCACACGGGCAATAGTAGGGAACCATTGGTCTGATAATGTAATTTGTTCAATCGCATCGCCGACGTCCTGTTCATCGTACCTTGAGAATCGTTCATCAAATATCGTCCAAAATTGTTTTAATCTCTCTTGGTCCATCTGCCGTATTTGTGTCACGTATGTCGCCTCGAGCACTTCCTTTATGAAGTTCATCGCTCCGTCTGTCAGCATGTCCCACTTGTCCCCCTTTCTGTGCAGCCTTGTGTGCTTTGCGTCGCGCCATGAATTCAATGTACGACTGTGACCTTTCACTATCATCTGATGTGATCGCTTTCGGCTTTTGTTTGCTTGTAAGCTGATATCCTTTTGCCTGCCAAGCTTCAAGTACTGCCGTAATATATTTCAGATTATGCGCGTTATGTATTACTGCTTCTTCAATAGCCTGCTGCACGTGCTCCGTACCATGTGTTTCTATCAAGTCTACAAGCTTATCCTTTTCAATAGATGATGTAATCGGATGTATGTTGTCTTGATAGACTTTCATGACCTCTTCCATATTTAAATTTATATATAGCTGCTGCTTATTCTTTACTTTACTTTCCTTTACTTTACTTTGTTGATTATTGTAGACATTAACGGAGTTATTGTAGACATTAACGTTTAAGAGCAGAAATCTTGCGTCGTAACGGACCTCTTTTCTTCGAGAAACTGCCTCAAAAAATCGACTTTGTATTCCCTCTGAAGTAAGTACGCCGTATTTTTCGTACATATTGGCGTTAAAGAAATCCACCTGCACCGCCTTATCGACAGTCGCGGTAACTGCGCCCTCGCTAACCCCAAGCTCATCAGCAATTAGAAAGGACATATCGTTGCTCCACCGAAGAAAATACCCCTCATTACGATAGATATTAGCCAGCAGACTGATTAGCACCGGGATGGATTGTATTCCGCACGCTCTCATTATTCTGCGAATCTTAACATCATGTAAAAAACCGACATCCAAAGGAAAGTAATCTAGCCCTTGTTTTATCGGCCTCGCCATGGCATCACCACCTTTAAAGCGAGAGTACGGGAAGTGTATCACAACGCTTCCCGTTTCCCTTCTGCTACCTGTACCTATTGGCTTATAGCATCTTCCAGTATTGCGTCGTCTTTCTTTTCCTGATCCGTGCGATCGTCTATCACTTCGCCCGTATCGGGATCGACATTATCCGGTACAGGGGTCGCCTCAATATCGGTGTATTCCGTCTCATCATGCACTTCCGTCATGTGCGCCGAAATGTCGGACTTGATCGTTTCGTCCGCACTCATAGCTCGCACAAACTCGGTTTTAAGAGGTGCGTATTTCAGGCATTTCTTGAGTACTGTCTTCTTTGCCATCTCATCAAAGTTTGTAGTCCACGGGCTATAGCCGGAGCTGTACGCCTTACTGTATTTCTTTGCGTGCTCTCTGATGTCTTCTGCGCTCATGACTTCAAAGCCGTAGCCGCCGTCTTTTGTGTGAAATACGGCATAATACATGATAACGGGACCTCGGTTACTGATGGCCGGCACATGCTTGAGTTTCGGCTCAAGTCCCAGCTCATATTCAAATACGTCGTTCTCGTGTACCTCGTGCGCCTGAATGTCTTTCACCTCACCGCTTCGGTATGCAAGATCAATCAATCCCTTGTATCCAAGCTGAAAACTGCATTCAAGCGTGCCTTTGTTTTTGTATGGAATCAGATATGCTTGGCCAAGCGGCGTGTTCGGTTCCACGCCAAGCTGCGCCGCCTGCATCATCGCACCAAGAAAACTTTTTGGCGTGCATTGCTGCAGCTGCGGTGTCGAACTCATAGCTGTTAGTATCATGCGGCTAAATCGCTCTCCCGTCAGTACCGACGGCAATGCTTTCTTGATTTGGTCTTGCATGCTGAGTACCAACTGCTGCATGTTCTTGACGCCATCCGGCTGATTTGTCTTCCTTGCGGCCATTACGCCGCCTTTTGTTGTTGCCATTTCACTTCACCTCTTATATTTGATACCCTTCCGGATATTTTGGTTGTAACGGACGATACTCTTTATCCCCGTCTAATTCACGCTTACCGCATTTGTCACAAGTAAGCTTTGGAATGACGTTTTGATGATAATTTGCTCTTATCCTTTTTTCGTGCCCGCAGAACGGGCATACAAACCATGCTTCAAAATCTCGGTGATGCTGCCATATAAGTTCTTTTATTCTCATAACAGTCTCCATTCTTCCTACGCCTTGAACACCCGGATCGGATTGCCTTGCTTACTGTACGCTGCAAAGATTTCCGGTTGTTCTGCTTTCAGCTTCTTGCTGTCAACAGTAACTCTGCCAGCCTGTGTCTTCCATGTCACTTTCCGTTCACCTGCGTATCCGACTTCGCAATCACCGAGCATAACGCATATCTCGTTTTGAGCCTTCTTGATTTGCTCGTCGATGTCTTTTTTCGTCTCTTTGAGCTGATCTAAATTATCTAAAAGGCAATCCCCCGCGCCCGGCAACGTAACCGCTCCAGTCCCACCGCCGGGAAACCGTTCGCGTAATGCCGCGGTGCAGCTGTCGGAGCCATCCACTTCCGGCATGACACCACATTGCACATGAGTCGTCCAAAAAGATTTTTCCGCGACGTATAAGTCGTTGATATCGTCTTCGTTCCGCGGAATTTCTTTCCAGACAAAATGGTTGCCGCCAATAAGGCAAGCAATATACCACTTCTCGCAGCCCGTTACCATCATGTAATGCTGGCACTGCAGATAATAGCTGTCAGGTACCTTATCGTCTTCCCATTCCTTGCCGGCAAATCCGTTTGCTGTCTTGCACTCAAGTCCTGCATTCTCACCGACAACCATTCTGTCGACGTTTGCAAGCAGCCATTCGTCGTTGTTGTTCTGCATCATGCCTTTACGCTGTACTTTCTTACCCGTCAGCTCACAAAAGCGGTCGGCGACGGCTTGCTCCAGCACCGTGCCCCAGTAGACATATTCGTTACCACTGAGGTCTTCCGGCTCTACTTGTCCCGTTTTCTCAAGCCACAACTGATAAGAGGACTTCCAACGATTGAGCCCGACGATGACAGCTGCGTCGCTGCCACCGATTCCCGAATTACGCAACTTCATCCATGCGTCTCGGGCTTCCGTTTCTTTCACCGTCATAATTAATTTAGCGTCCATTTGTGTTTTTACTCACTTTCTGCTACAATGTAGCTAATCTAGTTGATTTACTTTTGAGCCTCTTTCTGTTCCCTCAGAGAGCGGCTCTTTTTCTTGCCTTGCGACAAAATCCATCACATCCCCGTATACCGCTGCAGCGGCCCGCATGTGACTTGATGCGTTGTTACTGCCTTCTTTATCTTCCAGCGCTTCGGCCTCGTCGAGCAAATGACGTCGCTGCTTTTCGCAATACTGATAGATTTTGTCGTAGTACGGTTTCCACTGCTCACCTCTTCCGTTTACGCCCTGTTTAATCATCCACGGCGGCGCAGGTACAAATTGCATTATTTTCACATCCTTTTTACGACTGTAACGTCAGAATCATCAGTGCAACTAAGGCATATAGCGCCGCCGCACCGACAACGCCTTTAGCGATGTCAGCAAGCGTAATTCCGGGAGCTTCGCCGTAGTCCGCAGCGTATGCATGAGCGATACGACGGTCGAGCTCCAGCTCGATTGCTATGTCCCGTTGCCTCTCCTCGTACCGTTGATTAACCCACGGCGGCGGTGCGGGTAGGGCTGTTTTCGGTTTTAGCATTGTTGTTCATCTCCTTTATCAATGTAATTGATTACTTTTTCGTATCTCAAAATGTAGTGTTTCCTTTTACAATATTCCGTGATTTTCCCGAAATCTTCCATCTCTTCACCCCTTTTCTAACAAATTACTTGAGCGGCTTGCTTACCGCTTCCGAGCTTAATCTTTCCCGCTCTTAGTGCCGCGACGATGATGTCTTGCGACTTCTTTATTGCCGCAGGTTCCGGATTGTAGTGAATCCGGACGGTGCATTTTCCTGTTTTCATCACTCAGCTCCTTTTACTTGAGAATACTCAAGTTTTTAAACAAAAAAATATAAATCGCGTTCTTCAGGCGGAATAGCTAAGACATTGCTTATCTTTTCCACTTCTTCAATAGAAAGATTTTTCCCACTCGCATCATTTACTTTTTTATTAAGAGATGACTCGTTCATGCCTATTTTTTTAGCCATCATAGCCTGTGTCAATCCGGCCTCATAAATACGAGCTTTTAATTTCCTAACGTTTATCATATAATCACCACCTTTTTGAGTATCCTCAAGTTACAATCACATATTAACATCCATTTCTTATCTCGTCAATAGTTTTTTTGATTATTCGCAAAATAAACAGTGCGTAATTATATTTTTTATTGATTTTTTTCAAGATTTATCATATAGTATAGTAACTAGGAGGTTAAAAATATGGATGTCGGAAACAGAATAAAAAACAGAAGAAAAGAATTGGGACTTACACTAAAAGATGTGGCACGGGCTTTAGACGTATCCGAATCGTTAGTATCAAGATATGAAAGTAGCGAAGTTAAAAATATGGGAATAGATAAATTGCAGCCACTTGCACAAATACTGGAAACCACGCCAGCAGATTTAATGGGCTGGACATCAAAAGAAGATAGCGAATCGTATACCCAAGCTGCACAAACATATACATATATTCCTAATAGTATATCTGCCGGAAAGATGGAAGAAGTCGAGCCGACAAAAGGAACACTGATTACCGTGCCGGATGCCCTGCTCGGCAAGTATGCCGGCAATAAAAATATCTGCTTTATGCGTGTAAACGGAGAATCAATGAATCGCGTTATCGACAATCACTCAACCATTGCTGTCCTGACTAATGTGCCTTTATCAAATATACGAAACGGGGACATAATCGTTGCTTCTAACGACCATGGCGAATACACAGTCAAGCGATTCTTCAATGATCCGGAAAACGAGCGCTTTATTCTCCAGCCGGACAGTGATGATTTTTCTTTTTTGCCTATTGTCTTTAATTACGACAATACCGAGGATTTACGCATCCTCGGCAAAGTTGTTATATATAGTGTGATTTTGTAGGGGGTAATAGTAATGAGGAAAATATTATGTACATGCTTGTTGTGGATTGCCATGTTAACTGCTGCGCATGCCGGGTATCTTAATTATCTGTATGACAACCCAGCTATTCCTATTATTTACGGACATATGGGTGGTGCCACTTACTTAGATACCACGTCAATTGTCGTAAAAAAATATGATAGCGATGGTATTATTTTTGCACAAAATCAGATATATGTTAGCTACAACCGAGATGTAACCGAAATTAAAAATATCAAGGCTCCGGCTACGGTCTGGTTTTACAAACCTCTCAATCCGAGCAAACAATATACTACAGCCTTTATCGACAACGTCCGGGACATTATATTGCCACCATACGTGGGAGAAGATGTAGCGTATGTATCTTACGATAATGCCAAGTCGTGGACACCATTTTATATCTCTAACAAAACGGGAGTTAACATGTCTAAGCGAAACGCATTTTTAATGGGATATCAAGCCATAACCGGTTAGAAAAACAAGGTTTATTTATTATAAGGTGGTAAAAGTGATGAAAAAGGAAACAGTCATTACGTTATGTTTAATGTTGTGCACATTTTTACAGGTTTCTGCGTATGAGTATCTGCCGTTCGAAGATATATCATCGACAAAAGCAACTTTCGTTGATGTACGAAGTATCTATGCAAGGGAACATTATAAAGCGTCAAAGCCCGGATCGGTTTGGGTTGATCCGCGCAGCATTATGGAGCTGAACAAATTTTTAAAAAATCACGATAAAAATAAAGAATTCGTTATTTACTGTTCCTGCCCGGATGATGAGTACGCAATTGCAATGGCGGAACTCATGGAACGGGAAGGGTATATGCATGTTTACATTTTGAAAAACGGTTGGGATACTTTAACGGAACACGGTTTAATAAAAGGAGATGGCTTCTAGTGAAAAAGATTTTATCAGCACTCTTAATAACAGCGGTACTTGGCGGTGCAGCTTACGGATTTACAGAAACTTCTTACAGCACTAATTCACTTATTATTGCGCAACGTGGTTGTTGTTCACATCATGGCGGTGTGCGCGAGTGCGGCTCTAACGGCCGCATTATATGCAAAGACGGTACTTACTCTCCGTCTTGCCGTTGCTAATATAACTATACATTCTATTATCCCAACTGTTACATAAAAATCCCCCGCCGCACGGCCATGCAACGAGGGAAAACATAATCTACCCAGACTAAGGGCTGACTATACACATAGTATATCACAATCAGCCCCTTTTTAACTATAAATAAGGAGTTGATTTTTTATGCCCAAAATCATGAGATACGTTAACTACGGGCGTGTCTCGTCTATTAAGCAAAAAGACGAAGAAACAATCGAAATGCAGCAAGACGCGCTGCGCGCATTTGCTGCAGGTAACAGACTGACCGTCGTAGATGAGTACTACGACGAGGCGCAAAGCGGCACACTGCCGTTTGCCGACAGACCGGAGGGCCGCAGGCTACTAGCGGACGCAAAAGCCAATAAATTCGACGCCGTCTTGTTTTATCGCACGGACAGGCTCGGGCGGTCGGCGTTTGAGGGGCTGCGTATTTGCCAGCAACTGAGTGACCTGGGCATTGCGATCCGGTCAATCTCGGAAAATTACGACACGTCGACGCCGACCGGCAAGCTTGTATTTACGATGCTGCTTGCACTCGCGGAAAACGAGTTGTCCACGATTAAGAAACGTATGAACGACGGTAAGCAGCGAAAGCTGCGCCGCGGGTTGTCAGCAGTTGTGGGGCATCCGCCGTACGGGTACATTCGCACCCCCGACCAAAAGCTCGCTATCGACAATACGCTTGTGTGGGGTAATAAGACAAAAGCTGACGTTGTTCGATATATCTTTGAGACTACAGTTGTTAAAAATACTGGTGCCGTTGTAATGGCGAATCATCTAAACAGTTTAAAAATACCGGCGTGTGGCGCAAAGCTATGGTCACAAGGAACAGTATTGCGCATGCTTAAAAACCCAAAGTACAAAGGAGTTGCGCACTATAACTGCGATTCCAAGCTGTACGACGATATCATAGAGATTGAGATTCCGCCAATTGTGTCAGCCGAGCTTTGGCAAGCCGCTAACGACGGTTTTTTGCATCGAAAAACTTTTAACCGCCAAAAAATGAGCCGCAACCACTACCTGCTAGGCCAAGGGCTTATACGCTGCGCCCATTGTGGACTGTCATATGTAGGGATTTATTATAATAACAGGCCCCCTACTCAAACAAAGCGATTTTACCACTGCAACGGTAAGGCGCGTAAAGCATTTTATCTTACGCATCACCCCGAACAAGTATGCTTGACAGCGTTACCCATACCCGCTGACTGGATTGAAGGCGTCGTTTGGGATGAATGCTGTAAACTTTTGACAAATACAAAATACGCGAATGAAACAATACAAGCGTATTACGCTGACAAACCGCAACACGAAAACAATATCGATATAACAGACATTGCCCGCACGATACAAGAGATAAAAAAGCAGCGCGATGAGCTGATATCAATGCGCTTGAAAAACATCATATCCGAAGATGATATCGCAGCTCGCTTGCCGAAGCTCGACAAGCAGATTACCGAGCTCAAAAAGCAGCTTGAGAAGCTGCAGCAGAACGCACCGGTCGATATTGACACTGAAATGCAGAACACAAAAGAGACGCTCCGCAAATTAAAAAAGGCCCTGCCGGCTGCGGGGGATTTCGAAACAAAACGGGCGATTGTACAAGCACTTGTGCAAGCTGTCACTGTCACAACGAATAACGACCGTACGATCTCAATTGACGTTACGCTAAACTTCGGCCCGCAAGGGCTCGGGCGGAAAGCCGTCGAGAAGATACGCGAGCTCGGCATAGATACACGAGATAAGCTAGCTAAAACGGCAGCCGAAATATCAACGTCGTACGCAACCTGTCCGTAATGCCGAATATATTGAAATACCTGCGGCGACGAGGGCGCTGAAGACGAAGGCGCCGTAATCGCGCAGGAAATTTCCCGTTGCAAGTAAAATGCGCGTACCTTTCGGCAAGGGCGTTCCCATTTCGGAAAAAAGTTCCGCAAAGACCGGAAGTATGAAAAAAACGGCGCCGAAGAAAAGAAGCGCAATACAGATAAACAGAAAAGCAGGATAAATAAAAATGCCGCGAATCCGTGCCTGCTGTTCCTGCGCCGCCTTATAATATTCACCGAGAAGGCACAGCATTTCTTCTACATGGCCGGACCGCTCTCCGGCGCGCATAATATTGCACGCCAGCGGCGGAAACAGGCCCGTCTCTTCCATGGAAGCCGCCGCGCTCTTACCGCTTTCCATGGCGGCAATACAGGTTTTGAGACGCATGGCGTCCTTTTTGTTGCGCACATCCGATAAAAGAAGCTTCCATGCTTCGACGAAAGAAATACCTGTCGCCGCGAGCAGGGCCGTCTGATTGAAGAAGAAGGACAACCGTTCGGCGGTCATGTTTTTCTCTTTTCTCCGGCGGCTGGAAGGACCGTATTTCTCCTGCACGGACAGAACCTGCTTTTTTTCTCGCTTCAATTTTTCCCGTACCGCCGAAGCCGACGGCGCAAAGAGAATATACTCCCGTTCCCTGCCGTCGACATCTGTCATATGGACGGAAAATCGTTTCATTCCCGTACACCGTCTTTCCTGAGGGCCTGTTCCATCGTGCGCATGCCCTCGGCACCGCCCGTCTGCATGAGTGTTTGCAGTTGGTGCTCCTTGCCGCTGCGGATGAGCTGGGCCACGGCAGGCGTACGTGTAAGGATTTCTCTGTAAATGTGCATCGTACCGTTCACAAAGCGGCGCTGTTGCGCCAGGACCGCCTGCAAGGACAGAGAGAGGCGGTAACGCAGAAAGTTTTCCTGACCGCTTTCGGCCATGCCGATAATACGCGTAATTGTCTGAGCCGCCGACTGCGTGTGCAAAGACGAAAAGACGAGGTGCCCCGTCTCGGCTGCAGTCAAGGCCGCTTCCATCGTGGCGGCATCACGCATTTCGCCGACCAGAATGACGTCCGGGTCCTGACGCAGAGCCTCTTTAACAGCCGCCGCAAAGGATGTGAAGTGGCGCTTCCACTCACGCTGCGCAATGAGCGCTTTCTCACCGGACACGACATACTCCACGGGGTCTTCGAGCGTAATAATGTGACAGGCTCTGTGCGTATTCAAATAGGTCAGCATACGCCAGAGCGTCGTCGTCTTGCCGCTGCCCGTAGCACCGACGGCGAGGACGAGGCCGGACCGCAGACGGCTGAGCCTTGTCAAAATATCCATGTCCTCGTCGTCAGGCAGGCTGCCGAGCGGATACAGGAGGCGCAGAACGCCGTGAATTCCGGCAAGCTCCGTCGACCAGTGGGCGCGGCAACGCAGGCCGTCGGTCGTGACGAAGGAAAAGGACAGGCATTCGCCGTTCCGCAATTCTTCGTGCCGCGACGCAAGCCAGGAAAGCATATCTTCTTTTCCGATCGGATCCGCCGCAACGGGGACGAGGTCATCGTTGCGGCGCGCCAAAGGCTGCCGCCCTTCCTGAAGGTGCAAATCTCCGGCCCTCATTTCCGCTGCAGTCCTCAATAAAGCGTCGATGTCCATAACCCTTACTCCGTGTAAACGCGATGAATTTCCGCTTCCGTCGTCACGGCCTCGTTCAGGGCCTGCCGGACGGCGTCATCAAAAAATAAGACATCCTCCGCAGCGGCACGTTTCATTTCTTCGACACCGCCCATATTGCGGATAACCTTACGCAAGGCCTTTCCGACGGGGACAACTTCGGCCAGGCAGATGCGCCCTCTGTAGCCGCTGCCGTGACAGGCATCACAGCCCTTGCCGGCGCAGTCCGTACAAAGCCTGCGCACAAGGCGCTGTGCCGTCACGCCGATTAACGCGTCGGCCACAAGATAGGCCTCCACGCCCATATCGACGAGGCGGCCCGGCACGCCCAGAGCCGACGAAGTATGGAGCGTGCTGAAAACGAGGTGCCCCGTGAGGGCGGCACGCACCGCAATGGCCGCCGTCTCGGCATCGCGAATCTCGCCGACGACGAGAATATCCGGGTCCTGCCGCAAAAGGGCGCGCAGGCCGTTGTGAAATTCGATGCCTCCTTTCGGATTAATCTGGCTTTGACAAAATCCGTCACACTTATACTCCACCGGATCTTCCAGAGTGGCAATGCTGACGTCATCCGCCGCAATCTCCCGCAAAGCCGCATACAAGGTCGTCGTCTTGCCGCTCACGGGGCATCCCGCTCCCCGTCGGACCGCAGACGAGAAACAGGCCGTTTTTGCCGCCGATGATACGGCGTATGAGACGGATCGCCTTTTCCTGTAAGCCCAGTCCGTCCAAACGCAGATCCGGCGCGTTTTCACCAAGTATGCGGATGACCGCTTTCTCGCCGCGTACAGTGGGCATCGTGCTGAGACGCAGGTCGATATTTCGCCCGTCTTGCCGCCAAAGCATGCGCCCGTCCTGAGGCTGCCGCTTGTTGGCAATGTCAAGGGCCGCCATAATTTTGAGACGAATGAGGACGGCTTCAGCCTTTTCCTTCGGGAGCGTCCCGACGACATGGAGAACGCCGTCTATGCGGCAGCGCGCACGCAGGACATTATCCAAGGGCTCAATGTGAATATCGCTGGCCTTATGAAGCAGGCTGTAGCTCAAAAGTAAGTCAACCAATTCCTGGGCCGTTCCCGTCGCCCGCTCTCTATCGTGCCAGACAAAGGACTGCATCACATCACCGCCTTTTGTCTTCATCATATGGCAGAAATATGAAAAAAGAAGGGTTTTCAGCTCTTTCTAACGAAGATAAAAACAGAATTAATCTTTTTTTAAGCCCTGCCGCCGTATGGTATAATGAAGCAGCTAAAGCATTTTCAGAAAGATCGTGAAAATCATGAAAAATCCTTTTGCAAAAAAAAATAAACGCGCCCGTACGTGGGCGCAGCGAACAGGTATATTCTTTTGTACTGCCGCCGCCGTCCTCCTTCTCTTGGCGGTCTCCGCATCTCACGGTGCGGCATACATGTTTAACCGCATCGCCGCAAATCAGGACGTCGTCAAAGGCAGTCTGACCGTCAACACTATCGCCGCAGATCTGCAGGGGCGCATTACCTTTACGGATCTTGTCTGGGACGATGCGTCAGGCAACCGCATTCTTTACGTACCGAGCGGCAGCCTCCGTGTCAACCCGTGGGATTTTATTCTGCACCGCCGCATAAAGACGACGACCCTCCGTGAAGTTACACTCAACGATTCAACCGTCACGGCCTACTTCGACAAGGATATGCAGGCCGACCTTATCGGACAGGACGAGGCGGAACGACTGTCAAAGGGACAAAATCGCAGTCTTGACGAAAAGGTACGCAACCTGAACGTAAGCGGCAAAAAATTCAATGTCCGCCTGCGCCTGAACAACTGCCGCTTTGAAGCATATCATCAAAATAATCACTACATTATGTCATCCGTCGATGCGACGATTGCCCTGAAGTCGAACGAATACATGAATATCGACTTCTCTTCCGGCCCCTTTGCGGGAACCTCCGTCGGCGACGGTATTACCGTATCCGGGACGATTGACCTCAAGCCGGAGCTGCCTGAAATGGATTTAGCCGTCAATATCCTCAAGGTCGACCCGTCCTCTCTCGGCTTCGGCCAATCCATTCACGATCCTCTCACCTTAAAGACCTACGCTGCGGGGCCGGTTACACAGCCGACGGCGCAGGGCAAACTTTCTATGGAAAAACTTTCTCTGCCGGCCTTGGACTTTACGGATGTGACCGGCGACGTTACCTACAGTAACGGACTCTTCACCTTTACGAACGTTCGGGCGGATGTATATAACGGCAAGCTCACGGCGCACGGCGACTACGATGTAAACACCAGAGCCTATCACATTTACGGCACCGGCACGGATCTGGACAGCCGCATTGCCTTAAAGCGTATAGAATTTTCCTGTCTCGTTGCCTTGGATATCACTATGGAATGCGACGGCGACCCGAAAAATGTACTCACGTACGGCTCTTTCCGCTCCGGCAAAGGCTCGTACTTCCCGCTCCGTTTTAATTCCATCAGGGGCAATTTCAGCAACAGACGCAATGTGCTGGAATTTTACGACGTCGCCATTGACACGAAGTTCGGCCTCTTTACGACGGACGCCCTGCGCATTGAAAAAGGGCAGGTCATTTTGGGCGATATTAACGTCGTCTTCCCGGGCTCGACGAATGCTTTCAATATTTTTTCTCCCAACCCGTCGGACAACAGATGGTCCGAAACAAAGGAGAATATGGCGCAAATCAAAAAAAATATAGCTTCCCTTAACGAGGCGTCCGGACACATGCGGGAATCTGCACCGGCCATGAAGGAAAGTATAGCCGCCATTAAGGAAAATACAAGGCGCATTAAAGAGAGTGCGGACCGCACTAAAGGAGCTATAATTAGACCTTAAACTTTGCATGCAATTTTGCTATAATTATATACAAAGAAAGGAGGCGGATATCATGCCGCAAATCAGACCGATCACGGATTTAAGAAATACCACAGAAATCTCGGAGCTTTGCCATGCAAAGCATGAGCCGGTTTTTATCACCAAAAACGGCTACGGAGATTTGGTTGTCATGAGTATTGAGGCATACGAAGAAATGCTTGAAACGGCACGGACAGATGCTGCGATAAATGAAGCTGAAAGAGAGTTTGCCGCAGACGGTGAGCTGATGGATGCACGGGCCGCCCTTTCGTCCTTAAGGAGAAAGCATTTTGGATAAGTACCTTGTAAAGCTATATTCTCGTGCTTACCGAGATTTAGACGGAATCTACGCCTATATTGCCAATAATTTATTGGAGCCCGCCACGGCTTCCAAAATAATTGGTGAACTTGAAAATGCCATTTTCAGTTTAGAAACCTTACCGGAGCGTGGAGCGGTTCGGCGTGCAGGTGCCTATGCAAATCAAGGGTACAGACAATTGTTTCATAAAAATTACACCATCATCTATTGCGTGCTGAAAGAAAAGAAAGAAGTGCATATTGTCACAGTGAGGTATACACCGGGCAATTTCTAATAACTAAATATTGAAACGAAAAGGCAGTCTGAAAAAACAAGCTGTCTTTTTTCGTTAGGAAAGGATTAAATATGAAACCCGCATTTTGATCACACCGGCATCGTCAGGTGTCTGTAAGATTGGCCTTGACGGCTGCAGGCAAAGCATGCTAGACTGGTGAAGTATGATATGGAGCGGTATCGAAGTGGTCATAACGGGGCTGACTCGAAATCAGTTAGGCCGCAAGGTCTCGTGGGTTCGAATCCCACCCGCTCCGCCATTTTATTTTCTCACAAAACTATGATATCATGG
>OBZS01000308.1_pt1 | contig 17968 bp, 19 predicted proteins | sample 1476981 | NCBI WGS metagenome assembly OBZS01 (sample SAMEA2580254, study PRJEB22360) | human gut metagenome | biome: human gut; feature: human-associated habitat; material: faeces | place: Denmark | collected 2008/2010 | reverse complement strand
CGGTAAAGGAGTTCTTGTTTTCCGCAACCTGCTCCGGCGTGCCCTGTGCCACAATGCGGCCGCCCTCGCTGCCGCCTTCGGGGCCCAGGTCGATGATGTGGTCTGCGCGTTTGATAATATCCAGGTTGTGCTCAATCACAATCACGGTGTTGCCGGCGTCCACCAGCGCATCCAACACTTTTACCAGCTTGTGTACGTCCGCCACATGCAGGCCGGTGGTGGGCTCATCCAGAATGTATACGGTTTGACCCGTGCCGCGGCGCGCAAGTTCCAGCGCCAGCTTTACACGCTGGGCCTCGCCGCCCGAAAGGGTGGTGGCACTTTGCCCCAGTGTGATATAGCCAAGGCCCACGTCGTACAAAGTTTGCAGCTTGCGGTGAATGCGCGGAATGTTGGCAAAAAAGCCGCAGGCTTCCTCTACCGTCATTTCCAGCACATCGTGGATGTTTTTGCCCTTGTATTTCACTTCCAGCGTTTCCCGGTTGTAGCGCGCGCCTTTGCACACCTCGCACGGAACATAGATGTCCGGCAAAAAGTGCATCTCAATTTGCAAAATGCCATCGCCCTCGCACGCTTCACAGCGGCCGCCCTTCACATTGAAGGAAAAACGCCCCGCGTCATAGCCGCGCAGCTTTGCCTCCTGTGTTTGGGCAAACACATTGCGAATATCGGTGAACACGCCGGTGTAGGTGGCCGGGTTTGAACGCGGGGTGCGCCCAATGGGGGATTGGTCAATGCCAATTACCTTGTCTACATATTCAAGCCCCAGCATATCCTTGTGCGCGCCGGGCTTGATGCGTGCGCCATTTAAATCGCCTGCAAGGCGTTTGTACAAAATTTCATTGATGAGGGAAGATTTGCCAGAGCCGGAAATGCCCGTCACACAGGTCATGACACCAAGCGGAATTTTGACATTGATGTTTTTCAGGTTGTTTTGTGTGGCGCCCAGTATCTCGATGCAATGGCCGTTGCCCTTGCGGCGCTTTTCGGGCACTTCTATCTGCTTTTTTCGGGAAAGATACAGGCCCGTGATGCTGCGCGGCGCCTTGCAGATATCCTCCACGGTGCCCTGCGCCACAAGCTCGCCGCCGTGGACGCCTGCCCCGGGGCCGATATCCACAATATGGTCTGCCGCGCGCATGGTGTCTTCGTCATGCTCTACCACAATGAGGGTGTTGCCCAAATCACGCAGGCGCTTCAGCGTGGCAATCAGCTTTTCGTTGTCGCGCTGATGCAGGCCGATGCTGGGCTCGTCCAACACATAGAGAACCCCCGTGAGGGCGGAACCAATCTGTGTGGCAAGGCGGATGCGCTGGCTTTCGCCACCAGAGAGGGTGGCGGCGCTGCGGGCCAGCGTAAGATAGGCAAGGCCCACATTCTGCAAAAAGCCCAGCCGTTCGCGAATTTCTTTCAAAATGCCGTCCGCAATCATGTGTTCGCGCTGCGTCAGTTCCAGGCTATTGAGGAAGGCAAGTTCTTCCCGCACGCTCATCTTTGTGAAATCACTGATGTTCACGCCGCCCACAGTCACGCCCAGCACGGTGGGCTTCAGGCGGTCGCCATGGCAGTCGGGGCAATTTACACCGGTCATGAAACCGCTGATTTCGTCTTTCATCCACTGGGAATTGGTCTCGCGAAAACGGCGCTCCAGATTGTTTACAATGCCTTCGAAGTCGTTCACGTAGCGGCCGGTGCCGCGGTCTGTCTCCCGCGTCATATTCAGCTTTTCGCCGTTTGTGCCGTACAAAAGGGCATGGATGCCCTCTTTGGAAATGTCCTTTATCTTTGTATCCAGCGTGAAACCGTATTTTTCGCCCAAAGCCTTGTAGTACATCTCGCTGATGGAACCGGGCGCATAATACCACCCGCTGGCTTTGATGGCGCCCTCGCGAATAGACAGCTTTTTGTTGGGAAGAATGAGGGCCGGGTCCACTTGCATAAAAGTGCCAAGGCCCGTGCACTTTTCACAGGCGCCCAGCGGGTTGTTGAACGAAAACATGCGCGGCGTCAGCTCGTCAATAGAGCTTCCGTGTTCCGGGCAGGCATAATTCTGGCTGAACATAATTTCTTCGCCGCCAATTACATCGATGGTAACCAGCCCGCCCGTCAGGCCGATGGCAGTCTCCAGGGAATCGGCAAGGCGCGTCTGGATGTCGCCGCGCAGCACAAGCCTGTCCACCACAATCTCTACGGTGTGCTTGCGGTTCTTTTCCAGCGCAATTTCTTCATCCAGTTCGTAAAGGTTTCCGTCCACACGCACGCGCGCAAAGCCGCTGCGGCGCGCGGCCTCAAATTCCTTCTGCTGGGTGCCTTTGCGCCCGCGCACCACAGGGGCAAGCACCTGAAACCGTGTGCCCTCGGGCAGCTTCAAAATTTCGTCTACCATCTGGTCTACCGTCTGCTGGCTGATAGGCCGCCCGCATACCGGGCAGTGAGGCACGCCGATGCGCGCATACAGAAGGCGAAGATAATCGTAAATTTCGGTGACAGTCCCCACGGTAGAGCGCGGGTTTTTGGAAGTTGTTTTCTGGTCAATGGAAATGGCGGGGGAAAGGCCGCTTATCTCGTCCACATCCGGCTTTTCCATCTGGCCCAGAAACTGGCGCGCATAACTGGACAGGCTTTCCATATAGCGGCGCTGGCCGTCGGCATAAATAGTGTCGAATGCCAGGCTGGATTTGCCAGAGCCGGACAGCCCCGTCATCACGATGAACTTGTCGCGCGGCAGGGTGATATCAATGTTTTTCAGGTTGTGCTCGCGGGCGCCCTTAATCACAATTTTGTCGTTTGCCAAAGTGTTTCCTCTTTCCGGTGTCAAAGTTTTGTTTTGTGCTCCAACTGTTTGCGCAGTTTGTCGATGCGGTCGCGCAGGAAGGCCGCGTGCTCAAATTCCAGTATCTTGGCGGCCTCTTTCATCTCACGCGTCAGCTGCTCAATCTTTTTCTGGCATTCCGCACGGCTCAGGCGTTTATCCTGTTTGACGTCATCGTCTTTGCGGGATATCTCCAGCACACCGCTGTCATGCAGTTCTTTCACAATGGTTTTGGGTACAATGCCGTGCGCCTCGTTGTATGCCTGCTGAATGCCGCGGCGGCGCTCGGTTTCCATAATGGCGCGCTCCATAGAAGGGGTGACGCTGTCTGCATACATGATAACCATGCCATCTGCGTTGCGCGCCGCGCGGCCGATGGTTTGTATCATGCTGGTTTCGCTGCGCAGAAAGCCCTCTTTGTCGGCATCCAGAATGGCAACAAGGGAAACTTCGGGAAGGTCCAGCCCTTCGCGCAACAGGTTGATGCCCACAATGACGTCGATGGTGCCTTTTCGAAGGTCCCGCATCAGTTCCACACGCTCGAAGGTGTCTACCTCGTGGTGCATATATTTTACTTTCACATTGTGGTCAGAAAGGTAATCTGTCAGGTCTTCCGCCATTTTTTTGGTCAGCGTTGTCACCAGCACACGCTCGCCGCGCGCAGAGCGCATGTTGATCTCGCTCAAAAGGTCTTCTATTTGCCCTTCCACCGGTTTTACCACTACGCGCGGGTCCAAAAGGCCGGTGGGCCGAATAACCTGCTCCACAATCTGCCCAGAGTGCTGGCGCTCATATTCGCCCGGCGTGGCAGAGACAAAAATGGTCTGGTTCAGGTGCGCTTCAAACTCTTCAAATTTCAGCGGGCGGTTATCAAAGGCAGAGGGCAGGCGGAAGCCATAATCCACAAGGCTTTTCTTGCGCGCAAAATCGCCGCCATACATAGCCCGAAGCTGTGGCAGCATTACATGGCTCTCGTCCACAAAAAGAAGAAAATCGTCCGGGAAATAATCCAACAGTGTGGTGGGGGTAGACCCCGGCGCGCGCCCGGCCAGCACTGCGGAATAATTTTCCACCCCTTTGCAGGTGCCAACCTCCTGCAGCATTTCCACGTCGTAATTCGTGCGCTGAGCAATGCGCTGTGCTTCAATGAGCTTTCCCTCCGCGCGAAAGCGCTCTACCTGCGCATCCATCTCCATGCGGATGCGGCGCAGGCCCTCGGCCTTCTTTTCGTTCGAGACAATATAATGGCTGGCAGGGAAGATTGCCACATGGCGGATAGACGCCTTTTTCTCACCCGTCAGCGGGTTCACCTCGCTGATGCGGTCTACCTCGTCGCCAAAAAACTCTACGCGGATAGCCGTCTCACTGGCATAGGCCAGGTTGATCTCTACCACATCGCCCCGCACGCGAAATTTGTTGCGCACGAAGTTTACGTCATTTCGCTCGTATTGCAGGGTTACCAGGCGGCGCATCAGTTCTTCCCGTTCCATCTGCATACCCTCGCGGATGCTGATGACCATGCTGCGGTAATCAATTGGGTCGCCCAGGGAATAGATGCACGATACGCTGGCCACGATGATGACGTCGCGCCGCTCGCTCAAGGCCGCTGTGGCCGAATGGCGCAGGCGGTCAATTTCGTCGTTGATGGCGCTGTCTTTTTCGATATAGGTATCTGTGGAGGGAATGTAGGCCTCCGGCTGGTAATAGTCGTAATAGCTTACGAAATACTCCACCGCATTGTTGGGAAAAAACTCTTTGAATTCTGTGCAAAGCTGTGCGGCCAGCGTTTTATTGTGCGCCAGCACCAGCGTGGGGCGGTTTACCCGCGCAATGACATTGGCCATGGTAAAGGTTTTGCCAGAGCCCGTGACGCCCAGCAATGTCTGGCCGGAATAGCCTGCGCGCAGGCCGGCAACCAGCTTATCGATGGCCTGGGGCTGGTCGCCCGTGGGTTGATAGGGGGAAACAAGTTCAAAGTGTTCCATGGGGTGCGGCACCTTTATATCCTTTCACGGAATCCATATAGTTTGAACCGGCAAAGCTGAGGTAGTCTGCATCGCAGAAGATGAAGTGGTCCACCAGCTCGATATTCACCACGCTCAGTGCCTGCAGAAGGTTTTTGGTTACAGCGAGGTCGCTGTTGGATGGCAGAGGCACGCCGCGCGGATGGTTGTGCGCAAGAATGACGCCTGTGGCCCGCCAGCGCACGGCAAACTCCACCACCTGCGCTGCGCTTACGCTGGTGGTGTTGGCAGTGCCGTAAGAGAGCCGCTCGAACCGCAGCAGAGTGCGCCGGTCATCCAACGCAGCTACATAAAATTCTTCGGCCGTTTTGGCAAAAAAATATGGCATCAGGAATTCAGCGGCAGCCGCCGGGCTGTTCAATGGCTGGCGTGCATCCCGCTTGTTCTCGAGATAGTATGCGCACATCTGCGGGATGAATTTCAGCACGGCGGCACTGGAAGGCCCAATGCCAGGCACTTTTATCAGTTCTTCATAGGGCGCGTCCAATGCGGCGGAAAGGCTGCCAAATGTGCGGATTACACGGTGCGCAAGGCTGTTTGTATCCCCGCGCGCATGCGCCAGAAACAGCAAAAATTCCATGGCGTTGTGCTCTTCAAAGCCCATCAGCCCTTCGCGCAGAAACCGGTTATACACGCGCTTTCGGTGCTGGTCGTGCTCACCCACGTTGACCCCTCCTGCTGATATTCTCTATTTTACTACTTAAAGTAGTAAAAGTAAAGCGAGATGTAAAAAAAGTTGTAATTGCGAAACTTGCAATTCCACTGGGGAATCAGTAACATTATACATAAAGATGTGGGCTTTGGAAAGGGCGAGCAAGAAGATGAGGCAGTTTACAGCAGGAAAAAACGAACAGGATATGCGGCTTTCACGCTTTGTGCAGCGTGTTGCGTGCCAGTTGCCGGCTTCCGCCATGTATAAAGCGTTTCGAAACCGCCGCATTAAAGTGAACGGGCATCGCGCCGCGCCGGATACCCTGCTGTGTGAAGGGGACGTAATCGAACTTTACCTCAACGATGAGTTTTTTGAGGGGAAAAGGCCGCAGCCGCGGGCGCAGCAGGCGAAAAAAAACCGGTTTTCTATGCGGGTGATCTATGAAGATGCGGATATTGCCGCCCTTTATAAACCGGCACACCTTTTGTGCCATTCAGACAGAACGGGTGACGACAGCCTCGTGGGGCAGTTTGTGCGCTATCTGGAACAGAGGGGGGAATATGACCACGAGAGCGAGAATGGCTTTGCCCCTGCGGTGGCAAACCGCCTGGACAGAGGAACCGAGGGGCTTGTGCTGGCGGCGAAGAACCGCCCCGCCCTGCGCGCGCTGAACGAGATCATCCGGCAGGATATGCTGCGCAAAGAGTACATTTGCATCACTGTGGGCCGCCCCCCTCAGGGGCTTCACGAGGCATACCTGCGCCATTTTGAAAAAGAGAATAAAGTGCGCGTGCAGCTGCAGGCAGCGCCGGGGTATAAAAAAATTATCACACAGGTGCAGGTGCTGCGCACTTGCGGGCCATACAGCCTGTGCTGCATTGGGCTCATCACCGGGCGCACGCACCAGATCCGTGCACATCTGGCCTTTTTGGGCACACCGGTGCTGGGTGACATCAAATATGGAAACCGCAAAATGAACGCACGTGCAGGGCTGAGCACACAGGCGCTGTGCGCCGCGCGTGTCACATTTGGGCAGTTGCCAGAGGAAAATGTGCTGGCACGGCTTTCCGGTAAGTGCATTGCGCTGCCGGGCACCGAGGTGGAAAAGCGGTTTGAGACGCTTTGTGCAGCGGGAAGATAAAAAGGGCGCGGGGCGGATTCCATGTTGGTTCAAGGTTCTTCCCATACGATGATGCAGGCGAGGTGAGGTGTATGAAACTTCTGCTTGTGGAAGACGAAACAGGCTTGCGCGCAGCCCTTTGCCGCATTTTAGAAAATGAACATTATGATGTAGAAGCAGGCGGCCAACGGGCCGGAGGGCTTGGAGCATTTGCTGACGGGCCTTTATGATGCCGCCGTGCTGGATGTGATGCTGCCGGGGCTGGATGGCTTTGCGGTTTTGCAGCGTGCACGCGCGGCCGGGGTGCGCACACCTGTGCTGATGCTGACCGCGCGCGCTGAACTGGAAGACCGCGTACGCGGGCTGGATGGCGGGGCCGACTATTACCTGACAAAGCCGTTTCAAACCCAAGAGCTGCTGGCCTGCCTGAGAGCTATTCTGCGCAGGCCGGGCGAGACGGCCCAGTCGGCCCTGTGCTTTGCCGATTTAGAGCTGAACCTTCAAGGAGTACGCCTGCTTTGCCACCCTGCGGAACAGGCTGTGAAATTAAGCGCAAAGGAATTGCGCCTGATGGAATATTTTCTGCGAGAGCCGGGCCGTATCTTTTCCAGGGAATTGCTGGCCGAAAAGGTGTGGGGCCTGGAAAGTGAGGCGGAGTATAACAACATTGAAGTTTACATCTCTTTTCTTCGCAAGAAATTGGCATTTTTAGGCTCCCGCACAAAGTTGAAGACAACGCGTGGGATTGGGTATTCTCTGGAGGATGAAAACACGTGATACGAAGCCTGAAACGAAAATTTACGGCAGTGATTATGGCGGTGCTGCTTGCCGTCACCGCGGGCACCGTGGCAGCAATCAATGTTGTGAATGGAAGGCTTATGGAAAGCCAGGCCCGGACATTGCTTCGCCAGATGGTTCAGACAGAAGGCATGCGCCCACCGCAGGACAGGCAGCACACCACGCCCGAAGAAGAACTGCCTGCCGGGCGCGCCCCAAGGGAGGATTTTTCTGCATTGGAGCTATCTAATTTTGTGACAGTGCGTGTGGATGAACAGGGAGAAGTGACCCAGTGGTTTGGAGACCGCACAAACCTGTACACAGATGAGGATATTCGGGCCACTGCTTCGCAGGCGCTTGAAAGCGGGCGAGAATTCGGGCGCATAGGCAGCCAATATTTTATGAAAGAACAGCAGCCGGACGGCTGGCTGCTTGTTTTTTTAGACAACAGCCAGGGCTTTGCCAACGCGCGCCGCCTGCTGCTGATATCCATTGCAGTAGGGGCCGCGACAGCGGGGGTGCTGTGCATTTTTTCTGTGGTACTGGTGGGGAATATAACACGGCCGGTGCAGGATGCATTTGAGAAACAGAAGCGCTTTATTTCCGATGCGGGGCACGAACTGAAAACCCCGATTTCTGTTATTGCGGCCAATGCGGACGTTTTACAAAGCGAGATTGGCGAAAACCGTTGGCGCGCCTGCATTCAAACGGAGAACCGCCGCATGGAAGCGCTGGTGAAAAGCCTGTTGTCGCTGTCTCGGCTGGAGCAGCAGGCCAGGCCTGCCCACCTTCCGGTTGATTTGAGCAGTGCGGTGGTGGGTGTGGCGCTGGCATTTGAAAGCGCCGCCTATGAGGCGGGAAAAACTGTGGATATGCGGGTGGAGGATGGAATCTGGTGCCTGGGGGATGTGGAAAAGCTGAAGCGGGTCACCGCAATTTTGCTGGATAATGCCATCAAATATGCTTCTTCCGGCGGGCACATCACGCTGTCGCTTGCCAAAAGCCACGGAAAATGCGCCCTTCGCGTGCACAACGGCGGCGTTTGTATCCCCAAAGAAGAGCAAAAACATGTGTTCGAACGCTTTTACCGTGCCGACGCCTCGCGCAGCAGGCAAAGCGGTGGCAGCGGCCTGGGCCTTGCCATTGCAAAAGCGATTGTGGATGAACACAAGGGGAAGATAGCCGTAGAAAGTAAAACAGAACAGGGAACAACTTTTACCGTTCTGCTTTCTGCCTGCGACCCCGCGAGCAAAAGTGAAAATAAGGCAACCTGAATCATGTTGACCATAGATGCCCAGACGAATGGCCTGGCCTCAGATGGAACGGTTACAATCTGTTCTGGAACCATTACCGTACGGGCACAGGAGGACGCCATTGCAGCCGGCGAAAGCCTTGTGGTGTCGGGCGGGGCATTGGATATTCAAACTGGCCAGAGGCACGAGCAGCTGGCAGATGAAACCGTCAGCACCAAGTGACTGAAATCGGATGCTGCCCTTAGCATCACCGGTGGAACATTTGTGCTGGACAGTGCCGAGGATGGTGTGCACGGCGTGGAAGTTCAGCTGTTGAGCGGCAGTTTTTCCATTGCAGCAGCAGATGACGCCATCCATGCGGACGAGGCGCTCACCATTGGGCAGGCTTCAGGGGAAGGCCCTACCATCGACGTCAGCACCTGCTATGAAGGGCTGGAGGGGGCACAAGTTTATTTGAACGCAGGAAGTGTGAATTTGTGCGCCACAGATGACGGCATCAATGCTGCCGGGGATGAAAGCGGAGCGGCAGGCTATCTGATTGAAATATCCGATGGAGATTATTGGATTGATGCGGGCGGTGACGGCCTGGATTCAAACGGAAATATTGCGATGACAGGCGGGACAATGGAAATTTACGGGGCGCCCAATCAGGAGAATTCCGCCCTGGACTACGAAAACAGCTTTGACTATCAGGGCGGCACTTTACTTGCGGCGGGAATAACGGGGATGACGCAGACGCCCACTGGCTTATGCGTGGTGTTTGGAGAAGATGGAAGCATGGGCGGCATGAGGGGCAGCGCGCAGCAGCCGCCCGACGGAGAGATGGGCGGCCAGCAGCAACCAGCGGGCGCGGCGCAGACGCCACTGGAACAGCCCGATGAGCAGACGGACGGGCAGACGATGGAAGAAAGCGATGATGTACCGCGCGGCGGCCCGGCGGCAGCACAGATGGAAAATGCTTTGCTGGAAGAGGGCACGGCCTTTTCCATCCAGGATGAGGCGGGCAACGTGCTTTATGAGGGCACGGGCGTAAAACAGGCAAATAGCATCATTTTTGCCTGCGGCCAGCTGGCAGAGGGGCAAACATATTCCCTGGTTGTAAACGGGCAGGCTGTTGCCACTGCACAGGCCGCGCAGCAGCAGGGCACAGGCGGCCGGATGGCCGGGCCCGGTGGCCTGGGGCAGGCGTAAGACGGCTGTTTGGTGTGCGGCGGCGCATCGCCGTGGCAGAGAAGTTTTCTCTGCCACGGCAATGTTTGTGGCAGGCAGGAGGATTTTCGGCCCTGGCCGGAAAAAAGTGAAAAAACCTCTTGACGAAACACAAAAAATTCATATAATAGATAAAGACGCTTGTTGCGCCCCAAAATGAAGGTGCTACTGTGGCTCAGCTGGTAGAGCAGCTGATTCGTAATCAGCAGGTCGCCGGTTCGAATCCGGCCAGTAGCTCCAAATGGAAAGCTGCATTTTGAGAAATCAAAATGCAGCTTTTTCTGTTGCCTCAACGGCCGCTTTTTAGTTTTTGGTGGTTTGGCCGCAAAGAAGAGAAGGCCGTTTTGCGCCGGTTTGCGTCTCTGTTTGCGGGTTGCAATTGTGGCTAAGCGCGCTGGGAAACGCTTGTAGCGAATGCAGATATCGACTACAATAAAAAGGGCATAAAGCAGAGGGGAGTAATGATTCCAATTCTCGCCGGAACTGAAATTTTCATGGGGAAATGCTGCATTGAAAAAGAAGGGTTCGCCTGCATCCTGCACAGCCCGTCCCCCAAAAAACGTGCCATGTATATAAAATCATAGCGCCTACCGCTGATAGAAGGAGAATATGATATGAACCTTCATGATGCTGCACAAAACAGGAACGCCGCAAAGCGTTCGCGACTTTTTCCATTTCGTTCACAGTGCGGCCTGACGTTGCGAACGGGAAGAAAATATGCCGGAAAATTATTGCCACACAACATTTTCTTTGCCGGCACCAAGTTCAAAATGATATTTTACAATGCCCAGGTCCATCTTGCTGTAAAAGCCCAGCCCGGCTTTGGCGCGAACCGTGCCGTTCTCGTAAGAAAAATAAAATTTTTGCTGATTCATTGCAGTGGGGGCAAGCAGGGCGGCATCTACCCCGTTTTGAAACCACTGGGGCGTGTCTGCGCCCGCATTGCTCACCGCATCGCGGCTTTTAGAGCGATGGGGGCTCCCGTTAGAAACCCCGTGGCCAAGGGCAATCACAGCGGCCAACTTTTCGTGGTTGCCAACCTTGCATGCATCGGGTGTTTTTCGGTATGTCAGGCCTGCCCAGCAGGTATTCAGGCCAAGTTGCTGGGCCCTCAACACAAGTTGCTGCCCGTAATAGCCGCATGTTTCATCCAGGTCGCTGTTTTTTGTACCCACCAGGGCGATATAGTTCTGCACGCCGGAAAACTTTCCGTAGTGTGCCAGAAAGCCGTCAAATGCCCTGGGTTCGTTGAGCACCAGCTGGATATGAAGGCCGCTTGCCTTGTTGCAGCGCTCTATTTCCTGGCGTAAAGTTGCTATGGCCTCTTCGCCCAAAGGCTCGGGTGTATATTGGCGCACACTGTGGCGCTGCTCCATTGCTTGCAAAATGTCCATATGTTCTCTCCTTATTCTTTTTATTCCGCAACTTCCTGGCTGGGAAGCTGCCTCATCATCTGCTTTGCGTGTTGCAGCATGCAAAGCAGGGCATCTATCTCTTCACAGTCAGGGCGAAAGGAATAATAATTTTTGGTTCCCTCCCGGCGCACACGGATCATGCCGGCATCTTTCAAGATGCGCAGATGATGGGATACCGCCGGGCGGGAAAGATGGGTTTTTTGCGTAATTTTACCAACACGAACGCCGCGGCAGTCTTTCATTTGCATCATTTCCAGAATGAGATGCTGCCGGTTTTCATCGCCAAGGGCGAGCAATGTGCGGCGGCAGGACGCAAATTCTTCTGCCAGTTGCGTTATCTCGTTGCCTGAGCCTGTCATGTGCATCCATCACTTTCGTTCATTGATATGAACCATTTTACTATATTTTCGAGGCTGTGGCCGAATGAGAAAGAAAATCGAGACAAAGTTTTTTGCCGCCCAGGGGTGACGAAAAATGGGTAGAAAAAAGGCGGGCCCAACAGGAGTTCCCGCACAAAATCGTTTTTGAAATAAGCATTTATGCCCAAAGTCTCCAATCGCCTCGATGCCATCAAACACTTTTGCACACAGGGGAGGCTTTTAGAAACGCTTGAGGGCTGTGGCGGCATTGCCCGAATGCTGCGCGCAAAGCACAAGTAAGAATGGGTCAAAGCGCAAAATCTTCCGGGGAAAAACTTGGCAATTTCGGGGCCCGCTTTGGCACACGGCGCAAAGGGTCATACCGGTAATGCCGGCACTTGGACATTTGGCGCACAGGCCCTTTTTTCTCACAGTAAAAACAACCGGGCTGCGGGGCTTTGCGGCCAAATTCACAGTATTCGCAGCTGGGGCTGATTGTGGCGCCGAACAGAGGTTTTTCGAACATGGCGCTTGCTCCTTTCCATTGGGCTTTTCGTCCATTATACCAAAGCGCGATTCCTGCTTCAACTGTATGCTCTTAGGCATGGGAGCTGCGCCGTGGGCAAATGGCCAGGGCGCACATGCAGAATACTGCGCACACGGCGTCTGCCGGCATGCGCGAAACAAGTACGGCTTCTTCCCATGCGGCGGCAGGCTGGATGACGGGGAACAGCCGCATCAGCACAGTAAGCACAGCAAGGCTCAACGGCAGATGTGCGATGCGCGAAAGTGCCAGAGGAACAAGAGAAATATCGGGGTGCGTAAGCGCCCGCACTTGCAAAAACACGCATGCCCCCATCAGGCTAAGGGCGGCCATGCACAGCGGCGCACGATATACTGGTGCACAGGTGCTGGCTTTCTGGCACGCCGCTGTTATCTCTAGCGGAAGGTTTATGGCATACTGCCTCAGGGGTGAGGCAGTATTGGGGGTAAAGAGATTTCCCAGAAAAGAAAACAAAATAATATAGCCGCATAAAATTGCCATGGAGAATACTGCGCCGCGCACGGCAGCGGCGACACCTTTTTCCGGCGGGGCAGGGCGGCAAGAAGAAATCCGTTTCCCGGCTGGTGTAAGCCGGGCAGCGGCAAAACCGCAAATGAGGCTGGCCGTGAATTGGCCCGCAAGCAAAAACCACCCTGCTTTTACGCTGCCCAACATGGCATAGCCGACACTGCCAATGGTGAAAGCTGGGGAAGAGCCCACACAGCACACCAAAAGCACAGAGGCTTCGCGCTGGCTTATCTCGCTCTCGCGGTACATTCTGTCCACACTGCGCGCTGCAGAGGCAAAACCACCCAAAAGCCCGCAGAACAGCGCGGCTGGCGCCCGCCGGCTGCGGATGCCCAGCGCACGTGCAAGCGGAACAAAAGGAATGCCGAAAAAAGCTGCCAGCGGGCTTTGCAAAAGCAGTTCACACAAAACCAGAAAGGGAAACAGCGAGGGAATCACCGTCTCGCAGCACAGCTGCATGCCATGTGCTGCCCCCTGCATGGCGACGCCGGGGCGCGCAAGGGTTTGTGCCGTGCATATAACCAAAAACAGGAACCATGCAACGCGCAGAACGCCCCCTTTTTGCCGCAGAGAACTCATAACGCCACCCCCTTTTCGATATATATGAATGACGATGGATGAAAGAACAGGGAGGGCGCTATGAAAAGAAGAAAAAAGCGCGCGGAGCCATTTTCGCTTTCGCGTGCGTTTGGCGCCGCCGGGCGCACGGAAGCGGTGCAGAAACTATTATATGGGAAACCGGCGCTGCATATTGATTGTGCCGGAAATATCTCCATAGAAAACTGCCGGGAAATTGTGCAGTATAACGAAGCCGAGCTTTTGCTGGATATGGGCGTGTGCCGTGTGGCCTTCAAAGGAGACGGCATTCTGGTAGATACCTACCAGAAAGACAGAATCACCGCACACGGGCGGGTGTTTTCTGTCTCTTTCCAGGGGAAAGATGAGGTGAATGGCCGGTGAAAAGAAGGCCTTTCCGCTTTGTGGAAGCCACAGTACGTTTTGAAACAGAAGGCGGGCTGGGGGAAAAACTGCTCAGCCGGTGTGCACAAAGCCAGATAGAGCTGGAGGCCGTGGTGCCCACGGCCACAGGCTACAAGGGACGTGTGCGCGCACGTGATTATGCAGCGCTGGCGAAACATGCCCGGCACTGCCACTGCCGCGTGAAAGTGAAAGAACGCTATGGCATTATGTTCTGGCTTGCCGCCTACCGGCGCCGGGCGGGCCTGCTGGCCGGTGCAGCGGCCGCCCTGCTGTTGCTGGCACTCAGCCGGCAGCTTGTGTGGAATATCACCTTTCTCAACTGTACCCAGGCCGAACAGCAGCAGCTTCGAAGCCAGATGTACGAGCACGGCATCTATGAAGGGGCCTTTGTGGATGCCCAGAAATTGAAAAATGCTGCAAACGAAATGTTTCTTTCTACCGATGATTACAGCTGGGTCACATTGAACTTTGTACATGGAAGACTGGTGGCGGAAAAGGTGGACAGGACACAGCAGCCTCAGGCGCTGGAACAACAGTACTGTGATTTTGTGGCCGCCGAAGACGGGCGCATTACCAGGCTGGATGTATCTGGCGGTTTTGTGCGCCGCCGCGAGGGAGAAACTGTGTCAAAAGGGGAGGTGCTTGTGTCCAGCGGCCGGGTTGGGCGCAGCGGGGAGGCATTGCTTAGCCCGGCGGCCGCAAAAGTATACGCCGAAGTGGAGAAGATTTACACCTGCACCCAGCCTCTGCAGGTGTCAGCCCAATGCCCTACGGGGGAAGTGCAGACGGCGCGGCGGCTGCTTGGCCCCTGGGGAAGCCTGCCGCTTTCCCGAGGCCTGCAGGCAGGCATGCAGGGTTGAAAGGCAGGGCGTCTCTTTGTTTGGCCTGCATCTGCCCGCCACAGTAGAGACTGTCACCCTGCGGGGCACCCAAACCGTACAGGCGCGGCTTTCTCAAAAGCTGGCTGCGCAAACAGCACGCATGAAGATTTTTGATGAGATTGGCCGGGAATTCGGCGTGTATACGCTGGTGAGCAGTGAGGAACTGGTGGATGAAGGGCCGGACGCTGTAACGGTTACCCTGCATGTGTGCATTGAAACGGATATTGCCAGAAAAGCCGAGTTCGGCGGTTTTACATGAAAAGACATTGAAAATTTGTAGGACTTGTGCACAAAATACTCTTTAATATTTTGATAAATCTGCTATAATAAAAGAGAATGGAAAGCGAGGCAAACGGATGGCAGAAACAAGGATGGAAGTGGATTCCATGGATACCGCGCTGGCGGTTTTTGGCAGCTGCGATGAGAATATCCGCCTGTTGGAACAGTCGCTGGGCGTTACGGCGGTTTGCCGCGGCACAGAGCTGAAGTTTTCCGGCCCGGAGGATGCTGTGCAAAAGGCGCGCCGCGCCGTAGATGCCATGCTGGCATTGCGGGAGGGCGGCACGCCGCTGGAAGAACAGACGGTGCGCTACTGCATCTCGCTGGCGGATGCGGGCGAAGAGGAAAAAGTGCAGGAATTGGCAGGCGGGTGCATTGCCATTACGCCCCAAAACCTTGGGGCAAAAACAGTATGTGGAAGCCATTTTGAAAAATGCCGTTACCTTCGGCGTGGGGCCCGCGGGCACGGGAAAAACCTACCTTGCCGTGGCCATGGCGGTAAAGGCGTTCAAGGCGCGGCAGGTAAGCCGCATTATTCTCACGCGCCCTGCTGTAGAGGCGGGCGAGAAGCTGGGCTTTTTGCCGGGCGATTTGCAAAATAAAGTGGACCCATACCTGCGCCCTTTGTACGATGCACTGTTTGATATGCTTGGGGCAGAAACCTACCAGAAATTGCTGGAAAAGCAGCTGATTGAAGTGGCCCCGCTGGCCTATATGCGCGGGCGCACGCTGGATGATGCCTTTATTATTTTAGACGAGGCGCAGAACACAAGCCCGGAACAGATGAAAATGTTTCTCACACGCATGGGCACTGGTTCAAAAGTGGTGGTGACGGGCGATGTCACCCAGATAGACCTGCCGGACAAGGCCCGTTCTGGCCTTGTGGATGCACTGCAGGTGCTGAAGAATGTGCAGGGCATTGCCATGATGTTTTTCTCGGAAAAAGATGTGGTACGCCACCGCCTTGTGCAGGAGATCATTCGGGCATACGAAAAAGCACACGCTGCCAGGCATAGGCGAGGTTAAGTGGCCGCCCGCCTGCAGCGGGATGTTAGGAATATCAAAAGAAAGGAATGTGAGCACCATGTCGCATAAAGTGTACATCACCAATAAACAGAAGGCTGTAAAAGTCCCGTCGGGCCTGCGCATCCTCATCCGGCGTGCGTGCCATGCCGTGCTGGAATATGAGCACTTTGAGGGCCCTGCCGAGATCAGTGTCACCTTTGTGGACGATGAAGAAATTGCGCGGCTGAACGAACAATACCGCAATAAGCCGCAGCCCACGGATGTGCTTAGCTTTCCGCTGGGCGAAAATGGAAAGTATGATGTCAATCAGGAGACAGGCGCAGCCATGCTGGGCGACATTGTTATCTCTATGCAGCGCGCGATGGAGCAGGCTTCGCTGTATGGCCATTCACTTCAGCGCGAGGTGGCCTACCTGACGGTACACTCCATGTTCCATCTGTTGGGGTACGACCATGAGGCGGGCGGCCTGGAGGCAGTGCGCATGCGCGAGAAGGAAGAGGCCACGCTGATTCAACTTGGCCTGCCGCGCACGGTTTCTTACAGTGTGGACCAGATATGAAAAAGCAGCCTTTTCTGCACAGTTTCTTCTATGCGGTGCAGGGTGTGCGCACAGCGCTGCGGGAAGAACGCAACCTGCGCTTTCACGTGTGCACCGCATTTTATGTGTATGTGTTCAGCCTGTTTTATGAGTTCACACGCACAGAATATTGCCTTATCACCATGATGGTGGGCGGCGTGATGGCGCTGGAGCTTGTGAACTCCAGCCTGGAGCGCGCGGTGGAGCGCCCTGTGCCCGAACGGTATATGACGGCCGGGGCGGTGAAGGATATGGCGGCAGGCGCTGTGCTGGTGTTCAGCATTGCCAGCGCCGTGTGCGGTGTGCTTTTGTTTTGGGACCCGGCGGCCTTTGCGCGCATGTGGTACTTTTTCCTGCGCTGGCCCGCGCTGGCCGTTGTGCTGGCGGCTACGCTGGTGCTGGCGTTTCGGTTTATTTTTGGCAAAAAGGGAGAATAGACCTTGCAGACAAAAACGGTGTTTGCCGCCCTTGTGGGCAGGCCAAACGTGGGAAAATCCAGCCTTTTGAACCGCCTGGTGGGCGAAAAGGTGGCCATTGTTACGGCCAAGCCTCAAACAACGCGCACGCGCATCACGGGCATTTTGACAAAAGGCCCCACGCAATATGTGTTTTTAGATACGCCCGGCATCCACGCGCCGCGCACCAAGCTGGGCAAGCGCATGGTGAAAACCGTGGCAGACAGCGTGGCCGAAGTGGATGTTGCGGTGATGGTGTTTGAACCCTATGGGCAATTCACCCCGCAGGAGGAAGAACTGCTGGCAGATATCCGCGCAAAAAAAATGCCGGCGATTGGCGTGGTGAATAAAATGGACGCGCTGCGCCGCCCGGTAGACGGTGCGGCACGCGTGGCACAGCTTGAGGCCCTGGATGCTTTTGCCAGGGTGCTGTGTGTCAGCGCGCGCGAGGGCGACGGGTGTGAAGCGCTTTTGGCGGCCATAGAGGCCTATGCCATAGAGAGCCCGCATTATTTCCCGGATGACGCATACACAGACATGCCGGAAAAGGCGCTGGTGGCGGAAGTGGTGCGCGAGAAGATGCTGCTGTTTCTGTACGATGAAATTCCGCACGGCACAGCTGTGACGGTAGAGCGCTTTAAAGAGCGCCCCGGGCAAGACCTTGTGGATATTGACGTGAACATCTATTGCGAAAAGAAAAGCCACAAGGGTATTATCATTGGCAAGGGCGGCGCCATGCTGAAAAAAATTGCCAGTGCGGCCCGCTTGGAATGTGAAGATTTTCTGGGCACACGGGTGAACTTGCAGTGCTGGGTGAAAATCAAGGACGACTGGCGTGACAGCGATGTTCTTTTGAACAACCTGGGCTTCCGGCAAAATTGACACGGGGGCAAGCCTGATTTGCTCTTTCGCGGGGTGCGGGCTACATCGGTTTGCAGGCGCGGCTGGTATCTTGCCCCAAATCAAGGAGGCAACCCTTCAGCGCACGAAGCGGGCGATAAACCGGTTGGCCGGCTTTCAGCCCGCAGTATGCTGCCGCCCGGGTTGTGTTTGCCATAATAACAAGTTGAAAAATT
>OBZS01000301.1_pt1 | contig 18452 bp, 6 predicted proteins | sample 1476981 | NCBI WGS metagenome assembly OBZS01 (sample SAMEA2580254, study PRJEB22360) | human gut metagenome | biome: human gut; feature: human-associated habitat; material: faeces | place: Denmark | collected 2008/2010 | reverse complement strand
AAGCCGATGGCCCTCGAGCTGTTCAAGCCGTTCGTCATCAAGCGCCTCGTGGACCAGGGCTTCGCGCAGAACATGAAGAGCGCCAAGCGCCTCGTGGACCGCGCCGACTCCGAAGTGTGGGGCGTGCTCGAAGAGGTCATCTCCGAGCATCCGGTGCTCCTGAACCGTGCACCTACGCTGCACCGTCTGGGCATCCAGGCATTCGAGCCGATCCTGGTGGAAGGCAAGGCCATCCACCTGCCGCCGCTTGCCTGCGCCGCATTCAACGCCGACTTCGATGGCGATCAGATGGCAGTCCACCTGCCGCTGTCCGCCGAAGCCCAGGCTGAGGCCCGTTCCCTGATGATGGCTTCCGACAACATCCTGAAGCCGGCAGACGGCCACACCGTGACCATGCCGAGCCAGGACATGATCCTCGGTCTGTACTACCTGACCACCGTCATCGACGGCGCCAAGGGCCAGGGCCGCGTGTTCTCCTCGCTGGAAGAGGCCGAAATGGCGCTCGACAAGCACGAGATCGACATGCAGGCCAAGGTGCTCATCCGCCTTCCGCAGGACTTCGTGCTGCCGAAGGACTGGGAGCCGGGCGAGGTCAAGGTCGTCGATCCGGAACCGGGCAGCCCGGACGTGGTCAAGGAGGAGCGTTTCCATGACGGCTCCGTCCTGTTCGCCACCTCCTACGGCCGTATCCTGTTCAACGGCACCTTGCCGGTCGACTACCCGTTCGTCAACGAGCAGGCGCCGAAGAAGCGTCTGAGCAAGATCGTCGACGACATCGCGACCCGTTACTCCACCGCTCAGGTGGCCGTGACGCTGGACGCCCTGAAGGATCTGGGCTTCACCCGCGCACCGTGGTCCGGCGTGTCCTTCGCGTTCTCCGACGTTATCCAGCCGCCGGAACTGGACGAGTACATCGAAAAGTACGAAGGCGAAGCCGACAAGGTTAACGAGAACTACGAAATCGGTATGCTCACCGAAGAGGAGCGTCGTCAGGAACTGGTCGACCTGTGGACCAAGTGCACCAGCGAGGTCTCCGAGGCGGTTGAGGAGCACTTCGATTCCAAGAACAACCTGGCCATCATCGTGCAGTCCGGTGCACGAGGAAACATGATGCAGATCAACCAGATCGCAGGTATGCGAGGCCTGGTGGCAAACCCGAAGGGCGAGATCATTCCTCGACCGGTCAAGTCCAACTACCGTAAGGGCCTGTCCGTGCTGGAATACTTCATCTCCCAGCACGGCGCGCGTAAGGGTCTGGCCGATACCGCACTGCGTACCGCAGAGTCTGGCTACCTGACCCGTCGTCTGGTGGACGTCTCCCAGGACGTGATCGTGCGCGAGGAGGACTGCGGCACCAAGCGCGGCCTGACCATGAAGGTCGGCGAACGCGATGCCGAAGGCAACCTGCACCTGGTCAAGGCCGCCGACGGTGGCCCGTACTCCCGTCTGCTCGCGGCCGACGTCATCGACCCGGCCGACGGCGAGACCGTGCTGTACAAGGCCGGCGACGCCCTGTCCATGGACGTGCTCAACGATCTCGTTGCCCACGGCGTGGAAGAGGTCAAGGCCCGTTCCGTGCTGACCTGCGAATCCAAGCGTGGCGTGTGCGCCAAGTGCTACGGCTGGTCCCTGGCCACCAACAAGCTGGTGGACGTCGGCGAGGCCGTCGGCATCGTGGCAGCACAGTCCATCGGTGAGCCTGGTACCCAGCTGACGCTGCGTTCCTTCCACTCCGGCGGCGTCGCTTCCGCTTCCGATATCACCCAGGGTCTTCCGCGTGTCACCGAGCTTTTCGAAGCCCGTACCCCGAAGGGCGAGGCTCCGATCGCGGAGTTCGCCGGCGTGGTCAAGGTGGAAGACACCGAGCGCGGCCGTCAGGTCACCCTGAAGCCGGACGACGACTCCGTCGAGCCGATCGTCTACCCGGTGACCCGTCGTGCGCCGATGCTGGTCAAGGACGGCGACCATGTCGAAGCCGGCACCCAGCTCATCGAAGGCTCCGTCGACCCGAAGAAGATCCTGCGCATCCTCGGCCCGCGCGCCGCACAGGTGAACATCGTGGAGGAAGTGCACACCGTGTACCGCTCCCAGGGCGTGGATATCCACGACAAGCACATCGAGGTCATCGTGCACCAGATGCTGCGTCGCATCACCGTGATCGACTCCGGCGACACCGACCTGCTGCCGGGCGAACTCGTGGACAAGGCACGCTTCAAGGCCGCCAACATGGAAGCCGTGAAGAACGGTGGCAAGCCGGCCGCCGGCCGTCCGGAGCTGATGGGCATCACCAAGGCTTCGCTGGCCACCGATTCCTGGCTGTCCGCGGCCTCCTTCCAGGAGACCACCCGCGTGCTCACCGAAGCCGCCCTGAACCAGAAGGTCGATGACCTGAAGGGCCTCAAGGAGAACGTCATCATCGGTAAGCTCATCCCGGCAGGTACCGGCCTCGCCCGTTACCGCAACGCCACGGTGGAGCCCGACAAGGCCATCCGCGACACCATCTACCCGAACTTCGGTTTGGGCGGCGAAGGCACCGACAGCTCCTTCGGCGACACCGACCTGTCCGATGTGGACTTCTCCAACATCGACTTCGGCGACCTGAAGCTGGGCGATGACTTCAACCCGGATGACTTCCTGGACGACAACGGCGGCCAGACCGATCTGGGCGACACCCTGTGAGATTCCCCTCACGATAGTCGACAGACGAATCATCTGACATAGCGAAAGGCGGAACCGACCAATACCGGTCGGTTCCGCCTTTCGCTATATCTATATGTCGTGGGATTGCGAGGTTGTGGATTAATCGCGGGGGAGGGTTTCGCAGTCGTCTTTTGACGTTACTTGATCTTCTCCGAAAGCGTGGTTTCCAGATCCTTCAACGAACCGCTGAGATCGGCCTCCTTCGCGGCCTTTTGCAAATCGGACTGATCCAGGGTCGGCGAATCGATGTCGGACATCTTCGCATGAAGATCCTGAAGCTTTTCGTAATCGGCGGACCCATACTCGATATCGTTGAGATTCAGATCGGCCATCTGATCCACAATGTCCTTCTTCTTGCTGACGCTTTCCTGCATATCCGCGCCATACTCGGCATAGGACTTGATGGGAACCTTGGCCAGATCGCCGGCGTCGGCGGCACAGCTTTCGAGCGCCTTGGAAAGATCGCGATAGTACGAAGACATGTCGGCGGAGTTGAATTTCGGCAGCTTCGTGCAGGTATGCGTCATCTTCATGAGCGCGGGCATGGTCTGGGCCAGATCGTTCATGTACCTCTCGTATTTCGCACGGTCCTGCTCGAACGTCTCGTACTTCTCCTTGACGTCCTTGTCTTTCTTCACGGCCTTCATGGCAGCCAGCTTGTCGCTGTCCTGCTTGAAGGTCTTCAACTTCTTCTTGCCCTCGTCATAAGCGGAGGATGAATCGTTGTCCGTTGCGCTCGCCGCCGAGCTGAATTCCTCATTGATGGCTGTATAGCTGCTTTCCAACGCCTGCATTTGGACCAGCGCTTCCTCGTAATCGGAACGGCTGACGCGATTCGTAAGGAAGAACACCGCTGCCAGCGCGATGACGACGACTGCGGCCACCGCGCCGATGATAATGGCGACCGGCGGCTTATTTTTGGCCGCGGCGCCGGCTTGCTGGGAAGGAAAGTTGCCGGGCATTGGCGGTTGCGGCTGACCGTATTGTTGCGATTGGGCATATTGTGGCATCGCAGGCTGTGGAACCGCCGGTTGAGACGCGGTAGGCTGGGGCATGGCGGGCTGACCGTACGGCATCGGCCGCGGCTGACCATACTGCGGCATCGGCGGCTGAGGCTGTCCATAAGGTTGCGGTTGTCCGTATTGCTGCGGCTGGCCGTACGGCATGGGTTGCGGCTGTCCGTATTGAGGCCCGCCCGGCTGTGGCTGACTGTAGTTTGGCGCCTGCGGCTGCGGAGGCTGGTTATACTGCGGTTGCCTATTCTGCGGTTGACCATACGGAGGAGTGTTCGCCATGTGAAAAGTCCTTCTTATCCTTTTTCCTTTTTTGAATGTCGAATCCGTGAACACGGAGGGAAACATCGACGTGTCCGTCTCTTTTGACGAGTTACAGCATAATATTTTGAGATGGAATATGCGAGCATCGTATTGCAGAATGAGTATCGTCAGACGGCATGGACGTCACCTTCCTACAATGGGAGTATGAGTTTTCTACCTTACCCGCCGCCGCCCGAACCAGGGTGGTATGACGATGACGTCACGGTGATGGCGCAACCCACAGCCGAACCCGTCGACAATGCCGCCGATTCCTTGGAAACACGCGAACGGCTCGCCGCACAGAACGAATCGGACGACCACGATATGCAGGATGTTTCCGTTGCGAAGGGCGACGCTGCCATTTCGGACGAGGACGATATCGACTGGGACGGCACCGTGCTTTCCGAAGCCTTCACCATGAAGCAGCCGAAGCACACGTACGTGCTGGACAACGAGCAGACCGGACAGCAGGTGATTGTGGATATGGGCGTGCTCCTTGGCCGCAAGCCTTCGGCCGAAGTGCCCGCCGGCGCCAAATCGGTCAAGCTGGAGGATCCGACGCGCACAATCTCACGCAACCATGCGGCGATCAGCTTCGACCAGGATGGCACGCTGTGGATAGAGGATTACGGTTCGCTCAACGGCACGTACATCATCCAAGACGATGTCGAAACCAAAGTGGAACACAAGCCGATGCAGCTGGAGGCGCCATGCACGGTGCGTATCGGTGACCAGTTCTTCCAATTCCGCAAACAGTGAGGACGTTTGTCAGTGAAGACACGATTACGCTGACGGACTGCGTTGACGATTTGCGTTGACAGCGTCGGCGCGGACGGTTAGCGGTAAGACGATAAGGGGTTGTCACGGAGATTCCCGCGACAACCCCTTATGTTTCAAATGGTCTGATAATCGGCGTTAGCTCACTGCTGGCGCAGACGAATGGCCGCGTTGATGGCCGAATCGTTCAACTGGCCAAGCCAGGCAAGCAATTCCGGATAGATGTACGGATTGCGCGCAAGACACGGACGAAGCTCCGGCGCTTCGCTGGCGATACGGGCCATCAGCATCTGATCGGTGGTGGTCATGGCCAGTTCCGCGGTGAACCCCGCGTCTGCCGGCGATTCCTGGGCCGCGGCATACTGCTGTTCGGCATACTGCTGTTTGGCATACTGCTGTTCCGGTTCGTTCTGCGGCTGGCTCGATGAATAATCGGCCACTTCGGACAAATCGGCGGGATTCATGTATGGGTCGACATACTCGGTCGAAGCCTCGTTAGACGCCGCATAGGCAGCGTCCTGACCGTATTGCTGGTTCACCGGCTGTTCCGGCTGATACTGCTGCTTCTGCTGGAACTGTTCCGCCACTGCCGGCTGATACTGCTGTTCCGGCTGGACCTGTTCGGCAACCGGTTCGGCCATTGGCTGGGCCGTCGGTTCGGCAATCGGCTGCGGCTGCACGCCATTTTGCGGAACCGGCCAGCCCATCGCCACCAGCTGCTGGCGGGCGCGCTCATCGCCGAATTCGGCGACCCAACGCTTCAGACCCGGGTACGCTCGCGGATTGGCAACGACATTCGCACCGAATTCCGGATTCTCGTACGCGATTTTCGCCAGGAACACGGGATCGGCGTTCGGATCCTGCACGGCCGCCACCGCGGTATCGAAATCGACCATCATGATCTCCTTGTCTCGTGGTCTGTAACCATCTTATTGAATGACTCGTAACGTTTGCAACGTACCGTCCAGCGCATCGTCGATATCCTCGTCATCGCCGATCTTGCTGACGTTCCAATCCTCGTCGCACGGCATATCGGAACGCATATCCACCACGATGACGGTGATGTTGTCGCGGCCGCCGGCGTTCAGCGCGGCATGTACCAGCATGTCCGCGGCCATCTGCGGGTCGGCGTACGTCGCCGCGATCTCGGCAAGCTGCTCACGGCCGATCTGCGCATGCAGCCCATCGGAACAGATGATGAACCGTCCGTCCGCACGCGCGGCGTACCAGTCAGGCTGGATGCCGGCAGGCGCGCCGACACATTGCGTGATGATGTTGCGCGGAATGCAACGGCTCGCCTCATCGGGCAGCATCTGCCCCGAATCGATGGCGTTCTGCCGTTCCGAATGGTCGCGGGTGATGCACGTCAGCGAATCCGCCAGCCACGCGCCATTGCCGTCGGCGCGCATATGGTACGTGCGGGAATCGCCCACATTGACGATGTAACACCGTTCGTCGGAACATATCGCGTCATCGCCGACACGCGTCGGCAGCAGCACGCCGCTGATGGTAGTGCCCGCAACGCCGCCGAGCTGCTCACCCAGACGGAGCACCTCCTGCTGGGCAAGGATCAGCGTTTCGTCAATCGCGTCAAGATCGCGCGTCGGCAGTTCGGCCAAACGCGCGAACCGTTCCGCAACATCGGAACTGGCCTGCTTGCCGCCCTTGCCGCCACCCATGCCGTCGCACACCACATACACGCCGTGGCTTGCGCAGGCGCTGTCCTGGTTGTCTTTCCTACGCAAGCCGATATTGCTGTTCAGACCGACCTCAATATGTTTGACGTTCATGAGTCCCGCCCTTTCACACCGATTTTCCGCAAGCGGATTTTCCGGAAGTGGAACATGTCCGCAAGCGATAGTTTCGCCCGCCACCTGCGGAACGTCGGCAGCGAGCCGAGCATGAACTTTCGTTCTTCGGCGATGTCATGCCAGTAGCGTTCCGCATGCTCCTGCGTGACATCGCCTCCGGAGAAGGCCGCGTAATCAGCCTCCCTGCCCAGCGCGAGCAGTGTATCGGCTTCGAAGCCCATCTGTTCGGCGATGGCCTGCGCCTGCTCGTTTCTGGTGCCTTGGACGTCAAGGCCGCTTTGCCGGGCAAGCGCCGCGACCGCCTGCCATCCGGCAGCGACGCGTTGCGATGCGCTGCCATGCCTGCGCGCCCGAGCCAGGGCGATCGACTTGATGGCGAGCAGCAGGCCGCAGACGATGAGCACCGTCCACAGAGGGCTGCCGTAGATGGCGACTTTTCTGACGATTCTGCCGAAACGCTGCCAGAACAGGCTCGTCGGCGTCTCGTCGGCCATGCTGCCGCCAAGCGATGTTTTGCCCTTGGCTTGGTTGTCGTCACGCAGCGGATCGGTAAGCGGCACCGGAGGCTGACGCACCAAGGTCTGCGGATTGGGCGGAGTGAGATTCTGGTTCTCGTCGGGAACCTTCGTTTCCTTCGGTGTCGGGTAGAACGCCACCCATCCGTAACCGTCCAGCTTGATCTCCACCCAAGCGGTCACATCGTTGCCGGTGAATTTCGTGGTGGTGGTTTTGCCATGCTTCTCGGTGCGGCTGTCACTGATCTCGCCCTCGTCGTTCTTCGGCAGGAAGCCCAGCACTACGCGGCTCGGCAAGCCGAGACTGCGGGCCATAAGCGCCATCGCGGAAGCGTATTGCTCGCTGTCTCCGACCATCGCACTGCCGGCGAGCAGCTGGTCGATGCGATAGTTGCCGTGACCGGCCCTGGACGGGTAATCGCCATTCAAACCATGGGAGAACCAGCCGGATTCCCTGAGCTTGTCGGCAAGAGCCTGCGCGGCCTCGCCGCCCTTGGACTGGCCGCCCGCAATCGCGGTGGCCAGCTTATCCACGCAATCGGGCACATCCTCCGCCTTGGGCTGGCTGATGGAGGAAGCATTCGCCTTGGCGATCTCCTTATCCGTCGGCGTCCGTGGAATGACGCCGGTTTCCGTATAGGACAATCCCGGAGAGGTGCGCGAAGGGTAGATCGCCGACATGGTGTCGGTGTTGTAGTAGAACGAATCGGCGTCCGACGATGTGGCGAACTTCACGCTGGAAGCCGCGCCGGCCATCGGCAGCCAATAGTCGCTCAAACCGTCATCGACCGTGAATTTCGCGGTGAACCGCTTGCCGGTGGCGTTGTTTGTGATGGAATCGCCCACACGATGGTAGTTGGAGGAATCCGAAGCCATGGTGGAATCGGACAGGTTCCACACATTGCCGTCGAAACGGTCCATAACCGCCAAACGCACCGTGGAACCGGCCGGCAGATCGTCGACGGTCAGCAGCACATCGTCCTTATGGTTCTTGATATACGAACGCATGCCGCTCAACGGGCTGGTGTAATCGTACGGGCTCAGCGGCGGATCATAATGGTCGCGCAGAATGGTGCGGTTTTGCCCGACCACCAAGCATCCGCCGATCGCCACAGCCGAAGCCAGCAGCACGATGACTACGGAACTGAGCCAACGGCCCAATTCCAACAGTTTCCAACGCGCGCTGACCCAAACCACCAGCACGACCGCCATAATCGTGCCGATCGCCATACGGTAGAAGCCGCTCGACGTGCCAAGCAGCGCGCAGATCGCGAGATTCGCCACGACGGGAACGACCGCGACCATCGTAAGCCGGCCATCCTCCGCAACCGCGAAGATACCGGCCAGCAGCGCGGCCCACAGGCAAATCGTCCACACGGCGAGCAGCGAGCCGTCGCCGGTGCCGGTCGGCGGGTCGATGGCCAGCAGGTATTTGAACGAGCCGAGCATCCGCATCCACCCTTGCGTCAACGTGCGCAATGTGGGAATGACATGGGCGATGGTGGTGCCATTCAGGAAGATGACCGGGCCGACCACCAGCTGCGCACACGCCATGAACAACATCTGCCACCACAGGCGCAACGCGGGAACGAGACCGGCAAGCGCCACGAGCGAGCCGATGATGGTGGCGGGGATTGCGGCGCTCGTCCAAGACAGGGCGGAGCCGTATACGTCGATGAGGTTGCTGGCTGCGGCGATGGTCAGTAGGGCGGCGACCGTGAGGCTTGCGTATTGCGCGGCGTGCGGCTGGTTGGTGTTGGGCATGGCTGGGGACTTGCCGCTGCGGGACATCCAGATGACGGAGTGGGTGGAGTCCGCCCATGAGCCGGTGCCTGTGCCGGTTGCCATGCCAGTGTTGGTGTTGGCGGAGTTGGTGCCTGTGCCGGTGAGGTTGCCGGTGAAATTGCCGGTGTTGGTGAATGTGGTGCTCATGCCAGCACCCCCATGATCATGGGGAGGTCGTTGAGGTCTCCCACGGTTGCCAAGGTGAAGTCGGAGTAGCGTTTGATGGCGCGCGGTTGGCCGGTTGCGGCTTGAAGCACCACGCAGGTTGCGGAGCGGGGGAGTGCGAGGACCATGTGTTTGATGTCGTCGATGGTTTTGAGCCTGCCGACGGTGAAGAAGTAGAAGGATGCGTCGGGGGCATGTTCGAGAGTGGTTTGCGCGAGGTTGGGATTGTCGTCGATGTCAGGGTCGATGCCGCTGCAGCCATCGAGAAATTCCGTGGCGTTGCGCGGAATGGCGTGCGTGGAACCGGCATGCGCGGTGACTGGCCGGTTCTGCTGCAGGCATTGCACGCCGATGGAGGCGTGGACGGATACGGCCAGTTCGAATTCCTGGGAATCGATGTAATCATCCGGGTTCACGCTGATGGTCAGAGCGGTGTCGGTACGGCGGGTGGCTTCGTATTGGCGGATCATAAGCGATCCGGTTTTCGCGGAGCTGAGCCAATGCACGTTGCGTACGTCATCGCCGGGCTCGTATTCGCGCAGGCCGTAGAAGTCGAGGTCGTCGTCGACGATTTCGCCGCTTGGCTGACCTTCCAAATCGCGTGGAATGCCGGCGTTCAGGGTGCTGAGCAGCACGGTCTGCGGATGAATGAACACGTTGATCTGGTCCACGAGTTTCTTTTCGTGGCGGATCAGACCGAACGGGTCGCCTTTGCGGATGGATAGCGGGCCGATGGGCAGCACCGCGCGGCTGACGGCGGTGAATTCCACAGTCGTCTGGCGTGACTGGCCTGCGGCGAGCATGGGAATGGCGAACCGTTCGTGGTTGTCTCCGATGGGCAGGTCGCCGCGCGCCGACGTGGTGGGGGTGCGGCCCGGATTGTCCACGCAGACGTCGACTTTCACCGTGTCTGACACCGTGACGCGTCTGCTGGACACGTCGATGGTGGCTTGGAACGAGGTGTTGCCAAGGGAAAGCATGACCGCCGCGGCCAGCATGACCGCGAACACCACCGCCATGGCCAGCAGCTCATGCCACCCCAGCAGGACGAACGCCACCAGCGAGGCGACGGCGAGCGCCGCCACCGCCCAGCCAAGCGGCGACACGTATGAGGTGGCCAGTCGCTTGATGCGATGTTTGAGGCGGCGTAGGGATCGTTGGATGGTCCGTCTGCGCTGCACTGTGTGCGAATGCCGCATTCCTTGACCTTTCGGATTGTGTGGTGCGTATGCCGGGGTGGATTGTGTTTCAGGCGTTGGCGCCCAGGGTTGGGGCCGGCACGTCTTCGAGGATCTGGCCGATCATCTGTTCGGGGGTGTTTCCGGCGAAGGTGGCTTCGGCGGTGAGGGTGATGCGGTGCGCGAGCACGGGTACGGCGAGGTTTTTGACGTCGTCGGGCACTACGTAGCCGCGGTTGTCGGAGGCGGCCCATACGCGCGCGCAGCGGGTCAAGGCGAGCGCGCCTCGCATGGAGGAGCCGACTTGGATGCGTTCGTTGTGGCGGGTGGCTTCCACCAGTCGCACGATGTATTCGAGGATCGCGTCGTCGAGATGCACGGTTTCGCTGATGTTGCGCATGCGCAGCACGTCTTCGCCGGTGAGCACCGGATGCACGGTGGCGGCGCGGTCGGTGACGTTGACCTGTTTCAGGATGTTGACGCTCACGTCGTGGCTTGGATAGCCGATGGTGGTTTTGATGAGGAAACGGTCCATCTGCGCTTCCGGCAGCTTGTAGGTGCCGAGCTGTTCGATCGGGTTCTGGGTGGCGATGACCATGAACGGCTGCGGCACCGGGTGGGTGACGCCGTCGACGGTGACCTTCTGCTCTTCCATGACTTCGAGTAGTGCGGACTGTGTTTTCGGTGAGGCGCGGTTGATTTCGTCGGCGAGCACGATGGACGCGAAGATCGGGCCTTCGCGGTATTCGAATTCGCCGCGCTTCTGGTCGTAGTAGGTGACGCCGACCACGTCGGACGGCAGCAGGTCCGGGGTGAACTGGATACGTTTGAACGACATGTCGATGGAGTTGGCAAGGCCTCGCGCCAGCTGGGTTTTGCCGGTGCCCGGGTTGTCTTCGAGCAGGATGTGCCCGCCGACCACCATGGCTGTGGCGCATTGGCGGATGGGTGCTTCCTTGCCGACCACGACCTGGGAGACGTTGTCTACGAGCTTGGCGAACTTCTCATGGAATTCGGTGATGTCTTTGCTGGGTGCGGTCATCATGGACGTGTCGACGACCGGCTGGGATTGTTTGACGGGCTGTACAGGCTGGCTGGGCTGTACAGGCTGGCTGGGCTGGACGGGTTGGGTTGGCTGGACGGGCTGCTGCGCGGGCATTGCGACTGCCGGATTGGCGGCCGGTTGGCGAAGGTTCTGCGGCATCGGCTGACGGAACCGCGGCTGGTTCGGCGTTGCCGGGGCGGACTGTTGCGGCAACGCCGGTTGGGCGGTGCCGTGCGCGCTCAGCAGCGTGCCCTCCGGATCCTCATCGGCTTGCGGCTGCTCCGGCAGATTCGGCGTGTGGAACGCCGGCTGCTGCTGGCCGGGTTGGCTGGGAACGCTTGGATTATGGCCGATGGAACCCAGCTGGGTGGCATCATCGAAATCGTTGCTCATGGGTTGCTCCTTGCTTGTTGTGTTGCTCGTGTGGATGGTTCGTTGTGTTTGCGATTGCTGTGATCGTCCGTTTCACCATCTGGCGTAGTAGGCCAGGCCGCGGATCCAAGGCTTGGATGCGCCGTCGACGGTGGACAGGGCGACGGAGGATGCCACAGGCCGGTCATTCCGCGTGGCCGCTTCGCCTTCCGTGGACGCGTCAGAATCCGATGGCTCCGACGGTTTTGATGGTTCTGAAGGTTCCGACGGTTCGGGTTTCGGCGTGGGAGCCTTGTACCTGTCATGGTCCAGCAGTGTGCCGCCATTGTCCTCGTTGTTGAGCGCGGTGTCGGTGCCCACCACCTTCGCCTTCCACGTGTAATCGGCTCCGGTCGGCAGCACATCCTTGACGTTCAGTTTGTCGGAGCCCAATGCCCAGGCGACGTCATAGGATTTGCCGTCCGCGGTGAAGGTGATCACGGTTTTGCCGGGCTGGCCGTACATGTTCACCGATCCGCCGCTGACCTTGATGATGTTCGGATCATTGGCGTCCCACGTCAGCATCGGCGCCTTGACGGCGGCCTTCACCTTGCGGACGTATGCCGGATCGGCCCTGCCGGACTTGGAGGTGCTTGCCGCGCCATTGAAATGCTGCGTGACGGAACCCGAGGAACAGGACTGCCATTCCTTGAGCGGGAAATCGTGCGATCGTTCGGAAGCGCCGGCATGGTAGGAGCCGAGTCCGTCCGCGCTCACCGTGAACCCGTCGGCGTGGCCGTTCTCCTTCCAACTGACTACGCACACGTCGTCATGCCCCTTGACGCTGACCGATTCGGGCGCCTTCACCGCGTATTTCGGTGTGAAACGCACGGTCGAATCGTCGCTGGTCGTTTTCTCCTTGCCGACCACCGCCGCCTTGATGGTGTATTCCCTGGTGTTGAGATCATGGTCCGGAATCTTGAAATCGTAGGATCCGGAACATCCGTCGATGCTTGCGCTGACATCTCCGGAAATCTCGACGGCCTTGCATCCCGCGTTGCGGGTGTTGCCCACGGATTCGACGGTGACGGTTCCCGTGGTGTCGTCGTTCGTCACGGAGATCTTCGGCGCATCGGGCTTGCCCCACGGCTTGACCGCGTCGGACGCCTTGGACGGTTGGCTCCAATTCACCTTGTTGTGGGCGCGTACCGTAGCCGTGTACGAGTCGCCGTCGGAAATCGCGTTGTTATCGAAAACAAAATCGATTCCGGTGGAATTTGTCGTCTGCTTGGACGGCGCGTTCCTGCCGGACAAAGTCACCTCGTAATTGTCCGCCGACGAGAAATTGCCGTCCGGAGCCTTCCACGTGACGCTCACCGTGTTGCCCTTCACACTGGCCGTCACATCCGTCGGCGCGTCAGGCAGCTTGTCCGGCGTGCCCTCGACGGCGTTGGAATCCTTGGACCAGCCGACCTCGTTCCTGGCCTGCACCTTGAACGAGTAGGTCTTGCCGTTCTTCAACCCGTCGATGAGACAGGAGGTCTTCTGCCCGCACGAGCGCTCGCCGGACGCGTCTCCGCCCCACATCACCTTGTATTCGGTGATCGGGCTGCCGTTGGCCGAACCGGCCGTCCAGCTCAGATTCACGGCGCCATCCTGCGGGTCGCCGGACACCGCGGAAAGCAGCGGCGCATCAGGTTTGTCCATCACCGAAACGCTGATGGTGCCGGTCACCTCACGTTCTTTTGTTTTGGTGGCGTCGCGCACGGTGACGACCACCTTGTTGGTGTTCGCGCCGATGTCGGAAGCCGCCCTGATGGACACCACGCCGTTGGACGGGCAATCCACCGTCAGCTTCGACGCGCCATCGGACGTGCATCCGGTCACCGTCAGCGGAGTGTCGGGGAACGGATTGTACGCGTCGGACAGCAGATTCACCTGCTCGCTGGAACCGGCCTTGATTTTCACGGTCTTCTCGGTGACACGGGCGAGTGGCCTGTTGGACGCGGTGACGCGCACGGTCATACCGGCGCTCACCGTACCCTTCGCATATTTGATCGAGACGGGCACGCTCACTGTGGTGCCCGGCGTGGCCGTCTTGTCCGCGGACACGGTCAACGTGCCGGAGGGAGACACTCTGGCATCCACACTGCCGGAATTCACGCCGCCGGAATACGAGTACTGCTTCTCATCCTCGTACAGGCCCGACGCCGAATGGGTCAGCGCCGTCAGATCGATGGTAGTGGCCTTCTCGCCGGCCACCACATCGACGGTGGAGGATGAGAACGTCGGCGGCGGAACCTCACGTCCGATCACCGTGATCGGAAGCGTGAGCACCGCCGAATTGACGATCTTCACCTTGTCGTTCTTGTCTCGCTTGCCGTCCACCGCGGTGAAGGTGATGGACGCGGGACCCGCGTAATCCTTCGGCGCGGTGAACCTCAACGTCTGGTCGTTGACGTACAGGTCGCCGTCCGCGGCCTTCGTGGCGCTCACCGAATCGGCGCCGTCCACATACGCGGTCTTGCCCGCGCCCACACGCACGTAGTCGGCGATGTTGATGGTGATGGTCTCACGCGCATTGACCTTCAACGCCGGCGCCTTCGGACGCAGAACCGGCGGAAACACGCCATATGCGGGCACTTGGATGAACGCGGTGGACGTGATGCCGTACGTCGTGTTCGTGACGGTGTACGGCACCGCGCGCGCCTCATCGGTCAGATCAACGGTGATGATGGTGGAATCCTTGCCGCCCTTGACATGCGCATGGTCGGTCGCGGAAGGATCCACGCCCACCTGAAGCTCGTCGGCGGTGCCGGACGGATTGGCAATCCACTGCGAAACGTCCACGTCCACGGATTTCTTGTCGATCGTGGCGGCGGCCGGAACACGGTAATCGTACGCGGTCGGCGGGTCGATGGCGGCGTTCTCGTCGACATTCACCGTCAACGTCGCCGAATCGGACAGGCCAGCCTTGTCCTTGACGGTGTAGACCACGTAATACGTGCCCGCCTGCTTCGGCGTGGTGAACGACAGCATGTTGTCAACGACCTGAATGCCGCCGATGCCTTGCGATTCCACGTCCTTGGACACGGTCAGATCAGTATTGTCCCCGGAAATGTCGTTCTGCGCCACCGGCACGGTGGCCGCGGTGTTCGGACGCAGCGTGATCTCGTCGTCGCGCGCGTACACACCCGAATCGGCTCCGGATTTGAACACGCCCACACGCACCTGCGCGGTGGCCCTCTGACCGGTCCAATCCTCCACGGCGTAGGAGAAGGTGTCCGTTCCGGACGAATCGGCATACGCCTCATACACCAGATACGTGGCGCCCACCTCGCTGATACGGCCCAGTTTCGGCGCTTTGTTGCCCAAGCCGAGCAGCTGCACGTCATCGCCGTCAGCGTCGATGCCGGTGAGCGTGATCGGAATCTGCACCTTCTGACCGGCCGCCACCTGCGCCTCGACGTCGGACGGTGTCGGAGCCGCCTTGTTGGACGCGTCCTTCTGATGCACGTTGATGGTGATGGTGGCCGAGGCCGCGTTGCCGAGATTGTCCTTCACCGTGTAGGTGACGGGGAAGGAGCCGGTTTGTCTGGTGGCCTGATAGCGCACGGTGTCGCCGGACACGAACACCAGACCCTTGAACGTGTTCTTGTCATACTGCAAGTCGTTCTGCAGGCTCACCGTGGTGCCGTCGGAATACGTGACATGGTCGAGCACGTCCACGGACACGATGCCTTCGGTGCGCACCTGTGTGGTGATGTTCTCGGCCTTCGGCACGGAATTCGACGTGGTCAGCGCCGGCGGCTGCAGGACGATGACGCCGGTCGACGATCCGGCCGCGTTGGCCACGGTGTAGGAGATCCGCACCGGCTCGGTAGGCACCTGACGCGCGGTGATATAGACGCGCTTGTTGCTCACCACACCGGTTTTGATGCCGCTTTGCGCGTCCGCGGTGACGCTGGTCACCGACAGCACGCCGCCCATCGGGTCGACGTCGTTGGCAAGCGGCTCCACGATCGCGGTATTGTCCGCGCCGAGCAGCGCCACATCGTTCGCCGCGATCGGCTTGGCGGCGTCTCCGGCCACCGCCTGCACCTCTACACGAGCCAGACCGGTCGACGGAATGGAACCCTGCGTGATGGTGTACGGCACATAGTAGGTGCCGGGATTGGAGGCGGTGAACGTGATCGACATGTCGGTGGCGTTCATGGTGGTGGCCGCGCCGGACGGCGTCTCCACCGCGGTCAATTCGGCCGGTTCGACGGACGTGCCGTGCACGTACGGTTTGAGCGCGATGGTAGTGCGGGTGTCGGGCGTGGTCTGTTTGACCACGGGGTCGATGACCGCGCCCAGCGTGTTCGCCGGTTTCACGGAGAAGTAGATCATGCCGGTGCCGGTCTGCTGGCCGTCGGACACCGTGACCTCGATGCCCGCCCTGCCGGACGACATCGAACCGGCGTTGAAGACCAATTGTCCGTCGGCTCGCGTGGACACCGTCACCTGATCGGTGTTCTGCGGCGATGCCGACACCAAGGTCAGCGGATCGCCGTCGGGGTCGGAGAAGCTGCCCAACGCGTTCGCGGTGTACGAAGCACCCTGCTCCACGTCGATTTCCGGCGGAGTGTCGCTCTGCAGCGGCGCATGGTCGTCGCCGCCGGCCAGCGTGAGCGACACGGTGGCGCTGGACGTCTGCCCGCGCCCGTCGGAAATCTCATAGCTGAAGGACACGTTGCCCGCGGCGGCACCGGAGGCGTCGAGCTGCAGATACCGGCCGTCATACACGGGGGAGACGGTGATGTTCGCGCCATCCGGAGCGCTCACCGACGTGATGCGCAGCACAGAACAGTCGGTCTGCTCGTCGTTGCGCAACACGTCGAGAATCTGCTGCGATCCCACGCGCGCGCCGAACGAATCGTCCACGGCCTTGATCTGCCCCGACTGCGCCGAACAGTTCTTGCTGAAATTATGCTGGTTGTTGGCGCTGTCGTTGTTCTGCTGCTGTTGCTTCGACTGCTTGGTCTCCACCTTGTTCCACTGGATTTTGATGACCTTGGTGGACTCCTGCGGATTCCACACATTGCCGTTGACCACGTCGTTGAGCACCACCAGACGATGGTTGGTGCGGAACACGAGCTGCGAGGTGGGATTGACATCTTCCAACGAGGAAAACTGTGCGTCCTTGTCGTTCGCCGCGCACACCCTGATGTAATTGTTGGCCTTCTGCGACCACGCGGCGAACACGCAGCCATTGGTGGACACCGGCTGCGCGGCATCGCCCTTGCCGGCATTCGGCAGCTGCGTGACCTTTTTACTACCCAAATCGACCATGGCGATGCCCCGCGGCGTGGAAACCGCCACCCAGCCAGTCTGCCTGCCATCCGTGGATGGCGCCTGCAACGTCGCCTGACCCTGCAGGCCGATATCCGCGCTGCCCTTCGGCCAGAACGCCTTGCCGGCACCGGCTACGACCGGCGTCTTGCCGACCACGGTGAACGATTCGACATTCGTGGCGCCCTTGATCGTCGCATCCTTGCCGGGCGTTCCCTGAGGTCCGTCGACACTGAGCACCGCGCCGTCGGACGTGCGGTAGCCGTAGACGACACCGTCATGCGTCACCGCGATACGGCCACCCGACCCCAGCTTCATCTTCGGCGAATCGGTGGTCGGATTCATGGATTTCACATCATCGGCGGACCCGACCCACACATTGCCCGTCTTGACGTTGATGAACGCCGCGGTGTTGCCTCCGACGACGGTCCGCATATCCGATTTGATGGTGGTGTTGCCGCTTTCGCTGACGGTGGAGGCCTCGATGTTGCTGGCCTTCGTACCTTCGGAGATCACGGTGGAGCCATCATGCTGGGCCACGTCGAACCGGGCCGCAGTGGAGGCGACGCCCGCGTCGGCGTCCCGGTTGCGCACGTTGAAACGGGCGGCCTTGCGGTCTTTGAGCGAAGTGACCCACACGGTGCCATCGTCGAGCTGCACGTGACGTTGCGTCACCGAACTGACGATGACGGCTCCGGCGACGATGCCCAGCAACAGCAGCAGCATGACGATCGGCGTGATCCACCGGCGACTGCCGGAAGGCAGCAGCTTGCGCAGCATCGACCCGAATCGCAACTGCCGTTCGTACGATTGCGCCGACTGGTTCTCGGCGTTCCTATGCTTGCTCATCGACTGGCTCTTCCCTGATTGTGCCCAAACTTTGCTTGACCGCGCATCCGACCGCATGCGCCTACCTGTTTGCCCGCATGCATGCCGGGCTGTATTGGTTCGTATCGGTTCATGTCACCCGCATCCGGCCGCAAACTCACGGCTTGGCCGCGCACGCGATCATGGGATTCTCGGACATCTGCCGGTCCGCGCGAACCAGACTCACCTGCACGCACGTCTGCGCGCCGTCGGCCGGATCGATTTCGATACTCGTCGACTCCGTGGTGGTGCCCTGCGCGTTCGGGTCGGTTCCCGAATCGCCGACCAGCGACCACGCGTACGAATCGCCATCCTTCGGCGAAGGATTGACCCATGTGAACCGCACTTTGCCGTCGGCGGTGTATTCGCCCGTAAGATCCTGCACGCTCGGCACACTGCCCGACGTGATCGCCGAATCGGGATCGTCCTCGGCATGGTTCTGGGCGCCATGGTTCTGCACCTGCACCTTGCTGTTGTCGGAGGACGCATCCATATTCGGCATGACGACGGTGACGAACGCCAACGCCATCACGACCACGGCGGCCGCCGCAGCAACCGTGACGGCCAACGGCTTTCCCCCCCCGGGCCGGCGGTTCCGTCTCAACAAT
>OBZS01000292.1_pt1 | contig 19088 bp, 29 predicted proteins | sample 1476981 | NCBI WGS metagenome assembly OBZS01 (sample SAMEA2580254, study PRJEB22360) | human gut metagenome | biome: human gut; feature: human-associated habitat; material: faeces | place: Denmark | collected 2008/2010 | reverse complement strand
GCCGGCTTCCGCAGGTTTGAGCTGCGGGACGGCCTGATGCTGCTCAACGGCAGGCGCATCGTGTTCAAGGGCGTGAACCGCCATGAGTGGAACTGCCGCACGGGCCGAGCCGTAACGATGGAGGATATGGTGAGCGATGTGCGGGCCATGAAGCAGAACAATATCAACGCCGTGCGCACCAGCCATTATCCCAACCGCACGGAATGGTATGACCTGTGCGACGAGTACGGCCTTTATGTGATCGACGAGACGAACCTGGAGACGCACGGCACGTGGCAACGGCCGGACGGAGCGGAGAGCGCGCTTCCCGGCGACAGGCCGGAGTGGCTGGGCGCTGTGCTTGACCGGGCAAACAGTATGCTCCAACGGGATAAAAACCATGCCTCTGTGCTCATCTGGAGCTGCGGCAACGAGAGCTTCGGAGGCAGGGACATCTACGAAATGAGCCGCTTTTTCCGCGAAACGGACCCCACCCGGCTGGTGCATTACGAGGGAGTGTTCCATGACAGGCGTTACCCTGATACCAGCGATATGGAGAGCCAGATGTATACCCCGGCCGCTGATGTGGCCGCTTTCCTTGAAAAACATCCGGAAAAGCCCTTTATTATGTGCGAATACATGCATGCCATGGGGAATTCCTGCGGCGCGATGGACCGTTACACCCGTATGACAGACGTCATCCCTCAATATCAGGGCGGATTTATCTGGGACTGGGTGGACCAGGGGATTGAAACGGACAACTGCTTGGGCGAACGCTGCCTCGCCTGCGGCGGAGACTTCGGAGACCGCCCGTCGGATTTTGAATTCGTGGGAAACGGCCTGCTGTTCGCCGACCGCACGCCCACGCCAAAACTTGCCCAGGCGAAGGGCTGCTACCAGGATTTCGATATCCTGCCCGACGAGACGGGCGTTACCGTGAAAAACAAATCCCTGTTCACGGATACGGCGGACTATGTGCTGCTGGTGGAGCTGACGAAGAATGGCGCGCGGGTGAAAAGCAGCGAATGCAGCCTGCAGGCTGTTCCCGGCGAGACGGCGCGCGCGGAGCTGCCCTTTGCCGTTCCGCAGGCGCCGGGCGAGTATACCGTGGATGCGTCGCTGTGCCTGCGGGAGAATGCCCGTTGGGCCGCGAAGGGCCATTGTGTGGCCTTCGGGCAGTGGCATATTTCCCGGAAGGCGCCGGAAAAGCCCTGTACGCTGCCGGTCACGCTGGTGGAGGGCGACTGCAATATCGGCGTTCACGGCAGAGATTTCAGCCTGCTGTTTACGAAGAACGCTCAGGGCAGCGTTATCTCGTATCGCTGGAAAGGCCGCGAACTGCTGCAGCGCCCCATTGCGCTCAACTTCTGGCGCGCGCCGACAGACAACGACACCGCCGCGGGTATGGAGCTTGCGCACCTGCCCTTCAAAACGGCCGGGCTGTATGCAAAATTGCGCAGGGCAAAGGCAGAGACGGACGGGACGTCCGTGCGCATCCACGCAAAGTATGCGCTTCCCGGCGGCGCGCGGGCAAATGTCACCTATACCATCACAGGGGATGGAAAGGTGGAGGCTGCGCTGAAATGGAAAGGAAAGGCCGTGGAGAGCGTGCCGGAATTCGGCCTGATGCTGACACTGCCTGCCGAGTACCGCAACGTTGCCTATTACGGTATGGGACCGGGCGAGACGTATTCGGATTTTACCAGCGGCGCACACATGGGGCTGTTCGGCTTTGACGCACACACGGCGCTGCAGCCTTATTTCAACCCGCAGGAGAGCGGCGCGCGCACAGGCGTGCAGGCTGCCGCCGTTACCGACGCCGCGGGCTTCGGGCTGTGCCTTGCCGGGAATGGCTTTATGCTCAGTGCGCTGCCGTATACTCCGCACGAAGTGGAGAACGCCCGCCGCCAGTACGAGCTGCCGCCAAAGGTCAAAACCGTGGTACGCTGTGCAAAAGGGCAGCTGGGCGTTGCGGGCGACAACACCTGGGGCGCCGGACCCCATGCCGAATACCATGTGGCGCTGGAGAAGGGCGAAACCTTCCGCTTCACTTTTGGCGGCATGGGCGGCAATGGATGAGCCGGCCGGTGGCCGGAAAGAATAAAAAAGGAGAAGGGCGGCCGCGGGCGGCCGTGAAAAAGACCAATGAAAAAACCATCCTCCCGTACGATGACATACCTATGCCTGGCGCTGTTGCTGGTGCTGGCGGGGATTTTTTATCTGGTGAACCGCAATACCGGCGTACAGGCCAGCGACGACCCGCTGAGCGTCGGTATGGTAGAGCGCTGGAACGCCGCACTGCCCGCGGGTTTTTCCAAAGAGTCTGCGGAGCATATTGCAGACGGCAGAGGTTACAGCTTTGCGAAGCTGACCTATGAAAAAGACGTGGCGGATATCCTGGCCAAATGGGAGACGCCCGCGGCGGATATGCAGGCGCGTTTTGACGCGGTGATCGACGCGCAGTTGGCGGATGCTTCTACCACACAGGCCGACGCGGCGCTCATTGAGACGGCGCGCCCCACGCTGGATGAGAGCTGGGTGTGTTTCTCGCTCCAGAGCGAGGACGACCCGAATGATGTGATCCTGCTGGCATATCAGAGCGCTACGCATGTGATGATCGTGGCCGAGCAGCAGAAGTAATGAAGCAAAATCAAAGCGGCGGAACGAGGAGATGCGTTCCGCCGCTTTGATTTTTTCATATGTCTATAACGCTCGGCCCGGGCAGGCCGCTTTCGAAAACGGCCTGAGGTCATTTTGGGTTTTTCTTTTCATCCTGCTCCTGCGCTTTGCAGGCCATTTTCCAGCCCAGCACAATGAAGCCTGCCGCAATGGCGGCGCCGATGAGAAAAAATGCGAGTCCGATCATATACATTGCCTCCTGCGGATGTTTTACGCCGTATACCAGTATTTGCGGTCCAGATTCCGGTACTGCACGGCCTCGCGCACATGCTCTGCTTCGATGCGTTCGCTGCCCGCAAGGTCCGCGATGGTGCGGCTCACCTTCAGCACCCTGTCGTAAGCGCGGGCGGAAAGGCCCATGCGCTCAAAGGCGCCGCGCAGCACACGGTCGGCGTCCGGCGCAAGGCGGCATACGCGGCGCAGCATCGCGCTGGGAAGGCGCGCATTGCAGGTGACGCCCGTACCTTTATAGCGGGTGTCCTGCACGGCGCGGGCTGCCAGCACGCGCCGCAGGATCGCTGCGCTGCTCTCGCCGCTCGAATCTCCGGCAAGGTCGGCGTATTCCACGGGCGCGACCTCTACATGAAGGTCGATTCGATCCAGCAGCGGACCGGAAACGCGCTGCAGATAGCGCTCAATGGCATAGGGCGTGCAGCTGCACGCGCGGGTGGGGTGCCCAAAATAGCCGCATGGGCAGGGATTCATCCATACCCACAATTCGTATAAACTTGCTCAAAATTTCCAATCAACTTCGAATCCCCCCTCGGTTATCACTATCTTATTCACCAGAGCATCCAGCAGGCGGCGCTGGGCTGCAACGTCATCCGCATCTAAACACCACTTCAATTCATGGATGTACGTGAGAGCCTCTTGACGCCTGTTTTTAGGGCTTTGTTGATTCAGCGATAAAAGTTCTTGCGTGAGTTTGTTCTTGCGCTCCTGCGCGTCGTGGATGCGCGTGGAGATGTCCTGCACGGATACTCCCATTTGGTACAGTTCAACCAAACGACTGATTTGCTTTTCGATACTGGAAAGTTCCCTCTGTAATGCCTTTTCCTTTCCGGCGTTATTATTTTCCTTTTTACCGTCGCGGGCAATTCGATTGAAATATTTTTCGTCCGTGCAAAGCCGGCGAATCTCCTCCATGACTGCTGCATTCAATTTTTCCACGCGCCAGTTGGGATTTTTGCAGAAGTCGGCTTTACGCATATCACTGCTTCCGTTTCTGGTGTAACACTGGTAATACCTATACTGCGGACCGTTCTTTCTTTTAGTGGTCACACAAAAATAACGCGCGCCGCAATTCCCGCACCAAATCAAACCAGAGAGCAAGTGTTTGCCGTGGTATGGGTTCTTCCAATGCTCTCCGGTATTTCGACTGATTTCTTCAATTCGCGCCTGTGCTCGCTCGAAGGTTTCACGGTCGATAATAGGTTGATGCTGTCCATCAAATTCTTGTGTGCCGTATTTTATTTTACCGATGTATAGGCGGTTGCGGAGAATCGTGGAGATGGATCCGGAATCGTTGTATGTGCTGTACTTGTTGGTGAATCGGCCTTGCATTTCTCTGGATATAGCATGGAACGACAACTGTTCATCAATGAAGAGACGGAAGATTTCGCGTACTTGCAAAGCTTCATATTCGTTTATCACGAGTTGGCCGTCTATGAAGTCATATCCGACAGGGGTATTGCTGCCGCCGCGCCACAGACCACGCTTGGCGCGGCCGAGACGTCCCATGCTCATGCGGTCCTTGATATTTTCCCGCTCCAATTGCGCGAAAACAGAGAGAATCCCAATCATGGCCATGCCGAATGGAGTGGAGGTGTCGAACATTTCCGAAAGGGAAACGAAGGCAACATCGTGAGCCTTGAAGACGTCCTCTATCAAATACATGGTGTCACGTTGTGAGCGTGACAACCTATCCAATTTGAAAACTACAACGCGGCGAATGAAACCATTTTTGGCGTCTGAAATCAGCTCCTGAATGGCGGGCCGCTTTAAATTGCTTCCACTGTGCCCAGGATCTACATATTCTTTGGCAATGGTCCACCCTTGCGCGTCGCAATATTTGCGCAGGCGGTCTATCTGTTCCGGGATACTGTAACGGTCCTCGCCGGCCTGCATCTCGCTGGACACTCGAACGTAAATCGCGGTAGGTAATAAATCCTGCATTTCAATCCACGCTCCTTCTTTTCACGGAGGAGCGACCGCACCTCCAAGGTATGACTTGCCAAGCCTACCTTGGAGGTGATATAATCCGATTGTCGGGCGGATTGCCACCTCTGTGGTAAGCTGTTCTTTTTAAACGCTTCGGTGTTGGTAGCACCGGGGCGTTTTTTATTTTTCATCTTCTTCGGACGCAGCTATCGGCTTTGGCTCGCTTTCTATCCACTCTTTCGCAACAGCTCCGATCACTTTCCCCTTGCACACCACATTGGGGCCGAGAGGAACGGGCGGGATATGAGGCTGCAAGGATTCGAGATGATCCTTTCGGCGTATTTTCAGGAAAGGTTTTCCGTCAATCAGGAACAGCCCCTGTTCGCCCTCAAAAACATCGGGCTGGGACTGTATCATGATTACGTCGTCAACGCTGTAAAACGGCTCAAGGGATTTATCGACCGGAACCAGAAAATCTGCTCGTGCTGTTACAGAGTTCATTTCCAAGTTCATTGTTCGAGTGAATGAATCTTCCCACTTCTGTGGAGCCATGTTACATCCTCCTTATCAGCAAAAGTATTTTGGTTGGCCGAAGTAATCGGCCCACTTTTCAATAATTTCACCACTGCGCGCCTCGAGAATGCTCAGAACAACTCGAAGAGTTTTTGTTGGGATTTTCGAGTTGTTATTCGCCAGAAGGCATTTTCCCGTTTTGGTGATCCAAACCTTTGTGGCGTTACTGGACGGGATTCCCTCGGAGATATGAACGTGAACAGGTTCGAGCGGGACACCCTCATTTGTCCAGAAATAAATGAGATACGGCCCAATTCTAAATATTTGCGGCATTATCAAACCCACCTTCCCGCGCGAGGCCGATAATGATGTGTGCAGTGGATTCTAAGAACTCCTGAAAGTATTGAATTTCCTTATCGGAGTATCCGACGATATTTTTCCATTCGTAGCTGGGAAGATAGCATTCTGCAGAATCGAACCCGCCATTCACGGGCCGCTCAAAATAAACTTTGACGTTTTCCGAGCCATCGACGAGACGGCTTTCCGAATGCACGATTTCCGTGCCATCATTCAGCGTCATAAATGGATACATCATGATATAGTCCCTCCATTTCGTGTCGTGTCCTCAAGTTACAAGTTTGTACTGTTGGGGATAAGACGTTTTTGCAATATCTTTGAATCTTCTGCCGCACCTGCTCAGCAAGTATCCTCTGATACAGTGAATAATCCACATCGCTGACGGGTTCCGGCACTTGTAATATTTCGCCGTTTTTTCGGCTGACAATCAGGCGCATAGTAAATTTCCTCTTCATGCGTGCAATGTAGTAATTTTTCCTTTACCGCCCCGGCCCCGTGCCGGGGCTTTTTTTGTTGTCAGCTGATCGTCCTGACACGGACCTTTGGGGCAGCCTTGCGCGGCAGCCCCTCCAACAAGAACTTACAAAAAACCTTTGCTTCTTCTTCGGTGAGTGCGTCGATCATAGCGTCGCGCTTGACATAATCGTGCTCCTGCAAGATTGCGGAGGCTTTTTCTGTGTCCATGTATTGTTCTTTCATGTGGAATGTCCTTTCGTTTGGTTTAGTGTTTTTCCAGTTCGCTTGCTTCAAGCCGCGCTCCCCCGGCACAGGGACGAGGTTTTTTACTCCATGAAATACAGTTCGCAATTGTCACAATAACCGTGGTGATGCCCGTTCACGGCTGCCATCCTTACATGGGCGGTTCCACCGCATGACGGGCAAACGAACGTATAATCCTTTTCAGGGCTTTTGCACACTTTTAAGGCTGCAGTTATGAATTCTCCGGACCGCTTGAGTTCTTCCTTGTTGATTACATTCTCCATTGCTTAATACCTCGTGTTCGATTACACCCAGTGCAACCAGCCAACAGCCTTTCCTTCGATGGTGACTTGATTCATTTCAGCCCCCACGTAAGTGAGCGGAGGATAGGCACGATTTTCAGGCTGCAGAACGATACGATCAACATACTTGTAAACTCGCTTTAGAGTGGCCTCGTTGTCAATTCTCACGGCGGCGATTTGTCCGTTTTCGACATCTGGCTGTTTACGGATATAGACCACATCGCCGTCATCTATTCCAGCATCGACCATGCTGTCACCTTCGCAAAGCAGCGCGAAATCGACGTGGTGGCCAACAGGTACGTCCAAATAGTCCTCAATGTTTTCCTCCGCAGTGATAGGTTGTCCGCAGGCGATGCGGCCCACCAGCGGCACTTTGCAGGTCTCAGGAAGAGGCATAAAACCCGGGGGAACCTCTGTGGGCTTGCTGGTCACCTCCCACCCCATGAGGTAGGCGGGGGTGGTGTCGAGGGCCTCGGCAAATGCGACAACTTTGGATTGTGAAATATCATTGAGGCCCATTTCTATTTTGTTGATGGATGAACGAGACTTATACCCCATTTTTTGAGCCAAATCATCTTGCGACATTCCTAGTTCTTCGCGCCGGTTGCGTATTCGTTGGTAAATATCCATATTGTCAGCCCCTTTACAATTCTTATATTACCATGGTGTATCCTTAAATTCAACTTTTATTTAACGATTCATAAAAAAATGTTGACATCTATTCTACGAGGTGGTAATATGTGAATGTAGAAAATAAATCTACGAATGGAGGTGAAATGCTTGACTGACACAATGACGCTGCGCAGAAGGATTGAAGAAGCTGGTCTAAAATATAAATATATTGCAAATCAGCTTGGACTAACGCCTTATGGATTGCAGCTTAAAATCAACAACGTGTTCGAATTCAAGGTGAGCGAAGTGAATTTGCTTACCAAAATTCTAAATTTGAGTGCAGGAGAAAAAGAAGAAATTTTTTTTGCCTCAAATGTAGAAAAATAATCTACAACCCGAAAGGAGACACCATGAACGAACTTAAAATCTTTGCCTACAGCGGAGAGGAACTCCGCACAATCCAGCGGGAGGACGGCCTGTGGTGGGTGCTGCGGGATGTCTGCCGGGTACTCGGTATTACCAACCACAAAATGGTTGCTCAACGGCTCGACGAGGATGAGGTAAGTCTGGCTGACCTCATCGACGCGCTGGGACGTACCCAGAAAACCACCATCATCAACGAGCCGGGCCTGTACGCGGTCATCCTGCGGTCGGACAAGCCGGAGGCCAAAGCATTCAAACGGTGGGTGACACACGATGTATTGCCCACGATTCGCAGAACGGGAACCTACGGCGTATTGCAGAAACAGCTTGACCGTCTAAGCGCTGCACAGCAGATGCTGGCAGACTGGCGCAGGATGACGGCTGAGTGGGAGGAAATGACCTCCGCAGCCTGTCAGCGGTACGATTCGGCGCGTAAGCATTATGATAATTGCCGCGCCGCCCGGGATGCCTGCCGCAAGTACGCTCGGGACGCGCAGGCGCACGTGGATGCGCTGGTAGAAGATATCACCGCACGGCAATGAAAAAGCCGCCCGGAGGCGGCGGAAAATATAAGCTTTTTGAAAGGAGCAAGCATCATGGCAAAAAGAGTAAAAAGCACCGTTGACTATGACCATCCGGTGGTAGTTCACCGCCTTATGGACGGAACTGTGCTGGATAGCATCGAGGGGTATGTAATCCCCGCCGGACATCCAGCCTATGAGATTCTGCTGGAAATGTGCTTGGCACGGATGGACAGAGAGGCAGCGGAACGGGAAAAGGAACAGGGTGGTGACACGCATGCAGTATAAAGTTGTTACCGTAGCCGCGGCGATTCTTTCCATTGCCGTTTTGGACGGTATTGTGAGCGGACAGACGGCCCCATGGACAGGATTGTTCACCATCGCGGCACTGCTCGGTATGGCAGCATGGAGTTGCAGCAAACAGACAAAAAAAGAGGCGCCCGCCCGTGCTGCGAACACGGACAAGCGCCAAGCGGTCAAAGTTCCCACCAAGACCGCCTCCATTGTAACACATCAAGGAGGTATACATCAATGAGAGTTATTACATTACGCCCGGGCGAGGCCCCGAAATTTAACGATATCCCGGCGCTCTTGGACACCACCGAAGCAGTGCAGCACTTTTGCGGCGGCGATATCTGCGAAAACCGAATCGGATCCAGCGGAATTTTCGCCATCACCAGCGGCGAGATATCGCCCGAAGACATGCCGATATCGTGCATGATCCCGGAAACGGACATGCTCCTGCGCGGGCCGGTCGTGTTCTGCAGGCGCTGCGGCCATGAACTTGCAGCAGTGTATGAGGACGATTTAAAGGCCGTGAAGAAGTCCATCGTCCTGCCCGGGGGTGACTGGTTTTGAACCGATACCTCTGCAAGTGCGGCCGGGCGGTAAATAAAAGCACAAATGCCGACAACACAGGGAACCGGGAGACGGAGGGCTGCGAGGGCTGCCCGTATCTGATGCCCTGGGGGGCGACCGAATGGGACCATACACGGCATGCAATGGTTATGGACGTAAAAGGGTATGAATGCCGCATGTCGCCAACTTTGGAATACCGTACAGAATTACACGGCCATCTTGACGATAAAACGACCATCCGAATCATAAGCCTGGATTTTGATTTTCTGGAGCGTGTGAGCGATTGGGTAAAAGAGCATTATCCCAATGGCGAGCTTTCCGGCGGCTTCTCCCGGGACCGCATCCGGCCGGCGGAATATGTAGACGAAGGACGGTATCGGTATACGCTTGCCTGCTCGCAAAACAAAAAGGGAATTGCTGCGAAGCGTGCCCTATGGGCTGAATTTTTCGATGAAACCTTTCACCGAAAAGACATGGACGCTGATGCCGAAAAGCAAAAAATCCTGCGCGATATTGAGCAGGGAAAGGCAGCGGCACACAAAGACGCTGCCGAGATGGATAAGGAGACAAACGCTATGCTGATATACAGAGACCCAGCCACGGGCTGGCTGTACCGGGTAAGCCCGCAACCGGAACACGGCTCATATGTGATGCAGTACCGTGACCCGGCGAACAGCGCCACCTGGAAATGGTGTGCGAATTGGAATATCGGAAACATCTATCGCGAAAGCCTGGAGGAAGTTTTGGAGGCCCGTGCGAAACGCGACGGCTGGGAGCTGGTGTCCGGTCCGGCGAGCAGCGAACCTCCGGAGGTTGTAGATGAGGGAGAAGAGTATTCACCTTGTGACACTTGTCGCTGCCCGGATTGTATTGAAAGCTCATGTCCGCAGGCTGGATGTGATAAGACGGACGGAGGCTTCGGGTGCTTTGCACCATACGAAGAGTGTCCGGCGCCGGCAGAAGAGACGTGTCCGGACGAAAGACTGGAGAAGGAAGTGGGAAAATGCAAAAATCAATCTGTCCCGAATGGGGATGCTGCTGCGACCACGGCCGGGAGTGCTGCGCCGGAGCCAGCGGAAACATCGACCACCCCGACGGATGCAAACACCTTGCCGGCCCCCGGCTGCCCTGCGGATGCTGGCAGTGCGACACAAAGCCTGTCCGCTGCTGGGCCTGCCTCTTTGGAAGCGGAGCCGGAGGCCACGCCCTTTGACTACTCCGGACTGGACGCACAGACGGTGGCCACGCTGCACAGCGCAGAAAATATCATACGCAGCGCCCGAAAGGAATACGTCATCAAGGTGGCCGACGCGGTGGGCATGGCTCATGATGAGCTTGTCGCAAATTGCGACAAGCGCGGTAATCAGTATTCTGAAAATACTTTCCGTGCATGGTGTGCCAGCGTAGGGATTGGAAAGGATGCCGCCTACCGGCTACTGCAGGTCAGCAATCTTCTTGAAAGCAGTACTCCAAACGAGCAGAAAATTTTGAAGCAGGCCAGCCCTTCGCTGCTCTACGCCGCCGCCCGTCCATCCGCAGAGCCAGAGGCCGTTGAAGCGCTCAAAGGCGGCGATATCACCACACACAAGCAGTACAGGGAACTGGAGGCCCGGCTGAAAGCCGAACGCGAGGCGCGGGAGAAGGCCACCGCGGAAGCGGAACGCCTGCGCTACGCCAATGATGCGCTGCGCGACGAAGCTGCCACAGCCCGGGCACAGGCAAAGCATGCGCAGGAAAAAGCGGATGCACTGGAAACAAGGCCGGTGATAAGCGAGCTGTTCGATGCCAAGGAGCGCATCAAGGAATTGGAGGCCCGTCCTGTGGAGGTAGCGGTCCAGGAGCCAGACCCCGCCGAAGTGGAACGTCGAGCCGGTGAAAAAGCCCGGGAAATGACGTCTATGCTGCAAGCGCAAGTGCGTGGCATGCAGGAAGATCTGGACGACGCACGGAAAATCATTGACAGTGCAGAGAGCGCCACATATATGGTGGCAGCGGAATTTGCAGTAAACGCTGCGCAGGTACTGAACGGCATTCGGGCCTCGTTTTGGGCAGTTGCGAAAGAACTTTCCGATGAAGATTTTTCAAGTGCCGCGGCGCCGCTTCTTGAAGCTGCAAACCGCATCGTGGATTGCGAATGGGATGATGACGAGGAGGAACAAGAATGAGCACTATTATCAAAACAAATTATGTCGCTGTGCAGCTCGCTGACCGAAACCAGCCCGGCATATACAGCGGTCGTGAATATACGTATATTGCGGACAAAAGGCTTGCTGTGGGCGATATCGTCTATGCAGACACACGCCTGGGCGGTACTTTGGCAAAAGTCGTGGCGGTGGACGTGCAGGAACACACGATTGCTCCGAAAATCCGCCCGCTGCTGAAGCACATCACCGACGGTCCGCTGCCGCCGGATAAGGTTCCTCAGCCACGTCCTCAAGCGGTCACGCAAATGACGCTTGGTTGAAAAGGGGTGAATGATGTTGAAAGTTGTGAAACTGCTGAAGCTGTACGTCGAAAATTTTCGCGGCATAAAGAATTTTGTACTTACTCCCGACGGGCGCAGCGCCACAGTACAGGGGGGCAATGGGACGGGAAAAAGCACGTTGATGGCTGCTTTTCTCTGGCTCTTGACAGGTAAGGACGCACAGGGCCGTGAAAATTACAATGTGTTTCCGCTGGGAACAGACGGGAACCGCTTGTCCGGCTGCAGTCCTACGGTGACAGCTACTCTCTCAATGCCGGACGGGCACACGCTCGTTCTGCAGCGTTCCATATGCGAACGCTGGACGAAACGTCGCGGAAGCGCCGAGACGGAATATAACGGCGACGAAACGCGCTATTTCATCGACGAAGTTCCCGTGAGTGCAGGGGAATATAGCTCCGCCATTTTTGGTGTGTTCCCGGAAAAGTTGCTTCCGCTGCTGCTCAATGCAGTCTGGTTCTCGGAGCAGACAAAGGACTATAAAGAGCGGCGGCGCCTTCTGCTGGAGCAGTTCGGCAGCCTGCAGCCGACGGACGTATTTACTGCCAATCCAGAGCTTTCCGATTTGGAAAGCATGCTGGGGACGCATTCAGTGGATGAATTTTCCCGGATCTGCACAGAACGCCGTAAGCGGTATAAGGATTCCCTGTCGGCGTTACCCGCGCGCATCGACGAAAACCGAAAGCAGCTGCAATCTATGTCCGACGCCGGGGACATCAAAAACAAGCGCAGCAAGCTCAACGTTGAAATTGCCAAACTGCAGTACGAGATCGAGCACACGACAGCGGACGCTGTGCAGCGGCACAACCAGCAGGAACTTGAAAAAGTACGGCAGTATCTGGAGATGATCCCCAATAAGCGCCGCGTGCTGGAGGCGTCCGGTAATGCGGGATGGCTGGAAGAGCACAACCGTCGTGTTGATGACGCTGCCCGTGGAAAACAAAATGCAATGTGCCGAGCGGAAACGCTTGCCGCAGAACTTCGCGTCTTGAATCTGGAACGGAACCACCTGGCTGCCGAACGTGACCGTCTGCGGGTTGAATGGGTGGAAGTGAACGGGTCAGTACCCGACATTGCGCAGACATGCCCGACCTGCGGACAGGCATTGCCTGCGGAACTGGTGCAGGAGGCGCAGGAGAATTTTAATGTTTCCAAATCTGAACGGTTGTCGGATATTGCGGCCAAGGGTGCCAAAGCCGCTCAGGACGTCGAGAAAATGGAGAAAAAAGCGGCACGCTTGCGCGAGGACCTGGATACATGTGAGCGTGCCGCCAAGGCGGCAGCCGCAGCCTATGATATGGTGATCGCGGAAAAGCCTCCTGTAACACAGATGGGACTTTTCGCGGAACTGGATGCGGAGGAAACGAATCTGAAAGCCAAGGCTGAAGAATTGCGGCAGGCAATCCAGGCCAGCGCCCAAGCGGCCGAACAGGTTGTTCAGGAAAAGCGCCAGAAACTGGCAGACATGCAGGCTCAATCCGATGCAATGACCTCACGGCTGGCGGAAATCGACCGCAACGCGGCGCTCGAAACCCGTATCCAGGAGCTTGAAGCAGAACAGCGTGACACTCTTCATCAATTGGAGGAAGCGGAGCGCGGGCTGTCTATGTGCGAGGAATATACCCGCACGCTGGTGACACTTCTGACCGAGCGCGTCAACAAGCATTTTCCCACGGTGCGCTTCAAACTGTTTGAGCAGCAGAAAAACGGCGGTCTGCGAGAGGTCTGCGAGGCAATGGTGGACGGTGTTCCATACGGTGCTCTGAATACCGCGTCCAAAATGCAGGCGAACGTGGAGATCGTGCAGGCATTCAGCCGGGCGGCGGACATTTCGCTCCCGCTGTTCCTGGATAACCGGGAGAGCGTTACCGATTTAACACTGCCGGATGAAATGCAGGTCATCAATTTGAATGTGATCCCCGGCGAAAAACTGGGGCTGAAAGGGGATTAAAGTATCATGGCGGAAAATAACGGAACCGCAAAAATGCCGGATTATCGCACTATCGTACAGAAAACAGGGGCCGCATACATCCCATTGGTGGAAAAACAGATTTCCAATGGTGGTTCGGTGGACCTTTATCAACATCTATGCATGGAAAACGCGCTGACAATGATGCACGAAACAGCCGTTGGAGCGGGCCTTGAGGGAATCTCCGCGCTTCAAAAAAGTGAAATCATGCAAATTTTGCAGCAGGTGGCTACGCTCCGCTTGAACGCATTTTCGAGACCGCGGGAATGTTATTTCCAGACGCGCAAGAAAAAGCAGCCGGATGGGAACTGGACAACCTCCATCGAAATGGGCATTGAGGGAGATGGCAACGACGTCATTCTGAGAAACTTTGGCCATGGCGTCGAAGAGGTATATCCATATTGGGATGTTCATGTAGATGATGAATTTACTTATCCCGTACACCACGGAATCGACGTAGAGCCGCCCACCTGGAAACGCTGCGGCACTGGAAAATATGCCCGCGTCGTCTATCCTGTACGCTTCACGGACGGCACCGTGCGCTATTTCATCAGTGAGCGCGCTGAAGTCCGTGCGAACTTGGTCGCCCATATCAACAACAACATGATGAACGAAACCTTCGGCATTGCAGAAAGCCGTTACAAGGCCACGCTACAGCAGAAACAGCAAATTGATGCGCGTAAGTCCGAGCTGAAAGCTCTGATGGATGGAAGGGACATCGACGAGATCCTCGACATTCCTGAACTGAAGCCATACATTTCCCCCGCTTGGATGGAGGGGAGCCGTGAGCGGATGATTTTGCGTAAAATGCGCAACAATGCGGTCAAGCCTATCCCGAAGGATTTTGCAAATGAACTTTCCTTGTCCGCCTACTACAAAAGCATGGCGGTATCGGAATCCGACAACACCATCGACGCCGAATATCGTGAAATTCCTGATATGGATGATCTCCCATCCGGCCCGCAAGAAGTAGAAATGCCGCCTGCGGCACCGCCCCGCTCCGAGCCTGCACCTGCACCAGTGGAGCCAACCAGCAAAGTAGAGCAGGCGACCCCGGCGGCTCCGCCCGTTACCACCGCTCCGTTTTAACGGTGAGGCTGTATGGAAATAAAGACACTGGCCAGCGGTAGCACAGGCAATGCATATCTGGTGGGCGATGGAACCACCACACTCCTGTTGGAATGCGGTATCTCAATGCGTGAGCTGATGCGACGGAGCCGCTTCACACTCTCCCGGGTAGACGTCTGTCTCATCACACACGAGCATGGCGACCATGCACGGGCGGTTCACGACGTGATGGCACGCGGCATCCCGGTTTACTGCAGCGAGGGGACGGCCGGATTCTTAGGAATACATGAAAGCGCTGGGTATCATCGGGTACAGCACGGACAGCGGGTTGACATTGGGACATTTGCCGTGCTCCCAATGTCGACATACCACGATGTCGCAGAGCCGTTGGGGTGGTTATTGGAATCCATTCGCACCGGTGAGCGACTAGTATTTTTGACAGATACGAGCCGCGCCGAAGATACTTTTCCGCCGCTTGACCACATTCTGATTGAATGCAACCACATGGGAACCGAAAGCATGGCGGATACCAACGCATATCAGGCACAGCGTATAATCGACAACCACCTGAGTTTACAGGAGTGTATCGCTTTTCTGACACACCAGAACTTGAGCCGCGTGAAAGACATCCGATTGCTCCATATAAGTCGCAGGCACGGCGACCCCGACGCTATGCGCCGGGCCGTCGCCGCGGCCACCGGAAAAAGAATCATCATTGCAGAGGAGGAAATATAATATGGCATACATTGAGCACGATCAGTTGGACGCCCAACTGAAAAAATTAGAGAATGTCTGCGCCGAAAATGGGTTTACGTATAAATTTCTTCGGGACAAGTATCCGGTAAGAATCATCATTAGCCCAGATACCAGCATGGATGGGCAAATCAGCATGCTGGATAATCCCGTGGGATACAATTCACGCGATTGCTCGATTTCGTTTGTTTTTAACGATGGCGACCTTACAGAGGATTTCGGGAAAGGCGGCGGTCTTGTTATAAAAGACAGTCTCCTTATGAGTTTTCGGAGGATTTGCAAAAAAATAAGCGCACTCTGGATGAAGGTAGTGTTTATCAATTTGTCGGAAACAAAAAAGTTAGCGAATAAAATGCAAGGCGGCGGCACGAATGACAGCATCGCGCAGGACCCCGAATTTGAGGTCATAGGAGACGGGGAAATTCTTGCCGATGAGAATGTCGAAGCCGATGGAAACAGCGCTCCTACGGCCGCACAGGCGGATGCAGCGGACGATTCCGCCAGCGGCAACGATAACGAGTAAAGCGAGGACGAACAATGCCGGACGACGCCGAAAAATCAAAATACATCCCGATGTTTTATTCGTATATTGAACAGCTTGGGCTGTTGTCTCTGGAACAGGTCGGCGCTCTGGTTATGGCGCTGTTGGTGTATGGCCGCGATGGTACTCAGCCCGATTTCCCAAAGGATGGGAACGTATATATGGCATTCTCTTTTATCGCAGACAATTCGATGCGCGCTGAAATCCGCCGGCAGGAAATTGTTGAAAAGCGCCGGGAGGCCGGACGCATCAGGGCTGCATCCGCAGAAAAAGACGAAAACGGACGCTTTGTCCAGCAAAAAGCCAGCAAAAAACCAGCACTTTCCAGCAAATCCAGCACCGACCAGCAAGTCCAGCTATACAAATACAAATACAATAACAAAGACAATAACAATAACAATCGTCGTATACGCGCGCACGCATACGCGAACGACGACGGGTTCGACGATGGTTGGTCAGAGAGAGAACGGGAGATCGTCGCCTTTTGCCGTGAGGTGGTGAAGGACATAAAGCCCGAGCAAGAACGAAAGGTCCTTGCTGCCGCCGATGGTATGGAGCTGGGAATGGTCCTGGACGCTATATCCATCGCCTACGAAAAAGGATGCAGTTCTCCCGATTACATTGTGAGCAGCATTGAATCACAGCGTCACCAGCCTGATCGCCGCCCCGGAAAGATATAATACAGCGCCCGCCCGGCCAACCACCGGGCGGGCATCGTCAAGGAGGACAGTATGGAAAGAGTAATTTTTGAGGTCCCGGGAAAACCACAGGGCAAAGGGCGCCCCCGGGCCAGTGTTGTGGGTGGACATGCCCGCATGTACACCCCCGCCGGCACGGCTTCGTATGAAAACAAAATCATGCTTTGTTACCAGCAGAGACATGCCGGTGTTCGATTCGCACCGCCGATTGTCTTGGAGGTAGATGCATATTTTGCAATCCCCAAATCCTATCCGAAGAAAAAGGCTGCATTGTGTAGCCAAAATATCCTCCGTCCCACATGTAAACCGGACATGGACAATATCGCGAAAACTGTGGCCGACGCATTGAACGGTGTAGCCTACCGCGACGACAGTGCCATCGTAGAGCTGCGCGTGGCCAAGTGGTACGGAAACCTGGAGCGTCTGGTGGTGCATGTATCAGGGGATCTCGAACCAGAGGAGGAAGTAGTGGAGGGATTACATCATGGTTAAATCCAGAGAAGATAGCGTAATCGAAATTTGGAGTACGGAGTATATAAACCGCGATGTAAATCGTCTTCAGGAGGACATTTGCGCAACGATTATCCAATGTGAGCCCGGGAATACTTCGGGCGATTATATCGTCGAAGTCGTGCGGAAGGAGCATCCCGACCATGAGTAAGAAAAAACGTTGCCACTCAGAACGCACGCGACTTGGGAGAAGACAGGATGTAGCAAAAAGCTGCTTCAATTGCGAACACTTCTTGTATTGTGGCGATGGAGATCATGTTTGTGATCTTGAGACTTCAGCAGGTGCTATCGTGCAACCACTCATCGACGAATGGGACCCTACAGAACACTTTTTTTATTGCGGTGGAAAGAAATGGAGGCGTGGATATGCCGATTAAGAACTACACCACAAAAATAGACGTATTCGAAAGCCTGGGAGAAATACAGGGCGCGCTTGCCCGGAACGGCGCGCGAAAAATCATGGTGGATTATGACGACCGGGGACGGCCCGTAGGAATTACTTTTGGTTTGCAAACCGTGCAAGGCGGGATGCTGTTTCAGCTTCCTGCAAACACGCCGGGGGTTATGGCTGCTTTTGAGCGGCAGAAAATTCGACCGGACGTCGAGCAGGCGGAGCGCACGGAATGGAGGAATATTCGAGATTGGATACTGGCGCAGATGGCGTTTGTAGAGGCGGGCAACGTACAGGTGGACGAAGTGTTTTTGCCGTACATGACGGATGGTAAGGGCCGCACACTGTATCAGGCGTACCAGCACGGGCAGCTGATGCTCGGGGACGGCCAGCGCCGGGAGGGTTCACAATGCGAGAAATAGCAGTACATGAGTTTAAAAAAGTGCCGCGGAATTGCTCCACATGCCTATATGGTGGAGGCATTGGCTGCGGGAATGCGAATGTAGGAAAAGAGTATCTGGCCTATTTGTACGGATTGCGAGAATGCCCGCATTATTGGCTCGACCAGAATCGCTTTGAACCTGTTGATGGTCGCAGATGGTAGGAGGATTTACATGGAAAGATATACATACTTTGACAGTGGAAAATTTCGGCTTAAAATCGACGATACAGAATACAGTGGAGACTGGGTTGACCGCCTCGCCGCCTATGAGGAAACCGGTCTGGATCCGGAGGATATGAAAAAGGCGTTTAACGAGGACGCCACACTAAAATTAGCTGGGCAGATACTTGGCGTGACGCCCGGCCGCCTCCGCGAGCTGGCGCAGGCGGAGAAAGAGGGGCGGCTTGTGGTGCTGGAACACGCCGCGAAAAAAGGGAAAAAGAAACCTCCATGCTTTTACAACGATATGGGCCAGGAATTTTGCCTTGGGCTTGCACGGGGGGAGTGCGATGATGAACCAATTGACAGATGCAAAGAGTGCTGGTATTGCGAATCGACCCGCGAAGCCGCCGAGGCCGCGCTGGAGGAAAGAAGCGGAGGCAAAAACAATGCTTGAAGTATGCCCGGTGTCACTTAAAGAGGCAAACGCTTTTGTGGAGCAGCATCATAGGCATCATAAGCCGGTTGTCGGCCATAAGTTCTCCATTGCCTGCACAGACGGAGAGAAAATAGTCGGCGTTGCCATTGTTGGCCGTCCTGTTTCCCGTTACTTGGATGATGGCTGGACATTAGAAGTAAATCGTCTTTGTACCGATGGAACCCGCAATGCCTGTTCTATGCTTTACGCGGCGGCGTGGCGGGCTGCGCGCGCCATGGGCTATCGCAAGTTGATTACTTATATCTTGGACACTGAGCCGGGCACAAGCCTGCGTGCTGCGGGCTGGAAATGTGTGGGACAAGCTGGCGGGCTGCGTTGGACGGGCAAAAGACGCCCGGAAGTGGATTTGTGTCCTGCGCAGATGAAACTGCGGTGGGAAATTGGAGAAGAGGCCGCGCTGAAGGAAAGGGAGGCTATACAGAATGTTTTGGATAAACAAGACAAGGGCTGAAAAAGCAGCAATGATTATTGCA
>OBZS01000291.1_pt1 | contig 19124 bp, 17 predicted proteins | sample 1476981 | NCBI WGS metagenome assembly OBZS01 (sample SAMEA2580254, study PRJEB22360) | human gut metagenome | biome: human gut; feature: human-associated habitat; material: faeces | place: Denmark | collected 2008/2010 | reverse complement strand
GCGCAGATGAAGTACAATGAAAGCGCAAATATCACATAGCTTTCTGTGCGCGGCCCAGGCCGCGCAGGCCGCAAAGGGGGGCAGCATGACAGTTTATCTGGTTAATATTCTGTATCTGGTGCTGTTTCTGGTGCTGTATTGGAAAGACAGACGGCGCATGGCCAACGGGTTTCTGTTTTTTATTTTGCTGGTGCTAAGCGGTGCTTCTCTGCTTCGGCTTGCGCAGGATACGCAAAGCGAATTTCTGTATTTTGTGGTTTTTGCCGTGGGCATACTGGTTGCCCTGACGCTTCTGGCGGGCGTTTTTATTCTAATTGCCATCTCTTTGGCCAGCGCACTGGTTTTGCTGCGCAGAGAGCGCTGGGTACCGGCAAACTTTCTCAGCCTTTCAGTGGGGCTGGGGCTTGTGTTGTGGATGGTGCTGAACGCGCTGGTCATGCAGGCGCCCGACAGCGTGCTGCCGGTGGCGTTTTACGGCATGCTGTGCGTTGACATCCTGCTGTTTTACCTGCTGCTTACGTTTTCCAATTTTGTGCTGTCCGCCTTTCTTTATCAGCTTTATTCACCGCTGCGCAGGCAGGACTATATCATTGTGCTGGGCTGCGGCCTTTTGCAGGGCAGCGAGGTGTCCCCGCTTTTGGCGGGGCGCATTCAGCGCGCCTGGAAGGTGTACCGCCGCCAGGTGAAAAGAGGGCAAAAGCCGCCTGTGCTGGTGATGTCCGGCGGGCAGGGGGCGGATGAAGCTCTGCCGGAGGCACAGGCCATGAAAGCGTATGCCGTGCGCCTTGGCGTGCCCGAACAGGATGTTTTGACCGAGAGCGCCTCGAAAAACACCTGGGAAAACATGCTGTTTTCCAAACAGCTCATTCAAAGCCGGGAGCCGGCGGAAAAGCGCCTGCGCATTCTGTTTTCCACCACAAACTACCATGTGTTCCGCGCCGGGCTGTATGCCAAACAGGCGGGCCTGCCGGCCCAGGGCATTGGCGCAAAAACAAAGTTTTATTACTGGTATAACGCCGTTCTGCGGGAATATCTGGCCGTTTTTGTCATGCATAAAAAGGCGAACGCCGTGTGCATTGCCATTCTGCTTTTATTGGCCAGTGCCGGGTATTTTCTGCTTTTTTACCCGGGCGCCCTGGCCTGGCTGACAGGGGCCTGGCAAGCCGTTTAACACGCCGGCCTGCGGGCGTGCAGAAAGGGGGAGTTTGCATTGACCTTGAAGGATGTGGCCGAAAAGGCGGGGGTGTCCGTTTCCACCGTTTCCCGCGTCATTGCCTCCAGCAACGAAAAGTGCGCCAGCGAAGAAGTGAAAAAACGCATTTGGAAAGCCGTGCAGGAGACGGGCTACCGCCCCAACCAAAGCGCACAGGCGCTGCGAAAGGGCGCACCTGGCCAAAACGAGCGCGCGGCCTCTATCTGCTGTTTGTTTGCACGTTCGAAAGATTTTGCAAGCGACCGCTATTTTGAAGAACTGTCCGGCTATGTCAAGCAAGAGATTATGCGCCAGGGCTACCGGCTGGGCAAGCAGTTTGCCCAGCACGACGCCCAGGAAGTGGCCACGGGAAACTACCGCCCGGGAAAGCGGGACGGCCTTGTTGTGATGGGGCGAACCCAGGACGCCCTTGCGCCCCTGATTTCTTTGTTCGGCAAACGCGTGGTGTATATCACGCTGAACCAGATGCACATTGCGGCAGACCACGTCATGTGCGACGGCCGGCAGGCAACCGAAATTGCCATGCGCTATCTCTATTCAAACGGGCACCGTAAAATTGCCTATATCGGGGAATACAAGGGCGAGATTCGCTATAAAAGCTATGCGGAGTTTTTGGCCCAGAACAATTTGCAGCTGCAATGGGGGCATATGGGGACGGGATGGGGACAAACCCCATTCAGATGATGCAGGCGCTTTCGGCACAGGTAATCCGGCACAAACGGGTGTTGGCAGACAGATGCGTGTTCATTGTGTCCAGCATCTGCGACGGGTGGTTTCACGAGGAGCGCTGGCCATACCTGAGGGAACTGTATGAAATGTTCCAGCACGATTCCATGAATATTCTGCCGGATATGAACCGGTATGGAGAGTACTTTGCCACAAACGGGGAATATATCCGCAAATACCGGTTTGCCAATGCGTTCCACCCGTTCCACGGGTTTTCCATGATGAGCTGCGGGCACCTGGCGGAAGAGCACACAAGTGCAATCTACATAGTGGGCGCGCGGGATCCGGGCATTGCCCGCGGGATGGGGCTGAAAACGCGCGCAACGTTTGAAGAGGCGCTGGAGGACGCCAAAAGGAAATATGTGGGGCCATGCCCCAATATTCTGGCCCTGCCGCAGACATTTACAACCACGGCGGTGCACCTTTGCATGGAAGACCCGGCCCAAAACAGCCATACGCGCGACACTGCGCCCGCACACCCCTGCGGTGGATGAGGGAAAGGGCGGCCCATCGGCCCGTTTTCCGAATTTGTAAATCTTCTAAAGAATGCCAAAATATCTGGGATAAGCCACGGGCTCTCCCGGCCGGGTTCTTTGCCGGCCGGGAGTTTTTTGCTGTTTTGGCTCTTTTCATGGTTTCTTTACAGTTTTGTTACGAAAAACGGGTATGATAAAAATAATTCGCAGTTGTACAAAAAACGCGGGATGCCTTGTCCGGCCGCCGGTTGGACAAATATCAGGATGTGTAGTATAATAAACCATACTTATAAGTGTGCCCAAAGCACGCCTGCAACGCGGGACCCCGTTGAAATTTGCCCAGGGAAGAGGAGCACGCCATGATTCGCAGAAACCAGAAAATTTTGAATGCCGTCAACATGCTGCTGGATGCGGCGCTGGTGTTCTGTGCCTATTTGCTGGCCACTTATATCCGTTTTGACATCATGTATGGCGCCGCGCCTGCGCTGCAGCTTGCGTGGAACCGCAGATATTTTGAAATTGCCGCAGTGTATGCCGTGGTGCTTGTGGCGGTGTTCTACGCCGCCAGGCTGTACGGCTCGTACCGTTTTCAGTCTCAAGGGCGGGAGCTGGCGGTGATTTTTACCGTAAACGCCGTGGGTGTGTCTGTTCTCACGGCGCTTTTATATGTCACGCGCTTTGCCGATTTTTCCCGCCTTGCGATCTTTATGTTTTTTACTTTTTCCACACTGTTTGTGTCTGCAAAGCGCATCGGTGTGCGTGCTATCCTGCGGCATTACCGCAAGCTGGGGTATAACCAGAAACATGTGATTGTGGTGGGCAACGGCCATTTTGCACAGCAGTATATCGAAGACATTCAAAAGAATCCGCATCTGGGTTTTACGGTGGATGGATATGTGAGCAGGGTTCAGCGCCCGGAACTGGGCCGCTGCCTTGGCGCTTATGAAGATTTGGAGCATTTGCTGGAGACACGTTTGGTAGATGAAGTGATTGTAGCGCTGGAGCCTCACGAGAGCCAATTTATGAAGCAGGTGCTGGCGGCTGCCGACAAATTAGGTGCAAGAATCAGCATCATTCCATTTTATAATGACTATATCCCGGCACACCCAACCATTGATGTGGTGGGAAAAACCAAACTCATCAATATGCGTGCCACCCCGCTGGACAATGTGCTGCTGCGCGCGTGCAAACGCTGCATGGACATTGCGGGGGCTTTGGTTCTTATTGTGTTGACAAGCCCGCTGATGCTGTTGGCGGCCATTGGGGTGCGCTTTTCCAGCCCCGGCCCCATTTTGTTCCGGCAGGAGCGTGTGGGCAAAGATAAAAAGCCCTTTCGCATGTATAAATTTCGCAGCATGCGTGTGACGGGCACGGAAGACACCGGATGGAGCACAGACAACGACCCGCGAAAAACAAAATTTGGCAGTTTTATTAGGAAATACAGCATTGATGAACTTCCTCAATTTTTCAATGTTCTAAAAGGTGACATGAGCCTGATTGGCCCACGGCCGGAAATTCCGTTTCATGTAAACCATTTCAAAGAGGAAATTCCGCTTTACCTTGTGCGCCAGCAGGTGCGGCCGGGCATTACGGGCTGGGCGCAGGTGCATGGCCTGCGTGGTGACACCAGCATTGAAAAGCGCGTGGAATATGACATCTGGTACATCGAAAACTGGAGCCTCTGGCTGGATTTCAAAATTTTGTTTATGACCGTATTCGGCGGGATGAGAAACAGCGAACATCTTAACTGAACGCAGGAGAATTTTTTCAATGGAGCAACCGATTCGGGTGGCACAGGTGTTGAACCGTATGGACAGTGGCGGGGTGGAAGCGGTGGTGATAAACTATTCCCGCCATATCGACCGAAAGCAAGTGCAGTTCGACTTCTATTTTGCCAAAGACAGTGTGTTTCCTCAACGGGAAGAACTGGAAAAGATGGGGGCGGGCATCTATCCCATTCCATCTTATACAAAGGTGTTTTCTTATCATCGAGTTTTGCATCATGCATTCAAACGTGGCAATTACCAAATTGTTCACGCGCATCTGTCCACCATGTCAGTATTCCCGCTGTTTGCAGCCTGGCGTGCCGGCATTCCGGTACGTATCTGCCACAATCATTCTACGGCACACTGGGGCGAGGGTAAGAAAACTTTGCTAAAATATCTGCTTCGGCCCTTTGCAAAAGTTTTTGCCACGGATTATTTTGCCTGTGGTGAGAAAGCGGGGCGGTGGATGTATGGAAACCGCTGCTTTGAACGCGGCCATGTGCATGTGATGCCAAACGCCATTGACACAAAGAAATTTGCCTATGATGAAGAGGCAAAGCGCTGCCTGCGCGCCGAGCTTGGCATTCCGCAGGATGCTTTTGTGCTGGGCCATGTGGGGCGGTTTATGTATCAGAAAAACCATGCTTTTTTGCTGCGGGTGTTCCAGAGGTTATTGAGTAGCCGACAAGATGCGTGGTTGCTTTTGATTGGTGAGGGCGAGCGAATGAAGCTCATACGATCTGAAGTGGAAAAAATGGGGATAGAGGGAAAAGTTCGTTTCACTGGCACTCGTAGCGATGTGGCGAAACTTTATTCAGCTATGGATGTATTTTGCCTTCCCAGCTTTTATGAAGGGCTGCCGGTAGTGGCTTTAGAGGCACAGGCCAATGGTCTGCCATGCCTGTTTTCTGACAGGATGACAAAAGAGGTTGTGCTGACACCGGGCGCCCGGCAGCTCTCTATTGAAAACCCAGAGCCGTGGGTGAAGGCCGTGCAGGAGGCACAGCGGCAGAACACATGTGCTTTGCCGCAGACGTACGATATTTCTTCTGCTGGGAAATGGTTGCAAAACTACTATTTTACTAGGGGAAAGGATTACTTCTCATGAGAACAATAGATTCTTTTCTGTTTTGAAATACCTTATCTGTCAGAGTGCAAATAAATTGATGGAGTACTATCAGCAATACTTGCGGAAGGCTTAAGACAAGAGCGAACAGAAAAATGTAGCGAGTATCTGTTGTAAAATAATTTTTCCAATTGGAGGATTTGCCCCAATGCAATCGGTATTGCCACTTTTAAAGAATAACTTTATACAATCAAAAAAGGTACGTTTGGTTTTCATTACTATTTTTCTACTGTCTGCCTGCATTCAAAATATAGTTTTGTTCGAGATCGGTGCTAGTTTTAAGTTGGTCCATTTGGTCGGCATATTGCTGTTTCCGGTGACGTTACTGTTGAAACCAGCTCGCTCTATAGGCAAATGCTGGTGGCTGGCAGCAGGGACATTTACAGTGTATACGGTGTTGGCCTATCTTCGGTTCGGCTTTAATAGTTGGTTGCTCAATGGGATATTTTGCGTCTATACCGTTTGGTGTGTATGGAAGCTGAGCGAAGATTTTGATAAACAGGATTGGCTGACGATTTTTCGCATAGCGGCAGTGGTGATGATCCTGCTCGTTTTGGCGAATATGTGCTTGCAGTTCGAAGCAATATGGAGATTTATGCAGGATCCGGGGTCTTATCACCCAGTGTATGAAACCGTTTTTGGTGGTGGCCCCAATTTGGATGCCAGCTGGATTGGATTGTTTTGTTTTGCAATGGTTGGTACTGTCTGGTGGCGACCGTATTTTGCTTCCAGTGTGGTTATCAGCCTGTTAACCGGCAGCCGAGCTGGTTTTCTAGCAAATGGGGCATTTGCAGTGTGGCTCTTTGTTCATTGGTTCATTCGAATCTGGCGCGAAAAATCAATTTTTACTGCCTCTAACAGGCATGACCGTGTAATGAGTTTGCTTTCTATAGTATTGTCGATTTGCATTTTTGGCGTGTATGTCGCAGCTCAAGGAGGGGCTCGGCACGAGTTGCATCCAGAGGAGCAGATTGCAACTCCTGACTTGTTTGATAATTTAACAGACCGTATGACGTCAATCGGCGATGAGCCGGGAAGCCAAGGTCGGCTGAATATGTGGCAGTACATTCCTGCTGCGGTGTCACAGAACCCATTGGGCTACGGCCTTGGTAATGGAATCGAAATAATTCGCAGCTACGATGCGGATACGATTAGCGAGGGGAATATACACAATATTTATTTCCAAGCACTCTTAGATTATGGTATTGCGGGACTTGTCGTACTGTTGATAGCAGTGGCACTTTTTATCAAAAAGGAACTGCCGACACTGGCTGCATGGCCGATTTCGGCTTTTATCCTCTGCTATTTGTGCTTAGGCCTGATTCAGTACCGAATGTTGGAGGTTCCAGCTTGGATTGCAGTGACGGCGTATGTAAGTGCCAACCGTGTTAAAAGGGCAAAGGAGGCACCTGCAAAGACATGATCAGCGTGATTGTACCCGTCTATAAGGTGAAAGAATTTCTGCCATTTTGCGTGCAAAGTATCCAAATGCAGACCTATTCAGATTGGGAATTGATTTTGGTAGATGACGGTAGCCCAGACTGCTGCGGTGGGATGTGTGATCAGTTCGCGTGCCAGGACCCTCGCATTCGCGTTGTTCACAAGACGAATGGGGGCTTGGCAGATGCACGCAACGCTGGGACGGCTGTGGCATTAGGGGAATATATCGTATATGTTGACAGCGATGACTGGGTCGCACCTCAGATGCTGGAACTGTTGCTGACGCAAGCACAGAGCACCGGCGCGGATGTCGTTGTCTGTGATTTGCTTAAAACAAGTAATGAAGATGTGACTTTTTCGCCAGCGTATGGTGCGGTGCAGGAATTTACCGGGCCGCAGGCCATGGAACGGATGCTGTATCAGACAAGTTTTGATACCAGTGCCTGCGGGAAGCTGTACTGCGCAGAATTGGTGAAAAAATTTCCTTTTCCCAAAGGAAAACTTTACGAGGATTTGTTTACTGTTTACAAGATACTTTTTGCGGCCCGGCGGGTGGTTTGGTTGCCGCAGGTGCTTTATGCCTATCGTAAAAACCCAGACAGTATCATGAACCGATCGTTCGACTGTAGGAATTTGGATGAGTTGGATGCAGCGGACGAAATTGTGGCCTTTGTGCAGCATAACTGTCCTCAGTATCTTCCGGCGGCAAATTCTCGAAAGTTCAGTTCGTATAGCCAAGTACTAAGGTGGATGAAAAACGTGCCCGTTAGTACCCCGGAGACAGAACAGACTCGGCAGATGATTTGGCGTTTCTTGAAAGAGTACCGGGTTCGAATGATGACGGATAAGTATGCAAGAAGAAAAAACCGGATTGCTGCGATGGCCTCTTTCTTGGGCATGCAGATCTTTGAGAGGATATAAAGGAATAAAAAGAAATAAAAATTTTGATGGTGAACGATGTGAGAAGAACTCTCTGCCTATGTAATACTTATTTTCAGCTTATTGTACTAATACAAATGAAGCAGACACTTTTGAAAGAATGTCAAGTTGATGTCCTTTTATCAGATCATTCTGCAAATGCAGCGACTATTGCGGCAAGGTTACAACAGGAAAACATCTTTTCCAATGTTACTCTGATTTGTACTAAGGAAAGTGACAAAAAACAAAAGGGGATATGGAAAGAAATAAAAAGTATTTTATCTATAGTTAGCTTGAAAACCGCTTCGTGGCTGAAGCAATTAGAAGAAGTGAAATATGATGAGCTGCTCTTTTTTAATATCGGTTTGTCGACAATCGCGCTGTACAATGTTTTAAAAGGAAAAAATCCAGACCTTGTTTGCTCTATTTATGAAGAAGGAGTATTCAATTACAATGCGCCACAATTATTTCTGATAGAGAAAGGACTTTCTGGCCGGGTGCGTTTCGCAGAAAGTGTTAACGCGCTGCATGGACGAAAAAAGTTATTGAGAGATATTCGAACATTTTATTGTATGTACCCGCAGTTGTATCAGGGGCCACTATCAGTATGCAAGATTCCTGTTGGTGATATGGCAGCAACGGAAAAAACTCTGCAAAAGGCTTTTTTAGCGGAGAGTACAGCACCTGGTTATCAGCAGAAAGATATTTATCTTTCCAGTATATGCGACTTTGAGGGAGGAACATCTATTGGAGAACTAGCATTGGTCAAACAGATAGCAGCATTAGTAGGTCAGAAAAATTTGCTGGTAAAAGTACATCCTCGTGATGAAGCAAAGCGTTTTCTGCGAGAAGGGTTATGTGTAGATGAAAACTCTGACATACCATGGGAAGTGGTCCAAATGAATGGCAATTTCAGTGGCCATGTGCTCCTTACTGCAACTTCGGCAAGTGTCCTTTCTGGTGTTTTGCTTTCGAAACAAAAAACGCGAGTATACTTTTTATATCCGCTGTGTAATACAGAGGGAAATTGTTTGGCCAAAAGATCAATCGCTGCCTTAAATGATGTGCTGGTAAGGCTACAAGATAACATGGTATTACAAAATGTACATATCTGTAAGGAATTGAGGGAGATACTGTCAGAGAAATGACAGGAAAAACAAATGTAAAAGGAGAGAACCAATGGAGCACATCATGAGAATACAGATGCCCCGGGTTACTGTGAGTGGTAATCAGGTTGTTTTGAGGACGGAAATTATGCGCGATGGAAAGCCCTTTTGCTGTCAATTCCATTACCCTGTGGAGTATTGTCAATATATTTGTAATGAGCGCTCGGATGCATTTTTAATTTCTATACTACCATATGCTATGCAGCATAGCTTTCATATTCAGTGTGAAGCACCCGTGTCGGAAAGATTGTTGTATCAAATCAGAAATTACTACATCCCTGTGCTTGCAAAAGCTCAGAAAAATTTTCACAGCATTACAATAGAAGCACAGGCGGACAATCAGATCCTAAACATAGGGAAGGCAGTTGGCACAGGGCTTTCCTGCGGAGTGGATTCTTTCTATTCTGTGTTGAAGCATATTAATCACCCCCAAACCGACTATCGGCTTACACATTTAGTTTCCATGAATGTGGGTTCGTTTGGTGCACAAGGGGGGGAGTTTTCACAGAAATGGTTCCGAGAAGAATTGACAAAGGCGAGAAAAGTTGCCCACCAAATGCAGTTGCCTCTAATTGAGATCAATAGTAATCTTATGGAATTTTATCAACAAAACCATGCGTCTTCGGGAACTTTTCGCATGGCTGGGGCTATTTTGGGACTGCAAAAGTTATTTTCAGTGTATTATATCAGTTCAGGATTTTCTTTGAATGGATTCGATATCACTTCTGAAGATAATGATGATTATGACTTGTTCAATTTGATGGTAGCGAGTAATGAATCTACGCACTTCTATTCCTCCGGTATAGAGGCTACGCGTTTTGAAAGAACGAGATTTGTCAGCGATTTTGAGGTTACATATAACAATCTCACCGTATGCTTGAGTGGTGATAAGAATTGCGGTAAATGTGAAAAATGCTTGAGAACAATCGGAGCGCTGTATGTACTTGGTAGATTGGAACGGTACCGCAATGTTTTTGATATAGGATATTTTTACAGGCATAGACACTATATGTTAGTAAAAATGCGTTGTTACGGTATTGGTTATATGAAAGAGATGTATAAGGAAATCTTTCAAGCACTCAAACAAAGGAATACCATGTATTATTGCCTGATTACGCTACAGGCATATATTTTCCAGTTTCCATATGAGAAGACGATTGTAGGTGCAAAAAAGTTTTTGAAGAAGGTACTACCGGATCGTTATTTGGTGGCCCTGAAGAAAAGAGTGAAGAGATAAGAGTGCTTTATATGTCTGGTGGATACATCTTAATAGAATAGAACTGGGCAGCAAAGAAGGAGAACATAGAAAGGTGAAGAAAAACATTCTGTTTTCAGGACTAGTAAAGAAATATCGATCGCTATCCATTGAAATGCGGGCGGCATGGTGGTTTGTATTTTGTAGCATGTTGCCACATGTGATAAGTGTGGTGGCTACGACCGTTTTTACGCGTATCTTAACTATAGATGACTATGGATTAGCCAGTAATTACACGGCTTGGTATAGTATTGTGAGCGTGATTATTACATTAAATCTAAACGCTGGCGTATACAACAATGCTATGATGAAATATAAGGATGAACGCGATGCCTACGATTCTGCAACGATGGGTTTATCGATTGCAGCTGGTCTTGTGGGCGGTTCGATGCTTTTAGTATTTCACCGCGCCTTTTCTGTACTTACATCTCTTCCTTTCACGCTCCTAGTGTGCATGGCGCTGCAGTGCCTGTTTTATAACCCATATGGATGCTGGTTAAGTCGAGCAAGGTATGAATACCGTTACCGAAGTGTGATAAAAATAACGCTTATTACTTCTATAGCCTCTCCACTTCTTTCGGTGGGGGCTATCTTGCTCTTTGACGATAAAGCAGTTGCAAAGGTATGGGGACAATACCTTATTTTTATTATATTAGGGGTGGTTTTGTATCTTTCTTCATATTTTAAGAAGCATTCGTTGTTTAATAAGGAGATTTGGACCTATGAGTTAAAATTCAACCTGCCCCTCATTCCTCACTATCTGTCACTTGTTCTACTTAATCAGTCCGATAAGGCAATGATTACAGCTATGTGTGGGCCTGGTGATACTGCCATTTATAGTGTGGCTTATTCAACTTCGGCATTGATTCTTGTTTTTAATAGTAGTATCACACAGGCAATGACACCATGGGCATACGAAAAAATGAAAGAGAAAAAAGATGGTGAGATCCAGAAAAGCATCGTCTATTTGTACATTCTGATGGCGAGTATCATTGGCGTGTTCATTTTGCTCGCACCGGAGGCAATCCGAATTTTGGCCGGTGCAAATTATGTAAGGTCTATTCATCTTATCCCCTCTTTGGCGACTACGATGTATTTCATTTTTTTATATAACATGTATTCTATCTTAGAGTTCTTCCATGAACGAACAAAACCTGTCATGGTTTGTTCCCTGATTACAGCAGCGCTTAATTTAGCTCTAAACTACATTTTTATAGGGAAATATGGATATGTGGCTGCCAGTATTACAACGCTGGTTTGTTACATTTTCAATTCTGTGCTGCATGTTGCCGTTGTATATCGGTTGAACCGAGAATTTCACAAGGGATGTGATGTGTTTCGTGTGAGACTGTCCTTGACAATTGGTGTATTTTTGATTGTGTTTTCTGTTATCTGTACAAAACTGTACCAATATTTGTTGGTGCGCTGGTGCTTACTGGGAATTTTGATGTTTGGAATGGTTTGGAAAAGGAAACAACTGCTGGCGCTATTGAAAAGGGAGATGTGACGTGATGATAGGGATACTTAATGTACAGTGGTTCGATAATCCGGGAGCCGTACTACTTTGCTATGCTCTACAACAGACGTTAGCAGAGTTAGGATGGGAAAGTATCGTACTCAACTATGTCTCTGGCGGAGCCCTACCTCCTCCTTTTTTTAAACGAATCATGAGAAAATTGCGTTCTGAAAAAACAAAAATGGCTTGGATAGAGAACGAATATTTTGGCCGCCTGCTTCGGATCAGGTGCCAAAAATATGAGGCTTTTCGATCACAATATTTGAGGCGTACCCTTCCGTTCAAAGAAGTCGATTCTCAACTTTTATATGGATATGATATATATATCGTTGGAAGTGATGTGGTTTGGAAGCCGGAAATTTTGCTTTCACGGGACGCGGATGTCTACTTTTTATCATTCTTATCTGACACGTTCAAAGCCAAACGTATTTCATACGCGGCAAGCATTGGTACGACAGATAATGAAATACTTTCGGTATTAGAGGAAAAATATAAAGTCAGATTACAGATGTTTGATCATATTTCAGTACGAGAAAAAGAAAGTGTGATTTTCTTACAAAGACTGTGTAAGCAGACTGTGCATCACATGCCTGATCCGGTGTTCCTTTTAAAAAAAGAGCAATATGACACGCTGGCCGTCTCTCGGACGTGTGCGGAAGAATATATTTATCTTTATATGCTTACTCCAAATCAGAAGGCAATTAATTTTGCGTTAGCATTATCTGAGAGAAGCGGACTACAAATTTTATATGATGTACATTCCGATGACAATTTATTTTTGCGCCGCTTGTTTCGCGGAAAGGGAAGAGCTGTTGTGTCCGATGGGCCAGCAGAATTTTTGAGTAGAATCTGTCATGCGAAATACGTTGTGACCAATTCATTCCATGGGACGGCATTTTCTTTGATTTTTGAAAAAGAAGTATATGCTTTTTCAGCGCAAAATGCAGGTATAGACACTAGTGTTCGCTTAAAAGACCTTTTAAGCACTGTTGGGTTGCAGTATCGATATAATTGTGTCTTTAATTGGGAAAATATCAGAAGTATAAATTATCAGGTAGTTCGTGCAAGTTTGTATGAACTGAGGGAAAGAGGAAGAGATTATCTGCAGCAGGTACTTGAGAGCGATGCGAGGAGATAGGATTCAACTAGATAAAATGAAGCAAAATATTAATAAATTGGTTTATTGTTGTGGATGCGGTGGTTGTGAAACAGTTTGCCCTGTAAAATGTATTTCACTCCTACAGGATGCAAATGGTTTCTGGCGAGCTTTCTGTGAGGAAAAGTGGTGTGTTCATTGTGGGAAATGTCTGAAAGTGTGTCCATTTGTTCAGAAAAAGGAAAAGTTGGGTGAAATACCGCTTCATGTGTATGCGGCAGTATCAAAGAATGAGGAGTTTTATCGCCGAAGCGCCTCTGGTGGTATGTTTTCTCAATTGGCTGAATGGGTGATTGAGATGCATCATGGTACGGTGTGGGGTTGTATGTTAGATGAGAAGTTGAAAGCTGTGCATAGATATGTGGAAAGTATGGAAGAATTAGATAAACTACGCCGCAGCAAATATGTGCAAAGTGACACACGTGGTGTGTTTGCGATTGTAAAGCAACAGTTAGAGGCTGGGCGACATGTGCTGTTTGTAGGTACACCATGCCAAGTAAATGGAGTAAGACGCTATTTGGGTAGAGAGTATAATAATTTTTTCGCGGTGGATATTCTGTGCCACGGCGTCCCAAGTCCAGGAATGTTTGAAAGACATATCCAATATTTGCAGAAAAAGCATCACGGTATGCTGACCGGCTTTGAATTTCGCCAAAAAAGATACCAAAATGAAAAAACTTACCATGTCACCTATTTGTTGGGCAAGGCGCGAGAAAAATACCTGCCATTTTACCGTGATGCTTATTATAATGCATTTTATCATCTGGAATCGCTAGCGGAGAGCTGTTATGTGTGCCCCTATGCAAGTGAAAGGCGTTGTGGCGATATTACCTTGGGTGATTATGCGTGGGCTAAGAAATGGCACCCGGAATTTTCTGCATATGAAGAAATTAGTTGTGTACTAATAAATACGGAAAAGGGGCTCCAGTTGTTTGAGACAGTTGCGCCTGGGTTGATATGTAGACCTACCCGACTGGAATATGTCATGATGAACAATGAAGCTCTTTGCCGCCCAACTAAGCGACCTGCCTACCGAGATAAGATTTATCAGGAAATGCGTAACTGTTATGCGCGCTGGGCTGGACACTATTTTCATTCGTTGAGATATATCAGGCAATGGCGTATATGGCTGCCTTTGAAATGGATAAAACAAGCTTTGAAAAAATGTAAAAGCAAGTTTTAAGTCGAATTATGTATTGAGGTGAAAAAGATGAGGATCGTTGGTATCATTCCAGCTCGCTATGGCTCTACTCGGTTACCTGGAAAGCCATTAAAAGACATTTTGGGGAATCCGATGATATGGTGGGTATATCATCGGGTTCAAAAAATAAGGCAGCTCGATGAAATATGGGTAGCTACAGATGATGAACGTATCCGCGTGGTGTGTGAAGAGAGAAAAATTCCCTGCATCATGACACTAAGTGACCATCCAACGGGAGCTCATCGTCTTCAAGAGGTATCAGAGAAGATTCGAGCAGATTTTTATGTGCAATTAAACGGTGATGAGCCTTTGATAGATACGGCAGCAGTAGTAGCAGTTATTCCGAAAGATGTTCCACAAAACTATGAGTTTGGCATGAATATCATCACAGAGGTCACAAATCCAGCTCAGGTGATGGATCCCTCTAATATTAAGGTGGTTTTTGACAAAAATATGAATGCGCTGTATATGTCGCGAACTCCTGTTCCATACCCATTCAAAAGTCTGAATTTTCAATACTATAAACATGTTGGGATTATTGGTTATAACAAAAAAATGCTCGACTTTTATAAAAATTCGGTCCCGGGTAGGTTTGAACAGATTGAAGGAATAGATACTCTTCGCTTTTTAGATTACGGAAAGCAGTTAAAATTTGTCATCGTTCATAATTGCACCAGCTTATCTGTAGATACGGAAAAAGACTTAAAAATAGTACAAAAAATAATCGGAAAGGAGATGCAATGATATGAGCGGGCTGAACCTTTTGGACTGCACTTTGCGAGACGGGGGCTATGTAAATGACTGGAAGTGGGGGTTTCAGCAGGCGCGAGACATTATTCGAGCGCTTGTAAAGGCAAATATTGATGTTGTTGAAGTAGGATTTTTGCGGAATGTTGACAGATATGACCCGGATATAACTGTTTGCAATCGGATAGAAGAGCTTAACTCTTTACTGCCAGAACAAAATGGGAATACAATTTTCTCTGCCATGGCGATGCGAAGTAACTATGATATACAAAAACTAACTCCCTATTCGGGGAAAGGTATTGAAATGATTCGGATAACCGCCCACGATTATGATTTGCGTGAAGGTATGGACTTTGCTAGACAGGTAAAGGATAAAGGATATAAACTTAGTATTAATCCAATCAATATTATGGGATATTCTGATGAGGATATCCTTTGGATTATACAACAGGTAAATACTATACAGCCTTATCAGTTTTCTATTGTTGACACATTTGGCAGCATGAAACGAAGAGATTTGGATCGGATTGTAAGTATAGTGGATCACAATTTGGACAGAAATATTCGAGTTGCTTTGCATTTGCACGAAAACATGTCGCTGAGTTGTTCTTTGGCACAGACTTTTGTTGACAAGCATTTGAATCGCCCTATCGCAGTCGATGGCAGTTTGTTCGGAATGGGCAGGATTCCGGGAAATCTACCGATCGAACTAATTGCAGACTACCTGAATGACTGTTACAATAGTTCATATGATATCGACTATCTGCTGGATGCAATTCAAGAGTATATTTCTCCCATTAAAGGGGTATCAGAATGGGGATATACGCCAGCCTATTTCTTGTCGGCAAGGTTTAATCTGCATCGAAATTATGCAGAGCACTATCTGAAAAAAGGAGATTTAACAATCCGTGATATTGACTGTATCCTGTCACGCATCGAACGCTCAAAGGCCACTGCATTCGATATGGAATATGCAGATCGTCTTTATGAAGAATATCTGAATCGTCAGATCGATGACCGACAGACAAAATCAGAGCTGACAAAAGTATTGAAGGGTAAAAAACTATTGCTCATTGCACCGGGCAATAGCCTTAAAACGCAGAAAGCTGAAATAGACGCATATATTCGTACAGAAAAACCGACGATAATAAGCGTAAATTTTGTCCCTCCGGAATATCAAGTAGATTATGTGTTTTTTGGGAATAACAAGCGCTTCACCATGCTTGAAAAACCCGTGTGCAAGGTCATCATAACATCCAATGTGATAGGGGGAGGAGCGGACTATATCATCAATTATAATAGTGTCGCAGGTACATTTAAAAATGGGTGCAACAGTCTAATTATGTTACTGCAGTTATTGAGTAGTACTGGGGTGAAGCAGGTGGTGATTGCAGGTGCCGATGGATATGTTAGACACGGAGATAACTATTGCACAAAAGAAATACGCAATTATGTCGAACATGATGCTGCTTTCAACGCGGCAGTGGCGGATGCGATTTCCAATATTAGAATGGCAGTTCACTTTTTGACACCCTCTCGATATGAAAGACAACAGAGAGAAGGGCGGAGACAAGTAAGATAAAAGCAAAAAGTAGAGTGCGTGAAAACGATGGATGTTTTTGAAGCATCAAGGATTGTCTTATAGAATACTGTTAAAAGGAAGTGTCAATAGAAATTGCCTCATAGGAATACATCCATAGATGGCTTACGGTTTGTGGCTGCACTTACAGTTTTATTTTGGCACGTCAACAGTTTTATTGAACAGGGTTGCGGGATTAGTGTTCAGGTCATTTTCCGAGGTGAGATTGCTAATGTAATCTTTTTCATGTTGTCTGGGTTCTTTGTAACATATAAGAAAGATGTTCAAAAAATTCGCTGGTATCATGAATTGAAAAGAAAGGTTTTTAGAATTTATCCCCTTTATGCTTGTACAGTGGTTTATACAGCAATAGTAATCTATGGAATAGATACATTGCTGGAACAAAAATCCATCATCTTCAAACATCTGCTATGCATCCAATCATGGTTCCCATATAATAATGCTTCCAATGAATTAAATGGCGCAGCATGGTTTTTATCTGTTTTGTTTTTTTACTGGTGCATTACTGGAGTGCTTATCAAAAAGGGCAGATACAACAGGAAGCAGTTTTATGCGCTATTAGGTGTTGTTTATATGTTCTATATAATTGTATATCCGCATATGGGAAATTGGTTTGCCGGAATTTGGGTGCCGTGGCCGTTTTATTGTTATGTGATAGGAATGATTCTTGGTAGCAAAGTAATGGTTATCAATGAAAAGATACAATTTGTAAAGACATGTTTTTTGGAAAACATGATTATGATTTTGCTTATAGTATCGATTGTGGCAGCAAATGTTGACCTTTACTATCCATTACAATATGAACTATTCATGATCCTGAGCGCAAGTTTAATTATATGCCTAATATCAAGGACAGATGGTGTATTGCATAAATTGTTAGGTGCTCGAATAATGCAGTGGGGTGCATCTCTGAGTATGCCTTTATATCTTATCCATTTGCCAATTGTGAGAACACTATCAAAAACGCATTTTTTGAATTCTTGGCCTTTGGCGCTGGTCGGGATCGTTTTTGTAGGATCAATTATGCTATCATGGTTGTTTGTGGCGATACAGTTGCAAATAAAGAATCGCCAATTATTAGAAAATATGGTTTCAAGGTTATCTGAATTGTTCGAAAGAAAAATGACTCCTTAAGTGGGTAATGCTTTGAAAATATGTAATAGGCAAGTTGATTACATGGAAGTATGGCGATCTGTTTGGCTTAGAAAAAATTTGTATGGGACTTAGACGGAGTGTACGCTCTCTGAAAATACTAAGCGTATTAATATGACTGGAAGTCTTGTATGCAACGAATAGAGCTTTTATTGTCATTGTAATAAAAATCGGTATCTGCTCAGGGGAAGTGGTGGAAAAATGTTGAATTGTTTAAAATATTTAGTCATTGATGTGGATGGGACAATGACAGACGGAGGAATATATTATGATGGATCAGGTAATGAGTGGAAAAAATTTTGCGTGAAAGATGCATGCGGTTTTTTTGCTGCACATTTTGTGGGGATTCAGACAGTTGTTTTGACGGGCAGGGAATGTGCGGCTACTGTACGCCGCATGAATGAGATGAAGGTAGATTATCTTTTCCAGGGTGTGAAAGATAAATACAAATTTCTGAACAGCTTTATGCAGAAAAAACGAATATGCAGACAAAATCTCGGATATATTGGAGATGACCTAAACGATTTAGCAGCAATGTCACTTGTCGGATTTGTAGGCTGTCCGGCGAATAGTTGTATAGAGGTCCTAAATCGGGCAGATTATATAAGCCCTATAAATGGAGGAAATGGGGCAGTAAGAGATATTGTGGAGTATATACTGCGGGCATCTGGCGAGTGGAATGCCTTCTGCGCGCAGTTTTGTGCACAGAGTCAATAAAAGTATTGATATGAGGTTCGATTAATGCTAGAAGAATTGAAACAAGAAGTGTGGGCAGCAAATTTAGAATTGCATCATCGAGGAATTGTGCTTTATACTTGGGGTAATGTGAGCGGAGTGGATCGTAGCCATCAAGCGATAGTAATCAAACCCTCTGGTGTAAGCTATGAAAAAATGACGCCAGATGATATGGTCGTTTTAGATCTTTGCACAGGAAAAAAAATAGAAGGTAGGTGGAAAAGTTCTTCAGACACGCCTACCCATTTAGAACTATATCGAGCATTTCCAGAGCTTGGGGGGGTGGTGCATACGCACTCTATCCATGCAGTGGCATTTGCCCAAGCTGGAAAGGACATTGTCGCTCTGGGTACAACACACGCTGACTATTTTTATGGTAGTATTCCCTGTACGCGAACCTTGACAAAGTTGGAAGTGGAAAAAGATTATGAGAAAAACACAGGAAAGGTGATTGTGGAAACAATCCGTCAAAGGGGGTATGCCCCGCTGAACATCCCGGGCATTATTGTGCGCAATCATGGCCCATTTACTTGGGGGGCGAGTGCGCAGGAGGCTGTGTACCATGCCGTGGTTTTAGAAACTGTTGCAGAAATGAATTTTAAGACTTTGATGTTGAATTCTGAAAGCTTTATGGAGCAATATATGCTAGATAAGCATTACTTCAGAAAACATGGTTCGCAGGCATATTATGGGCAGTAAAAGTAAATATGTTCGCTTGAAAGTCAAATTTTGGTTAGTGTGTTTAAATTGTGAAAAATGCAAGTGGCGGATAATGTCAAGGCTTTTTCGCGAATTGTTTTGCAGGTTCTGGTATGAGTGAGGTCAGCAATGGAGATACCCTCAACGGCAGCCTCCAGGTGCTTCATGTTCATGTACTTCTTGTTGCCCCATTGGGTGCCGGCCATATGGCGCAATCGGGCACAGACCAGCA
>OBZS01000290.1_pt1 | contig 19208 bp, 17 predicted proteins | sample 1476981 | NCBI WGS metagenome assembly OBZS01 (sample SAMEA2580254, study PRJEB22360) | human gut metagenome | biome: human gut; feature: human-associated habitat; material: faeces | place: Denmark | collected 2008/2010 | reverse complement strand
GCGGCGGCGATGGCACGTCCCGGGGCACGGGTATGAGCCGGATTGGCGGCCGGAGCCGCTATCGGCTGTGGATTCGCCGTGGCCGGCCTGTTCATCGGCCGCCTGTTCTCGCCCAACCCGCACGTCCAGTTGCTGGTCGCCGCCGGCATGGTGACGATGGGTGCGTTCCTGCCACTACAGGGGTGGATGATGGCGCTGGACGGCATACTGATCGGCGCCCGCGATTTCCGCTACCTGGCGATTACCTGCACACTGACCGCAACGGTGTATATCGCATTGACCGCGATCTGCGTGGATGCGGCCGCGCCCATGCTGCCCGGCGACCTGGCCCCGACCGTGCTGTTGTGGGCGATGTTCAATATCGTGCTCATGGGCGGACGCGGTCTGTTCAACGGCCTGCGCATACGCAGCGAATCATGGCTCGGTCAGACCGCCCTCTAGCGACCGGCCCGCGACAGCCCTCGCTGCGCTGCGGAACACCCACCTTGACATCGCCTTTGCCTCAGCTGAGCATCATATGATAATGGCATCGGCTCCCGAAGATGGGAGACGCCACGCGGAAGGAGATTCCGCCCCGAATCAGATGACATCCGAATACTCACAGATAAGCAAAGCATGATCGACGTGCGGGAGAAGGCCGCTAGGCAGTTCAGCGCGCGCCTGACCGGTCGCGGGTTCGAAATCTGGGTGCGAGAGGGCAACGACACCTATGTGGTCGGCGGTCAGGAATACATGCCGCAGGACCTGGTCGTGGTACGCGCCCTCGACGCGGCAGGCAATCCCGTGTCAGCCGAAGTCAACGTCGACATAGCCACCTTCAACCTGTACCCGGATACTCTCACGGGCGGCGCTGTACATGGCACGCACCAGACTTTCGCGCCAATGGCTCCACCCGTATCGCTTGGATATCTCCTCACCGGCCGTAGCCCCGAGCGACGACCCGTCGGCGCGGGTCAGGTCATACAGCATGTCCAGCAGCATCGGATCACGGTCCACGCAACGGGCGAGCGACTCCCCCACGGCCGGATCGTTCGGGTTCTTGCCGGTCGCGAACTCAGAGAGCGTCAGATGCTCCCGCACCAGGATGCGCACCCATCGCGCGATGTCCGCGTCGAATCCCATGCGCTTCATGATCACCGCGGCGTGACGGGCGCCCTCTGCCGCATGATCGGTCACGAACGGACGTTTGCCGACATCATGCAGCAGGCCGGCCAATAGCAGCGCCGTGTAGTGACGGTCGTCATACCGCTCGCCTCGCGCCGCCGAAACCCGCGCGAGCCGTGACGTCACCTCGACGCTGTGCCGGTCGATGGTATACCGGTGCGCTGCAGACGCGCTCGGGCGATTACGTATGCCCAGCCATTCAGGCATCCATCGACCGGGTATATCCACGAAATCCAGTTCCTCCCACACGCGCATGAGCGCCGGCCCGGAGGCCAGCAGACGCACGAACAGTTGGCGCGACTCATCATCCCACACGGAATCGCGGATCGGGCAGCGCCGCAGGTTCTGCAAGGTGACCGGGCTGATCGGCAGCTCGAACTCGGCAGCCGCCGCGGCCACGCGCAACGGCAGATACCGGTCCGACTCCGGTTCCACGCCCGGAGCCAGCACGATTTCCTGCTCGTGCTTGGCCACGCCGGGCGCGACCTGTTCGAACTTCGGGGCCTCTCGCCTGCCTCCACCGCGCGGCGACAGCATCTGGAAGAACGAGAAACGCGGGCGCTCATGCGTCAGCGAATGCTCGGCACGCGACGCCGTGGAATCCAGCGCGAACGCGATCTGTCGGCCTATGCGGGCGAGCCGGGTTTGCAAGTCCTCGATGGAACGCGCCTCCCGCTCCCCCGGCGGCAGTGTCGGGACGGCAAGACCCCGCATCGCCGCCACCTGCGCCTGATATGGGGCGAGCAGCCGATTCGCGTCCTTGCCGGCAGCCAGATGAATGCAATCGCGCACGTCCAGCAACGCCTCGACCTCGTCGTCATACCGGCCGTGCGGTCGGTCGGCAAGCCATGACACAGTCAACGCGGAGACCAGCACCGAATCGCGCAGACCGCCTCGCGCCTCCTTGATGTCGGGCTGGTTCAGGTAGGCGAGTCGTCCGAACTCGTCCAGTCGCTTGCGCGCCGAATTCAGCAGTTCCGGCAGCCGCTTGCGGACCGCTCGACGCCAGCGTTCCAGAATCGACGTGGCCGTCGCCGAAATCAGCGCCGTATCGCCGGCGATCGGCTTGACATCCAGCCAGCCCATAGCGGCCGGCAGATCGGAATCGGTCACGGCCTCGCACTGCTGCCGCGTGCGCACCGACTGATCGAGGTCAAGGCCGCTGTCCCACAGGGGATACCACAGTTTGTTGGTCAGCTCATTGAGCTGTTGGTCGTTGATCGTATGTGGCTCATAGATGATGACCAGATCCAGGTCGGAGCTCGGGCCAATCTGCCCCCGTGCGAGCGACCCGACCGCGCCGAATCCGATGCCGGTGGACGGCACGTCGAACGGCACCGCGGCCACCGCGTCACTCCACAGGCGGCGCAGGCAATCCATGGCGAGCTCCGTTCGCGCCCGGCGCTTCGCGGAGCCACCCCGGTACACGCCGTCAGCATCCGGCTGGCTCATGTCCATGAACCGTTGCTTGAGATAATCGACCGCCGAACTCAAGACACACCACCTTCACCAAATTCCGCCCCGCAGGCGGGGGCTGTCGGTGGAGCCGACTGGAGGTGGTCAAACCCACCCGGGTGCACAAGACCACCCTCAGTCTCGCTACGCGAGCCAGCTCCCGCCAGCGGGAGCAATTTCAATCCTTGCCCTCCGCCACCGGAGGCAAGGATGTCGATATATAAAAGAGTCCCCGCATGGTCAGGTGACGGCGTGCGGGGACTTGTCTTACCGATAACCCGCGTCCGGCGGAAAGCGCCGAACCACGGGCCGCTTTCAGATCGCGGCGGAGCCGGTCTCGCCGGTACGCACGCGGGTCACGGAATCGAGCGGGGCGACCCACACCTTGCCGTCGCCGATCGTGCCGGAACCGGCAGACTTGACGATCACGCCGACCAGGGTCTCCGCGTCCGCGTCATCGGACAGCACCTCGACGCGAATCTTCGGAATCAGATCGACCGTGTATTCCGCCCCGCGGTACACCTCGGTGTGGCCACGCTGGCGGCCGTAACCGTTGGCTTCCGAGACCGTCAGGCCATGCACGCCCGCAGCGGCGAGCGCCTCCTTGACGTCATCGAGCTTATGGGGCTGAATGATGGCAGTGATGAGCTTCATCTCACCTCACCTCCTTGAGAACCGAGCTGGCAGTACCAGCAAAATCATAGGCACGTTCGCCCTGATCGGCCAGATCGATGCCGCCGACCTCCTGGGCTTCGGTCACACGCCAGCCGATGGTCTTCTCCAGCGCTAACGCGATAATCGCGGTCACCACGCCGGAGTACAGCATCGCGCACAGGGCGATGATGACCTGCACGGCCAGCTGGCGCCAGTCGCCGCCGGCGAGCAGACCAGTGCCCTCGCCGAAGAAGCCGATGAGCACGGTACCGGTCAAACCGCCGACACCATGCACGCCCACCACGTCGAGCGAATCGTCATAGCCGAGCTTGAACTTCAGGCCGCATGCGAAGCAGCACAGAACGCCGGCGATCGCGCCGATGACCATGGCCCACAACGGTGACACCACATCGGCCGCGGGGGTGATGGCAACCAGACCGGCGACGATACCCGAGGCCGCGCCGATAGCCGTGTAATGACCGGTGCGGATCTTCTCAGTGAAGCCCCAGGCGAGCATGGCAGCCGCGGTCGCCGCGGTCGTGCTCATCCACGCATAGCCAGCGGTGCCATTGGCCGCGAACGCCGAGCCGGCGTTGAAGCCGAACCAGCCGAACCACAGCAGGAACGCGCCCAGCATGACGAACGGCACGTTGTGCGGGCGAATCGGCTGCGTGCCGAAACCCTTGCGCTTGCCGATGATCAGCACGATGATAAGGGCCGCCATTGCGGCGTTGATGTGAACGACCGTGCCTCCTGCGAAATCATGCGCCGCGGCGCCGATCGCGGTGGAGATCGGGCCCTTTGCGCTCAGAAGGCCGTTATTCCACACCATGTGCGCCATCGGCGCGTAGTCGAACGTGACCCACAGCGCCACGAACAGCATCCACGTGCTGTACTTCACGCGCTCGGCGATCGCGCCGCAGATCAGCGCCACGGTGATCATCGCGAACGTGACCTGGAACGACACGTCCACGCTGCTCGGGTACTTGTTGCCGTTCGCGGCAAGACCGGCGGCCGTGTACTGACGGGTGCCGGCGTCGAACACCATCGTGTCCTTCAGCAGGAACCCGGTCGCAGGGTCACCGAAAATGCCGCCGATGCTGCTGCCGGCGTATGCGATCGACCAGCCCCACAGCGTCCATACGACCGCGGTGACCGACAGGGCCGCCGCCGACAGCATCAGCATGTTCAGCACGGCTTTGGCGCGCACCATACCGCCATAGAAGAACGCCACGCCAGGCGTCATGAGGAAAACCAAGGCTGCGGATGTGAGCATCCATGCGGTATTACCGGAGTCCATCGTTACCTTCCTCTCTTGTTCGTTCCCGCCGCCGCGCATCTTGACCGCGCGGGAAGCGGGTCGTTACCACTTCATCTGACATCCCCTGATAGGGGGAATCAACACAACGATATGCAACGCTCGCTGAGTTTTCAACACGTTACGGCACGTTACGCTCATGTAAAGCGCGATGACGCGGGTCTTGGCTTTCGGCCGGATTCCGGCGCAGGCAACGGTTCCGGAATGCAAAAGCCGGCTGTCCACGTTGTGGACTGCCGGCTTGCAGGGTTCATGTCCGACGGTTTGCGAACAACCTCACGCGAGAATGCCGTCGACGAATCCTTCCGGGTCGAAGGGCGCGAGATCGTCCGGTCCTTCGCCGAGGCCGACGAGCTTGACCGGCACGCCGAGCTCCTTCTGCACGGAGATGACAACGCCGCCCTTGGCGGAGCCGTCGAGCTTGGAGAGCACGACGCCGGTGAGGCCGATCGCCTCGGCGAACACCTTCGCCTGCGCCATGCCGTTCTGGCCGGTGGTGGCGTCGAGCACGAGCAGCACTTCGTCGACGGGCAGGTTCTTTTCGGTGACACGGCGAATCTTGCCGAGCTCGTCCATCAGGTTCGACTTGTTCTGCAGGCGGCCGGCGGTGTCGATGATGAGCACGTCGGCGTCGTCCTCCTTGGCGCGGGCCGCCGCCTCGAACGCGACCGATGCCGGGTCGGCGCCGTCCTTGTCGCTGCGCACGACGGGCACGTTGACGCGGGCGCCCCAGGTTTCGAGCTGGTCGGCTGCGGCGGCACGGAACGTATCGGCCGCGCCCATGACGACCTTCTTGTCTTCGGAGACGAACAGACGGGCCAGTTTGCCGGCCGTGGTGGTCTTGCCGGTGCCGTTGACGCCGACCATGATGATGACGCCGGGCTTGTGCGCGTCCGGCTTGTCGACGTTCAGACGGCGGTCGGTGTCGCGGCCGACCAGGTCGAGCAGGTTGTCGCGCAGCGTGGCGCGCACCTCGTCGGGGCTTGCCTTGCCGGTGATGCGCGCATCGCGGCGCAATTCGCCGACTAGCTGCTCGCTTGCTTCGGCACCGACGTCGGCCAGCAGCAGCGTGTCCTCGACGTCCTCCCAATCGGATTCGGAGAGGTTGTCTTTGGTGAGGATGTTGAACAACGCCTTGCCGAACGGATTCGAGGACTTGGAAAGTTTCGCCTTGAGCCGCTGAATGCGCGAGCCGGATTTTTCCGGTACATCATATGCGGGAGCCGCCGGCTTGGCCGGGGCGGCCTGCGTCGGTTCGACCGGCTTACGCTCTCCCTCACTTCGAGGGGAGGCGGTTTCGCCCTCGGTTTCGGGAGCAGGGAGCTGCCTGTCAACTGTTGCGGCGACCGTCTCGGGTTCTTCACCCGCACGACCCGCCTGGCGCGGCGATGTTGCGGTTTCCGCCGGCCGGCCGACGACTTCGTTCTTACGCGACTTGCCGCGTACTACGCCCCACACAATGAGCAGGACGACAATCACCACTGCGGCGACAATGCCGATAATCAGATTCGTATCCATGGCTCCAGCCTAAAAACCGCAACGGACAGCTGCCGGAATACCACATACGTCGCGTTGTTGCAGCCAAGTCGACGACTAATTGGGCTGCTGGCACAGACGCTGCCCCTGAGTCGTCCCTACATATCGAACCGGGGAAGACGCTGGTATAGGCAAATCTGCCACCAATGCATAAAGCGGCATACCAGACGGCACCGGATTGCCAGCGGTCCCATGATATTCAACATAGAACAAGTCGGGCAATGGTGCCCCACCCTCATCGTGGTAATACTCGCGACCGCCACCGAAAACACGTATCAAACAGGGCACGCACGACACGATGTCATGGTTGTCGAACTCGCTCGCTGTCATCGACGGGGCCACATACGTCTTCATGATCGACTCTCCTCAGCCGCACGACCTACCGCGAAAACGTAGACCCCCGACAACATTTCGGGGGGTATAGGCGCTAGGCACCGCGACCACTACACTGGAGCTCATGGCCAATACTGCAAGAATGACGGCGCTGCAACGCCGCGAACAGCTCATCCGCGTGGGGCGAGCGTTGTTCGCATCCAAGGGGTTCGAGGCGGTGAGTGTCGAGGAGATCGCCGCGAACGCGAAGGTCAGCAAGCCGATCGTCTACGAGCATTTCGGCGGCAAGGAGGGACTGTACGCGGTAATCGTCGACCGTGAGATGCGCGAGCTGACCAATGCGCTCATCGAGGCGCTGTCCGACACCAAGGCGCATCCCCGCCAGATCGTGGAGCGCGCGGCACTCGCCCTGCTCACCTATATTGAGGAGAACTCCGAAGGCTTCCAAGTGCTCGTGCGCGACTCGCCGACCACCGACCCGGCCGGATCGTTCAACTCGCTGCTGGGCGACATCAGCCTGCGCGTGGAGGATCTGCTCACCGCCGCGTTCAAACGCCGGAAGCTCTCCGCCAAGGGCGTGCCATACTATGCGCAGATGCTGGTCGGCATGACCGTATTCACCGGTCAATATTGGGCGGACCGGCCGAAGGTCAACAAGGAGCAGCTCGCCGCATACGTCGTCGACCTCGCATGGCACGGCCTGAGCCGGCTGGATTCCAAGCCGATCCTGCGGTTCGAGAGCCAGAAGGCGAAGCAGCTCGCAGCCAAGGAAGACAAAGAACGTCGAGACAAAGAGCGGAGCGAGACAACGGCCCCGGACGAGCCGGACGCTCCTGTCGAGACCGCCGAACCGGACGAACCGTCATACCTGCCCGCGAGCGCCGACTGATCATCAGAACCGCGCACAAGCCGGAAGCCCAAAAAACGGCGGAACGGACGACGGGACTTGCCTGAACGCCGCTTAGTGATAGCTTTGCTTGTAGAGGTTAGACTCGCTGCAACATCCGAGGCGACGTGTCGCACGTCATCCCCGCGACACCTGTATAACGAGGAACTATGGAACAATCGTCGAAAACACTCACCTTCGTGGTGCCCGCCTACAACATGGAAACGTATCTGGAGCGCTGCGTGGAGTCGCTGCTCTCCGCGACGGACAACAGCGACATCGAAGTGTTGATCGTCGATGACGGATCCTCGGACGGCACCCCGGAACTTGCCGACATGTACGAGCGGCGCTGGCCCGGCAACGTGCGGGCAATCCACCAGGTCAACAAGGGCCACGGCGGCGCGGTCAACACCGGCATCGCCAACGCGACCGGCATGTATGTCAAGGTCGTGGACGCCGACGACTGGGTGGACATGCCCTCCATCGACACGCTCATGGGCACGCTGCGGGTGCAGCGCGTCGCCACGGATCCGGTCGACATGATCGTCACCAATTACGTGTACGACAAGGTGGGCAAGCGCGTCAAGCACACAGTGAACTTCCGTCATGCGATGGCGACCAACACCGTGCTCGGCTGGGACGATCTCGGCTGCTTCGGCGTCGCCGAATACATACTGATGCACGCGCTGATCTACCGCACCCAGGTGGTGCGCGACTCCGGCATGCAGCTGCCCGAGCACACGTTCTACGTCGATTTCATCTACGCATACCAGCCGTTCCCGTGGGTCAAATCGATGCTGTACATGGACATCCCGTTCTACCACTACTTCATCGGGCGCGAGGGGCAGAGCGTACAGACCGACGTGATGATCCGCCGCGTCGCGCAGCTGCGGCTCGTCAACCAGCGCATGGTGGAGGCCACTCCCGAACCGGGAACCGTGCCGGACGGCCTATACCGTTATATGATTCATTTCCTCGCGATCGAAAGCTCGGTCACGTCGGTGTTCCTGATCCTGTCGAAAGACAAGGCAAACTACCGTCTCAAGGACGAACTGTGGGCGGACATCGACAAGGCGTCGCCGGCCATCGGGCGTGACGTGCGGCGCAAGCTGGTGTCGCGCGCGCTGAACCTGCGTGGGTCTGTCGGGCGCTGGGTGATCCGACGCGGCTATGTCGTCGCAGAGAAGGTCGTCGGCTTCAACTGACGTGCCGCGCGGCGGGGGCTGCCAGCTGATATTCGCCCCTCTATCACCGATCAGGAGAACGTCCATGATGCAATTCACCATGTCCGGAACCATGCTGCGCTTCGATGAGACGACGCTGCGGTTCTCATTCAGCCGCGACGGTGCGACCTGGAGCGGCTGCGACGGCATAGAGCCGCAGCTGACGCGCGAGGATCGTTCATTCTCGTTCGCCGGCGCCGCTACCGTCACGCATGAGCGGATCGAGACCGGCACCGGAGTCGGCGTGCGCAGCGTGTTCGCCGGGTTCGCGGGTGCGGATTACGCTTTTGAGACGTATATCTGGATCGAGCGGTCGAGCGGCGACGTGCTATGCGAATGGGTGCCACTGCGCGAGTGTGGGGCCGAGCCGCGCATCGACAGGGTGCTTTGGCCTGCGCCGCTGTCCTTCGACCATGCGGACGCGCATGACGTGACGCTCATCACCCACGAGCAGGGCGTGATGATACCGAATAGCTGGCCTACCGAGGTCGGCACTGATGCGGTCTCCTTCGGCGGGCGGTTCGAGACTGCGGGCGGGTACATGCCCTGGTTCGCGCAGTTGCGCAGCGACGGGCATGCGTACATCGCCATCTGCGAGACGCCATGGAACGCAGGATATGACATCGACCATCCGGCCGGCGGACCGTACACGCACGTCGGAATGTGGTTCGAGCCAAGTCTCGGCCGCATGGATTACCGCCGTGTCGTGCGATATCGTCTCCTCGACCACGCCGACCATACCGCCGTCTGCAAGACGTACCGCGCTTACGTCAACGAACGCGGCCGGCTGCGCACGCTGGCGGAGAAGGCGGCGCGCAACCCGTCGGTGCGTGACCTGCTCGGCCGTTCATGGGTGCATGTCGGTATCAAGACGAAGGTTCAGCCGGACTCGTCGTTCTATGATCCCGCGCAGCCCGGCAAGAATGATTCGCTCGTCACGTTCGCGCAGCGCGAGCGGCAGATGCGCACGCTGCACGAAATGGGTGCCGGGCGGCTGTACCTGCATCTGGACGGCTGGGCGCAGCCCGGCTACGACAACGGCCATCCCGACTATCTGCCCGCATGCCGCAAGGCCGGCGGCTGGAAGGGCATGAAATCGCTGGTCGACGCCTGTCATGAGCAGGGAGACCTGTTCGGCACGCATGACCAATACCGCGACTATTACTTCGCCGCGCGCACGTTCGACCCGCGCAATGCGATCCGACTGGCGGACGGCACGATGCCCGAGCACGCGATGTGGGCCGGCGGGCGCCAAACGTACCTGTGCGCCGAGCTTGCGCCAGATTACGTGCGCCGCAACTTCAGTGAGATCGCCACGCACGGCATCGCGCTGGACTGCGCGTATCTGGACGTGTTCACCTGCAATGAAGGCGACGAATGCTCGCATCCCGAGCACCGCATGACCCGCCGCGAATGCTACGAGCGCCGCGCCGAATGCTTCGAATACCTGCTGGCGCACGGCATTCTCACCTCGTCCGAGGAGGTGTCCGACTGGGCGGTGCCGAGCCTGGTGTTCTGCCATTACGCGCCGTACGACTTCCAGATGCGCTCCCCCGACGCGCCTCGGCACGGCATCCCGGTGCCGTTGTACAACCTCGTCTACCATGACTGCGTGATCCAGCCGTGGATGATGGATCGGGTGGCCGGTGGCGACGACTACATGCTGTACGCGCTGCTCAACGGCGGTGCGCCGTACCTGATCCGTGACGCCGCATATGCCGGCATGGACGGTGATATGAATGCCGCACTGCGCGCCCGTACCGAGAACGACATCGAGCGGTGTGCGGTCGTGGCCGGGCTGCACCGGCGCGTCGGCATGCAGGAGCTCGTGCGGCATGACCTTGTCGGCGGCGACCCGCTGGTGCAGCGCTCGGTCTTCGCCGACGGCACCGCCGTGACGTGTGATTTCCACGCGCAGACGTATGAGGTAGCAGCGAACGGTTCTCATTAAGAAAGGTGCGAGGATTCCGCACATTTTCGAACAAGCGAACATTGCGTAGAAAGCCCGGAATTCCGGGCTTTCTGCTGTTTTCATGTTCGTTTTCCCCGTCACACGGACTCGCACCTTTCTTATTGAGAACCGTTCGCTGCGACAAGGGAGCAAGCCCTCAGACCCACCTATCGGACATGGCGAACGAGTTGCGCATCAGGTTGCTCGACGTATACAGCACGTTATCGAGCAGCTTATGGGTCAGATCCCGCAGACGCCCGGCCATCGTCTCGTTCGCAGCCATGAGCGCCGCGCGGATGTCCCCGGCTTCGGCATCGACGAGCGCCGCATCCGTTTCTTCGACAAGCCGGCGCCCGAACGCCCGCACCTGCTCGCCATAGTATTCGATCGCGTTGCGCGTCTCGTACCAGTGCGCGTCGGCAATTACGGCGATCAGACGGTTCGTCCAGTACAGGTTGTCGGTGGAGACCTCGGGCGTGGTGTCGCGCAGATACGCCGGAGTGTCGTCCACGTTCGCATAAAAAGGTGCGACCGCCGTGAACGGGCCGGAACCGAAGGCGATCCACATCACCGCCGCCGCTGCGGCCGGCACGTCGTGCCGCAGTTCGATCGCGACCATGTGACCAGTGCGGTTGATGCCGATCGGACGGTAGCGATGCCGGCTTTCTGGTGTACCGAGCGTTCCATACGGGTCAAAAGGCGTGCCTTCGAAATGCGACGACATCAGAAAGTCGATGTCCTCGACCGTCACCTTGTTCTCCGGCGCCCGGCACCACGGGATATCGTCGGAGGTCGGCGTGTAGCGGGCCGCGGGCGAATCCCAATCCTCGCTCGGGTTCAGGTGACGTTGCATGTACCAGGCGCGCGGCGTGTTGTAGATATGGTCCTTGACGGTGCTGGTGCCGAACACCACACGCGGGTTGATGTGGTCCGGCAGCACGGCGGCGACGCCGAAACCGGCGCCCTGCGCGGGCCGCATGGCACGGCCCAGATGGTGCCGATCGATGAATTCGCGCAGGTCCGCGCTGCACATGAAGAACCGCCGCTCACCGAACGCGTCGGAGAAGTCGAAGTCGTCGATGCCCAGCTGGTTGGGGATCGTCGCATAGCAGTCGTCGGGCACACGGCGCGCAATCCAGTGGTGCCCACCGATTGTCTCGACATACCAGATCTCGTCCACGTCGGAAATGATCACGCCGTTCGACTCATAGGTGCCGTACCGTTCCAGCAGCTCGCCGAGCCGTTCCACGCCCTCGCGGGCCGAAGAGACATACGGCAGCACCAGCGTGATGATGTCCTCCTCACCGATGCCGCCGGGGGTCTCCGGCCGATAGCCGGCCTCTCCCGGCACGCCTTCGGCTGGCCTGAGCTCGACCAGCGGGTCGGCGGCGAGCACGCGCTCGTTCACCGCGATGGTTTCGGTGGCGCTCATCGCCACGTTGCGCTCGCTTGCGCCGGCCTCGGCGAGCACGCCTCGGTTCGGCAGCACGTTCGGCGCGATGGTGTAGCGGCACGGGTCGTCCGGCAGGTCGATCTCGACATGGCTGAGCGTGCTGCGGTAGTGGCGCGGCTGGTCCGCCGGCGCCACGGCCACGAGCCGCTTGGGATCGTAGCGGCCGGAGCCGGAATCATCGTTGCGGGCGATGATCGTCGCGCCGCTGCAGCTGGCTGATTTTCCGATAAGCAATGTGGTGCATGACATGCCGACCACTGTAGGAGCCGGCCTCACCATCGCGCATCAACGGGACGGCTGCGGCAGAAAAAATACGGAAGGCCAAATATTATGTCATCTCAGCCAAATACGCAGGGTTTCACACGATTTTTTCAGGTAAACCACATGACTTGCCCCGAAACATGCGTTTATATAGTAATCACGACCGCAAGGCCGCAATAACTGAACCCCTTCTTCTCTTCTCTCTCAAGCCCGGCTTCCCCGCCGGGCTTTCTCTTTTTCCGCGCCCCTCCATCGCGGTGTCGCACTTCACCAAAACACGGGTTGAAATAGCCGTTCTTGATAATTCCCCGTGTCAAATCGCCGTTTTCGGGCCACAAAACGGCGATTTGACACGGGGAATTGCGGATTTCGGCTATTTCAACCCGTATTGTGGCGCCCCGGCCCACGCATCTAGGCAAGGCATCGCAATCGGCGCAGTTTGTCTGGCGCGCCCGCCCGACCGCACAGGCGGGAAGCCCCGCCGAGGCCGGCACCGCACGCCAGAGCCGCTCCGGCAAGCTGACATCCCCGATCTGATCAACATCGGCGTGTTCTCCGCGCTGTACTTCGCGCTGGTCGCCGACCTGATTGCCAAAGCCGGCAAATACTCCAGCAAGCTCGGCATCCTCATCAGCTACGTGGTGTTCGCGAACATCAACACCGACACATCATGAATTCACGGGCAACATTCGAGAGCAGCCATGCGGGGCGAATCGGCGCATACGCAGCCGGCGCAGACGGCATGAGCAGATCCAAGTCCGCTCCCGCGCCAGCGGCCGTCATCCTCGGCCCTCGGGCGAAACTGTATCTGCTGCTGCTCGCCAACACGCTGTTGTTCTTCCACGCGGATGCGCGAGCCGAAGCGCTGCTGACGGCACTGTTCCTCACGCCGCTGTTCCTTGCCGGACGCTGGCGTATGGGACTGCGGCTGACGGCCTGCTATGCGGTTCTGCTGAGGTTGGGATTGTGGTCGGACGCGGCGACGCTGGACACGGCGGCGGGGGCTTCGGGTGCCGCGTCGGTCTCCGGCTCTGACGCCGACGCCTGGATACATGTCGTCGGGCTGTTTTCCGTGGGGCTTCGCATGATGATGCCCTGTTTCATCACCGGCGCCTACGCGTTCTCCACCACGCGCGTCAGCGAATTCGTGTGCGTGCTGCGTCGTATGCGCGTGCCCGAATCGGCGGCCATCCCCTGCGTGGTGGTCATCCGGTTCTTTCCGACAATCGGGCGGGACTACCGGCGAACCCGCGACGCGATGGCCCTTCGCGGTCTTGTCTCCGGCCGACTCGCGCTGCTGCGGCATCCGGCCCAGTCGCTGGAGTTCGTGCTGGTTCCGCTGTTGATGAACGCGACGATCGTCTCGCGTGACCTGTCGGTCGCGGCACTTACCAAGGGATTGGGACGGTTCGGCCGGCATACCTGCATAACGGAGATTCACAGCGTTGGTTTGATTGGGCGGCGATGGCGGTCTGCACGATCCCGCTGGCACTGAGCATCGGCGGCGTACTATGAGCGATGTGATCATACGGTTGCGCGATTGCTCGTTCCGATACCGTCAGGCCGATGCGGATTCGGAGGATGGCGCCTCGCCACGGGGTGCCGCGGCAGGAGAGCGCCGGCGTCGAAACGGCGGCCGGCGAGGCCGACGGATTCATCATCGACTGGCTGGCGGGACCGGATCGTTCACTGGGCCGCTACCGGTATCGGCTTGACCGGACCACCGCCAAGGGGTTGGAGGGCAAACCCTGTTATGTGTTTCATGCGACGGACGCGTCGGCAGGCTGCCCGTTCAGTGTGCTGGTGGCGATGGATCCGATGCCCGAACGGGCTGCGCTGGCGAGCGGCGGCCTGCTCAGTCATCTGCATTTTCAGTACGCCAGCGATGACGGCATGCTGTTGAGGGCGGAGTCCACATTGCGCAAACGCATGTGGTACCCGACGATGTGCGCCGCCGAAGGCACGCTGCGCGACCAATGCGACATCGTGCGGGCCCTGCACAAGTTGCCTCCGCTCGACCGCGAGGCATAGGCTCATCGCCGGCATGATCGCCCGTCGATGAGCCTTGACGTGTCACGCGAACTGGCTGTTGTACAGTGCGGCGTAACGGCCGCCGCGTTCCAACAGTTCATGATGGTTGCCGTGCTCGATGATGTCACCATGTTCCATATACAGAATCAGGTCCGCGTCACGGATCGTCGACAGCCGGTGCGCGATGACGAAGCTGGTGCGTCCTGCCATCAGTCTTGTCATGGCTTTGCCGATTTCCGCCTCGGTCCGGGTATCGACGGAGCTGGTAGCCTCGTCGAGTATCAGGATCGGCGGGTCCGCAAGGAAGACGCGGGCGATGGTGAGCAGCTGGCGTTGTCCGACCGACAGGTTCCCGGCCTCGTTGTCGAGTACGGTATCGTAGCCGTGCGGCAGCGTGCGTATGAAGTAGTCGGCGCGCACGGCTTTGGCCGCTGCGATGATCTCCTCGCGGGTCGCATCGGGCCGCCCGTAGGCGAGATTCTCCGCCACGGTGCCGCCGAACAGCCACGTATCCTGCAGCACCATGCCGAATTCGCGGCGCAGATCGCCTCGCGTCATGGCGGCTGTGGATACGCCGTCAAGCGTTATCGCGCCGCCATCGATCTCGTAGAATCGCATCAGCAGGTTGATCAGCGTGGTCTTGCCCGCGCCGGTTGACCCGACGATTGCGACCTTCTGCCCTGGCTCGGCCACGAAGTTGACGTCTTTCATCAGCGGCCGTTGCGGATCGTATCCGAACCTCACGTGGTTGAACACCACACGGCCCTGCACAGGCTCCTCAGCGATCTTCGCCGCGTCAGCTGGCTGGGGGTCGGGCCGTTCCTCTTCCTCGTCCAACAGCTCGAAGGTGCGTTCGGCGGACGCGAGCGCGGACTGCAGCGAGTTGATCATGTAGCTGGCTTCGGTCAGCGGTTCGGACACCTGGTTGATGTATTGGTAGAACGCCTGCGCCACGCCGACGGTCATGCGGCCGCCAAGTACCATCCAACCGGCGAGCAGCATCACCGCCATCTGCGAGAACCGCGCGATCATGCGGATCAGAGGATTGACGGATATCGTGATGAAGTCGGCGAGCTGCGCGGCTTTTCGGGTGCGTTCGGCGGCGTCCTCCATCGCTGCCGCACTGTCTTCCTCGCGATTGTATGCTTTGATGATGTTGCGGCCCTTGTAGTATTCCTCGGCCAGGCCGGTCAGCTCTCCGATGGTCTCCTGACGCAATGACGCGATTTCGAGGTTCTTGCGGGCGACCAGTTTGGTTACCCACATGCTCAATGCCATGAACACGAGGAACACGACCGTGAGCAGCCACGAGTAGTAGACCATGATGACCAGCGAGCCGGTCACCGTGGTGATGGCAGTGATGAGTCGCAGCAACCCCGTCTGCATGACTTCGCTGATACGGTCAAGATCGTTGGTGACCTTGCTCAGCACTTCTCCCGGCTTATTGCGGTCGAAGAAGCGCAGCGGAAGCCGCTGGATCTTCGCGCTGATCTGCTTGCGCAGCGTCAGGTTGAGGTTTTCGGCCACGGACGCCATCAGATAGGACTGCAGGTAGTAGAAGCCCCACTCGCCGAGATACAGGATTGCCAGAATCAGAATCGTCCAGCCGATACCGCCGGCGTTCCAGCTTACTGAGAACGGAACGCCGTCACGCCATGCGCTCTGCACGGCATCCCATATCGAGTCCACCACGACGGCGCTGTACATCGGAGCGGCGATATGGAAAAACGTGAACAGCAGAATCGACGCGGCGACCACGCATAGGCGCACCCGCTGATTGCCCAGCTGCACGAACAGCCGCCGGGCTGTGGCCATCGCGTTCTTCGGCGCTTCGAGCTCGCTGTCGTCGGTCTTTACCGTGTCGCCCGCGTTCACAACGGTTTCCGTCATATCGTCATTCTGCGTTGTCATTCTCGTCACGCCTCCTCTCCCATTGCCGGCTCCTTGGTCTGCGATTCGACGATTTCGCGGTACACCTCGCAGTCCGCCATCAGTTCGTCATGTTTGCCGATGCCTGCCACTTGTCCGTCCGACAGTACGACGATCTGGTCGGCGTGCTGGACGGTGCTCACGCGCTGCGCGATGATGAGCACCGCACGCCCGTTCGTCTCTGCGGCGAGCGCATGCCGCAACGCGGCGTCGGTCTTGAAATCGAGCGCCGAGAAACTGTCATCGAACACCACCAGCTGGGTGTCTCCGGTCAGTGCGCGCGCAATCGACAGACGCTGCTTCTGCCCACCGGAGAAGTTCGTACCGCCTTGCGCGACGCGGGATTCCAGTCCTTGCGGCAGCGAATCGACGAACTCGCGGGCCTGCGCGACATCGATCGCATGATTCAGCCGCTCATCGGAGGCATCTCGGTCTCCGTACCGCAGATTGTCGGCAATCGTCCCCGAGAACAACCACGCCTGCTGCTGTACGTAGGAAACGCGGCGCCGCAGATCGTGCTGCGTCATCTTGCGCACGTCCACGCCATCGAGGGTGACTTCTCCCCAATTGGCGTCATGGAACCGCAGTGCGAGCATGGCGATCGTCGATTTGCCCGAGCCCGTGCCACCGATGATCGCCGTGGTCTGGCCCGTCTTGCAGGAGAAGCTGACATGTCGCAACGTGTCCTCCTGCGCGTCCGCGAAACGGAATGTCACATCGCGGAACGCCAGCACCTCGCCGTCCGGGAGCGGACCGCGACCGCTCATATCCACCGCCGCGCCCGGCTCCGGGTCGGCGATCTGCGGACTGTGGTCCAGCACCAGCCGCACACGCTCGCAGCATTCAAGCGCCCTCGGCAAGGTGATGATCACCATCTGCGCCATCATCAGATAGAACAGCGCCATGATCGCATACTCCACGATGGCGGTGATGTCGCCGATTTGGAAGTTTCCGGCGCTGATGCGTCCTCCCGCGAGGAAATACACGACGACGATGAATGCGTTCATGCCGAAGTACGACAGGCCGTCGAGGTTCGCGAATAGCCGGTTCGCCTTGATGGACGTATCGGCGTAGTCGACGAACGTGCCGTCCATGCGCCGCCGCTCATGGGATTCCTTGTTGAAGGCGCGGATCACGCGGACGCCGGTAACGTTTTCGAGCAACACGGCGCCGATGCGGTCAAGCAGTTTCTGCAGTTTGCGGAACAACGGCGCCGCGGATCGCATGATAAACAACGCCACGACGCACACGAAGGCTATCGCCACCAGCAGCCACAGAGACAGGGTCACGTCGAGCCGGAACGACAGGGTCAGCGCGATGATGAATATGATCGGCACCGGCATCAGCATGCACAGCACATTGGTCATGGCCATCTGGATGTTGACCACGTCGTTGATCGTTCGCGTGGTTATCGATGCCGTACCGAAATTGCGGAAATCATAGATCGACAGATCCATGGATTTGCGGTACAGAGCCATGCGCATGTCCTTGCCGACGCGAGAGGTCAACTGCGAGCAGCACCATCCGCCCGCCACGGCGCACATGCCGGAAATCAGCGCGGCCACGCCCATGCCGACCGCCGTGATGGTCATCTTCTTGAATGATGCGGATGTCGCGCTTTCGTTCAGCAGCTCCGCGGCGAATGTGGGAATGACCAGCGCGCCGACGACATCGACCAGCAGCAGCACCGTCGTCACCGCGCACAGCGCCCAGTATGGCTTCATGAAACGGACAACCAGCCGCATGCTTCTTCCTTCCCCTCGCGAAATCGTCTACGCTCATATCTCAGTATTGTCCCGAAGTAGGACAATTGAGCCATACGGCGTGGCGAAGTCCGAGACGGGAAAACTACACGGAAATGTCATGCATCTGTTTGCGGAACACTCGCCCGTAGACGCCCATGCCCTTGAGCAACGCGCTGCGCAGCTCGTCAGGAAGCTCGCTCATCGCCCGATACTCCGCGGCGCGACTCGGCGCGATCAAGCTGTTGCAATATCTGCGCCCGGCAGGCGTGAAACGGACCGTTTTGACCCGACGATCGCCTTCGGCGTCCCCAAGCTCCACGAACCCATGCGCCACAAACGATGCGATGACATTGTTGACCGTCTGCCGCGGCAACAGCGTGTACTCGCAGATCGCCCGCTGCGACGCCCCATCATGGTCCTTGAGGTAGTCCAGAATGCACATCACATTATCCGACACTCCGGCTCGGCGAGCGTAATCCGAATACGCCACGTCAATGCGATGCAGTTCATCGAAGAACAAATCGATATGACTCGCGATCGATGACGCTTCAATATCCCGAGCCATGTCTCTCTCGCCGCCATGCCCCACAGCGGCATTCTCTGAATTGTCCGACATAAGGACAATCATACAGGCATTTCAGCGATTGCGCCAGAGGGAACGCCTCGCTGCCGCAACAGCGCCGGCACACGATTAAAACCCTCCATTGAAGCCACGGCTCAGGAAGCCATTGCGTTTGTTCTGTCTCAATGTCCCGGGCGACACACGCGAGATGGTTACGCCGATGACGCACACGAATGGAACAGCAAAGGATGCGACAAATGATCACGATGACCGCTACGCCGCGCCGACAGCACACGATCAGAGTGTCGGCTGAATGGGGGTACGGCAGGGGAATGAGATCGCCGCTAGCGTCATAGAACTCACGTAGGTTTATGGCGCGCACGCCCATCGCCTCGGCCACATCGGGAATCTTAGGCTCTTTCTTCAACGGGTTGTTGGGGATGGGATGTACTGCTTGCTCATTGGTGACGACAATGATCCGGCCGGCCCCACCGGGCGGTGCAGCGTTCGATGCGTTTCCCGCCGATGATCAGCACCGGCAGTCCGGCGTTGCGGAAGATCTCGGTCACTCCCCTGCCTTTCCCGTGTTCGCGGAGGAAGTATCTTTTGAACTCGTCGGAATAGATGATGCGCGTCGGAGTGACGTTGGACATGGATTGGCAACGGTGTGTTGGACAGGTTCTTAGAGGACGAGTCCCTGTTCGGTG
>OBZS01000289.1_pt1 | contig 19244 bp, 24 predicted proteins | sample 1476981 | NCBI WGS metagenome assembly OBZS01 (sample SAMEA2580254, study PRJEB22360) | human gut metagenome | biome: human gut; feature: human-associated habitat; material: faeces | place: Denmark | collected 2008/2010 | reverse complement strand
TATGGCAAGGCCCTGCGGCCTGTACGGCCCGGCGCCCGGGCGCCGATACAAAACTGATACATCGTGCGTATAGTATCAAACTGGCAAAAGCCGGCCCCCCTGCGGGCGGCCGCAGGGAAAACCAGAAAAGAAAGGCGGGCGGCGCGTTATGAACCGCATTTTGATTGTAGAAGACGAAGAGGCCATCTCGGGGCTGATTGCCATGAGCCTCGAGCGCGTGGGCTATACCTGCGAGGCAGTGAACGATGGCCTTGCGGCGGCCGACCGCATTGAGCAGAACGCCTATGACCTTGTGCTGCTGGACATCATGCTGCCCGGCCTGGACGGCTACGAGCTGCTGGAATACCTGCGCCCCACGGGCACGCCGGTCATTTTCATCACGGCCAAGGGCAGCTTGGGCGACCGGGTAAAGGGCCTGCGCCTTGGCGCGGACGATTACATTGTAAAGCCGTTTGAAATAGCCGAGCTGGTGGCCCGTGTAGAGAGCGTTTTGCGGCGCACCGGGCGCGGCGGGCGCATGCTGCGCGCGTGGGACGTGCAGCTGGACGCCGTGGCCCGCACGGTGACAAAGGCGGGCGAGCCCGTGGCCCTTACCCCGCGCGAGTTCGACCTGCTGGAACAGCTGATACGCAACCGCGGCGCCGCGCTGTACCGCGACGCCCTGTTCGAGCGCGTGTGGGGCGGCGAGATGGGCCCGGACACCCGCACGCTGGACCTTCATATCAACCGCCTGCGCAAAAAACTGGGCTGGCACGATAAGATTACCACGGTGTACAAAGTGGGCTATAAGCTGGAAAAAGAGGAGGCCAGGCGTTGAAATTTGCGCAAAGGCTGTCGTGCGCTGTGCTGCTTTTGCTGGCAGGCGTGTTTTCGCTGGGCGGGTTTGTGCTGGTGTATATCAATGCGGCCGATATGCTGCGCCAGGCCGCGGCCCAGGTGGAACAGTGGCACCGCATGCAGTATTACACGCTGGAGACACAGGTGCTGGGCATGATGGCGCGCGGCGAGGACGTGACGGACGACGCCCTGCTGGAGAGCGCCATGCGCATTGCAGATTTTGGCGAGGACGGCAGCCAAAGCGGCATCTGGCTGGAAAACTCGGATGGCATAATGCTGTTTTCGTCGCTGGGGGCGGCGGCTGCCGAAGCCAGCGCAAGCGTGGGGCCAATTGGCGCGCAGGAATATTACCTGCGGCGCGCCCAGGGCAACACCTACCTTCTGCTGGAAAGCACCATCTCGGCCCCGAACAAAAGCTACCGCCTGCGCACGCTGAGCGATGTGACGGGCGTGTTTGTTGCGCGCGACAGGCAGCTGGCCCGCTTCTGGTGCATGGAGGCGGGCGCCCTGGGCGTGTGCGCCCTGGCCATTGTGCGGCTGCCAAAGCGCATGACGCGCCCGCTGGACGAGCTGTACGGCGCCTCGCGGCGCATTGCGCGCGGCGATTACAGCGCCCGCGCCGAAGTGGCCACGCAGGACGAGATAGGCAGCGTGGCCGAAAGCTTCAACGCCATGGCCGCGGCGGTGCAGAAAAATGTGGATGCGCTGGCGCTTAGCGCGCGCCAGCGTGAAGAGTTCATGGGTGCGTTCACCCATGAACTCAAAACCCCCATGACGGCCATCATCGGCTATGCCGACACCCTGCGCACGCTGGAGCTGGACCCCGAGGGCCGCCGGCGCGCCGCGGGGTATATCTTCAGCGAGGCAAAGCGCGTGGAGGCGCTGAGCGGCAAGCTGCTGGCCCTGCTGGGCCTGGCCCAGAAGCCCGCCGCCCTGGCCCCGGTGCAAATGGACCGGGTGCTGCGGCAGCTTTCCGTCTCGCTGGCGCCCGTGCTGGGCCCCGTCAAGCTGGACCTTCGCGGGGAAAAAGGGCTTTGTGCCCTGGGGGATGAAGACCTGCTGGTAGACCTTTTGTACAACCTGGTGCACAATGCACAGAAAGCGGCCCCCAAGGACGGCATGGTGCATGTGCTGTGCACGCGCGCGCCCGGCGGCGTGCTGCTGTGTGTGCGCGACACGGGCTGCGGCATCCCGAAAGAAGAGCTGTGCCGTGTGACAGAGCCGTTTTATATGGTGGATAAATCCCGCGCGCGCAAAGCGGGCGGCAGCGGCATGGGCCTTGCCCTTTGCCAGAAAATAGCCGCGCTGCACGGCGCACAGCTTTGCATTGAAAGCCAGGTGGGCGTGGGCACGCGCGTGTCGTTTACCCTCAAACCGGCAAAGGAGGTGCCCCGCGCATGAAACACAGCCATTCGCATTTTGCCCGGCTGCGCGCGGGCTGGCAAAGCCGGGCCGTGCGCACGGTGGTTGCCACGGGCGCGCTGGCGCTTGTTATCAGCGCGCTGCCCATGCTGGCCCTGCGCCTGACGGACATTGGTTTGTTTACCGCGCCGCATGCGCGCACGCAGGCCACGGGCGTGCTGAGCCCAAAAGGGGATGACCTTTACCTTGTGCGTGCGCTGGCCCAGCGGCGCCAGCAGGCGGGCGGCGAAAGCGAAGCGCCCTACGGCGAAATGGACATGGGCTATGAGGGGCAGGCGCTGATGGCCTCTTATCTGGACGAGATGCAGGCTGCAGGCGTGCTGCCGCAAGAGCTGACAGAGGCCTTCTGCTATGCCGCAGAGAGCGGCACAGCCGTGTACACCTATCAGGCGGACGGTGCGGGCTTTCTGACGCTGGCCCTGACAGAGCCGGAGATAAACAGGCGCCTGTACGAGCTGACGGTGGAAAGCCACACCGGCAAAGTGGTAAGCGCCCGCCTGTGGATGTGGCACCCCTTTGACGTGGCCGCCGCCCGGGCGGACATGTTGCGCGCCTATTGCGAATATCTGGGCCTGGATATGCTGGAGGATTGGGCCGCCTGCACCGGCACCTATTACGGGGAAGAGGCCATTTATTCTGCGAACGGCGAGACGCTTGTGGCCGCCAGCACGGTGTGGGACGATGTTTTGGGCGACCAATATCTTTTGCTGGATGCCCGCGTGCTGCCCGCAGACCAGTATGACGCCCTGCAAAGCGCCTATGCGGCCAAGGAGGCCGGCGGCGCCCTGGCCCCGTGCCAGGGGCTTCAGCGGCTGGGCAGCACGGCCCAGCCGCTGGATGAAACGCGCTGCCTGATACTACCGGTGGATACAGGCTATGGCACCCTGCTGACCGTGCTGGATAAAACCACCATGCAGCAAAGCGTGCTGTGCGCAAAGCCCGGCTGCGCGCACACGCCACAAAGTGGATGTCCCGCCCTTTTGCAGCCGGACGGGCTGCACATTTTTGCGCGGGCCGGGCGCGTCTACAACTTGTGCTTTGAACCCGAAAGCGGCACGGGCAGCTATGTGCTGCGCGCGATGACGCCGGATTTTTCCGCCTGGGAAGAGCTGGCGCGCACTTCCGCGCAGGAGTATGAGGCATACAGCCAGATGGCCTGGTATGCCGGCGGGGACATGCTGTACGGCTTTTTCTGCACAGATGCCGCCGGCCTTGAGACGCAAAGCGCCCTGCTGGCCATGGAGCTGGACGGCGGCACGCCGCAGCAGGTGCCCGTTTCGCCGGGCACCAAGGTGCTGGGCACCTGGAACGGGCTTTTTGTGTGCAGCCGCACGGTGCCGCCCGCGGCTGTGGCGCAGCTGCGGCCCGGCGCGCTGGAAGAGACCTACCGCGAGGCCGAGTACAGCGCCACAGGCACAGAGATTTTTCTGAAATCGCCCGTCACCGGGGCCGAGCAGGCCGTCACGCTGCAGCAGCGGACGATGCCGGAGGGCGGTTGTGTCATTGACGGCGACACGCTGTATTTTGTGGCGCCGCAATACTATGCCGATGCCGAAGGCGGCTACCCATTGGCGCAGCTGCGCGGGCTGATGGGCATTGACCTGCGCCTGCGGGCCGCACAAAGGCTTTACAACCTTGCAGATACCGAGATTGTCCCGCTGGAAGATGCGTATGGAGGCTATACCCCTGTCTATGGCGAAAGCCGCCAGTGGCTGTTCCTTGCCACGGGCCAGCGCATTCCGGCCCCGGCCGGCGCGCAGTATACAGACCCATACGGCATGCAGGCAGATTGGACCATTGCGGGGCAGTGGGGCGAAGACCTGGTGGTGATAGACCGCGCCGGCCTTTTGGAGAGCGGCGCCTACTGGCAGGGCTTTGCCCTGATTCCCGCCGAGATGTTCTGGGCCGGGCACACGCAGGCCGCCATCCCGTTTGAAATAAGCGCCGCCCTGCTGACTGCGGCGCCCGCAGCCGGGGAGTCCTGGTGGTGACGCCGCGCCGCATGAAAAGTTTCTAAGGGCCTAAGTGATAGTTCATGCAAGGGAAAATGGAGTATGGTCATCTCAGTGGAAGGAAAAAAGGCATGCGTTGCTTATCTCAGCAAAAAAGTGGGGTAGTGCAAGTGAGCGTGAATGGTGGGGGATAGCCTGGAAAGAGCAAAGCTAAGGCTGCCCTCTTTTCCGCTGCCCACCAAGATGGATGGGGAAAAGCGCCTCTCTTTCTGTTGAACGGAACTCGTAAAAGCGAACAATGCACAAAATACCCCCTGATGTAGGATCCTACATCAGGGGGTATTGTTATGACCCGGAAATAAGAAAAAGTGAAGGCACTTCTTCCATTCTGCCCAGCAACTGCAGGCAGAATGGAAAACGCGGAAAGAGATAGCAAAGGAATTGGGGTTGCAAAGTAAAGAGCAGTAAAAGATTTGCTTTATCGTGCACGACACAAGCAGGAGAAGGTCATTCCCAAACAGCGAGGAAGAAAAGCTGCCAAGACATTGGCGGAGTACAAATACGAAAACAAAAGGTTAAAGACGGAGAACGAACTGTTGCGTTTTTTGTAATCAAGCGAAAGGAAGTGAGGAGCAAACTTAAATACCAAATAATGTACCGGTATCGGGCAGAATATCCAGTAACTGTCATGTGCAGATTCTTTGGTATCTCCGCAGCAGTTATTATGATTTTGTTCACCGTGCAGGCAGGCCAGAGAAAGATAAAAAACTGGCCGATCTCATTGCCTGGCAGCGTAAGCGATGTTGGGGCACCACTTATGGTTATCGCCGGATGTGGATGTGGATAAAAAAGAAAAACATCCCAAAACCATCCTTCGTATCATGAGAAACGCGAATTTACTGTTCGAAATACGGCAGCACAGGAAATGGCAGCAGCCGGGGCGGCAACTACACAAGTACGGAGATCTTCTGAATGGAGATTTTCATGCAGATGGGCCCAACCACAAGTGGGTAACGGATATCTCTTGCATTCACACCAAGCAGGGTATACTGTCCCTTTCTATGATTCGAGACTTGTACGACAACAGCATTGTTGCTTGCAAAACCAGCTCACAACAAACAGTGAATTTGGCGTTGGATAGCATTCGCTTGGCTACATGAAAAAAGAAGAAAGTCGCTACAGAGTTGCAGCTCCACAGCGACCAAGGGTTTCAGCATACTTCGAAAGCGTACTTCGACCCGACTCAAGCATACGGCATTACGCCGTCTGTGTCAAGAAGAGAAAACTCATATGACAATGCAATGCAAGAAAGATTAACAGGCACTCGCCCTATCTCTCCATAACTCTCCATAAGTGTTACCCGTATTACCTTTTTGGGATTTCTACTTTCCCTAGCTCGGTCTATCACTCCATAGCACTCCGTAAGTTTAGTATTACGATAGTATAAAGAAAAGCCTTAACCATTCATTCGTGGTCAAGGCTTTCGTTTTTACTGTATTTCTTCTATTTCGCCAGTATCTTTGTTTACATGGTATTCTTTAAGGAGCATACCGCTGAAAAGCAATTTTGCATCATGTTCTTCTTTGTCAACATATTCATACACAGACACATCGAGCAGATTTCCCATGACAGAGATTTTAGTTGTTGTCTTGTAATTGAAGTTGACTATTGCATGGATTTCATCATCGCTCTTGAAATACTCTTTGTAGTAGTCCAAAGCATAGTCCTGCATTTCAATGTTTTCTGCGATTGAGGCAATTCTCCAATTACCTGTCACATCATTAGGAACATTGGTAACCACAAAGGAAATATCATCTTTTGCTGTGCTTTCGTTTTGCTTTTCCTCTGTCTGCTGTTCTGCTGAACTGATAGTGTCCTTTGTTCCGTCCTCAACGCTGTCTTTTGTTCCAGTATTTCCGAAGATAGCGGCCAGAATAACGACAACGATTACCCAAAACCACCACTTCTTGAAAATCGGCTTTTTGACTCCGTTTTTGGTTGCTTTATCTTTCATAATGCCATACCTCCAAGTTTTGGTTGATATTAGCATTATAGCAGAGCGTAACACAAAAGTACAGTATAATTTTAACTCACTATTGTGTCATAGTTTTATGTGCCTTGTCAATACTATAATGTAATTAAAATCAATGGAGGAATTGCATTATGGAGAAATTTATCGTAACACCTAAAGAAGATAAATCTGTCACCATGACGATACGCATAGATAGAGCCTTGCAAGAAGAATATAACGATTTAGCAGCTAAAACGAATCGTTCTCGTAATGAACTAATCAGTATGGCTTTACAATATGCCCTTGACCACATGGAATTGAAAGATGAATGATGACTAAATGAGAGCCTTTGGATTTTTTCCTCTGGCTCTCAATTATTTATGCGTTCAATCGTAAGAACTCATTTACCTTTGTTGCTACTTCCTCTTGCTGTTCCTCAAAGCTATGAGCATAGATGTTCATTGTAGTGGAACAGGTTGAATGTCCTAATGTCTTTGATATTTCAATGATGTTGACTTCCAGATAATTGAGCAGGGTAGCACATGAATGTCTCAACCCATGAAGCGGAATAATCGGTAATTCCTCTAATCCCTCGGCCTTTGCTTTGTCTGGATTATTCTGCACCCATTCATTATAGCGGTGTAAATGCTTTGTGAAATACTGATAAGGTGTTGTATGCCCCATAAGCTTTCCGTCTGCTTGAATGAACAGATTACCGCCATTGCTCAAATCGCCTTGCCATGCAGTACCATGACTAAATCGTGTCTGTATGTACTCAAAGTGATACTGCTTCAAAAGTGGGATTACATCATCTGGAATAGATACCTTTCTGACAGATTTCTTTGTCTTAGGTTCTTTATAATCAAATCCGTTTTCTGTCATACCCACAGACTTTGAAATAGAGATTTTCTTTTCCTTAAAGTCAATGTCATTCCAGTGCAAAGCAAGTGTTTCGCCTTTTCTGAATCCACAGAACAATGAGAGAGTAAAGAACACTTTGTATTGTGTAGGCACAGTATAGGATTCTGTGTACTCATTCACATAGTATGGTTTACCTGTATCATCAATACGCTGATGGCCTTTGTAGGTTACCTCGTATGACATATCCAGAGATTTCATAAACATCAATGCTTGCTTTGGAGTAAAGAACTTTAAGCCCTCGTCCTCGTCTTTTCTCTTTGGTTTTTGTGCGTCTTGGCAAGGATTGTTCTCAATCATGCTGTAACGCTTGGCTGTCTTAAAAATCAGATTCAACACATTAGCAAATCTCTTTATTGTACCTGCGGAATAATCGTCAACCAGAGTTCTATAAAAGGCTTCAATGTGTGGTGTTTTGATATGAGCAATCTTGTCTCCCTTAAAGTAGGGAATTATTCTGCTTTCCAAAACCTGTTTATATCCTGCATAGGTGCCATAAGCAATGTTATCTTTAACACTCTCAAGCCATTTGTATGCAAAATCTTCAAATGACATTTTTTCTGCGTTGTAGTCGTAGCCATATTTCAGTTTATCTTCCATATCCATGGCATACTTCTTCGCTTCTCGTTCTTGTTGTTTGGGTGTTGCTGACTGATTGACTGAATATGTAAGATTCTTAACCAATTTGTTTCCCTTTTTATCGTATCCTTGACAGATAACTATGCGATAAACAACTCTACCGCTTTTGTACTCAACTCTTTTAACAGATGCCATTCTTAACACCCTTTCTCAATTTGATTTTTGTAACGATAGAAGGTCGGCTTCGTCATACCTAATTCTTTCATCAGTTCAAATGGTTTCTTTTCCCCTTGCTGTACTAAGCGATAGTGGGTAGCAAATTCTTCAAGGTCCATAACTCTTGGTCTGCCATAATCGTCCCATTCTCCACGAGCTTTTTTCTGTTCAATGCCTTCTCGCTGTCTTTTCTCTTTTTTCTCAATCTCAGCCTGTGCCATGCTTGCATACAACTCAATCATCATATTATTGATAGTCTCTAACATCATACGAGCCATTGAGTTTTCCATAGCTGACAGGTCAATCAATGTTGTGGGTAATTCTAACACCATAACACGAATACCGTTGTCCTTAAAGAATCGTAATTCCTTTAGTGTGGCTTCCTTGTTTCGTCCTAATCGGTCAAGCTCTGTGACGATCAGCACATCACCACTTTCAAGGATTTCATCTTTCAGCATTGTGTAGCGTGGTCGGTTGAAGTTCTTTCCTGTCTGTTGGTCTGTGTAGACCTTGCCCTTATACAGAGAAATTGCATTATCAGCACAATACTTGGTGAGTTCTGCAATTCCTCTGTCTAAGTGCTGGTCCTTTGTGCTTGTCCTGTGATAAGCTACATATTTCATTCAGACACCCCCTTATCGTATAAATCACAGTTTCCACCATCAATAACGGTAGAGGGCTTTTCTTCGTACATCTCACATTTAGAAACATTGCATGGCATATTCGTATCGTCATATTTGTATAGGCAATCCGTACACACCAAATCAGCGTTTCTGATAAGCTCAAACTTTAGCTTGTCATTCTTAAACTTATCGTTCATCTGAACACCTCATTTCTTTATAGAACATCTGTTCGTTTCTGATTCAATCATATCAGGCAAGTCTCAAAAAGTACACACTTTTTATGAGAATAATCAAAAGTTTTTACGCATACTTTCTGATACTTATTTGAGGTTTCATTTGCATGGTTTCAAAAAGTATAAATTCTGATACCACATCAACAAGCGGCCATTTTTCTCTTTTCTTGCCAGTACCTTTTAACGCTTTCGCTCCGTCTAATGGAAGCACTTCCATAATGAATATTCTGTTTTGGTGTGACAACTTCAAGATTCTCAATACAGTTATTTGTTTTGTCCTCGTCCTTATGATTGATTTGCATACCCTTTGGAATAGGACCAACATGAGCCATATACACCAAGCGATGAACCAAAGTCTGTTTATACTCATTTTCATCATTGTATAAGGGAACTCTTACATAACCAGAACTATTCCTATTTGGCTTTAAGATTTTGTCATTGTCGATACTGTAAACCTGCCCGTCAGTAGAAATAAGATACCTTGAAAATCCCTCTGCCTGTTCCCATTCAACAGGGGTATTGCTTTTATGCTGTGTTGCTCTCTTTGTCATTGCTCTCAACCTCCGTTTCGCCGGTATTGAGAAACTCAATGAATTTATCCACATTCACAAGAAACTTATTACCGGACTTAATATGCACGATTTTGTTCTGTTTGCACATCTGCCAAAGTGCTTTATATGAAATACCAGATTCATCTGCAAGAGTCTGTAAAGGCACCATACGAGGAATGCGTACATCTGATACAATAAAGTTAAACTCCTGCTCTGGTAAAGTGTTCGTATTGTTTGCATTATTCTTCTTTGCCATTTTGTATTCTCCCTTTCGATTAGGGACACGAATACAAATTCATCTGAACTATTGTATTGTTGTCCATGTTTTTGTGTTTGCTCCGTCTGGACAACTGGACTATTCTTTAGTGACCGATTTATTTTATTCTCAATTTTATGTTTATCCCCAGAGGTTCTCTGTTGACTTCTGGTGAACTTTTATCCTATACCATAGGAATACATTACCTTATGACTTCTGATTCAATCTGGATTATCCTGTGTTATTCTGGGATTATCCTTTATGCTGTCTGTTCGTCTGGATTCCATGCGGAAGGCTTCTTAAACGCATTAACCTGTTTTTCAATGTTTCTAAGGTGGAATCCCTGCATATACACAGAAGCAAGCCCTTGTTCAGCTTCTTTCAGTTCAGATTCTTTCAATCTGTCAAAAGCCTGTTCAGCAGAAGATTTACTACCCTCAAAAGCACGCTCCCTAATCTTTGCAGATACCATATCAGCATAAGCAGGATATTTAAGCAGTTCCAGAACAGCCTTGCTACCGATAACACCAGAATTGATAGAATCTGTCAAAACCTTAGTAATACGGTTTGCATGATTGCTGTTCATCACTTTAGGCATCTGAGACATAAGCTGAAGTGCTTTGCTCTGTACTGCCTGTGTATCGTCCTGTTCGTTTGCATAGTCATAACCACGATTGCGGATTTCCTCAACCCTGTTATTCATACGGTCATACACAAAAGCATTTTCAGCAACCATATCCTGTAATTTGCTCTGGAGTTTGTCATAGATTTCATTTACCATGTTCTTATCTACACGCTTATACACAGAAATAAAATCCTTAGCACTTGCAACCAGAATACGCACATCATCAATGGTCTTTGTTTTTCTGAACTGTTCAAGCAGTTTATTATAGTTCTCAACGATAGTTAGTCCGTTGTTTGCAACTGTATTGATTTTAGTCATTTTCTTCTTCCTCCCATTCGATATTTTCGTTTTCGTCTGACACAACCACAAAGCCTTGTTCCTTGTAGAATGTATCATACGCACCTTTGGTTACCTCTGTGGTAACTGTTCCGTTTGTAATCTTAACCATAGTTATTCGTCCTCATTTTCATCTGGGGCATTGTTCCATTCCTGTTCCCAAGCCCAATCTTCATCGTCCTCGTTTTCTTTACCGTATGGAACAATCCTAATCACAGTAGGAGCAGTATCTTCTGTACCGTCTAAAAGAAAAGCAGTATTTGCACCATAAGCTTTGTCAATGATGTACTTACAAGCATTAAATCGGTCCTTGTTATATCTGTCATTGGCAATCTGGATTATGCTTTGCAGAGCTTCAACGGTAGAAGATTTAAGCAACCTCTGAAATTGCTCCTTTTGTGATTTCTGCTCTGCGGTTTGCTTAGGTCTGCCTTTTGGATTGCCGCTTTGTCCTTTAGCATAAGGCATAGAAAATCACTCCTTCCTACATATCATAGATGTTCACGCTCCTTGTTGTAGGATTCCAGTTCTCTATGAATTTCTGTTTTATTTTGTCTTGTGAGAGATGAGATAAAATCTCTTGTTTTTCCTGTATCTCTGCTTTGAGAGATTCAATCAGCATATTGTAAGCCTGTGTTCCCGTTCTGGGTTTGTGCTTCAATGTAATGTCTGCTGATATGCGTTCTACCTGCATTAGTGAACACCCCCTTACTGTTAATGTACTGTTATCTGTTTGTATCTCTGTCTCATATAATTATGGACAAGATTTGATTTTTGCAATTTGCTCAAATGCCTTGTGAAACACCTTTTACACCCCAATGAATAGTGGTTTATGCTCAATTTATGAGATTTTCAGTTTTTCAAGTTTGGGGTCACAGGGTAACATCGAATGTTACTTTTCAGACCTGTTTTATCCTAAAGAGTTGTGCATGAGTTTGAGCGTTCTAAGCACATCTTCTGGAAAACCCATATTTTTCTCTCGATAAAATGAAACAATTCGTTTTGAGCTATCAGGCTGTTTCTTGAATACATACCACTTCTTTAATGCCTTGCGTAATACCTCAGTATCTACAATGAGTTCCTTACACTTAATCAAAGTTTCGCTTACTTCCTTTCGTGGAGTAGAGTAAGTTAAACTTTCAAATATCTCTTGCACACAAGCATTCAGCATAGGTGTAATATTCTTTTTGCATATCTCGTCAAAGGTTTCTTGGTACTGGTCAATCAGCGTTTTGATTGCTTTCCTTGTGAGAATGTCCTCTAATGATTTCTTGCTTGAATACATACGGTCAAGCATTCTGTCTAAGAACACCAATTCCACACGAATCAGATTTGACTCAACTTTAAGATTGCCTGCTTGCCTTTGCTGAAAGGTTTTGTCATACACCTTTAACACCCATTCATGGGGCTTGGTTGTTGTGATTCCTCGTTCTGGTTTCCTGTGTGTTTTTCCGTTTGGGTCAGTTTCCTTATAAACAGTAACCTTTGCAAATGACCTTTCAAACAATCTAATCACATCCTTTGGCTTACAATCCCCAACGCATTTTATCGTTAGATTGCACTCCATTTTTGTGACACTCATCATTGAGAGAAATTCATCAGAATACTTATCCTTTAAGTGCTTTTGCAAATATGACCTCATGTGCTCAATGACTTGGTTTCTTACCAATTCGATTTTAATACAATCAGATAGTTGAAATGGCTGCACATTGTTTGGCCTGATTGCGTTAGGCAAATTCACATAAGCAGACAGTTTGCCGCCCCAACAAGATATTTTCATTATGTCATTTCCAGATTCATTCGTGAGATTTTCCTCTGGAAGATTTATACTCTCTAAGCCTTTTATTGTAAGTTGCAGTTGAAAATTCATTCCGTCTGCACCTTGTAGTTTTTTCTTTCCCATTTTCACACCTCGCCCATTGCTTTCTTTATGTCTTTGATTATTGAAGCTGTTTCCTTGATAATTGCTTCGATTAAAGCAATGTAGCTTTCAGCATAATAATTCCTTTCGTCAGTCTTTGCTCCGTTCATATTCAATACCTCACATTCTTTGCTCACATATATTCATCAATGCAATTCACATCAATGCTGTTCAAGATTTCCCTTAACTTGATAAACTCTTCCTTAGAGAAAGTGATACCACGCAAAGGATATTGCAATCCGTCTCTGTCAGATACTCGCCATGCTCTAATATCAAACACAGGCTTCTTGTCGTTCCACTTTACAATCGACACTTCCTTTGAGAATCCACGAAAGCCCACCATGATAGTGTCAATATGTTCCTTTACTTCATACTCGGTAACCTTACCAGCATTACACGCAAATTCATGCTTATTTGTTTTGTTATCCATTTTCCTTGTTCCTTTCCTTTTGATTTTAGGCAACAAAAAAGAGAAGCCAGTTAAACCTCGTCTAAAGGTAACTTTGCTTCTCTAAGCATTCAAATTATTAAATTAACTGGTCTTTTCCGACCTGTATATATTATACCACATTATTTCCTGAAAGTACATAGGCAAAATAAACTTTTTTCCTTATTTTTCCGACTATTTTCTTGAGGTCCTTTTTATATATAATCCTCAGATTAACCAGATTGACCCCAGATTGATTTTAATGGATTAACCTATATTTTATATATCCTATTCCTAAAAATCAATTCTGGATTATCTGGGAACTTCTGATGATACCCCTTAAATAAACAGTAATACAATAGTATAAAGTTGTTATGCCTATCCACAAAATACAAAGAGAATTAAGGGCAAATAAACCGAAACTCATTTGTTCAGCTTTGCATTGTGCAGTATGAGAGATAATTGTCATAAAAGCCTTTAACTGCAATACTTTGTTGACCTTTTCTGCCTTGCCAAAAGTGAAACTCAATGCTATGCTTTTTCTATATTGCTTGTGATGTCAGTATTACGCTTGCTGAACAAACAAGCACAATCCAAGAAAAATTCTTCTCTATTCTCAAAACAGAATGTATCAGCCGCTGCAAACCAGCTGCCTTCTCTGAGGCCAACGAGATGATTGACCGCTATATCCACTTCTACCACCATGAGCGCATTCAGCTAAAAACTGGAGAGGCGCCGCTGGCGCGGCGCCTCTCATACTAAAACTTTTTTTCTTACATCTGCAGGCGCTTTTTGTGATGTCTGTACAATTTGGGGCAGTTCAAGGAATTACACTTCTTGTGAGAGGCACTTTTCAACTCTTCGCCTATTTTGGATGTTTCGTACTCAAATGCCGAACCTTACCGGGGAAAGTAGCCCATTTTACCAGAAATTTCCCCGGCAGTATCCATAACAATTTTTGCGAGTTTTCGCTCGTTTTCCCGCAAGTTAACACGATCGACCGATCCGGAGACACTGATTGCACCAATTGGCTGGCGTTTGTGGTCGAAGATAGGCGCGGCCAGAGATGATTTTCCGATGGTTAACTCTTCAATGATGGGGGCGTATCCGCGTAGACGGATATCTTCAAAGGATTTTTTAAGTTTAACAAGATCGGTAACGGTATAGGGGGTATATTTTACCAGGTTGGATTTAGCAAGAATAGCATCGCGCTCACGTTCTTCCATGTAAGCAATGATAGCTTTCCCCATTGCGCTGCAAAATAGCGGATGACGGTACCCCACAGGGGTAAATAGTTCTCCTGTGTTTTCTTCGCCAACACTTGCAAGATGGATCACTTCCTCGTGGTAAGGAATGCCCAGAAAACAATGAAGGCCAGTTCGGGAAGATAATTTTTGCAATTTGGGGTAAGCGTTCCGGTACAAAGCATTGCTATGAAGAAGCACGCCAGACAGAGTCAATATTTGGATGCCAAGCCGATAACAGCTGCTTTCGGGATCCCGTTCCACAAGGCCTGCATCAAGAAGCGTGCTTAAATGCCGTGAGACGGTGCTGGGGGTGAGATGCAGCTTCCGGGCAATATCTGAAACACGCTGCGTGGGACAATGTTCAGTAAACGTATTCAAAATCATCAATGCGCGCTGAACACTCTGAGTGTTTTGGCCAGAAGCATTCAAGTATAATCCCCCCCACTATCATAAAGCGAGAAACAATAATTTTTATATATTATAGCATGGTGTTGCATCATATGCAACGCGTGTTCCCAGTCTGAAAAACAGATGTAAAATGTGGAAATTTGGGCATTTTGCATTGAATTCTTTCAACTTTAAAAATATAATCTAGGCACGACGTGCAGATTTTATGCCAAGAGAAGTGGTGAGATAAAATTCTGCGATTTCACAAAAGGATAGAACTAGGAGGAGATGCATCGTATGAAAAAGTCATTGGCATTATTACTGGCCCTTGGTTTGCTTGTGTGTATGTTTGCAGGATGCTCACAAAGCGAATCGAATGTAACGTCTGCCACACAGTCTGAAACCAGTGATGGAATGACCACGATTCGCTGTGGCTGGCTGACAACGGCAATCCCGGTGCCCAACTTCTATGCGCAGGAACAGGGTTGGTATGATGAGCTGGGAATCGAGCTGGAAGTGACACAGTTCGCAAGCGGCCCTGCTGCAAATGAAGCGGTCGGGGCAGGCTCCCTTGACATCGCCACGATGGGCGGCATGCCCGCAGTTTTGGGCGGCATTGCTTACGACTATAAAGTAGTGGGCTGGCTGGAAGACGACGACTTTGCCCTTCAGGTGTATGCGCGCAACGACAGCGATATCGTGGCCGCCGGCACGGGAAACGTGGAAGGCTATCCTAACCTGTATGGCACCCCTGAGACCTGGAAAGGGAAAAGTATTATTGTAACGTCGGCCACGTCCGCACACTTTGCGGTGGGCAGCGTGCTGAAAGCCATGGGGCTGGAGGAGTCTGACGTAAATATCATCGATATGGATGGTGCGTCCGGCGCGGCCGCGTTCCTGGCCGGCGAGGGTGATCTGTACTGTGCATGGGATCCGCAGTACAATGCATTTTCTTCCGACCCGGATAATTATACACGCGTGGCCACCTGCGCGGACGCAGGGGCATCGTTCATCTGTGTGACAGTTGCATCTGCCGAATACTGCGAGAACAATCCGGATGAGATCGTGAAATATCTGGAGGGAATGGTTCGCGCGGCCGACGTGTTTGCAAATGACGACCAGACCTATTATGATGCCATGTACCGTTGGCAGAGTGAATACTCCGAAGTGACGGAAGAAGTGGCGGAAACGTCCGCTGCCATCCGCAAGATGTACGATCTGGACGGAATGACGCAATGGCATGAGACGGATGAAAATGGCAACAGCAAATTGTCGGATGCCATGTACACAATTGCCGACTTCATGGTGGAAAATGGCCTGATCGAAGCGTCGGATAAAGAGGCGCTGATCGAGAATGGATTTGTTGACACCAGCTACATGCTGCAGGCAATTGAAAACGTAAAGAACAGTTAAGTTAACAACGGAGAGGCCGGATGAAACATCCGGCTTCTTTCAAAAGGAAGGATATAGATATGATACCTAATCAGAGGAAAAAGGAAAAACTGAAAAATATCATTTGTGCCATCACCAGTATAACGGCGTTTATCCTTCTTTGGCAAATTGCAGTGACAGTGGGGTGGATTGATGATAGAGCGTGTGCCGCGCCAAGTGAAGTGTTGTCTACCTTTATCGATAAGTGGACTAACACAAAACCGGACGGCTCTACTTTGGGGACGCACCTGCTGGTGAGCTTGAAGTTGGCATCACTTGGCTTCCTTGTGGCAGTTGTGATAGGCGTACCGATGGGTCTTTTAATGGGGTACTTCAAAGGGATGGATGCGTTTTTAACACCGATTTTTGAAATTGTGCGCCCCATTCCACCGTTGGCGTGGATTCCGGTGGTTTTATTGACGCTGGGAATCGGCACGGAGGCGAAGGCCTTCATTATCTTTATCGCCTCCTTTGTGCCCTGTGTGATCAACTCCTATACCGGAATCAAACGCGCGAACCCGGTGCTGCTGAACGTGGCAAAGACGGCGGGGGCGTCCAGGTGGCAGATATTTTTCAAAGTGGGCATCCCTTCGGCGACCCCCATGATGTTCACAGGCATCAAAATCTCGCTGGGCAGCGCATGGGCAACCCTGGTTGCGGCAGAAATGCTTTCGTCTTCCCAGGGGCTTGGGTACCTGATTCAGCGCGCCCGAAACCTGGTGCGGTCGGACCTGATCATCGTAGGCATGCTGGTGATTGGTGTGATCGGCGCGCTGTTTACGCTGATTCTGGAAGCGGTTGAAACAAAAGTAGCTCCGTGGAGGAAAAAATGAAAAAACTGAAACAAAAATTTCTGGAAAATACGGTGTTTTATCTGATCTCTCTGGCGTCGCTGATCCTGTTTTTCGCCGTTTGGTGGATCTATGCCATTCAGCCGAGCAGTTTCATTTCAACACCGTTAGAAGTGTTGGAACGCATCATATACATGTGCTATACCCCGGTGGCAAAAACACTTTTGTGGGGGCATATCGCAGCAAGTCTGTGGCGTGTACTGGTGGCCTTCGTTCTGGCAAGTGTCATTGGTGTGGGCCTTGGCATCGGTTTTGGATGGTTCAAACCGTTCCGCAGGTTCATCTGGCCCTTGTTCTCCATCGTGCGGCCTATTCCGCCCATCGCGTGGATCCCGCTGATCATTCTGTGGTGCGGCATTGGGGAGCTTTCGAAGATTATCGTGGTGTTCATCGCCGCATTGATGCCGGTCGTCATCAACACCTATGCGGGCATTTCTTCAGCGGACCCGCTTTTGCTGAATGCGGGCAAAACACTTGGCGCAAATGCCCGCCAGATGCTGTTGAGCGTGGCACTGCCAGATGCTATTCCAACGATTATTGCTGGCATGAAAACGGCACTTTCCACCGCCTGGCTGGCAGTGGTAGCCGCTGGAATGGGGGGCGCCACAAAGGGCGTGGGATATCTGATCATCAACGGCATGGAAGAATTGGATATCGCACAGGTCATGGCGGGCATTGTGGTGATTGCCATCATCAGCTTTATCCTGACATTCACTCTGAATAAAATAGAAAGGATCTTGTGCCCATGGATTTATCTAAATGCAAAATAAAGGCAAGAGGCATCCACAAGTCCTATCAATCCAAGGAAAAAAGCATTCAGGTGCTGGAAGACATGTCTCTGGATGTGTATGAAAACGAGTTTCTGGTTTTGCTTGGCCCGGGCCAGTGCGGGAAGACGGTGTTTTTGAACATTCTGGCAGGGCTGGAGGGGGCGGACAGCGGCACCATAGAGTTTCCCGCCAAGCCTTACAAATATGGCGAGATCGGCTTTGTGTTCCAGCGCTATGCGCTGTTCCCGTGGAAATCTGTGCTGGACAATGTTCAGATGAATCAGCGGTTTCACGGTGTGGATAAAAAAACACGCGAGGAAAATGCGCGAAAATTTATCGACCTGGTTGGGTTGAAAGGTTTTGAAAAAGCATACCCTGCGCAGCTGTCTGGCGGCATGAAGCAACGCGTGGGCATCGCGCGGGCCTACGCCAGCAACACAGACCTGATTTTGATGGACGAACCGTTCGGTGCGCTGGATGCTCAGACACGTTACCAGATGCAGGATGAGATTTTGAAGATATGGGAAAAGGAAAAGGTGACAGTGGTATTTGTCACCAACAACATTGAAGAGGCCGTGACGCTGGGAGACAGAATTGTTCTGATGAGCAACAAGCCGTCCCGCGTTGTGAAAGAGTATATTCCGGATATGCCGCGTCCGCGCAACAATACGGACACCGCATTTCTGAAGCTTCGAAATGAAATTGCAGACGCTATGGATTTGGCGCTGTGAACCAGGAGGTGCCTTATGAGTGAACAACCCAAAGTGCTGGTGGAAAACCTTACAAAAAGTTTCGGAGATCTTCTGGTTTTGAACGATGTTTCCTTTCACATCAAAAAAGGAGAATTTGTATGCCTGGTAGGGCCCACAGGGTGTGGGAAGACAACATTTTTAAACCTGCTGGTAAAACTTCTGGAGCCCACCAAGGGGAGGATCCTGATCGACGGAGAACCGGCCGACCCCAAAAAACACAACCTGAGCTTTGTTTTTCAGGAGCCTTCCGCCTTTCCGTGGCTGACCGTGGAGGAGAATATCCGGTTCAACATGGAGATCAAGCATTATCCAAAAAAGCTGATTGAAGAGCGCACAGAGCATATTCTGGAACTGATAGGGCTGAAGGAAGACAGAAAATCCTATCCGCACCAACTTTCAGTCAGTGCAGAGCAGCGCATTGTGATAGGCCGAAGCTTTGCGATGCATCCGGATCTTCTTTTAATGGACGAACCCTATGGCCAAATGGACATCAAGGTGCGCTACTATCTGGAAGACGAAGTGCTTCGACTGCAGAAAGAAACTGGCAGTACGGTTATCTTCATTACGCACAATATTGAAGAGGCGGTTTACCTTGCGGAACGTTGCCTGATTATGTCTACAAAGCCCACTACAATCAAAGCTGAACGGGTGATTGATCTGCCCCGCCCGCGAAATATTGCAGACCCGGAATTTATCAAAATTCGAGAAGAGATTACGGAAATGATCAAATGGTGGTAAACGGCTGACAAGGACTGGCCAGCTGTATAAATAGTGAATCATGTGCTGCTTCTGGAAGAAACTGGTTTTCCTCCGGCGTGATTTGTGCGCCCATTTTGGGGGTGACGCCGTCATTTCCCAGGGCGGATAAATCGGCGGCACAGAACAAAAGGAACGGACGT
>OBZS01000276.1_pt1 | contig 20151 bp, 15 predicted proteins | sample 1476981 | NCBI WGS metagenome assembly OBZS01 (sample SAMEA2580254, study PRJEB22360) | human gut metagenome | biome: human gut; feature: human-associated habitat; material: faeces | place: Denmark | collected 2008/2010 | reverse complement strand
GCCGAGCGCAAAATGGATTCTAAAAAACACCTTGCCAAATAGGAGCGTCAGGACGGAGGAAGCCCCCGCCGCACGTAGTGCGCAGCGGGGGCTTCCGACATGTCCGAGGACGTTTTCAGAGCTTTACCCTGTAGGGTCCCGAGGGGATATGTCCGCTACTCAGCCATCTGAGCCTGGACGGCGGTGATGGCCACGACACCCACGATGTCGTCGGCAGAGCAACCGCGCGAAAGGTCGTTAACCGGCTTGGCGATGCCCTGCAGGATGGGGCCGTAAGCGTCGGCGCCGGCGAAGCGCTGGACCAGCTTGTAGCCGATGTTGCCGGCCTCGAGGTCGGGGAACACGAGCACGTTGGCCTTGCCGGCAACGGAGGAGCCGGGAGCCTTGAGCTGGGCGACGGTGGGAACGATGGCGGCGTCGAGCTGCAGGTCGCCATCGATGGCGAGCTCGGGAGCCTTCTCCTTGCAGAACTTCACGGCCTCCTGGACCTTCTTGGCGACCTCGCCGCCGGCGGAGCCCATGGTGGAGTAGGAGAGCATGGCCACGTGCGGCTCGACGTTGCCCATGAAGGTGGACCAGGAGTGAGCGGAGGCGATGGCGATCTCGGAGAGCTCATCGGAGGACGGGTTGATGTTGAGACCGCAGTCGGCGAAGATCAGCGTGCCGTCGGTGCCGAACTGCGGGGTGTCGGTGCACATCACGAAGAAGGCCGAGACCAGCTTGGTGCCCGGGGCGGTCTTGAGGATCTGCAGCGCGGGGCGCAGCGTGTCGGCGGTGGAGTGGCAGGCGCCGGAGACCAGCCCGTCGGCGTCGCCCATCTTGACCATCATGGTGCCAAAGTAGGTAGCGTCCATCACCTGGGCGCGCGCCTGCTCGATGGTGACGCCCTTCTTGGCGCGGAGCTCGGCAAACTTCTGCGCGTACTCCTCGTGCTTCTCGGCATTGCGCGGATCGATGACGGTAGCGCCGGGAACGTCGATCTCGTCGGGGTTACCCAGGATGACGATCTTTGCCAGGCCCTCCTCGATGATCTTGGTGGCCGCGACGATGGTGCGCGGATCCTCGCCCTCGGGCAGGACGATCGTCTTAAGGTCGGCCTTGGCGGCAGACTTCATACGGTTTAGGAAATCACTCATGTTACTCCTTACAAGCGTTTCGCTAAGCTCCAGGCGCCCGGCTGCTCACGAATAAACCCGCTGCTAGCGGGTTTACCTTTCAATTATGTACGCCGCGGTGCTTGAGCTTTCCTTGTGTGGCAAGCTCATTATAGGACGCATTAGCGCTATAATCGCTCTGATAAATATGTCTCGAAGAATGTTCGAGAAAAGCCCAGCTAACGAGCCCGTGGCTTTTGACAAGGAGTATCGATGCAGATTACCTCAGGCCTGCCTGAAGGCTTTAACGCCGGCGCATACGACATGATTGTCGTCGGTGCCGGATATGCCGGTGCCGTTTGTGCCCGCCGTCTCGCCGAGACCATCGGCTATCGCGTTGCCGTTCTGGAGCGCCGTAGCCACATTGCGGGCAACGCCTACGACTGCGCTGATGAGGCCGGGATCCTGGTCCACGAGTATGGTCCACACATCTACCATACCTTTAATGAGCGCGTCCACAATTTCCTGTCGCGCTTTACCAAGTGGACGGACTACCAGCACAAGGTGCTTGCCAATATCAACGGCACCCTTATGCCCGTGCCCTTTAACCACGCGAGCCTCAAGCTCGCCTTTGGCGATGAGCGTGGCGAGGAGCTGTATCAGAAGCTCGTGGAGACCTTTGGCAAGGACGTCAAGGTGCCCATCATGGAGCTGCGCAAGAAGAACGACCCGGATCTTGCCGAGGTCGCCGATTACGTCTACGAGAACGTCTTTTTGCATTACACCATGAAGCAGTGGGGCCAGACGCCCGACCAGATCGATCCTTCGATAACCGGCCGCGTTCCCGTCTTTGTGGGCGACGATGACCGCTACTTCCCGCAGGCTCCCTTCCAGGGCATGCCGCAGGACGGCTATACCGCGCTGTTCGAGCACATGCTCGACCACGATCTGATTGATGTGTTCTGCGACGTGGACGCCCGCGACCTCTTCGAGATCGACGAGACCACCGTCAAGATCGACGGCAAGGTCTATGGCGGCGAGATCGTCTACACCGGTCCGCTCGACGAGCTGTTCAACCTCGACCTGGGCGCTCTGCCGTACCGTACGCTCGACATGAAGTTCGAGACGCTCGATATGGACCAGTTCCAGCCCGTGGGCACCGTCAACTACACCACGAGCGAGGATTACACGCGCATCACCGAGTTCAAGAACATGACTGGTCAGGTCCTGCCCGGCAAGACCACCATCATGAAGGAGTATTCCAAGGCCTATACGCCTGGCTCGGGCGAGACGCCCTATTACGCCATTCTGGAGCCCGAGAACCGCGAGCTCTACGAGCGCTATCTTGAGCGTGTCCAGAACCTGACGAACTTCCACCCGGTGGGTCGCCTGGCCGAGTATCGTTACTACGATATGGATGCCGTGACCAACTCTGCCCTCGATCTTTCGGATGAGATTATCGCCTGCCATGCATAAAGTCATATCATTTGGTATTCCCTCGTATAACGCTGCCAAGGACATGGACCATTGCATCACCTCCATTCTGGAGGGGAGCAATTACGCCACCGATATCGAGATCATCATCGTCGATGACGGTTCCAAGGACGAGACGGCAGCCAAGGCCGACGAGTGGGAGACACGTTATCCCGGCATCATCCGCGCGGTGCATCAGGAGAACGGCGGCCACGGCATTGCCGTCCTCTCGGGCTTGCGCGAGGCGCAGGGTACCTACTACAAGGTCGTCGACTCGGACGACTGGCTCGATGGCGCAGCCCTATCGACTATGCTTTCGATCCTGCGCGGTTTTGAGGAGCGCGACCAGCGCGTCGACCTCTTTATCTCGAACTATGTGTACGAGAAGGTTTACGAGGGCACGCATACCGCTATTGGCTACAAGTTTGCCCTGCCGCGAAAAAAGATTTTTACCTGGGACCAGATTGGTCATTTCCGTCTGGACCAGAATCTGCTTATGCACAGCCTGTGCTATCGCACGGATGTGCTGCGCGCGTCCAATCTGCCCATGCCGCCGCACACGTTCTACGTAGACAACATCTACGCCTACGTGCCGCTGCCGCGTTGTAAGACCATGTACTACGCCGACATTGACCTCTATCGCTACTTTATCGGCCGTGAGGGCCAAAGCGTCAACGAGGCCACGATGGTCAAGCGTCTGGACCAGCAGTTCCGCGTGACGCGCATCATGATGGAGTCGTTCCATCTGTACGGCGATGTCGAGTCATCGCGTCTGCGCTCGTACATGATGGGCTATTTCACCATGATGATGGCAATCTGCTCGGTGCTTACTAAGCTTTCCGACGAGGATTGTGCCGATGAGCGCCTGAAGACGTTGTGGAGTGATCTGAAAGCCTATGACGAGCGTATGTATCGTCGTGCACGCTACGGTGTGGTCGGCTTCTTCACCAACCTGCGTGGTCGGGCCGGAGACAAAACCACACTCGGCCTATACCGTCTTGCCTCAAAGATCTTCAAATTCAACTAGCTGCTGAGTAATCGCTGCTGATAGGTTGACTGGGCCCCTTGGCCTTTAGTTTGCTACTGCGAACAGTCCTGCTCGCACGGAAAGCACATTAAGTGCTTTCCGGCTCGTGTGGAACTTGTATCAAACTAAAGGCCAAGGGGCCTCTGCTATAAGAATCGATTGTCAGGCAGCTGAATTTTGAAGATCTTAGACGCGCGGTACACAGGGGCCTGGGCTGAAAAGAATTAGGTTGGAAGTCGGTCGGAGACGGGCGGGCATTACGTTTGTCGCGAGTTCCGCATGCAAAGAAGGCCACTTAATGTGGCCTTCGTCTTGCATAGGACTGTAGAGCAGCAAACGTAATGCCCGCCCGCCTCCGACCGATGGTCGAGTGAGATTACTTCGCGGCACCGAGGATGCCGTGGGAGGTTTTGGCGGTTTTGGCTCCGTTTACGATGGCAGCTTCTAGGGCCCTTACTGCGAGCATGCCCAGCAGGTCTAGGGGAACGGCGGCGCTTGCCTGGGCACCCAGTTTGCCGCTGGCGAGGGTGTAGATGGTGTCGCCGTCGTTGGTGGTGTGTGTGGGGCGGATGGCGTGCGCGTAGGCGTCTGCGGCCATCTGAGAGACTTTGGTGGCCTGGGCCTTGGTGAGCTCCACGTTGGTGACGATACAGCTGATGGTGGTGTTGGTGCGGTCGAGCGGCATCTGCATAGAGCCTGCGGCGGCAAAGGCGGCGAGCTCCATGTCGACGATCTGGTCGCTATCGGCTGCGGCACGCATGCCGGCGACCCATTCGCCAGTGGTCGGGTCGACGACGTTGCCGCAGGCGTTGACCGAGACCACGGCGCCCACCTTGACGGGGCCGAGCGCCACGGCGGCAGCTCCGAGGCCGGCTTTCATGCAGGTGGCAGGCCCCATGAGCTTTCCGACGGTGGCACCCGTGCCGGCACCTACATTGCCCTGCTCGAGCGTGGTGGGGGTGTTGTCGAGTGCCTCACGCACGGCGGCGATGCCGGCCTCTATGTCGGGGCGCACGGTGGGATCGCCAAAGGCGAGGTCGAAGATACAGCTGGAGCACACGATAGGCACCTGCGTGGGGCCGACGGGAAGGCCGATGCCGCGGCTCTCAAGCTCGCGAGCGACGCCGCTTGCTGCCTCGAGGCCAAAGGCCGATCCACCCGAAATGCAGACGGCGTGGACCTTGTCGACGGTGTTCTCGGGACGCAGCAGGTCGGTTTCGCGCGATGCTGGAGCACCGCCGCGAACGTCAACGCCGCCGGTGGCGCCCTCGGGTGCCACGATTACGGTGCAACCGGTGCCGGCCTCCTCGTCCGTATAGTTGCCATAGCAAAAGCCATCGACATCGCAGACGTCAATGGCCTCGAGCAGTGTATCCATGTTTAACTCCTATCGGTTTTCCGCCGCGCCTTGTGCCCGGTCGGGATCCGTACGGTACGCCAAAATTGTAGGCGCTGGGGAATACCCAGCGCCAGATGCAATTACGAGAGTTTTTGAATCGCGCGCGCGACGCGGGCGATGGGCAAGCCCACCACGTTGTAGAAGTCACCCGAAATGTCGTGCACGAGCATGCGGCCGCCTGTGCCCTGGATGCCGTAGGCTCCGGCCTTGTCCATGGGTTCGCCGGAGGCAACATAGCGCTCGATCTGCTCTTCGGTAAGCTCATAGAACGTCACGTCGGTCACATCGACAAACGACAGGCTCTCGGCGGCATGCGGAGCTGTAGCGTCGCCGGCTTTAACGATGCAGACGCCGGTCGCCACCTGGTGCGTGCGGCCCGAAAGCTCGCGGAGCATGGTGCGCGCCTCGTTCTCGTTTGCCGGCTTACCCAAAATCATGCCATCGAAGGTGACGATGGTATCGGCCGCGACGGTCAGTTCGTTGGGCTCGGCATGCTCGGCCGCGACGGCAGCAGCTTTGGCACGCGCCAAGCGCTCGACGAGCGTAAGCGGAGCTTCGCCATCAAAAGGCGTTTCATCGATGTCTGCGGGAATTACGCGAATGTTATAGCCCGCCTCGCGCATCAGCTCTATGCGGCGCGGCGATTGCGAAGCCAAGATCATAGCTGGATGCCCTCGGCGACCTTCTCGACGGCCTTCTCGCCGGCGAGCGTGCGCAGCAGCTCCAAGGCAAAGGGGAGTGACTGTGCCATGCCGCTGGCAGTGATGATGTTGCCGTCTTGCGTGACCTTCTCGCCGGTATAAACACCCTCGGGGAAGCTTTTCTCAAAGCCAGGGAAGCACGTGGCATGGCGTCCCTCGAGTAGACCAAGCTCGCCCAGGATAAACGGGGCAGCGCAGATGGCGGCAACGTGCTTGGTCGCGGCGAAATCGCAAACTACGTCGCAGACGCGCTGGTCGGCGCGCAGGTTGGTGGCACCGGGCAGGCCGCCGGGCAGCACGACGCAGTCATACTCGTCAAAGTTGATCTCGTCAAAGAGCGCGTCGCAGGTCACGGGAATCTGCAACGAGCTCACGACCTCGCGTGTGGGCATAATCGAGACGAGCGTGGCGCGCACGCCGCCGCGACGCATGACGTCGACCATGGTCAGGCATTCAATAGTTTCAAAGCCATCGGCGGCGAGAACGGCAACGCTGGGCATGTGAGTTCCTTTCGTAAGGCGGCATACAATTAGCCGTCTTATACCCCGAAGACATACGCTTGCCACGCTCGATTTCCCAATGTTTAAAAAGGGACGGGGACTAAATAATCATTCGGTATAAATTGATTATTTAGTCCCCGTCCTAGAAAAATCATCGGGCGCGGTCTTGGGCAAACAGTCTAGTTGCGCTTGAGGTGGACGACCGTTTCGCAGTGGAAGGTTTGCGGGAATAGGTCGACCGGCGTGATCTTGACGGGGGAGAAGGTGCCTTCCTCGACAAAGCGCTTAAGATCGCGCGCCAGGGTGGCCGGATCGCAGCTCACATAGGCGACATCGCGAGCGCTTGTGCTGGCGATGAGGTCGATAGCCTCGGGCGCCAGACCTGCACGCGGCGGGTCGACTACCAGGACGTCGGCGTCCTGGTCGGGGAACTCGCGCACGGCATCGCCGCCGATGACGTCGACGTTGTCGAGCTTGTTGATCTCGAGGTTACGGCGCAGGTCGCGCACGGCCGGACCGTAGGCCTCGACGGCGGCAACAAAGTCGCAGCGGTGGGCGAGCGGCAGGGTAAAGGTGCCGGCGCCGCAGTACAGGTCCACGGCAAGCTCGTCTTCCTGCGGATCGAGTGCGTCCATAACGAGCTCGATCAAAATCTCGGCACCCTTGGTGTTGACCTGGAAAAACGATGGGGCGGACAAGCGCATCTGGCCGTCAGCGATGTTCTCGGTCCACGAGCCCTCACCGGCGAGCATCTCCACCTTGGAAACGCGGCGGGCCTTCTTCTCGCCCTTGCTCATGACGCGCACGACGCTCGTGGGGTGTGCGGCGTCTGCCAGCACGCGCGAGACCTGTGAGCGCGGGAAGGAGCCTGTGGGCGTCCAAAGCGCGATCTCGAGCGCCTTGGTGCGACGCGAAGCGCGAATGCCCACGCGCTCCAGACCCAGGTCGTGGCTGCCGCTCAGATAGTTGAGCGCGCCGACGACCGATTTGAGTGCCTTGGGAAAACGCTTATCGAACAGCGGGCATGCATCGACAGTCACGATCTTACTGGGATCGACGCCGTGCATGCCAAGGCGCACACGTCCGTTAACGAGGGCGGGCTCCAACTCAATTTTATTGCGGTAGCCCCAGTCGTCCTTGGTGTGGCGGATAGGCTGGACAAGTTCGTTGACCTGGTCGGGGGTGAACTTGCCAATGCGCTCGAGCGTGGAGCGCAGGTTTTGCTCTTTGGCGGCAAGCTGAGCAGTGCGCGAGAGATTGCCCCACGAACAACCGCCGCAGATGCCCACGAAGGGGCAGGGGGGCTGAATGCGATCGGGGCTTGGCTCCAGAATCTCGGTCGTGCGGGCGCGCATAAACGACTTGCCGTCCTGCACGACCTCGGCTTCGACGGTGTCGCCCGCCACGGCGCCTTGCACAAATGTGGCCTTGCCGTTGTCGGCATGTGCCAGACCGTCGGTGCCGTACGTCATCGATTCTATGGTGAGCTTCATGTTCCTGCCTGTCATTCGCGGTATTGTCCGCAACCATGGTAGCAGGGAAAAGCGCCCCGTATCTGGGGCATTCCTCAAATACGGGGCGCTTCTACAAACGTCTATTTCGTCTTGCCGGTAATGAGCGTCTTAAGGCCTAGGCCGATCAGGCCCAAGCCCATGCGCACGCGGCCGGGGCGATGGCGCTCGATGGCCTTGGCTTTGCCAGCGGGCTTCTTGTGACGCGCGTTGCTCTCGGGGGTTGTTGTGGGTGCCTGAGGTTGGGCTGCGGGAGCAGGTTCGGGCTCGATAACGGTCGCTTGGACCTTCTGGACCTCGGGAGCGGCCGGCTGCGGCTCGGGCTCAGGCTGGGATGCGAGCGCGGGTTCTGCCTCGGTGTCGGCCTCGGCGTTGCGATACGCGCGCTCCAGCAGAGCTTCCTGCGAGTTGAAGGGTTTCTCGTCCTCTTTGCGCTCCACCGGAACCCAGGTGCCGTCACTCGTCAGGCTGCGTGCCTTCACGTTGTCGCGCAGCTGCATGCCCATGTACTCGTGCACCAGGGCGCGGCAGGTGGGGTCGAGCACGGGGAAGGCGATCTCCACGCGGTGCTCGGTGTTGCGCGTCATCATGTCTGCCGAGCTCAGGTAGATCATGTCCGAGTCCACGCCAAAGGCATAGACGCGCGCATGCTCCAAAAAACGTCCGACGATGGATCGCACGTGCACGTTCTCGGTCTTGCCCGGAACACCGGGCTTGAGGCACGAGATGCCGCGAATGATCATGTCCACGCGCACGCCGGCACACGATGCCTCGGCAATCTTGTCGATGACCTCGCGGTCGGTAAGCGAGTTGAGCTTAAAGAACACGCGGGCGGGCTCGCCGACAAGGGCGCGCTGAATCTCGCGGTCCAGGCCGCGCATGATGAGCGGCTTGAGGCCCACGGGCGCCACGCCCAGGAAGCGGTAGTCGCCGCGCAGGTTGCCCAGCGACAGGTTGCGGAAGAACAGGTTGGCGTCCTCGCCGATGCCGGGATGCGCGGTCATGAGCATAAAGTCGCTGTAGAGCTTGGCCGTCTTCTCGTTAAAGTTGCCGGTACCCAAAAGCGTCAGGCGGGTAAGCGCCATGCCCTCGCGATAGGTGAGCTGGCAGATCTTTGAGTGGCACTTAAAGCCCTCGGAGCCGTAGATAACGGTGCAGCCGGCCTCTTCCAGGCGCTCGGCCCATTCGATGTTGTTTTGCTCGTCAAAGCGGGCACGAAGCTCCATGAGCACCGTGACCTCTTTGCCGTTTTCGGCAGCATCGATGAGCGACTCGCACAGACGGCTCTGCTTTGCCACACGGTAGAGCGTGATGCGCAGCGAGATACACTCGGGGTCATAGGCTGCTTCGTGCACCAGGTCCAAGAACGGGTTCATGGCCTCGTAAGGGTAAAAGAGCAGCTTGTCGTGCTGCAGCACCTGCTCGCGGATGGAGCGGGCCATATCGATGGTGGGATTGGGCTGCGGCTTAAACGGCGTAAAGAGGAGCTCATTGCGCAGGTGCTCGGGAATCTTACCCTCAATGCCAAAGACGTAGCCAAGGTCAAGGGGGATATCGCAGGTAAAGACCGAGCGGCGAGAAAGCTCGAGCGCCTTGCGGATGGTCTTGAGCGTTGCCTTCTCGAGCGAGCCCGATACGGCGAGCACCACCGGCTGCAGGCGCAGGCGCTTCTTGAGGATGCGCTTCATGTGCTGGCGGTAATCCTCTTCCTCCTCGACGCCTTCGCCGTCCGGGTCGATATCGGCATTGCGGGTGACGCGGATCAGCGCGCGGTCCAGCGGCTTATAGGAGCCAAAGCAACTGTCCAGGCAGGCGAGGATGACGTCCTCGAGCAAGATGTAGGAGTAGGTGCCGGTGGGCGAGGGGATCTCGACCACGCGGTTCATCGAGGTGGGAATCTCGATAAGGCCCAGCAGGCTCTCCTCGTCGGTGACGCCGTCCAGGCCACAAGCCAGATAGAGTGCGCCGTTGCGCAGGTTGGGGAAGGGATGGCGCGGGTCAATGACCAACGGCGAGATGACCGGCGACACGTAGGCTTGGAAGTAGCGGGTTACGAAGGTGCGCTCCTCGGGCGTAAGCGAATCGATGCGGGCGCGGTGAACGCCCAGAGCGTCGAGCTTGTCCTCGATGCTCTTAAAGATGGACTCCCAACGGGTAAGGAGCCCGGGCAGCTCTGCCATGACAGCATCGACCTGTTCGGAGGCGGTCATATTGCTCTTGTTGTCGACAGGCTGTTTTTTGAGCTCTGCAAGATCGGACAGGCCGCCCACACGCACCATGAGAAACTCGTCGAGGTTAGACTCGAAAATCGACACGAACTTTAGACGCTCGAACAGCGGAACGGTCTCGTCGAAGGCTTCGTCAAGCACGCGGTTGTCAAAGCGCAGCCAGCTAAGCTCTCGGTTTTGCGTGTACGAGAAGTCGCGCGGCGGCTTGCGCAGCTTAGCGGCCTTTTGTTTCTTTTCGATTTTGCTCGGCATATGCATCTGTCCGTTCAGTCCCCGCAGGGGACGGTAGCCTAACTCTAATTCACTATTGTCTCAATTTAGTCGACCGCTGGCACGGACGTATCGCGTGAACGGTATCTTTACCTACTTCTTACGCTGACAAGCCGAAGCACTAACGTCCGGTGCTTTGAGCAAGCGATCTATATCCTCACTCAACTGGTGAGAATGTATGAATAAGAATGATAGCAAGCTGAATATAATCGAATGTAGGTCGAATCGAGGGCAAGCGTCATTTATATGCAGAAAACCGTTTTCACTATGCAATTTTGAATCATGGATAACTTTGAGTGTTCAAGCTTGATTTCCTAGAAAAATAACGTTTACCTAGGAAATCTGCTTTACGAAACTGAAGTGCATCATGGGAAATCATATGCGATATACCGTTTATCGCACTTTGTTGACCGTTCGGGGGCGAGGTGGAATTGCGGGTGGAATTTGGATATAACTAGAGCTGTCAGCAAGCAGCGTCCGCTATGGAAGGGCGCTGAGAGATTCGGCCGAAAGGCCCGAAAGAAAGGTAGGAGGCCATGACGAAAGGTCTGCACGTGCCTTCCGAGATCGGCAAGCTCAGGAAGGTCTGCCTGCACCGTCCCGGCGACGAGCTCCTCAACCTGCCGCCCGACGAGCTCGAGCGACTCCTGTTCGACGACGTCCCGTTCCTGGAGGTCGCGCAGCAGGAGCACGACACCTTCGCCCAGATCCTGAGGGACCAGGGCGTGGAGGTCCTCTATCTCGAGAACCTCGTCGCCGAGGTGTTCGACCAGGTCCCCGGCGCCCGCGCCGAGTTCACCGACCAGTACATCGCCGAGGCCGGCATCCGCGGCCAGCACATGCCGCAGATCGTCCGCGAGAAGCTGGACTCCATCGAGGACAACCTCGAGTTCGTCAAGAAGACCATGGCCGGCATGACCAAGTCCGAGATCGACATGCCCCTCACGGCGTCCACGACCCTCGACTCCCTGGTCAACTCCGAGTCCGAGTCCGACCTGATCATCGACCCGATGCCCAACCTCTACTTCACCCGCGACCCGTTCGCGGTCGTCGGCGAGGGCGTCAACCTCAACCGCATGTACTCGGTCACCCGCAACCGCGAGACCCTGTACGGCAAGTACGTCTTCAAGTACCACCCCGACTACAAGGACGTCTCGCTGTACTTCCGCCGCGACTGCCAGTTCCACACCGAGGGCGGCGACGTGCTGAACATCAACGAGAAGACCCTCGCCGTCGGCATCTCCCAGCGCACCCAGGCCGCCGCGATCGACGTCATGGCCCAGAACATCTTCTGGAACTCCGACTCCAAGGTCGAGCGCATCCTTGCCTTCGACATCCCGGTCTCGCGCGCCTTCATGCACCTCGACACGGTCTTCACCCAGATCGACGTCGATAAGTTCACGATCCACCCCGCCATCATGGGCACCCTGCGCGTCTACGAGCTGACCGCCGGCAAGAACCCGGGCGACGTGAACATCCGCCTGATCGAGGACACCCTCGAGCACGTCCTGGAGGACGCCACCGGCGTCGACCAGGTCAAGCTGATCCCCTGCGGCGGCGGCGACCCGATCGCGGCCTCCCGCGAGCAGTGGAACGACGGCTCCAACACCCTGTGCGTCGAGCCCGGCAAGATCTGCGTCTACGCCCGCAACACCGTCACCAACGACGTGCTGTACAAGGAGGGCCTGGACCTTCTCGTCGTGCCCTCCGCCGAGCTCTCCCGCGGCCGCGGCGGCCCGCGCTGCATGAGCATGCCCTTCTGGCGCGAGGACCTCTAAGGTTTTCCGTTTCCGGTGCGGTCCCCCTACAACCGCACCGGTTTCGCCCGTCAAACGGGCAACACTAATTACTTACGTAATTCATTTCTTCGAAAGGAAACGAACCATGGGTGTTAACCTCTCCGGCCGTAGCTTCCTCAAGCTCCTCGACCTCACCACCGAGGAGATCGAGTACCTGCTCAAGCTCTCCAAGAACTTCAAGGACATGAAGCGCGCTGGCGTTCCGCACCGCTATCTCGAGGGCAAGAACATCGTTCTGCTCTTCCAGAAGACCTCCACTCGTACCCGCTGCGCCTTCGAGGTCGGCGGCATGGATCTGGGCATGGGCGTCACCTACCTCGATCCCGGTTCGTCCCAGATGGGCAAGAAGGAGTCCATCGAGGACACCGCCCGCGTTCTCGGCCGCATGTATGACGGCATCGAGTTCCGTGGCTTTGCCCAGGACGACGTCGAGGAGCTCGCCGCTAAGTCCGGCGTGCCCGTGTGGAACGGCCTGACCACCGAGTGGCACCCCACCCAGATGCTCGCCGATATCCTGACCGTCCAGGAGAACTTCAACTACGACATCAAGGGCAAGACCCTCGTCTTCATGGGCGACTGCAAGAACAACGTCGCTCGCTCCCTTATGGTTGTATGCTCCAAGCTCGGCATGAACTTCGTGGCCTGCGGCCCCGAGGAGTGCATGCCCGCTGACGACGTCATCGAGGCCTGCAAGCCCATCGCCGAGGCCAACGGCTGCACCATCAAGCTGACCACCGACGTCAAGGACGGCGTCACCGGTGCCGACGTTATCTACACCGACGTGTGGGTCTCCATGGGCGAGCCCGACGAGGTCTGGGCCGAGCGCATCGCTCAGCTCACCCCGTATCGTGTCACTTCCGAGGTCATGGCCATGGCCAACCCGGGTGCTATCTTCCTGCACTGCCTGCCCAGCTTCCACGACACCAACACCACCATTGGCGCCGAGAAGTGCGAGCAGTTCGGCATCACCGAGCAGGAGGTCACCGACGAGGTCTTCGAGAGCCCCGCTTCCAAGGTCTTCGACGAGGCCGAGAACCGCATGCACACCATCAAGGCTGTCATGTACGCCACGCTCAAGTAAGAGCATCTAGCATCTCGCTCGGGGTGTATTGCTGCACACCCCGAGCGGTTTTATCTGGTAATAATCTCGCATCAAGCGGCAGGCACGGCACGGAAGAGCCGCTTCGGGCGAGATCAGTAAATGATTTATGAAGGGGGGATGAGAACTATGACTGAGACCGCTAAGAAAAAGCGCGGTATGCCTTCATCGTTCACCATTCTTCTTGCTCTGCTGGCAATTGTTGCAGTGATTACTGTTATCGTCTCCGGCACGTCCGGCGGCGAGGTTACTGCCGCCCGTCTGAGCGATTTCTGCACCGCCCCGATTCTGGGCTTCGCTGACGCTCTGCCCGTCTGTCTCTTCGTTATGATCCTCGGCGGCTTCCTCGGCATGATGACCGAGACCGGCGCCCTGGACAACGGCATTGCTGTTCTGGTGCAGAAGCTTAAGGGCAACGAGATCATGCTCATTCCCGTGCTGATGCTCATCTTCTCCCTCGGTGGTACCACCTATGGTATGTGCGAGGAGACCGTTCCCTTCTACGCCCTGCTCGCCGCTACTATGATGGCTGCCGGCTTCGACCCGATGGTCGGCGCCGCTACCGTCCTGCTCGGCGCTGGCTGCGGCTGCCTTGGTTCCACGGTTAACCCGTTCGCCGTCGGCGCTGCCGTCGACGCTCTGACCGGCGTTGACATTGCCGTGAATCAGTCCATCATCATCGGCCTCGGTGCCGTCCTGTGGATTGTTACCACCGTCATGTCCATCGTCTTCGTGATGAACTATGCCAAGAAGGTCAAGGCCGACAAGGGCTCCACCATCCTCTCGATGCAGGAGCTCAAGGACGCCGAAGAGGCTCACGGCAAGGCTGCTTCCGAGGTCCACAAGGAGGTCAAGCTCACCGGTCGTCAGAAGGGTGTTCTGATCGCCTTTGCCTTCACCTTCGTCGTCATGATTGTCGGCTTCATTCCGCTGGCTGACCTCAACGAGGGCGTCGCCAACTTCTTTGACGCTGGCGCTGTCTACGATGCCGACGGTAACGCCGTCGTCCAGGGCTGGTCTGCCCTGATCACCGGCCTGCCCATTGGCCAGTGGTACTTCGACGAGGCTTCCACCTGGTTCTTCCTCATGGCCGTCCTGATCGGTATCATCGGTGGCCTTTCCGAGAAGCAGATCGTTAACACCTTCATCACCGGCGCTGCCGACATGATGTCCGTTGTTCTCGTCATCGCCCTTGCTCGTGGTATCTCCGTTCTCATGGCTAACACCGGCCTCGACGTCTACGTCCTTGACGCTGCCGCCAAGGCCCTGGCTGGCCTGTCCGGCGTGATCTTCGCTCCCATGAGCTTCCTGGTCTACTTTGGTCTGTCCTTCCTGATCCCCTCGACCTCCGGTATGGCCACCGTTTCCATGCCCATCATGGGACCGCTGGCTGTTAAGCTCGGCTTCTCGCCTGAGGTCATGGTCATGATCTTCTCCTCTGCCATCGGTGTCGTGAACCTGTTCACCCCGACCTCCGGCGCCATCATGGGCGGTCTCGCCCTGGCCAAGATCGAGTGGACGACCTGGCTCAAGTTTGCCCTTAAGCTCATCGTCGCGCTCTCCGTCGTCTGCGCCATTATCCTGACCGTCGCCTGCGTGATGCTCTAAGTACCCAACGGGTACCCCACGGAAACCTTGACGATCCTGTAGAGGATCACCTGGTCATCGTCTGTCCGGTGGGGTCAACCCACCGGTAGACTCCTACCTTTAGCCCCCTCCCGTTCCGTGCGCGGGAGGGGGCGCTCTTGTGTTCCGGCGTTTTACCAAACGCCGGAACCACTCGACGCTGCAAGCCCGCCAGAGCGGCAATCTGACGTTCAATCGTCGGGCATGGCCAAAAGGCCTATGCCCTCCTCTTTCACGTCACCTTGCTCGCTCTGGCGGGCTTTCGCTGACTTTTGCTCCACCTGCGGCGCTGCCATTGTTGGTGTTATGGGGCGGTGCAATGGGGTCAGGTTAGTTTGCACCAAATATGTCCGACAAGAGGTTTGACGGATGTTTGGTTGGTGCCTGTTGATGGTCTGGGTATCGGGGAGGGCGGGCTCCGTTATAATCGCCTAGGACATTAAATGGAAACGGGACGGGAGCCATACATGCGCCAGGGTTTCGACAACGCGAAGTATATCGAGCTGCAGGCCGCTCATATTAAGGAGCGCATCTCGCAGTTTGGCGGCAAGCTCTATTTGGAGTTTGGCGGCAAACTGTTTGACGACTATCACGCGAGTCGCGTGCTGCCGGGTTTTGAACCGGACAGTAAATTCCGCATGCTCAAGAGCATTTCCGATGACGTTGAGGTCATCATCGCGATCAACGCAAACCACATCGAGAAGAATAAGGCCCGTGGCGACCTGGGCATTACCTATGACGAGGACGTTTTGCGCCTGGTCGACCTGTTCCGCGGCAATGGTTTTGCTGTCGCGGCCGTGGTCATCACCCAGTACGCTGGCCAGCCCGCCGCTGACGTCTTCCGTAATCGCCTAAACGCGCTCGGCATTCCCGCCAAGCTGCACTATCCCATCGAGGGCTATCCCCACGACGTCGATCTGATCGTGTCCGACGACGGCTACGGCAAGAACGAGTTTGTCGAGACCACGCGTCCGCTCGTTGTCGTAACGGCACCCGGCCCTGGCTCGGGCAAGCTCGCCACCTGCCTCTCGCAGCTGTATCACGAGCATAAGCACGGTACCGCCGCTGGCTATGCCAAGTTCGAGACATTTCCGGTCTGGAATCTTCCTCTGACGCATCCGGTCAATATTGCCTATGAGGCCGCCACGGCAGACCTCGACGATGCCAATATCATTGATTCGTTCCACCTTGAGGCCTATAACAAGACCACGGTCAACTACAACCGCGACGTCGAGGCCTTCCCGGTGGTCCGTGCCCTGATGGAAAAGATCCTGGGCAAGAGCCCCTACCAGAGCCCCACGGACATGGGCGTCAATATGGTCGGCTTTGCCATCACCGATGACGATGCTTGCCGCGACGCTTCCAAGATGGAGATCGTCCGCCGCTACTTTACCGCGGTCGAAAATGTGCGCCGTACCGGCGCGGGCGATGAGCAAGTTGACCGTCTCAAGATTATTATGAAGAAAGCCGGCATCGATAAGAACTACTCGCCGGCGCGCTCGGCCGCCCTTACCAGGGAGCAGCTGACGGGTGGTCCCGTGGGTGCCATGGTTATGCCCGATGGCTCCGTGGTGACCGGTAAGACCTCCACGCGCCTGGGCGCCGCAAGTTCGCTCATCATGAATGCGCTTAAGCATGTTTCGGGCGTCGACCTTGAGCTCGAGGTCATCAGCGACGAGGCGATTGAGCCCATCAGCAAGCTCAAGACGCATTTCCTGGGCAGCAAAAACCCGCGCCTGCATACCGACGAGACGCTTATGGCGCTCTCGATCACCTCGGCTACAAGCGAGACGGCTGCCCGCGTCCTTTCGGGCCTGGAGCAGCTGCGCGGCTGCGATGCCTTCTTTAGCGTGATCATCTCTCCGACGGACGAGACGGTGCTGCGCAAGCTGGGTATCAATGTGTGCTGCGAGCCCAAGTTCGAGCGCCGTGGGTTCTTCCACCGCTAATCGAAATAATTGGTCTGAAAGGAGCGCAGCGGGTATACATCTGCTGCGCTCCTTTTATCAACGAGGCCTTCGTTAAATCTAAAATCAGCCCGTTTACCTGCCTATAAGAGATTTGTGCGGTATACAATAACGCTAACTGTTTCATCCTTTGCGGGGGATGCCGCATGATGGATGTCGCCGGCCATCGTGGGGTGTGCCGGTCGCGCACGGTGCAGGCGGTGCCCGTGCTCGGTTTGAGGAGGCTGCCATGGCGGGCAAGGGTCGTGCGAGTGTCAACGATATGAAGCGTGTCGAGGTGCTGGTGCTGATGGAGATCGCGCAGCAGTCCAAAGATGCCGGCGGATTCTATGGCTTCTCGCGCAAAACGCTTGCCGAGCGCGTGGGGGTGTCGCCGTATCGCGCCCGCGCGGCAATCGAGCGCCTGGAATCCGAGGATATGATCGAGGTCGTTTCGCGCTACAACGATGATGGTGGCCAGCTTGCAAATGGCATTTGCCTTACGCCGCACGGCGAGTGGTACCTCAAGGGCGTCCGCGACGGTATGCTCGTTCAGGGCATGCTGCAGGACGTTGACGCCGATCGATAGCAGTGTACAGTCTCAGTCAAATCAACGCCGTCCGGCCGCACGGGCGGCGTTTTGTTTCGAGATTGAGAAATGCGAGCGCCCGCGAGAAAAAATGCGAACGGCTTGCGGTCCGAGTATTACAATGAAGACCCGTAAGATGTGTATGGACAACTTCTACGGGAAGCGCAGGTAACTCAATATGACCAAGCATGTGTTCGTAACCGGTGGCGTGGTTTCGTCCCTGGGCAAGGGTATTACCGCGGCCTCGCTGGGCCGTCTGCTCAAGTCACGCGGCTACAAGGTAACGATGCAAAAGGCCGACCCGTATCTGAACGTCGACCCCGGCACCATGAGCCCGTTCCAGCATGGTGAGGTCTTCGTGACCGAGGACGGCTACGAGTCCGACCTGGACCTGGGCCACTATGAGCGCTTTATTGACGAGAACCTGACCCGCGATTCCAACTTTACGACCGGCGCTATCTATAAGAGCCTGATCGCCCGCGAGCGCCGCGGTGACTTTTTGGGTGGCACCGTGCAGGTGATCCCGCACGTCACCAACGCCATTAAGGACAAGTTCCGTCGCATCGAGGAGCAAACTGGATCCGACGTGGTCATCACCGAGCTGGGCGGCACGATCGGCGACATCGAGTCGCAGCCGTTTGTGGAGGCTATCCGCCAGTACCGCAAGGAGGCCGGTCCCGAGAACGTTTGCTACATCCACGTTTCACTCGTTCCCTATATCGCCGCTGCTCACGAGGTCAAGACCAAGCCGACGCAGCACTCTGTTAAGGAGCTTCGCAGCTTTGGCATCCAGCCCGATATCATCGTGCTGCGCTCCGACCACCATATTGACGACGCCATTCGCGGCAAGATCGCAAGCTTCTGCGACGTCGACACCGACTGTGTCTTTACCAACGAGGACTGCGCGAGTATCTACGACGTGCCGCAGCTACTTGCCGAGCAAGATTTTGACCTGCGCATTTGCGAGCGTTTGGGTTTGGACCCGCGTGAGCGCGACATGAGCGAGTGGAATGAGTTCCTGCGTAAGCAGAACCATGCCAACCATCACGCCGACAAGGTCAAGATCGCCGTCGTGGGCAAGTACACGCAGCTGCCCGATGCCTACCTGTCGGTTATCGAGGCTCTGCACCATGCGGGCGTGTTCTACGATCGTCACGTGGACGTGCAGCTGGTCGATGGCGAGAGCCTCGACGAGCAGAACGTGTCCGAGGTGCTGGGCGATGCCTCGGGCATCTTGGTTCCCGGTGGCTTTGGTAAGCGCGCTCTGGAGGGCAAGATCCTCGCAGCCGAGTTCGCCCGCGAGCACAAGATTCCGTATCTGGGCATTTGCCTGGGTATGCAGGTCGCCGTGTGCGAGTTCGCCCGCAATGTCGTCGGCCTTGCCGGTGCCAGCTCCTCCGAGTTCGATCCGGACGGTCCGTATAGCGTCATCGACCTGATGAGCTCGCAGGAGGACGTGACCGAGAAGGGCGGCACCATGCGCCTGGGCGCCTATCCGTGCAAGCTCGCCGCCGATACCCTCGCTCGCGAGGCGTATGGGGAGGAGCTTGTCTATGAGCGTCACCGTCATCGCTTTGAGTTCAACAACGCCTTCCGCGACCAGCTCGAGGACGCCGGTTTGGTTATCTCGGGTCTTTCGCCCGACGAACGTCTGGTCGAGATGGTCGAGCTGCCGCGCGACGTGCATCCGTGGTATGTGGCTACCCAGGCTCACCCCGAGTTCAAGAGTCGTCCGACCAACCCGCAGCCGCTGTTCCGTGAATTCGTGCGCGCCTCGATTGGCCTGCACGAGGGTGTTGACCGCCTGATGGTGACGCCCCTGAACATGGCTACGGACTAAAGGTGCCGGCGAATACGGAATATGTCGAAGCTACTCCCTCGTCGCTCGCAGTGGCGGCGGGGGAGTATCTCGATTATCTCGCGGTCGAGCGGGGCTTGGCGCGCAACACGATTGCGGCCTATCGTCGCGACTTGACGACGTACTGTGCTTATTTGGAACGGGCAGGCATTGCGTCTTTTGAAGAGGTTACCCGTCAGGTCGTGGAGGACTTTGTCGCCGAGCGCCGCGACGGGGGCTATTCTGACGCCTCGGTGGAGCGTGCGCTTGCGGCCGTGAAGGGCCTGCATGCCTTTTTGGTGCGAGATGGGGCCGTTGCCCAAAATCCGACGGCAGCGTTGCGGCTGCCCAAAAAGGCCGAGCGCTTACCGGAGTACCTATCGGTTGACGATGTCTCGGCGTTGCTCGATCAAGACTTTCCCGAGGGCGAGATGGGGCTGCGCGACCACGCCATTTTGGAAGTGCTCTACGGGTGCGGCTTGCGCGTGAGCGAACTGGTGGGGCTCGATGTGAGCGATATCCATGTCGATGACGGCTTTGTGCTGGTTCGCGGTAAGGGCTCCAAGGAGCGTCTGGCCCCGTTGGTGGGAAGCGCGGCACGTGCTCTAACACACTATATATGTAATGGACGTTCTTACTTGGCGGCCCATGCTCGCGGGGCAGAGACACCGGCGGTCTTTCTAAATAAGAACGGCAGGCGCCTGTCGCGCCAAGGCGTTCACGTTATATGCGAGCGCTATGGGCGCCAGGTGGGGTTGGTGGGACTCCATCCCCATACGTTGCGCCATTCCTTTGCCACCCACATGCTCGCGGGAGGTGCCGACCTGCGCGTGCTGCAGGAAATCTTGGGGCATGCCGATATATCGACCACGCAGGTCTACACACATGTCGATCGCACGCAGCTGACCGAGGTTTACCTGGCGGCTCACCCGTTGGCACATCGTTAGCGCATCGCTGGCCTGCGCTTTTAGTTACAACACCATAGAAGATGGAGGGACGGCCCCGGCCTGCACGAACGCGCGATGGCCGCGGTCGTGCAGGCCCTCCTACAT
>OBZS01000266.1_pt1 | contig 20541 bp, 11 predicted proteins | sample 1476981 | NCBI WGS metagenome assembly OBZS01 (sample SAMEA2580254, study PRJEB22360) | human gut metagenome | biome: human gut; feature: human-associated habitat; material: faeces | place: Denmark | collected 2008/2010 | reverse complement strand
AGGCGCGCATCGTGGCCGCAGACATCGACCCCGCTGCCCGCAAGACCGCCGAGCGCATGGTCAAGAGCGCTGGTTACAAGCGTTTTGTCGACTTTTGTGCCGCCAAGCCCGCCACCGTGCTGGACCATGTGGGCGCCGTCGCCGGTGCCGCCGTGGTCGCAGACACCACCGAGACCCCGCTTTCGCTCATGCACGACGCCATGACGCTGGTCGGCGAACTGCGCCGCGCGCCCGAGCTCGCTTCGGCACCGGTCGCCGCGCTCACCCGCGACGGATTGCTGGCCCGCGCGCTCCACGATGAGCCCGAGCGTTCGATCGCCATCATGCCCAACAACGAGGAGGCGGCTCTTGAGGTTTGGCCCTCGCTCGACCACACCGCCGCGGCATTCGAGGCTGCGACCAGCGCAAACGCCAAGGAACAGTCCACGGACGCCGAAAACGAAGCCGCCAACACCCTCATGCCCGAACCTGCCGCCACGCTCGACCTGGGCGACGGCAAGCCGTTGCCCGTGCTCATCCCCGAGTCCGAGCAGTTCGCCAACCGCCTGCGCAAGAATGCCCGTCTGCGCCGCAAGTGGGCCAAGCGCGAGGGCGTGAGCTGCTACCGCGTCTACGATGCCGACCTGCCCGACTACTCCGCCGCCATCGACCTGTACGAGGGCTGCCCGCAGACGCCGGGCCGCTGGCTCGTCATCGCCGAATACGCCGCGCCCAAGACCATCGACCCCGCGCTAGCCCAGGCCCGCATGCTCGACATCTTGGCCATCGCGCCGCGCATCCTTGATGTTCCGGCCGAGCATGTGCACGCCAAGGCCCGCATGCGCTCGCGTGGCGGCTCGCAGTACGGCAAGCAGGGCGCCGGCAAGGGCGCATCGGGCGAGCGCGCCAACATCGCGCGCCGGCGTCTGCCGCTCATCGAAGAAGGCGGGCTCACCTTTGCCGTCAACTTTGACGACTACCTGGATGTGGGCATCTTCCTGGATCACCGCGTCACCCGCAACCTGGTGCGCGAACACGCCAAACAGGCACGCCGCTTCCTCAATCTGTTCGCCTATACCGGCACCGCCACCTGCTATGCGGCCGACGGCGGCGTCGAGGAAACCGTGACAGTCGACCTTTCCAACACCTACCTGGACTGGGCCGAGCGCAATATGCGCCAGAACGGCTTTGTTGGTCCGCAGCATCATTTTGTGCGCGACGACGTGCTCGCCTGGATTCGCGACCAGCGCCAGACGCGCAACCGCTGGGACTTGATCTTTGTCGACCCGCCCACGTTCTCGAACTCGTCCAAGATGGGCCGCCGCACCTGGGATGTCCAGCGCGACCATGTTGAGCTTTTGGCCGGCGTATCTCGCCTGCTTGCACAGGGCGGACATGCCATCTTTAGCTGCAACCTGCGCGGCTTCCGCCCCGAAACGCGCAAGCTCGCGCGCGCGGGCGTCGTGCTGGAGGACATTACGGCACAGACCATCCCCGAGGACTTCGCGCGCAACCAGAAGGTGCACCACTGCTATATCGTGCGCCGACTGCCCATCGAGGACGCCATGGCCGAGGTCGGCTTTAGCGCCGAGGAGATTGCCGAGCGAACCGAGGAGCTGCGCAACCCCGAGGCGCGCAAGCCTCGTGCAGCAGTGCCCGCGCCCACGCAGGCCGGCAACGGCAAATCAAACTTTGCCGGCAAACCCTCCCCTGCCGGCAAGTCCAAAAAGAAGAAGTTCTACGCCAGCAAGCCCAAAGGCAAATAACAAAGTTGCGGTGGAATACGGACTGCTTTGCCTGGAATTAGGCAAATTTAGACCGTATTTCACCGCAACTCATATTGGGATGGCGGATGCCGTCCTAGCCTTGGGTGACCAGGCGATAGCCGATACCCACGTGCGTTTGGATGTAACGCGGATGCGCGGGGTCGGACTCTATCTTCTTACGCAGCGTACCCATAAAGACGCGCAGGCTTGCCAGGTCACTCTTAGTTGCCGTGCCCCAAATCTCGTGCAGGATAAACTGGTGCGTCAGTACCTTGTCGGCGTTATGCGCCAGCAGGCACAGGAGCTTGTACTCAATCGGCGTCAGGTGCAACTCCTCGCCATCCATCGTGGCAATGCCGGCATCAAAATCGATATGCAGCTCGCCGGTATCGAACGAGCCCTCGGAGGCAACACCGCCCGTTTGCGCATACGAAAGGCGCCTGAGCGTCGTGCGAATACGCGCGAGCAGCTCCTCGACCGAAAACGGCTTGGTCAGGTAGTCGTCGGCGCCGGCATCGAGCGCGCGAATCTTGTCCGCGTCCTCGCTGCGCGCCGAGACCACGATGATCGGCATGCCCGACCATGCGCGCACCGACTCCACCACCTTGACGCCGTCCATATCGGGCAGGCCCAGATCGAGCAGCACGATGCTCGGCGCCTGCGATGAGGCGGCGGCGATGGCGGCATGGGCGGTCTCAACGGCCATGTGGCGCAAGCCGTGCGTCTCGAGCGCGGCAACGATAAGGTTGCGAACGGCGGGATCGTCCTCAACGACCAAGATGAGCGGTTTTACGGCAGAGTTCGGCACGGCGCTACTCCTTATCAAACGAAACATCGGCGACGGGAAGCTCAATCGTAAAGACCGAGCCGTGCGGGTCCGCCGCGGCAACCTCTATGCTACCGCCATGCGCCAGCGCAATGGAGCGGCAGAGCGAAAGCCCCAGGCCCACACTACGGTGGCTGTCGGCCAGGCCATGGTTGGCGGTATAGAACGACTCGAAGATCCGCTCGCGATCCTCGGGTGCGATGCCCGGACCATCATCGGCCACCGAGCACGCCACGCGTCCATCGTCGACGCTAATCGAAATCATGATATGCGAGCCCGCGGGCGTATAGGTGATGGCGTTGTTCACCAGATTGACCACCAGCTGCACCATCAGGCGCGCATCGACGTTGACGAGCGCCGGCTCATCGCACGCCACCACCTTAAGGTCGTGCTCGCGCACGGCAGGGTTCACGTGGCGCAGCGCCTCCTCGACGATATCGTCCATGAGCTCGAGCGTAGTCGACAGATGCATGCCGCCGCCCTCGAGCTTGGTGATGGCGAGCAGGTTCTCGACAGTGGCGTTGAGCCACAGCGCATCCGAGCGAATGGATAGAAGCAGGCCGCGGCGCGTCTGGGCATCGAGCACCGCGGTGCCGGTCGAGCCCTGATCGAGCAGCACGTCGGCATTGCCCGAAATACTGGTAAGCGGTGTGCGCAGGTCGTGCGAGATGGAGCGCAGCAGGTTGGCGCGCAGCTGCTCGTTTTTGGCGAGCACCGCCGCCTCCTCGCGGGCCTCCATGGCGCGGGCGCGATCGAGCGCCAGCTCGCCTTCGCTCACGATGGCATCGGCAAGCGTCCGTTCCTCATGTGTCAGCACGTCGGGCTCGGCAACAATAGCCAGCACGCCCACCACCGAGGCGGGGTCACCCGAGCGCACGAAGCCGTCGCCTGTGCGAACCGTCAGGTATATGCCATAGAACGCCGATCCGCCAAACGTGGCGTCAAGCGGCGTTCCCACGTAGGCGGACGCCGAGAGCCGCGGCGGCATCTGCGGCGCCAGCTCGTGCACCGGCGCGGCATCGCCCACGGCTGTGTACGTCGCACGCGGCAGCAGGTCATCACCCTCGTCGTCGGCGCTGTACCACACGACCGAACAGCCCGAAAGACGCGCCAGCTGCGTGGCCATGGCGTGAACGATCTGATGCTGATCGGCGCACCGCTGCAACATGCGATTGGTCTCGAGCACCATATGCGTGCGGCGGTCGCTGGCGGCAGCCTGTGCCAAGGCGCGGCGCAGGGCCAACGCAATCGAGCTCGACACAAGCGAGACCACGAACATGATGAAGAACATGCCGGGATAGCCGCGGTCGATAAGCGACAGCGAGTAGCGCGGGTCGACAAACAAGAAGTTGTAGAGCGCCACGGCGGCAGCCGAGCTCAGCAAGCAATACAGGCGACTCCAGGTAAAGAATGCGCACAGCTGAACGGCGAACACATAGACGATCATGATGCTCGGCGCGAGACCCGGATGGTCGAGCAGCGCACCCACAATCGTCGCCGCGACCAACAGCCCCACCGATACGCAAGCGTCATACAGAGGAGTGCGGCGCGTCAGCGTTGTGCGCCGCCACCAAAAGCTATCGGCAATATCGCCGTCCGTACGGACGTCCATCAGCGCCCCGCCCCTCTCTCAAAAACAAAAACCACCACAAAGGGACAGGCACCTTTGTGGTGGTTTCCCTTGTGGTGGTTCCAAGTGTATAGCCTTTGCAACCGGCGGTCGCTAGACAAACAGCACGTGCGCGAGCAGGGCACACACGCACACCGCTCCAAATACCAGTGCCACGATCGAAATCACGCGGTCGGCCATGTCCATGTTGGCCCGATTCGTAAAGAACCGATCTTCGGCAGCATCGGCGCGTACCTCACGCACCAGCTCGGTCGCAAGATCGCAACCGTCAAGCACCTTTGCATCCATGGTTTCCTCCCAGGACTCAATCCCCGTCAATACAAGCCCGCCCGTTCGCAGACAAACCTCGAGCGTCGACTATGGCCGCTCGTTGGGAGCCAGGCGCTGCATCTTGTTCACGGCCTTGAACTTGGTGAACAGCGGCACGTACTCAAAGCTCACGTTGGAGTTCTCCAGGCCGTACCAACGCGCGGGCGTGCCGGCGGCGCGGCGAATGATGTACTTGAGCGTGATGGCCGTACGCTCGCTGGGCTCCACATCGCTTTCGGGCGCCAGAAGCTTACGGATCAGGACGAACTTGAACGTGCCGATGTTACCCGGATCCTTGTAGACCGAGTAGTCATGCGTCTGTGGCGGCAGCTCGCCGGTGGCAGCCAGGTCCTGAACAACCTGACGCAGGTAGGCATTGACGCGCTGGTTGATCTTGTAGCCCAGGTACAGATGCACGCGGAACACGTAGTCGGTGCCGAACGTCTCGACCGAATAGGCAAAGGTGTGCGGTTCGTCCATGGTCTCGACATTCACAAACCACCAGGCGCGGGCACGCTTGGGATGCTTGTCCAAGATCGAATAGACGATATCGCGGTCGATGTAGTCGGTATGGGTGTCCTTGGTCAGGTACACGACGTTGTCGCTCATGCGCTCGTAACGGTCGTCGTCGCGCAGGCGCTTGAGCTGCGGCAGGTAGCTGCGCAGCGGCAGCAGCGTAAACTGGCGCTGCTCGACCGCCGTGCCGTTGTACCAGCACACCATAATGCCCATGATGAGCGCGGCCATGAGGATGGTGAAATAGCCGCCGTGGAAGAACTTGGTGAGCGAGCTCACGAAGAAGAAGCCTTCGAGCAAAAGGAAGAAGGCCGCGAAGATCCACGGAGCAACCTTGAGCTTGCGCTCCTCGTGCAGGTAGAAGAAGAGCAGCAGCGTGGTGCACATCATAGTCAGCGTAATGGCAAGGCCGTACGCGGCTTCCATATGCGCCGAGTTCTGGAACAGCAGCACCACGATGACGCAGCCGACAAGCATGACGTTGTTGACCATGGGGATGTAGAGCTGGCCCTTGGTCTCGGCAGGGTAGAAGACCTGCATGTGCGGCATGAGGTCCAGACGGCTGGCCTCGGACACCAGCGAGAATGCGCCGGTGATGAGCGCCTGCGAGGCAATGATGGCCGCAACGGTGGAAAGGCCTACGGCAAAGGGACGCAGGCCCGGGGCGAGCATCTGGTAGAACGGGTTGAGGTCGGCAATGCCCATGAGCTCGGGGTTGGCAGCGTTGTTCATAAGCCAAGCGCCCTGGCCCATATAGGAAAGCAGCAGGCAGCACTTAACGAACGGCCAGGTAGCGTAGATGTTGCCGCGGCCGACGTGGCCCATGTCGGAGTAGAGCGCCTCGGCACCGGTGGTGGCGAGGAAGCAACTGCCCAGAATCATGATGCCCGCGTGGTTGTTGGGGCTCAGCAAAAAGGCGATGCCGCGCACCGGGTTGAGGCACAGCAGCACGGCGGGGTGCTGGAAAACAAAGAAAAGACCCGTGCCGCCCAGGAACAGGAACCACAGCGTCATGATGGGGCCAAAGGCGTGACCGATCTTGGCCGTACCGATGCGCTGTACCAAGAAGAGCACGATGATGATGGCGAGCGTAATGGCGACGACGCGGCCCTGGTCATCGCCCAGCACGGCATGGACCGCCGGGATGGTGCGCAGGCCCTCGATGGCCGTGGTAACGGTAACGGCTGGCGTCAGGATGCCGTCGGCGAGCAGCGCGGCGCCACCCAGCATGGCGGGGATGATAAGCCACTTGCCGCAGCGCTTGACCAGGCTGTACAGGGCAAAGATGCCGCCCTCACCATGGTTATCGGCGCGCAGCGAGATGAGCACATACTTGATGGTGGTCAGCAGCGTGACCGTCCACACGACAAGGGAGAGCGCGCCGAGCACGAACTCCTCCGTCACGCTTCCGATGCCGCCGTTGCCGGCAACGAGCGCCTTGGTTACATACATGGGGCTGGTGCCGATATCGCCATACACCACACCCAGCGTGACGAGCATCGCCGAGATGCTCACAGGAATCGCAGCGTGCGAGGCTGCCTCCTTGGCCTTTTGTTCCATAAGCCGGTTTCCTCCCAACTTTAATGTTCGAAGGGATTATAGGTAATCGGCCCATGTTTGAATGGCACTGTTTTCCCAGCTAAATAAACATTTATACGGCCTTTAGGCCACCGTGGCGATATGGAATGTGGCAAAGGGACTGTCCCTTTGTCACATTCGTCATTTTCCAAGCCAGTTTTTGAACCACCACTCCATGGATCGGCTCATCTCGGCCATAAAGGGACTCGTGTGCTTGCGGGTATAGATGTCCACGACGCGCTCCCCCACCTCGCGGGCATGCGGACGGAACATTGCGTCCATCTCGGCCACCTGCGCGTCCATGGTCGCGGCATCCGCGCGGCAGTAGCGCTCCTCGTGCACCAGGTTCACCACGGGATGCGCAATGGCCGGACGCTCCTTGCGGGGCGTGCCGATGATGAGCATCGACAGCGGCATGGTATAGGGCGGCAAGTCCAGCAGCGCGGCAACTTCCTCGGCATTCTCGACGATATCGCCGATGTAGCAGCTCCCCAGCCCCAGGGCCTCGGCGGCAACCACGGCGTTTTGCGCAGCGATCACGGCGTCCTGGGCCGCGATGGCAAAGTCGCCCAAACCCGGCGCGCGGCGGGGCGACTTGCCCGTACGCTCGACAAACTCGGGCTCAAAGCAGCCCACGTGCTCAAACAGATCGATCCACTTGGCATAATCGACCACAAATATTAGTGCCCAGGGCGCCTTGGCGATCATGGGCTGGTGGTCGCACAGGTCGGCCAGACGGTCCAGCGTAGCCTGCTCGCGAATGCTCACGATGGAATACATCATCATGGCGCCCGCCGACGGCGCGCGACTCGCCGCATGCAAAATTGCCGCCCGCTGCTCGTCGGTCACCGCCACGGGACGGTCGTCGTCATCACGCGCGAAGGCACGCGTGGAGGAACGGTGCTCCAACGTGTCCAGCACCGCATTGCCCGTCGTCTCGACCGGATAGCCACACGTATTCACAGCCTTGGTGCAAACCTGCTCGTTCATCGCCTCATCCTCGCTAATTCTTTAAGAAGCCTTTACGTTTCCGTGTAATTCCCGTCCATTATCGCGCAGGTCGCCACTACATTGCGCCACACCGCCACACGTGCGCGTTATTATGGCTGGTTGTTGTGCGCAACCCTCAAATGCTGCGCATATCTTGGTAACAATCGGGTAAACCCCCGCTTTCGTAGGTTCTAAGTTTGTGAGGAGTCTCAGCATGTTCGCAGCCGCCATCTCGCTCGTCGGTCTTGCGGCGACCGTCTACCTTGTCTTGCGCGAGGCCAAGGCCATTCGCGCCCAGTCGGGCACCGTTGCCAAAAGCGCTCTTGGGTGGAGCGTCGCCTTCGGCCTGTTCCAGCTCTTTTTGACCATTTGGGGCGCCATTGGCCTCGTCGCCCAAAACGAGCCGCTCGCCTTTGTGATGCTCATCCTGACCAACGCCATCCTCACCGGCTGCGCTTGGGCCAGCATCGCACGCGACCGCATCGCCCCGCGCGTCTTTGCGTTCGCCGCGCCCGACGCCCCCGCCCCCACCGGCAAGCTCGCCCGCCTGCGCGGCGCCTTTGTGGGCAAACCGCTCGTCGCCGCCGTCCTGTGCCTGCTGCTCGCCGGCGTCTTTGCGCTGCTGGGCATGGAGGTATCGTCCAACCACGACTTTACCTGGGTCTACCCCCTGTGCATCCTGCTCGAGTGGGCCATCATCACCACGCTCATGGTCGGCCTGTTCTTCCTATTCCAGCGCCACGGCGCAGCTCCCGCGGTCCTGGCCTTTGCCCTCTTTATCCTAGGCATTGCCGAGTTCTTCGTCATCACGTTTAAATCCATGCCCATCCAGCCGGGCGACCTTTCGGCCATCTCCACCGCCGCCGCGGTCGCCGGCAACGGCTACACCTTCTCGATCTCGCTGTTCTGCGTGCTGTCCATGGGCTTTACCGCCATCGCCATGCTGCTATGCGAGTACGCCGGCCTGATTGCACCGCACCGCCAGAAGGGTGCCGCCAACGCCAAGCGCATGCTGCTCACCAACCTGCTCGTGGCGGTACTGTGCCTGGGCGGCGTGACCGCGCATGTCACCCTCATCGACTACTACAACACCCTCGGCATCACTGTCTACACCTGGCGCCCGCTCGAGAGCTACTGGCGCGAGGGCTATCTGCCTGCCTTTATTAGTGCGGCACAGTCCATCAAGCCGCCCAAACCCGCCGATTACTCCGTCGACGACGCCAAGGCCACGCTCAAAAAGTACGCCAAGGCCTACGACAAGTCCGACGCTGCCAAGAGCGACGAGCGCACCGCCGCAAAGGAGCAGTTCGACAGCGAGAAGCCCACGGTCATCGCCATCATGAACGAGACCTTCTCGGATCTTTCGATCTATCAGGAGATGCGCGCCGGCTACGAGGGCCCGCAGTACTTTAAGAACCTGTCCGACTGCCTCAGCCGCGGCAAGCTCTATGTGAGCGCCTACGGCGGCGGTACCGCCAATACCGAGTTTGAGTTTATGACCGGCAACTCCATGGCCAACCTGGGCTCGGGCGTGTACCCCTACACCATCTACAACATGGAGACGACCGGGAACCTGGCAGAGCAGTTCAAATCGCTCGGCTATTCCACCACGGCTATGCACCCCAACCACGCGACCAACTGGAACCGCGAGAACGTCTACAAGGACTTTGGTTTTGACCAGTTCCTGTCCATCAACGATTTCCAGGGCGCCGATACCCTGCGCGGCATGGTGACCGACCAGGCTACCTACGACAAGATTCTTGAGCTGCTCGACCAGAACGCCGATCCGCAGTTCATCTTCGACGTGACCATGCAGAACCACTCGGGCTACGATACGGGTCTGGTGCCGGTCGACAAGCAGATGCACCTGAATATCGACACGACCGATCTGGACGCCAAGACCGTCGAGGACGGTACGCTCTCCGATGTCGACGAGTACGTCTCGTGCATCGAGCAGTCCGACCAGGCGCTGCGTTACTTCCTCAACGCCCTGAGCAAGCTCGACCGTAAGGTGGTCGTGGTGTTCTGGGGCGATCACCAGCCGTTCTTCCCGTCCAAGTTCAACGACAAGTGGTTTACCGGCGAAGACGACGCCACCCACCAAGAGCGCTTGTGGCAGACCGACTACATCATCTGGGCTAACTACGACGTTGCCGGTTGCAACCAGACGAGTGAGGTCGACGACCTGTCCACTAACTATCTGTCCACCCAGCTGATGCAGCTGATCGGCGCACCGCTGACCGACTACCAGAAAGCGCACATGACGCTGCGCGAGTCGCTGCCCGCCATCAACTCCGTGGGCTACGAGGACGCCAGCCTGCGCTGGGCGCTCTCCTCCAACGTCACCGGTGACGATGCCGCTGCCGCGGCTGTCACCAAGGCACGCGAGGATTACGCCAAGATGCAGTACTACGAGATGTTCCGCGACGGCAAGAACGTGTATACCGAGCACTTCCAGACCGAGGCCAACGAGACCGACCCCAACCTGGCACCGGGTACGACCAAGATCAAGTAGCGACTAGCTGCGAGTTCATAACTGAAACGTCTGTCCGGGCGGAGGCATATAAGGTTCCCTGCTCGGACAGTCCTGCGCAAGACGGAGGCCACATTAAGTGGCCTCCTTTGCGTGCGGAACTCGCGATGAACCTTATATGCCTCCGCCCGGACAGACGCCCTGTTGTTGGAGCGCGGCTTGTCTTGGGTGTATCGCCGAACATATATAAGTTGAAGGCCACGTTATGTGGCCTTCTTTGTTTGCGGAAAGTGTGTCCCGGAATTCTTGTCTGGAATGGGATGCAGTTTCCGCTTGGGACCCGATTGGGAAAGTGTGTCCCACTATTCAGCTGGATTCCGGGATGTATTTTCCGGTTGAGGCTCGTTGGGAAAGTGCGTCCCACTTTGGGGGCTGATTCTGGGACGTGGTTTCCGGTTGGCTCTCATTGGGAAAGTTCATCCCATTTCTCGGCCTAATTATGGGACGCAGTTTCCCGTTGAGGACCCTTTGGGAAAGTGCGTCCCGGTCTGGGCGCTCAAACTGGGATGGATTTTCCGGATGAGGGCTTGACGGAAAATGTGTCCCGTTCCGGGCGCTAATTGTGGGATGCAGTTTCCGCTTGCGGAGTCTCCACTCAACAGAAAACCCGGGTGGCCTGTTTTTTTGGCTACCCGGGTTTTTGGGTTGTCGATATGTTCGACTGGCTACTAGTGGGTCTTGCGGCGCTTGATCAGCATGATGAGGGCTATCACTACGAGCGTTGCTCCCGCTGCTGCTGCGGTGGCGACTAGGGCGAATGTTTGGTCGCCGGTGTTTGCGAGGTTCTTCGCTGTGGTCGTAGTCTTGACCTTGGTGTCGGTCTTAGCTCCGTTGTCGGACTTGGGCTTGTCCGGGTTCGTCGGGGTCTCAGGAGTCTCGGGGTCCTTTGAGCCTTCGGAATCGGTTGGGCCGGCGGTGTTTACCAGCGTATGGTCCAGGAACTTCTTGGCGCCCGCACTTGCCTGTGAGAACAGGCGGCGCGTGCGGATCGGGGTGGCGTTCACCGTTGTGGGCGCCGTCTCCTCGGCCTCGATATTCACGAGCGTCGTGCCGGTGTCGAGGCCCACGTTGTTGTATCCCACGTGGCAGTAATACTGCGCACCGTCATCGTCTGCGGTCAAGTCAATCTCGAGCTTTGAGGCCGTTCCAGCCGCGAGGTTGCCATCGGCACCCACGAGCTTAAACTCTGTCTCGCCGTGGCCCTTGCGGTACCACATATAGGTCGGTGCCAGCCCTGTTTCGCTATCGTCGGCACCGAGTTGCTTCACATGGCCAATCGCCGAGAGCGTCAGGTGGCTTCCCGCCGCGCGCTCAACCGAAGTGTCGTATCCAAGATCCGGCCCCTCCGCAGCATCCGCCGCAGGTCCGCTCACGGTCATCGTCATGCCATCGGGCATGGTCTTGACCGTGATGATTGCCGAGCGAATACCTGTTACGGTCGTGGATCCATTCTTAACGGCGGCGATGGCGAATCGATACTCCGTATTGGGCTGCAGCCCATCCCACTTGAGCGAGGTCTGCGTGTTGTCGGCAATCTTCCAGCTATTGACGACCGCATCCGCCGCATTGCTCTGCAGCATGCCCACGCCGTAGCTAAAGCCACTCTTGTTTGCGAGTACATCGTCCCAGCTAAACGTAACGCTGGTCGAATCGACGGCGTTTGCCGTAAAGCCCGTCACGGCCGGCGCGTCGGGCATCTCGACGTCCTTAACGTCATAGCCCACGATCCAGAACTGGTCGGTGTCCTTGGTGCCGAGCTTGTCGCCCGAGTCTGCCTCGAACTTGTCGACATCCACCGCGTTGACGCCCAGACGCCACACAAAACCGTACTTGCCCTGCGCGGCCTCGGGCAGGTTGTCGACGGTGCCGCCGTATTCGGTCGATTCACTCGAGGAGTTACCCGTAGTAAAGCCGGCGTTGGCACCAAAGCACAGGCCGCCAAACAACTCGTGCTTTGCGAGCTTCGCGCCCATGACAACGCTGCCGTTCAGCGTCAAGCCGAGCTCGAGCTCCTGCTCCTTGCCCTCCTCGACTTCGATGGTCTGCTCAATGCTCGCCCCCGACTGCGCGGCGGCGCCGTTAAACCCATCGTGCGTGTAGGCGCGCGTTACGCCAGGCTTGCCCAGGCCAAAGGAATCCCCAACGGGAGTCTCGCCGTTGAGCGTCGTTTGATAGGTTCCGGGTTCTCCCGACCGGTTGGTCAAAAAGTAGCTGAGCGGCGTCATATTGTGCTGTTTGGCAATGCGGTCATAGGCCTCGACATTAACGACCGAGGTCTGCGCGCCGAGCGACACGGGCGCCGCCATCACGCCCTTGCCACCAGTTTCCTCATTTTCGATCTCATACTCGTAATAGACCATCGGAATCGTGTAGAGCACGGCCTTGTCACCCTCGCCGGCATGCGACTCATAGCTTACGCTTGCGCTGACCGTGCGCTCACTCCGGTAGTCATAGCATCCCTCGGCGGCAAAATCGACTGAAGCATTCATCGCGACCAGGGGCGGACCGGTCTGCACTTCGACGGCAACGCCCAACTCGGCGCCAATGGTATAGCCCTGGGATGTCCCCGTGCCCTTTTCCTCTCCGTATGACGTGCCGCCCAACACCAGATAGCCGTATGCCTGCTCCAGATCCTCAACATAGGGCGCATCCTGCAGCACGGCAAGCACGCGCGGGTTGGTATAGACCTTGTAGCGGTCCTTGTACGTGATCTTGACGCTGTCGTTGTCGACATCGGGCAGCGCGAGCGAGATAAATGTGCCGTAGGTAGTGCCGCGACGGTTGCTCTCGCTAATCACCTGCTCCTCGCCGCGGCGCACCTTTCCGTTCTCGTCGAGCGAAAAATGCGAGGCGGTCATCCAATAGTAGTCATCGTTCTTGCGCAGGTCCTCGTCGCGGTGCTTGCCCACCACGGCGATAAAGCTCTCGTTATAGCGGTCCGAACCCGAGACGCTGCCCGCCTTGACGTCGCTGATCCACACCTGCTCTATACCCTTGTGGTCATGCTTGTTGCTGCTGTTGTATTGCTGACCGCTCATGCTCATGGTTCCGACCATGGACCCCAAGCCCTGAGCCCCGCTCTGTGCCGTGTTGCAGGCAAAGTCGCGGAACACATCGCCGCCCACGAGCACCTCGTCGACCGCCAGCTGCTCGGACAGGCCGTCAAGGTTGGCAGTGGCAAGGGCAATAGGCGCCAAGGTGCACGGATAGCGCTTATCCTGAGCGCTATCCTTCCATGCGCTGTTGGGCACATGCATCAGCCCATAGGAGGCGAGGAGCCCGTCTCTGTATTCCTTACAATCGGAAAGCTTGAACTCGCCAGACTCCGAGTCAAAATACGCGTAGCGGTACAGCGCGCCGTACAGCCCCTTGCTGCCGTCAGAAGCGCCGTAATCAAAAGCGCTGCGTTGCCAGTCATAGCCCGCAAGAATAAGGCCCGTGACGGTTTCACCCGTCTTCTTTCCTTCTTCATCGTAGGCGGCAAACGTGCCGAACGTCGCATTCGCAGCGACCATGGTCTTGCCGTTCGCGGAGAGGGAGATTGCGCCCGCGTCGCCCAGAGCATCGACATGGACGAGCGCACCCTTGGATGCATCCCACGAAAACAGCTCGCAATGCGTCGACTTATCAATATTCTTCTTGCCGTAGGGTGCCGAGACCACGATGGCGAGGTCATCGCAAAAATCGCGATCGAGGTCGCCGGCCGCTAGCGAAACGACAGGAGCTGACTGAAGCTGCGTCCAGGAGTCGTTCCCGCCCTTGTTGTGCGTGGTGTAGTCCGCGGCGTTACCGGCATCGATCTTGACGACGCTTTGCTTCCAGTTGCCGCCCTCCAAGTCATACATGTCGACTACAGCCTTGCGCACGCCGTTCTCGTCGACATAGCAACCCGCGTAGACAAAAAGCTCGTCGACGCCGTCGCCATCGACATCGCCCGCCTCGACATCAAAGACGGCGTCGTGCTCTTGCAGGTAACCGGCATCCAGGTACTTAAAACGGCCTTCGTACATCATATTAGTGTTGACCGTCACCGGCAGGTGTGTGTCGAGAGTGCGCGTACGCCCGTTGCTAAACGAGTAGAGGACCAGCTCAACCTTTCCGGCGTATGACTTGCCGTCAATCGTCGTGGAGGAACTGTCGCCGTAGGCACGGAGCTCGGCAACGCGGCTCTTTTTGCCCGTACTGGCGTCGCTGCAGAACTCAACACTCGTGGCGTGAATGCCCGAGAAACCGTTGTTGTCGTTGGCGAGTACTGTTGAGGACTCATTGTTGCTTAGGTACGACCAGGTGCCGCCACCGTAGTCGCTATGCTTGTAGAGATCGCTGTTCGTATCGAAGTTGTTGACGTTTTGCCAGAACTTTGCGGCGCCCCACACACTTCCATAGCCATCGGTGAGTTTGCTGCTGCCGCCAATGTCACCGCGCTCGACGTTCTCGAGCTTGTCGCGCAGAGTGTAGCGATTGCCATGGCTACCGTTAGCTGCCATATAGACCTCGCTGCGCGTGGCAAACGTCGTGGGAGTATCAGTGGAATAGGGGCCAACGGTATCGGCCGGAATGTCCTCGCTCGTGCCCAGACCCAGGGCTTGATAATCCTGCTCGGTCATATCGGTGATTGCGGGCGCGTCTGCCGCCTGGGCAACCTGGGGCGTGGCCGTGAAGCAGGCGACGCTCGTGGCGATCAACGCAGCAAGCGCCGCCGTCCCAACAAGCGGGATTTTCGACAGCCTACGGATACGGGGGTGTGGAACGTACATGAGGGACCTCGCTTTATTCGAGTGGAGTGGACTCATTTTTGCAAATGATACATCCGATGCCCGATATCACGTGTCTCATTTTCGCCAACGGCGTGTCTCATTTTTGAGAATCCGAGATGCCGCGGAAATCTTATCCCAGCTCAAAGGCCATTTCTGGGATGTATTTTCCGTCGAGTGCCTCATCGGGAAACTGCATCCCATTTCAAGCGTCGATTCTGGGACGCATTTTCCCCTTAGACCCTCAACCGGAAACCGCATCCCACTTTGAGCGCAAATTCCGGGATGCATTTTCCGCTTGAGCCTCATTGGGAAACGGCGTCCCACTTTGAGGGCTGATTGTGGGATGCATTTTCCGGTTTTGCTCTCATTGGGAAAATGCATCCCGTTTCTTGACCGAATAATGGGACGCAATTTCCCGTTGGAGCGCCTTTGGGAAAGTGTGTCCCACTTCGACCGCCCAGAGTGGGATGCACTTTCCGCAAAGCACCTCAACGGGAAACTACGTCCCATTCCAAAGGCAAATTCCGGGACGCATTTTTCGAAAGCCTGCCCATCCGGAAAGCCCGTCCCACTTTGGACGCATCCGGGCACGGAACCATCGACCTATCAGGCCTCCCATCAATAAAGAGGCGTCCTCCCGGACGGCGGGGCACGAAGTTCATCGCGAGTTCCGCACGCAAAGAAGGCCACTTAATGTGGCCTTCGTCTTGCGCAGGACTGTAGAGCAGGGAACTTCGTGCCCCGACGCCCGGGAGGACGCTTCATTTAGAAAGATGGACCGACCGCCGTCAGCGATGGGAGCTACTCCCCCAGCACGGCCTTCTTGGCGGCTTCAGCCATGTTGTCCAGATCTTCCTTGGTGGGATGGTCCTTTGCGGCAACCCAGTTGTCGAGCAGTATCTTATAGCGCGCGTTTTCGGGTTCTTGCTCAAGCATCGCCTCATAGCGCTGCTTGACCGCGGGGCCCATCTTGCCCTGGCACATCGCCCAGCCCGCAAGCTCGGCATCCCCAGCCAAATTAGAAGTTACGCGATCAATAATCTGCTGGTAATAGCTCTGGTCGGCGCCAAAACCGCAGGTGCCAAACAGGAAGACGCGCTTGCCGTGCAAGGCGGAGAGCAACGTCGCGACCGAAGGCGTGCACGCGCCCTTGTCGCACCAAAAACCGACGAGCACCGTGTCGGCCGCGCAGGCGCCCTGCGCCTCGAGCGCAACCTGATCTGCATCCGCATCGTCGCTCAACGCCGCGGCATGGACAAACTCAACACCCGCAGCCTGCAGAGCGCGCTTGATCGCGCCCGAAACCATCCTGGTATTACCGCTCTTGCTGTTAACCACCAAAGAGCACGTCATAGTCACGTTGCCTCGTTTCCCCCAAAACTAAAGCCACTAATGCAATTTATTAGATGAATATCTTAGTACTAACGTGACAGATGTAAACCACCGTCTGTCGATTGATTAATTTGCCCCACGGGCTTGCTTACTGGGCGAATTGGCTGCGGTAGAGTTCGGCGTAGAAGCCGCCTGCCGCTAGCAGCTCGTCGTGCGTGCCGCGCTCGATAATCTGGCCGTCGCGCATCACCAAAATGCAGTCGGCGTTGCGGATGGTGCTCAGGCGATGCGCCACGACAAAGCTTGTGCGGCCAGCCATGAGCTCATCGAATGCCGCCTGCACCTGCAGCTCGGTGCGGGTATCGATGCTCGAGGTCGCCTCGTCCAGCAGCAAAATCGCCGGGTCGGTGAGCATGACGCGTGCGATGCACAGCAGCTGTTTTTGACCCTGGCTAAACGTGCCGCCGTCCTCGCCGATCACCGTATCGTAGCCGCCTGGCAGCTGCACGATAAACTTGTGCGCGTGCGCGCGCTTGGCCGCCTCGACAACCTGTTCGCGCGTGGCATCGGGACAACCGTAGGCGATGTTTTCCGCCACCGTGCCCTCGAACAGCCAAGTGTCCTGCAGCACCATGCCAAAGGCGCGGCGCAGGCTTGCGCGCGTGTAGTCACGCGAGGAACGGCCATCGACCGCAATGCGACCGGCATCGATATCGTAAAAACGCAGTAGCAAATTGATGAGCGTCGTCTTGCCACAGCCCGTAGGACCGACCAGGGCAAAGCGCATACCGGGCTTGGCATCGATGCAGATATCCTGCAGCAGCTTGCGGTCGGGCACGTAGCTAAAGTCCACGTGTTCAAAAGTCACCTCGCCCTGCGGGGCGACAAGCTCTACAGCGTCCGACGCGTCGGGCTCCTGCTCGCGCGCATCGAGCAGCGCAAACATGCGGCGCGCCGAGGCGTACGCGGTCTGGATCTGCGTAATGACGTTGGTGACCTCGTTGAACGGCTTGGTGTACTGGTTGGCGTAGGACAGGAAGATCTGCACGCCGCCCACCGTAAGCGCCGCGGGCACGCCCGTGATCACGCCCACGCAGCCGATCACAGCGACCACGGCATAGATGATGTTATTGATAAAACGCGTGCCGGGGTTGGAGAGCGAACCCATAAACTGCGCGCACTCGCCCGCGGTGTAGAGCTCGGCATTGAGGGCATCGAAGCGCTGCTGAGCGTTGGGGCCATAGGCAAAGGCGTCGACAAGCTTTTGCTCGCCCACATACTCCTCGATATGACCACCGAGCTGCCCTTGAATGCGCTGCTGAGCCGTAAAGCTCTTGTTGGAAAGCTTGGCAATAGCACCGGCAGCAAAGATGGAAAGCGGCGTGACGAGCACCACCACGAGCGTCATGGTCAGGTTAATGGAGAGCATAAACGCAAGCGTGCCCACGATGGTGATAACGCCGGTGAAAAGCTGGGTAAAACCCTGCAGCAGGCCGTCACCCACCTGATCCACGTCGTTGACCACGCGGCTCATAAGGTCGCCGTGGGCATGGCTGTCGATAAAGCTGAGCGGCATACGGCTGAGCTTGTCGCTCGCCTCCACGCGCATGTCGCGCACCGTCTCGTAGGACAGGCGGTTGACGCAGTAGCCCTGTAGCCACTGGAAGGCCGCAGCACCTACGACGACAATCGCGAGCTTGGTAACGAGCGGCAGCAGTGCGTCAAAGTCCACCTGCCCGGCGGCAACGATCAGGTCGATGCCCTCGCCGATGAGGATGGGCGTGTAGAGCTGCAGAATCACGGAGATCGCGGCGCTCACAAACGACGCAACAAACGAAATGCGATGCGGACGAACGTAGCCCAGCAAGCGGCGGGTCACCGCACCCACGGGATAGCGCTCGGGATCGCCGGGCTGGCGCGGACCGTCGCCCAGGTCGTTGAGGTTATCGTTACCGGACACGTTGGCCGTCATCGTGGCGACCGAACCGGAGGAAGTGTACGGATTCATTTAGCATCCCTCCTTTGCGCAGACGGATGCGGGGGCGGTCGGAGCGGACGCGGGCGTCGTGCTCCCCTGCTGGCCCTCGAGCTCCTCGCGGCGCAGCTGCGACTGACAAATCTCGCGATAGAGCTGGCAGGTCGCGTACAGCTCGTCATGCGTGCCCAGGCCCGCAACCGAGCCGTGGTCGAGTACGCAGATCATGTCGGCATCGCGAACGGTCGAGACACGTTGGCTCACGATGACGGTCGTGAGCGGCAGCCCGCCCTCGGCGGCACCGCGCACACTGCGCTCGCGGATGGCATGGCGAAGCGCCGCGTCGGTCTTAAAGTCGAGCGCCGAGGCGGAATCGTCCATGATCAATATCTGAGGCGAGCCCACCAGGGCGCGCGCGATGGTCAGGCGCTGGCGTTGGCCACCGCTGAAGTTCTTACCGCCCGCCTCGACCGGGGCATCGAGCCCCTGCGGCTTGTTGCGCACGAACTCGCTCGCCTGCGCCATGTCGAGCGCCGCCCAGAGTTCCTCGTCGGTTGCCGCCTCATCGCGCCAGGTCAAGTTGCTGCGGATGGTGCCGCTCACCAGCGACGCGCGCTGCGGAACGGTCGCGACCACACGGCGCAGCTGGTCGAGCGGCCAGGTGCGCACGTCGGCACCCATCACGCTCACGCTGCCGGTGCTCGCATCGTACAGGCGCGGGATAAGCGAGACGAGTGTGGACTTGCCGCTACCCGTGCCACCGATAATGCCGAGCGTTTTGCCCATCGGCAATTCCAGGGTCACATCGCTCACGGCATTTGCCGCGCCCGCGCCAAACGAAAAGCTCGCATGGCTCAAGCTCAGCGCGGGGACTGGAGCGACATTGCCCGGCTCGGGCAGTGCGACCGGTTCGTTGTTCTCGTCGGTGATGCTCGGCTCGCAATTGAGCACCTCATTGATGCGCGACGCGCTGGCGCTCGCCTTGGTAAAGACCACGACCAGGTTGGCGACGTACACGATGGAGGTGAGCGTCTGCGTCATGTAGTTCACAAACGCCATGACCTGGCCCTGCGTAAGCTCGCCCACGTTGACCTGGATGCCGCCCACCCATAGGATGGCGCACACGCCCAGGTTCATCACCAAGAATGTGACGGGGTTAAGGACCGACGAGAGCTTACCCACCGCAATGGCGGTATGGGCCTGGTCATCGGCGGCTTGGGCAAAGCGCTCGCGCTCGTGATCTTCGCGTACAAAGGCGCGAATCACACGGGCGCCCGAAAGCCCCTCGCGGCAAATGAGCGCGATGCGGTCGAGCTTTGCCTGCAGCTGCTTGTAGTACGGAATGCAGCGCGCCATGACAAACCAAAACACCAGGCCAATGGCGGGCGTGCAAATCAAAAAGATCATGCCGAGCTTAAGGTCGATGGCAAGGGCCGCGCACATAGAGCCCACCGCCAAGAAGGGCCAGCGGATGAGCATGCGCACGCCCAGCGCCACGGCAAGCTGCACCTGGTTGACGTCGTTGGTGATGCGGGTGATAAGCGACGGCGTGCCAAAGCGGTCGAGTTCGGCATAGCTCAACTTGTTGATGTGCTGGTAGAGCGCACCGCGGATATCGGTGCCCATGCCCTGCGAGGTGAGCGCCGCCATCTTTTGGCAGACGAGCGTAAACGAGATGCCAATCACGGCCATGGCGGCGAGCACCATGCCGTAGTGGATAACGGCGTTCACGTCGTGCGCCCCAATGCCCTTGTCGATCATCTGGGCAATCACCAGCGGCGTCAGCAGGTCAAAGATTACTTCGATCAACTTGCACGCAGGGCCAATCACCATATACCGGCGAAACTTACCACCAAAACGCCTGAGCAGCTCAATCATGTATAGGCGCTCCCCTATCATCATCCACATTCAATTCGAACCATGATAGTACCGCCACCCCAAAAGAAGCGTAAACAACTCGTCATTTCTAACGGGATTCAGTTTTCAGGGGAGGGGTATACGCGCACACCCAGCCAGTGTCGGGTCAACTAGCATGGTATATTTACATTAGTGCTACCAAGTTAGTCGCCGACCCTTGAAATGAGGTGCCGAGATGAACGACATTCTCGCAAGAAGAGCAAGACGAGCAACTGTGGGCATCGCCCTTTCCGCGGCACTTGTCGCGGGAATCGCCCCCGTAGCGGCGATCGCGGCAGAAACCAGTTCCCCCACCGATGCGGCCGTTTCGCAGACGAGCGCCACCAGCGGCAATTCGGGCGCCCCGCAGACAGAAGATGCGGCCGCCGCAAAAGAAAAGGCTCTGTTAGACCAAGGTTGACATAAAAACGATGTCACCGCGAGGCGGTACCCT
>OBZS01000256.1_pt1 | contig 21442 bp, 30 predicted proteins | sample 1476981 | NCBI WGS metagenome assembly OBZS01 (sample SAMEA2580254, study PRJEB22360) | human gut metagenome | biome: human gut; feature: human-associated habitat; material: faeces | place: Denmark | collected 2008/2010 | reverse complement strand
TGAACACCTGCCCCTGCCACACCACATGCTCCGGCCGGGCGCCCATGTGCGCCGTGGTCTCCACAAGGTCGCAGCCCATATCGTCGGCGTAGGCCAGCGTAAGGGCGGCGGCCGTCTGGTTTACCCCGGTCAGCACAGCCCGGCGCGTGGCCGTGTCAAGGCGGCTGCGTGCCCCGGTGGGGTAAAGCACCCATGCGCCCCCGCTGGCAGCAGTGTGCACGGCGTTGCGTATGGCGGTAACATAGTCAAACGCACCGCTTTCCACCTGCATTTCGGCCAGTGTGGCCGCCTCAATAAAGGCGCGTTGTGCGCCGTTGGCCGTTGTCATGGTCAGGTTGTCCAACATGCCCTTAGTCTTTTCCATGCCGGAAAGCAGCACCTGCATGGCCGCGGGCGAGGCGGCGAGGGGCAGAGGGGAAAGCCCTGCCGCTCGGCAGATGTTGATGTCATAGGCCACGCTTTTCAATCCGGCCTCCCGGAAAAGCTCCCGAACAGCAGTTTCCGTCTTGCCCGTCATTCTGGCAGCCTCGGCCACGATGTCATCATACAGCGCCCCGGCCTCCATCATCTGCTGTGCCTTCCACTTTGCGGCATCCGTGATATGCCCGGCCTTTACTAGCCGCCGCACAAAATCGCGCATGATGCTTTCGTCCAGTTCGCCCAGCAGCCGGACGAGCTCGTCGGAGCATTCGGCCAGATAATGCGGCGTCAGCATCAGCCATCACCGCCGTCTCCATCCAGCCCGAAGGGATCAAGCGGCTTTTTGGGGTTCTCGGAATATCCCACCGCCTTTTTTGCCTCGGCCTCACTCTCGCCGTAAAAGCGCATGCGGTACTCCCACCACTGTGCGGCGCCGTCCCGGCAGTCCTGCCGCATTTGCTCGCGGGCCTTGTCCTCATCCACAAGGATGCTGTCATGCCAAAGATATGTGGCCTGCCAGTCGCCCGCAGGGCCAAGGCCATACAGCTGGGCCAGCTTGTCCATAGCGTAAAAAAGGCCGTTCAGGGCGGTTTCCAGCGCGCGCTGGATGTCATGCACGGCGGCAAAGCTGCGCTGCTTATTCATTTTTACCTCGGTTGCCGTTTTGTCCACACTGGATGGGTCGGAAATGGTGCCGAAAGAAAGGTTGCTCTGCATCTCTATTTTGCGCAGCAGGTCGTTCAGCCCATTGAGATAAGAGGCATCGCGCAGGGCCGGGGCGAAGGCGTGATAAAAGTTGATGTCGCCTGTGGCAAGGCTTCTGCGATACAAACGCTGCCCCAGCCTGTCAAGCTGCACGCCGCCGTCCTCGCCCTTGCGGATAGCCGCTTCACTCACATCAACGGCAAGCTGGCCGCCCTCATATTCCCATAAAAGGCGCCCGTATTGCGCATTGGCCTGCTCAATGGCAGGCACTGCGCCGGCAAATACGGATACACCGAGAGGGGAGCCGCGGTCTTTGTTGTTGGCCAGCGGGATGCGGAAATAGGCAAACAACGGCTGAGTAAGATTTTGAATAGTGGCCTCGGGCGTGATGTCGGCCCATTCCGGCACCTGCGACAACGCGATTTCGCCTCCCAGGCTCGCATTTGAGGACGACACAAAGGCCCTGTTTTGTATCACTTCAACGCCAGTGCCAGGGTTGAAATCGTGGCTTTCCAGGCGCGTGTATATTTTGCCACCCCGCGTGATTTGCTGCGAAAATACCGCCCCGGTCAGGCGTCGGGAAGTATCGAAGGCAGTGGGGAAAAAGGCGTCGGCCTGCACCACATCCACGGCGATGGCCTCGCCGCGCACATACGGCTTAAATACAGCGCCGCCCAGCGCGCAGGCATATTCCACGGAGGGGCGCAGGCTGTCACGGAATATGCTGAATTGCTCATCCATCCATTTCCCGCGGGTTCCCGTCAACTGGATGTCGCATTCCAGCGTGACAAGGCGCGCAAACTCGCCGGCAATAAAAGCGGGCAAGCCAAGGGAATAAGTATCCTGCGCGTGCACATCCTCATACATGCGCACCCATGTGGCAATCTGTGTCTCCATGGCCGGGGATATTACAAGGTCTGTATTTTCCTGCCCAAGCAGGCGCAAAAGGGTGGCGCGCACCCATTGCATCATCTTTTGAAACATCTGTCAGGCTCCTTCTCGCCACGGCACCCAGCGGAATTCAAGCGCAAGCACCGTTGCGGCAAAATATCGGATGTCATCCATTGCGTGGTCGTACTCTTTTATGACGGCATCACTCGGCCTTTTATCATCCCAGCGATATAGGCCAAATTCTCGCAAAGCATCATGGCAGCTTTCGTGTATTAACATTCGGCCGCCCTCCAAAAGGGCAGATACCACATTGATGCCGGGAACAACCTTATTCACCGCAGGCCGCACCACGAATTTCCCGTGCCGCCGTATCGTCTCAATGAAAGACGCCGCCGAAGGGTCTATTATGACGCTGTCAATATATCTGCCTGCGGTGAGCTCCACCAAAGCGTGGTAGTGTTCCTCGTCCGTGCGCTGCCGCCCGGTCTTGCGGCTGTCATAGTAGCTTTCGGCAATGCGCACGGCCTTCCCGCCGTGCACGCACCACAGCCCCATGCTGCATGGATTGCGCGTGCCGTAGTCGATGGAAACATAAAAGCGCCCCTGCATGCCGGTAATGGGGCCGCGCATGAGGTATCGCTCTTTGTCGCGTGCAATCATGTCATACACAAGGCCCTCGGCCATGCACCAGCGCCCAAGTATATAACGCTCAAAAAATACCCCCACATACATGCTGCGGTATCTGCTTTTGATACCTTCCGACAAACTAAGGTTGTCCTCCATGGTGAAATGCAGGTAGAGTAATCCCTTGTTTCGGGCCGCAAGGATCCATGAGGTGTAAAACCAATGCTGCGGCCCTTCTGGGTTGCAGTTGAACCACCACTTGCTGCACTCAACAGAGCATCGGGCGGTTGCCTGATTGACAAAGCTTTCCGGCATCAAAGCCACTTCGTCAAAAAAGACACCCGCCAGGGTGATGCCCTGAATGGTGTCTTGTGAGCTCTCGTCCGAACCGCCGAAAATATAGAAAGTGTTATACTTCGTCCCGCGGGAAATAAGCAGGCAGCTATCGCCGCGGCGGTCTGTTACATGATACCCACGCCCGCGAAGCATTTTTTTGAGTGGCGGCAGCACATTGCGCCGGAAGCTGCCTATCGTTTTGCCGCACATAGCAAACTGCTCCCCGGCGAATGACGACATCGCCCACAGGACAAAAGAGAGCGACATGCATACCGTTTTGCCCGAACGAATGGCGCCGTCTGCGATGATGCCATTGGCGGTATGTGTTGGGCTATTCGCGCACCACCACGTCAAAACCTTCTGTTGGCGCCGGGAAAACGGCCGGAACTTAAAGACCTGATTCATTTTCCTCTGCCTCCGGCATTACAAAGTCATAATCATCCACGCCTTCTGCCCACAAATCCGATGCCTTTTCTTGCAAGGCGTCCAGAAAACCATCGTCTCTGATGTCGTCGCTGGTAACTTCTTCGCGCTGCCCAAGATATTGTTTGCCAAGGAAAATAGCCATGGTTGCATTTTTTTCGGCAAGCCGAAACTGCGAACGACGCAGGGCGATTTTGCCCAAGTTTCGCTTTTGGGCAAAAACCTCCGCAAAACCGCTGTGATATATGCGTTTGCACCAACGCTCTATTGTATCTTCTGAACAACCGAAAAACACGGCAATCTCGGCAAGCGTGCATTGTAAAGAGCACAATTTTTCAAAGCTGGCCTGGTCGATTTTGATTCTTGGGCGGGCCATTTACGCCACCGCCTTTTTGGCATCATCCTCCAAAGCGATGCGCGGGAAATTATCCTGAATAGCCTTGGGTTCGCCCTTATAGAACACAAGCACATTTTGATGGCGCTTTCCGATTTTGCGATTCACGGCCATGGCGTGCCCCGCGCGAATGGGTAATGTGCCAATGGCAGTAGCCAGAATAATCTCGTTGTAGTAACGCATACCCGAGGCAATGAATGTGCGGATTGTATCCCCGACAAAGTTATAATAACTGCCGTCTTTCCCACGCACCTCGCCTACCACAACAACCGCAAAGCGGTTTTGCTTCAGCTTTGAAACCGCCTTTTGCATGATGTCCTGATAGAGTTCCAAAAAGACAGGGTATGTCTTGTTTGAGAGATCGGCAGGGTCGTTGCTGTAAACCTCTAAATCTGCATAAGGCGGGCAGGTGAAAAGCATGTCCTGACTCTCGTCTGGAATATGCCTGTCCATATTGCGGCTGTCCTCGCACAGCCATGTGGGGGATACACCGATATCCTCAGCGTTTTGCTTGTTTGCCTCTACCTGCTCACGTCGGAGGTCTATTCCGGTATACTCATACCCGAGTGCGGCGGCAACCACACCTCGCACCGAGCCCCCGGCGAAAGGGTCAAATATTTTTCCGCCCGGAATACCAAACCACCGATACATAACTTCGCACAGAACAGGGTCAAAAACAGATACTGTGTTTTTGCATTTGGCTGCATATTTGACATTTAAGCTGTAAGTACGAATATCATCGCGGCTTTCCTCGCTGCGGATGCCCAAAGCCAGCCATTCTTTTTTTCGAGCAGCCCACTGTTTTCCAGTCGTATCCAAAATCGAGAAAGGCGGGATGCCGAACGTCTCTGCCATGATGCCGGTTGTCCGTTTACTTTTTTGCGCGGCAGGCTCTGTATCAAAGCCCACGCTGCGCAAGTCTATTTCCGTGCAGGCCGATAAATCTCGTAACTCTGTGGCAAGCCGCAAATCGTCCCACAGCGAGAACTCGGCTGTTTTGTTGTCGGCAAGGCGGTATGCCTTGGCCTGTTTGGGCGTCAAATCATCCGCCACAATGACAGGCGCAACTTTCAGGCGTAGGAACTGCGCGGCTTTGTATCGGGTGTGGCCGGCAACAATTACGCCGTCAGCGTCCACGATGATAGGTTGCCGAAATCCAAACTGCCGGATGCTTTCCGCAACCTTATGCACGGCGGCATCATTGATGCGAGGATTATGCGGATACGGCTTTATCTCTGGAAGCGCCCGCAATATGATTTTCTTTTCTTTTTCCATGTTTCGGGGCTCCTTTCTGCAAATAAAAAACCGCCCGATGGGCGGTTTTGTTTTTTGGCATACTACTGGCCGCGGCATGCCGGCGCGGTGTGAAAGGATGTCGATGGGAAGCAAAGGGGAGAACGTCCTCTGCATGCTGGCGTACCCTCGTCGACGCTCTAAGAATATCACAGCAATCAACCCTCAATCTACCTCATTTACCCTCAAAATACCTCATTTACTGTTTTTATTTTGTGAGATAGTGGGCGAGAGCTGCCCGGTGTATTCGCAATGCGGCGTCAATATGACGCTTTTCGTCTGTGCCAAACAGCTTTGTTGCAATATCCCGCCACGGTAGGGGGCGCAATGTGTCGCTGTCCATATACCGCATGCGGAGAATATCTCTTTCGCGCGGCGGCAGAGTGCAGACAGCTTGTTCAACGGCTCGCATCCTCCGCCTGTTTTCTGCGAGGATAGGGGCTATCTGTTCCTCGTATTCAAGGCGCTTTTCAACGCTGCGCGCCATATGCTCACCTGAACTTCCCGTGTGCTGGCTCCCATCGTTTCCGGCTTGCAGCGGGGGAAGCACTTCGGCGCTTTTCATGCGGGCAAGCCGTTCCTGCCGATGCTCACATTCGCGGGCCATCGCTATGTAATTTTCCAGCCACTCACGGTTCATGCGGTGTTCTCCTTATGCTAAAAAGTCATTTTTTCACATGATTTTCCTTATTTGTAAGCGCGGCTTCTGCTTCTTCCGGCGTCTCTCCAAAAACGCACCCTGCTTTCATATCTGCCAATATGCCAATCTCCGATGCATAAAAAGACTTTGCCGGTTTCGGCTGTCTTTTGCTGCAAGACCACATGACTTTCGGAGGAAGAAATGGCAGCACCATGCACCGCCCGTCACTGTCCGCTTCCACCAGCTCACGCAGGCGGTCAAGATCGTAGGTGTCGCCGAGGATGTCCTCAATTGTTCCGACAGCATCAACATCCTCGCCTTTAAATTTTTCAGGCACACCCCAGTCTGAAAATATTCCATCGCCTGACATGTAATAATGCCCGTCTGCATCTTTCTTTGTTACCCGTTCCACACTCATTCCTCCTTCTTCGGGCCTCGCCATTCCCAATTATCCATAGCCTTCTTACTTCTATATTGGTAATACTCGTGCTTGCAATCTTCGCACGGCCCTTCGCAATGATTTTCTGTATAATTTTTACATGCTGGGCAATATCCCCTCAACTGTTCTACTGCAGCATCCCTCTCTGCCGTCACCCTGGCCAGCTCCTTCCGCAGTTTGCGCACGACTGGCAGGCTTTCGGGGTCGATGGTGGGCGTGTCGGCAATTAGCTGCTGGATTTTCCTGTGAACTACGCTGTTAAGCCCTTGCGTAATAGGGCTAATTTTGCCGCTTGTTTGCGCCGAGATATAGGCTTCGCTTTCGTCCTCCGCCATAATGTTCGCATCAATCAGCCGCTGTTCGGCCATTTTCTTCACCGTCTTTCGGTTCAAATTTGCTGCAATATTCATGTTCTTTGTAAAAAACCAAATTATTTACTGAGCATGACGTTTCATCGCCATCTTCATAAAAGTGCTTGCACTCCCCACACCGTCCAATCGGCGGTGCTGGGCGGGTGTTCCATTTTGCCAGTGCGGCGATTTTGCTGGTGTACATCCCGCTTTGAAGAAAACATGATTTGCAGCGAACGAAGTAAAGTTGTCTTGGCGCTTCACCGTCAAACGCTCCTTCTTCATCAAGAAGTTCGGATTCGTTTTTGCAACATGGGCACGTCAACACAATCCCCTTTTCCGTGCACTCTCTCTGGGCTTCGGCATCACCCAGCAGGGCGCGGCGTTCAAGGTCGGTCATTGCAAATCTCTCCTTCCACATACCGCCAAGACTGTGGCGGGCGCGCGATTCCGAACGCCTCCAGCAGCCCCTTCGGATTGTCGTATATTTTCAGCTCGGAAATGTGCCAGCCGTACACATTGTCGTGATAGGCGTATCGGTGCAGCGGGTAATACTCAACGCACGATTGCTCCAAAATGCTTTTGTCCAGGCGATCGCGAAATGCTGGATACGGCACGTCAATGCACTTGATGCTGTCGCACACAAATTCTCCGATTATCCTACCAGAAACAATACCGGGATACCTATGTGATTCCTTCGTGCAGTAAATGAAGCACTTGAACGGCGTTTCAATTTTTGGCCGAGATTTCCTAATCTCAAGCGTCTTTTGTCCGTTTGCAATCAGATTGCACCAACACGGTCGGATGCTCATCAAAACGCTTTTCACTCTTGCAGCCTCCTTTCCAGCTCTGCCCATGCTTCTTCCGTGAGAGGGCGGCCGCATGCAGAGCAGTAATTATTTAACCCAAATTGTCCGTTCAGCACGCACCACATGCACGGCTCCCACTTTCCCCAGCCAATTTGGGCAGCGGGATAGGCGTAGGCAAGCCATCCGTTTCCATAATCTTTTTCTTTCAGCCATTCTCCGCTTGCTCCTGTGGACGCGCAAATTCCATCGTCTGCACGCTCGTCCAGCACTCCACAGCAGAGCACATCTCCGTCTGATACAATAACCGCTGCACCGATGATTTCAGATCTTTCCAGCATTTCCCGCATCTGCTCAATTGTCAGCGGCTCATTTGGCGCTTTGGCAGGGGCATGATTGTCTTTATCAGCCGTCGGCAGGGGCATCCAGAGCGTGACGATGCTTTGCAAGCAGTCCCGCCACGGGAAGCCGGTGTGTCGGTACCAGGTATTTGCGCTGGTCCGATATGCCTCTCCCACAAATGTGCCATCCGTGGCAAGCACGCGCTCTCCAGGGTCAGGGACGGCATTTTCCACGCTCACCCACTCGTTCGGCGGGGTGAGGGTGGGCATATCATTTCGCCCATCTTGCGTCAGCCGCTTGGCTGCCTCTTTATCGCCCAGAAGGGCGCGTTTGATGTCATCCACCAAAATCACTCCTTGTGTAATAATCAACACTTATTTGCGAGTATTTGAGCATGTCCCACAAAAACTTATCGTTGGGCGCGATAAAACCATTATCCTCCAAGGCAAATCGCTCCTCATAATCGTGAACAGTATGTCCATCAGGCTTAAATGTCACAGGACTATCAGCATCCCATTTGAGCATCAGAGCCCACAAGTCTGGATAGTTTTTACGCAGCAATCGCAACTGCCCATCGCCTTGATTGTGGCAAAACCAGCAGCCGCCACGGGTTGCCATGGTATATATTGGGGAGAGCATGCCGTTTTCCTCGCACCACTTTCGGCAATCCGCCTCTGTCCAACCTGCCTCCACAAGAGGGCTTCGTTTTTTACCGGATAGGACATGAAAGCGGCTCGGTTCATCGACGGCAATCCCTATATACTGTATAGCGTCTTTTTGTACAACAGATGATAAAATATTCTGTTTCAGGCGGCTGTTGCACCACGGCCCTCTCTGGTAGGGCCATCCGTAGATTTCTCCTGGACGCTTTTCCCCGCCCAGAACTCGGTAAAATGTCTGCTCATAGGTGAGTTTCTCCTTGACGTGTTCCACTTCAATGCCCCAGCGCTCTTTGATAACGGCATCCATATGGGCCTTAAACTCCACCATCGGCGGCAGGTCTGCGGGAATGGTGTCAGTGGCCCATACCTCAGCATGCACAATACGGTCAAGGGGCCAGCCCAGTTGCTCTATCGCGCCAAGGCATGCAAGGCTGTCTTTTCCGTAACTCAGAGATAAAATATACTCTCCCATTTCCACCTTGTGCTCACACTGCCACCTTTCGCATCAATTCTGCCATGGTAACAAGTTTTTGTCCGCACCATTCCGGCAAATTCGCCCGTACCATTGCCTCTGCGATAGGTGGGCACACTGCATTTCCACATCGGGCTACCTGTTTGGCCTTGCCATATTCATTTCCAAGATAATCCCTCTCAATGATGTAATCTGGCGGGAACCCCATGGCGCTGTACAGTTCGCGCGGCGTCAACATCCGCAGCAAAATATCTGCAATGTAGTAATGCACGCCGCCGAATTCCAGCAGCAATACCTCGTCCTCTTTCAACGCATAACCACAGTGTTGGTTCAGCAGTTTGCGGATTTCTGGCCAGTGCTCTAGGTTAGGGTTGTCCGTCTTGCTCAGTGATACACGGCAGACCGCGAACTCTCCGCCGCCTGCTGTGATGGTACGCAGCGGCCTGTTCGGATTCTGCCCTATGTCTTGTCCCTTAAACTCAACGATGTGGCCGCACGCCAGGGCCTCCCGGTCGTGGCTCGTTACGGTGTGCATGGGAGCCCGCACATCAATCGGGCGGCCGTTCCCGAAATATTCCACAAGCTGCGCTGTCGTAAGTCCATATCGGTTGGAGGCATCCACAGTTGGCAGAGGCAGGCTCACGCCGTTTGCCCGTACATGTTCCGTCTGTTCTGTGTGATACTGTATCAGGCTGGCAGCAGTAAGACACGTCTCCTGTTTTGTCACTCCGGTTGGTGCAGGCTCCCGCACATCCCGGATTCGGTCTCCACCGCCTGTCTGCCCAATACTCATCAAGTTAGCCGATGCCAGGATTTGGCCTCCGGCTGTGCGTATGGTATGTATCGGCATGCTTATATCTGCCCCGACACTCCCTCCGGTATTGCTAATAGTAATCGGCGAAAGTATAGGGTTACAGATTCCGCTTGAGTGCTTTCCTGTGATGGTGGATAGAGGCTCTGTATCTTCCCGGACATGCCCATCCCCGCCATGGTTACACTCCACAATAAATGGTTGCCCGCTGCGGATGGTGAACTTATCCACGCCCCGGATAATCCGCCGCATTGTGTTTGCCGCCAGAGGCCGCACAGCGTTCACTCCGTACTTTTCTTTCAGTTCCCGCTTGCTGGCAAACACGGAGTAGCACGGCACACTCCAGTCGATGATTTCTGCGGCGCTCCGCCAAGGCAGCAGCCGCCCAGTCCGCACATCTTCACTGTCCCGCGGCGCATGCGTCCGTACCGGCCATACAATGGGCTGCCCATCACAGCGTGCCACCAACACAAAACGTTTGCGTGTAGTTGGCGCGCCTAAATCAGCCGCCACGATTTCCCGATGTTCCACGTCATAGCCCAACGCCACAAGCTGTCGTTTCCACTGTTGGAACGTCTGACCGGCTTTTTTCTTTATGGGTTTCCCTTTGCGTACAGGCCCCCAAGTCACAAATTCTTCCACATTTTCAAGAATAATCACACGCGGGCGTACTGTACCCGCCCAGCGCAGCACAATCCATGCAAGCCCTCTGATATTCCGATTCACAAGCGCCGCACCTTTGGCTTTTGAAAAATGCTTACAGTCCGGCGAAAACCATGCCAACCCAACCGGGCGGCCCCTGCATACCTTTTCCGGGTCAACATCCCATACGTTTGCCTGCAAGTGTTCCGTGTATGGATGGTTGGTTTTATGCATCAGAATGGCATCTGGGTCATGGTTGATGGCGATCGCCACCGGTTTGCCCGCCGCCAACTCCATGCCTGTGGAAGCCCCACCGCCGCCGGCAAAGTTATCCACTATGATTTCATCAAAAAGGTTTATCTGTCCTGCTTTTTCTTGCTGTCCCATTTTTTACTCCTTTCACGGCCTGCCGGATACCCAGCAGGCGATAGCGGCCACCACCGCCAGCCCGAGGATAAGCACCAAAGCACTCATTCGCCGGGCGCCTCCTGCCAATATTCCACATAGGATGCCTTGGCAGTTTTGCCTCCGGGGCGATTAGCGCGCCCCTGGCGCACTGTATACCCGTTCCGCACAAGGATGACGGTTACTGCGTCTCGGTCGGCAGGGGAATTGATCCATAGCCTTTTGCGTTCCATGCCAGCACCTCCTTCATCGCACGCCCATCTTTCGGCGGCCGCATCACATTCAGTTCTTTCGCCCGGAATGTCTCACAGTATAGGGCCTTTCCGCTGTCAGACATGCACAATACGGTGGCCCAATGCCCAACCGGATGGATATACACAACGATGCCGGTGTGGGGGATGCGGGCCTGCATCAGTGCGACATCCTCCGGATCCATCCTGCTTTTTGCCCCGTTTTCTTTCCGGGTGATATGTACAAAATCGCCAACTTTCACTTTTTGCTCTCCTTCACTTGTTCTTCTCTTGGGGCGTCCTCGCCCGTGATGCATACTACCAGCCGGGCAGGGGAGCCCCAGCGTTTGACGATGTGTGCATCGTATATGCTGGCATCGTCGCCGTAGGCAACGCCGTTAAGCGCGTCGCACAATGCTTTGCCGATATTGTCCCAATCGGGTTTGCAGGTCGGCGGGGTGACATTCTGCGTGCATAGCAGCCTTTTGTTTTTGGAGTAGCTTTTCGGCACCTCAAAAAAGGCTACACCCTGTATTTTTACGGGGCCGGAAAGGCGGACGCCTTGAAACCTTTCGAGCCAGCATTGCCGTATCCAGTTTTCGTAAAGCTGAGTGGCTGCGGGGGTGTGCAGGAGGGCATGCCCTGCCACAACGCTTGCCCGCGGGCGGCCCTTGCCCTGCGGCTTTCCCGGTACGGAAAAAATATACCAGCTCATGCTTGACACCCCCCGCCGTCGCCAAGCAGCAGCTGCCCGCCCTTAAACGCCTGATATAACGTGCGGCCTTTGCCGTCTGTGAGGTAGGGAAGGAACGTCTCCGCAAGCTCGGCACCGCCGCTCTCAATAAAGGCCATTTGTGCGGCTACCCAGTCTCGGATATTGCGCCACGCCGTACGCTCGGCCTGCTCGTGGTCCGCCTTGACCTTCTGGCGCTGGAAAGCGGCCATGACGCCATCAACATTGGCCGGCAGCAAAAAGCCCTGCGTTTGACCATCAACAGAAAGTGAAAACATAACGCCTACCGGGGCCCCGGCATCATACTCCACAAGGATTTTATTCGCCCCGTGTGCGGCCAGCATGCCCTGAATCTGCCCCAGCGATTCGTAGGCGCTCACAACGGTGGTGTAATTTTTTATCGGCATTTTCATCGTCCTTTCCAAGCTCCTGCTGCGGGCTGGGTGTTCCCCGGTGCACACGCAGCAGCAGTCTGTTCATTTCCGCTTGTAACTCTCGGTCGAATTGATAATCCATCATCTCATCCTTCCCGGACGCCATCCGGGGTCCTCCCGCTGGCTGTTGATACATCGCTGCACATACTTCCAGGTTGTGCCACCGTTTTCGTATGCACGCATAATGGCGTTCATCGTGCCGTCAAATCCCAATGCCCCGTAGGCTTCCAGCAGGCCGTATTTCACCTCATCGTTAAATTTGCCGATAAGCTCCCGATAGGTGCGGTAAATCTTTTCCGTGGGCTTTTCATCAACCGGCCTTTCGTCGTCTTTGCCAGAAGAAGACGATATGTTAATATCGTCTTCTATATCCGTTACCGTATCCGTAACCGTTACCGTTACCGTATCCGTAACCGTATCCGTAGGTGCAAAATCTGCATTTGCATTTTTTGCATGCTTTTGCATGTGGTTTTCAACGGGTTGTCCATAAGGCTCCGCATTTTCAACGCCTTTTCCACTGGCTTCCCAGCGTTTACGGGCCGCCGCCGAACGCTTTTTGCTCTTTTCCGCGTAGGCGGCGCTGTCACGGTCATGCTGCTGGGCAATCATGTTATAGGCAAATTCTGCGGCGGGGTTTTGAGGCTTTTGCACTCTTTTCCCTTCGGCATGTGCGGAAAGGGCGCCCATGATGGCATAAAAATCCTCGGGGCCGAAGCTGTTAAGCAATAGCCGCAGCGTGTCGCGATAAATTAAAATGGATGGCTTTCCGTCTGCCATAATGAGCGCCCTCCCGTTCAGCTCTCTTCGATGCTTGCGCCGTCTGTGTCCACCTCATCGTCAGCCGAGAACAGCGCGTCAATGATTTCCGTTTCGTCCGATGTTCCAGGCACGTCCGGAGTCTGTATTTCCGCATCAGTTTCCACAAATTTGGAGCGTTCCTTTGCCTCGCGGAAAAAGGCTGCAAGGTGCTGTACATACAGCTTTTTTGCAATGTTTTTAAGCTTGTTCAGCAGGGTGTCCGTCAGTGTAAAATTATCCGAAACCTTTACTACAAGGCGCCCATCCACAAAGACAAAGCGAATGCGAGAATCACGGTTGTTGTGCCCCACATCATCTTCCAGCATGGAAATCTGGCCCTCCATGCTGGTATCAGGGCGCACCGTAAGCATGATTGGGTATTGCGAGGCGCTGAAATCTGCGACAAGGTTGTTCTTGTCGCAGATGCCGAGCAGCTTTTCATATTGGTCGTCAAAAAGGTCTTTTTCAATCATTGGAAGCTCCTTTCGTTAGTCCTGAAAAAAATCATCGGCCATATTGTTTTCTGCCTCAGCGGGTGGTGTTTCTACGGGCGGTGGTGCTGTATGCACTTCCTGCCCGGTGGCCTCAATAGGGCTGCCGGGCTCCGGCGCATCCTCGACAAAAGCGGGTTCGGCGGTGCCATCCTCGGTAATGATATTCTCGTCTATCGAGAGCGCCTGCTGCATCTCTATGCTCATGACACCCCACCGGCTAATCAGCTGGCGCAACATGGTTTTGCATGCCATATCATCAAAGTTGCGATACCAAAATGAGGAATATTTCCACATATCCTTTTCGGGAATTTCTCCGTCCAGTAATTTTTGATAGCTCTCTGCACTGAATGCGGGGCTGTATTTATCTGCATGTGCCATCATCTTTTCGCGGCTCCAGTACATTCCCTTCTTGAAGCCGTTTGTGTACTCAAACATGGCATAATAACCTGCCGTGGGGGCGTTCTCTCGTGCGAATTCATCGTCGATGAGATTTACCTCAATTTCCTCGTTCAGCGGGTCGAAATGTACCAATTCTCCTTGCTTGATGGGCAGCACATTGAGTTTTTTGTATCGGCCGCTGCGAATGGCAAGCTGGATATATCCTTTGTAACCAAGCTGGAATTGTGCTACCTTGCACCCTCGTTTTTTGTCGTTATAAGGCACTATGTAATATTGCCCAAGCTGCGGGGAGGGGGAAAGCTTGAGGCTGGCGCCCAGCAGCGCCGCCGAAAGTATGGTAGAGTTGTCGCACTCCGCCAATGCCGGGTTGGTGCTCACGGCGCTGGTGATAGCCGTAATAAAAAGCTGGCCGTCCTTGCCGCCGATGATGGTATTGATTTTGCGCTTTACGGCATCCCCCGAAAGGAATGTTGTAAACGTGGGCTTGCGCTGCGTAAGGGAATTTTGTACTGCCATAGTTTAAGCCTCCTTTGGCACGCGGCCGTATTTGATTTGGTTGTTGCGCAGAAATTCTTTCAGCGCCTGCAACTGGACTTTTGTTGCCCACACCCGAAAGTCAAGGCATATGGTTTCCGGCTCTGTCTGGGCCGCCGCAGGGGCGGGCTGTGCCGTGGGCTGGGGCACGGGTGCCGGGGTGGAAGCGGGTGCCGGGGCAGGGCCGCCCGCGGCCATTTCCCGCATTGCCTGCAGCTGCCGTTCAGCGGCGACACGCTCCATTTTTTTCTTTTGCTCTGCCAACTCCGATTTTTTCTGCAGGGCAAGCCCCAAATCCAGAGATTCAAGGTATACCATGCGCACCGTGTCGCGGTATTCCGCCTCCACGGCGCTCTCGATGGAGTGCAGCGCGCTCCGCACCTTCGCAAATTGTGTCTTTACATCATCCTCGATGGCGGCGAGGGTATAGGTTTTGTTGAGCCAGCGCGGGTTTTGTATTTTTTCCAGCGGCACCAGTTCGCAAAGTTCTTTGCCCCATGCGACATAAATGTCGCGGATAGCCTCCTGTTTCTCGTCCTTTTCCTTTTGCTCCACGGCCTTCACCTGTGCGTCAATACCCTCTACAGCCTCGGCTACAAGTCCCAGCAGCTCTTTCATCTGGGCCTCAAATTCGTTGTAGGGGGCCAGAAAGTAGGCGCGCAGCTCCTTGCGGGCGGTGTCCAGTTGGTCGCGCACTTTGTTCAGGGTTGCGCGGTCTTTTTTTGCCTGCGGCATCTGTGCTGCGGTATATACCGCGCCCTTGTAGGCGGCCAGCTTTTTTTCCAATTCTGCCCGCATTTCCTGATAGTTCCACTCCACAGCCGGCAGGGGGGCGGCCGTGGTGGGGTTTTTCACAATAAGCTCCATGGTGTGTTCTCCTTTCCAAGGCGGCGTATCAAAGCCGCATTTGCGTGGACGCTCCGCAGGCATGGCCTGAACGTGTGCTGTCATCTTCATGTCCGATGGGGCGGGTGGAAATCGTCTGCATCACATGCAGATAGTCTCGCACCTCGCGCTCATCCACATGCACCTGCGATACCTTGGCAACGCTTTCCCCGTATTTGGAGGGCACCACTACAAGATCGCCCACCTTCAGCGGCACCACTGCATAATAGCTGTACTCCCGTGGGCTCCATTCACCCGGCTGGAAACGGCTTTTGAAACGTACTTTCACAATTTCTGGCATTGGCATAGCATCCTCCTTACTTACAGCGAGGCCAAGTCGTTTTGGCGTGCGTGTTTTTGCTCGTTGAGGTCTGCAATGATGCCCGCCAGCATATTGGCAAGCCCGCGTTCCGTCAGGTTATCGATGCGCACGCTGCAAAGCGTGATGCCTTTTTTAACCAGTGTCAAAGAGAGCATAGCGCCATTTTCCTCATTGCGCAGCAGGCTGCCAAGGCGGCGCATCTGCTCGTCCAGCATGTCAATTTCTGCGGCGATTGCCTTTGCATGGTTCAGCTTGTCGATTGTCATAGTCTTGTTCTCCTTCCAAAATTTAAAAATCAATAATGCGCGGCGGCTCATGGTCGTTTTGCACATACTCCCAAAACCGCAGCTCGTGCTCTAACAAAAAATCAAGGTCTGCCTGCACCTCGGCTCGCTCAATCACAAACGTGCGCCGCGTGGCCACAAATTCGTTGCCCCATGTGCTTTTAAGCTGGGCATGCAGCACGGCAAATTCCCAGCCCGTGGCAAGCAGCTGATGCAGCACCTGCACATAGTAGTTGTCCGGTAGGCGGGGGCGCCCGTCCGGCGTGCGCCATTTTTCGCGCTGCATACTGCGCAGGATTTCGGTGGTCTTGCCCTCATACACCCCCAGCCGCCCGGTGGCTGTCTCAGTAAGCCGCCCGTCCAGTGTGGCAAAAATAAAAGGGTGCTGTGCGCTGCGCACCATATCAAAGGCCCCGCGGTATTCCACCTTGTAGATGTCTTTGTAATCAAGTGCAAACAGCCCGCGGATGAGGGGCTCGGCATCATGCCCGTACTGCACACACGCCTTGTCGCTGATATCTTCGGCGGCCTTGCGGCCGGTTTTGATGCGCCACAAATCCACATTGGACATCCAGGGGTTTTTTCCGATGACGGCGCTGGCCTCGCTGGCTCCAATACCCTGCAGGCGCTCTGCCTGCCATTGCTCTGGCGCGGTGATGTTCATGTTCTCTTGCCTCCTGTGTGCGCCACAGCCCCGGAAAGGGTTGTAAAAGCCGCGAAAAGGAAAAAGGCATATACACCGCCGCCCGCGCTGAAAACGCCGTCTAGGGCGGCTAGGGCGGCCAAGGCAAGCGCCACGCATAATGTGTCGCGCAGGACGCGCTTGACGGCCGGGCGTGTACGGGGTAAAATAAAAGCGTCAATCGGCCAAGATTTGACGCTCTGGGCGTTCGAGTGTTCCAGCACTCGGGCGCCCGCTTTCTTTTCTGTGCTCATTTTTGTGATACCTCCACAGCATTTTTCAGTGCGGTAAGGCATTCCGCCATGGCCTTGTCATGCGCGCCGTTCTCGCCGCGCACAGTGTACAGCCGCCCGTCAACGCTTACCGTCATCTCATCCTTGTAACTGCTGTAGCAAAAGGCCGCGCCTTTGGCCTGCAGGTTTTTGGGCTCCGCCAGTTGCAAGGTCAGTTCGCATGCCTGTGCCATTTTTTCATGCACTGCATTCATCGTGTTCACCCCGCTTTCTGTTCAGTGTTTTCCTCAGCCGGGCGGCGCAGCGCGGCAAGAATACCTGCCATCCGCCGCCCGGCCGGGCTTGCGTAGAAATTTTCGCTTTCCGGCGCCGCAGAATACAGCCCGCGCCGGTTGATTACCTCCGCCAGCGCGGTAATGTCTGCTTCACACAATGGAGCAGCTTCCACATGCGGGGCGGTATCAACGGCCAATGCTTCCATATGTTCACCTCGAATCAAAACTTGCAATATTGCAAGTTTTAGGCTAAAAAAATTTGTTTCGCTTCTTCAGATGAAAGGGATAAGACATCAGCAATCTTATGCATCTCTCCAACAGAAAAAGCCAGTCCTAAAGCCTTCATCTTTCGCGAAAATGTGCTACTGTCCATCCCGATTTGCGCAGATAGTTTTTCTTGTGTCATTCCACGTTCTGTGATTTTTGCACGGAGAAGTTTCATATTGGTGTTCACTATTATCACCTCCCTGCTCTTGCAATATTGCAAGTTTCTGCGACACTATATTAACATTTCACCTAAAGGATGTCAATGAAAAAATTCGCATAAATGCAGAAAATGTTTTTGATTATCCAAATATCTATTGCATTTTTGCAAATAATCAGATATGATGAAACTATGAAATGGAGGGGCAGATCATGACAACAGGGGAAAGAATGAAAGCGCGGAGAAAGGAAATAGGACTTTCTGCGGAGCAGGTTGCTGAATATTTGGGAGTGTCACCCACTACTATCTATCGATACGAAAAGGGCGATATCGAAAAAGTCCCCGGAGAAATACTGCCTAAATTAGCGGCTGCCTTGAAGACAACACCGGCTTTTTTGATGGGATGGGATGATGATTCCGAACTGGCACAGATTGGTGCCACACCATATATTCCTTCTGCGCGGCAGATTCCACTGCTTGGCCGCGTGGCCGCTGGCATGCCGATGTATGCCGAGGAAAACATAGAGGGATATATTCCATTGGACCGTGACGATGGCCACAAATATTTTGGCCTGCGCATACACGGTGACAGCATGACGGCCGCCGGTATGGACGATGGCGATATTATCGTGGTGCGCCAGCAGGATATGGTGGAGGAAAACGATATAGCCGTTGTGCTGGTAAACGGCTATGATGCCACCGTGAAATACTGGCACCGCCAGGGCAGCACGGTAATCCTCACGCCGAAATCCTACAATCCGGAGCATCAGCCGCAGATTTACGATGCCAAAAAAGTGCCTATCCGTGTGCTTGGCCGCGTGGTGCAAATTCGCAAGGATTTATAAATTTATCGAAATGTGAGGTGCGGAATCATGAAATTTGGAGTTCGCAAGCCTTCGTTGAAAAAGATGTTCAAAGCAAGAACAACAGGGCGGGCAAAACGTGCCTTGAAAAAGGCCATCAACCCTATGTACGGGCAAAAGGGCGCAGGGGTTTTGCATCCAAAGAAAGCTGTGTATAACAAAGTCTATAGAAACACTTCTGTGGGTGTTGGGGATATCGTAAAAAAACTGTTTAAGTAATGCGGGGGAATTTCAGATGAAAAAATTTTTGTGCATACTGCTTTCCACTCTGCTGCTTATTGCTTTGGTTTCTTGCGGCAGTTCAAAAGAGGGCGAAATGTTGTCTTCGGAAGATGAATTTGGCGTATATGAGAATGGGCAGCAGGTTATTTCAGCGTTGGATTTGAAAGCGCAATATAAGGATGACGGGGTTTTTACGTTCTCGCGTCAAGGCAACGAGGATTTCCCTGGAAGGACGCTTGAAACAAAGCGAGGGATAAAAATAGGATCGACACTGGAAGACGTTTGCGAAGCATATGTGGGCATAAGGGTAACAGTATCCAATGGGGCACAGGCCTTAGAGATAAATGGTGAAGTAGCTGAAAATATTTCGGTGGACTATTTTTATCAAAATATTGAAAAAACCAACATGGGGCAGAATTATTATTTAGGGTTTAGTGCATATCAAATTGATGGAGAGTTCTCGGAAGAAAAAGCAAATCAGTGGATTTATGGGGAAATTGAAGCGAATCAACATGAGACGTTTACTATGCTGATTTATATTACAAATGGATTCGTGAGTGATATATCGCTTAGTGCATAACTATCAGTTTTTAGAAGGGATTACAATGGCGGATGCCAATATTAAAAATCTGTAACGCAGCATCGTTACGCTGGGCCGCCGTTACGGCGCACAGAAACTTGTGCTGTTTGGCTCTCGCGCGCGCGGAGACAACCGGCCGGCAAGTGATATTGACCTGGCCGTGTACGGCATGCCGGAATCTCAGCGCGGCGCTTTTGGGGCTGCCTGCGAGGAACTGCCCACCCTGCTGAAGCTGGACATTGTCCACATCCGGCCGGGTATGGCCCCCTTGTTTTTGCAAAACATTGAAAGGGATGGTATAGACTTGATGAACAAATTCAGTGAAAAATACCGGCAGTTGGTGGATGCTGTGGCGCGTCTGCGCGAGGCGCTGGCCGATTACGACAAAACCGCGCTCGAATCCGTCCGGGATGGTGTAATCCAGCGTTTTGAGTTTTGCACAGAACTGGCGTGGAAAACGATGCGTGAATACTTGATAGACCAGGGCTACACCGAATTGAACAGCCCGAAGGCTACCATCCGGCAGGCCTTTGCGTTTGGGCTCATTTCGGATGAATCCGGCTGGCTCAGCCTGCTGGAAGACCGAAACTTGACAAGCCACATTTACAATGAGGAAACGGCAAAAGAAATTTTTGGGCATATCAGCCAAAAATACTTGGCGTTGTTCGATGCGGCCATAACATATATGAAATAAAAAAACCGCCCACGGCGGCAACCGTAGGCGGTTTACATAGACAGCTTGTTCAAAAGAGGAACAATGCAGCCCAAGCAACTGCATTATACCTCTTTCGGGCGGGCTTTTACAAGTCTCCCGGAGGTGTTTTTTTATGAGTTTGGCGCTGGAGCTGGCACAAACGCAAATTGCACGGGCGAAGCCGGCAGAAGATCAGGTGCCCAAAACGGCAAGGGCGGCCATCTACGCCCGGTATTCCTCTCACAAACAGCAGGAATTGTCCATCGAGGGCCAGCTTCGTGAAATTCAGGAATACTGTCAAAAGAAAGATTTGGAAGTTGTGCGCGCATACATAGACCGGGCCAAATCCGGACGCACCAGCACTAAGCGCACTGAGTTCCGCCGCATGCTGGAAGATGCGAAGCGGGGCGAATTTGACACTATTGTGGTATACAAATTCAACCGCTTTTTTCGTAATCTCACAGAACAGGTCATCACAATGGAAGACCTGCGTAAAGTGTCTGTAACCATGCAAAGCGTGCACGATGTTGTGCCAGAGGGCAGCGGTGGGGTTTATATGCGCGCCATCTACGGCGCTGACGCCGAGGTGTATTCGCTGGGTGTAAGTGAAGACACAAAGCGCGGCATGCGTGATGCGGCTGCAGATTATCGCACGCCAGGCTCTCTGCCCATGTGGCTAATGGCAGACACCAACAAAAAAATTGTGCTCAATGAGCCCGCTGCGCGCGTTATGCGACAAGCCGCGGTAATGTATGATGAGGGGGCCACGTTGCGTCAGTGCTGCGAGTATATCAATGCGGCAGGCTACAAAACACGGCAGGGGCATAAGTGGAACCCCACTACGTTGAGCGCATCATTCCGAAACGTGCGCCTGATGGGGGTGTTTCGTTTTAAGGATGAGATACTGAAAGAGGGGATTTTCCCCGCCGCGGTGGAGCCAGACCTTTGGCGCCGCATAAACGCCAAGTTGGATGGAAAGCATATGCCGCAGCGTGCCCGCGCGCTGGAAGAATACTATCTCACGCCCCGTCTTTTCTGCGGCCTCTGTGGTGCTCCAATGTATGGGGCAATCGCTTATGGGGCCATGTCACATGGGGTGAAAAATGTATATCGTTATTATCGGTGCGACAATCGTCTGAAAAACCACAGCTGCAAGCAGAAATTGGTGCGCAAAGAGATTGTTGAGGATGTCGTCTTCCGTGCAGTAATAGGTACTCTCACCGATGAGAACATCGCCCGCATCGCCTTGCAGGCCGAAAAGCTATCGGCTGAAACGGCAACAACGGGCGCCGAAAAGTTGCGCCTGCTGGATGAGCTGGCCACGGTGAATACAGAAATCAACAACATCAGCCGCGCCATTGCTGCCGGCATCATTACGGACACAACGAGGGATATGCTTATCGACGCAGAGCGGCGGCGCACAGGCATCCAGCAGCGCATAGAGGATGCCGAAGCAAAAGAAAAAGAAACCGTCCGCGCGGAAGATGTTGCCGCTTGGCTGTACTGCTTCCGTGAGGGAGCGAAAAAGGACGAAGAGCTCAAGGCGCAAATCCTGCGGCGCCTTGTGGCCCGTGCAGAACTTTTTGAGGATGGCCCGCATGACGGTCATGTGGTGGTCTGGTGCAAGCTGGCTGATGCCGAGACTGCCATTACAGAATTTTTTGAGCGCACCCCAGCCGGGGGAGCCAAAAAAGAGCACCG
>OBZS01000253.1_pt1 | contig 21568 bp, 13 predicted proteins | sample 1476981 | NCBI WGS metagenome assembly OBZS01 (sample SAMEA2580254, study PRJEB22360) | human gut metagenome | biome: human gut; feature: human-associated habitat; material: faeces | place: Denmark | collected 2008/2010 | reverse complement strand
GGGCGGTCCTTTATGGATCGCCCGGGCTTTTTGGGGGATGACCGCTTGTTAAAACATTTTCCGTGTACTCACAAAGTCTGGAGCACCGTACCGGGATAATAGTGCAGCAAAAGCTGCTGCCAGCTATAGCCCGCCTGCGCAAAGCCGGCGGCTCCATACTGGCTCATGCCCACGCAATGGCCGTTTCCCCGTGTAACAAAGCTCCACGATTGTGCCGATCCGGAATACGTAAACATAAAGTTCGGGGAATACAACCCATAGCAGTTCTCATAAAACCGGCCTCCCTGTACCACCGTCCCGCAAACGGTGATGCGCAGGCAATAGCCCGTTTGGGGATCATAGACCGGATTGGTCAGCCAACTGGAGGGATCGTATCCACTGGTGGAGATGCCCAGCTTATTTTCGATATTGTCTTTCATGCGGGACAGGCTGATCGTATTCGTTTTATCCTGCCAAGCCGCACCAAAGGCATTCTCATATGGGCTGGATACGTTGATCAGGTAGGGCTGAGCGGACCATCCCATATCCTGTGCAGAATTGGTTTGCGGCGCGCTGGCCGAACCATACACCGTACATGCCGCCGTTCCGTTGTAGGCCACGATATACGCTTTTACTCCACTGACCGCATTTTTTACCGCCTGGCTGATACTGCCAGCCGGCGCTAATTTTACCGACGGATACGCCTCTCCATTGCCCTGCGAATAAAGAATCCAGCTATGCGCCGCTACGGCCTGCGCTTTGAAAAGCTGTTCTGCATCCAAGCCAGTCAGCGGTATACCGCCTACTTCGTTCTGAACGATGGCTGCCAAAATATTTTCCACACTGTCAGTCACTGTTTCGCCAGAAACCTCATCATATACCGACAGTGTGTCCTCTACCGGGCTGGGGATCGTCCCACCGCCCGGATTTACAATGGAAGGGTAGTTTTTGTATGCATAGTTCAGATCCACATTCCCTTGGATCCCCGGCACTGTACCATTGTGAGAATACTGCCAAATCCCCGCAGAAGCGCCCCACGGGTTCGACGTCGCGCTCGTATGCGCCACCCAGAATTCATACCCCTCTTCAACCAACTGCTGTCCGTCCAACAGATTTGTCGCAAAGCTGTGATATGTATAGAATCCGGGCAGATACCCCGCCTGATCCAACAGGATCATGCCATACCGGACAATATCCGTCCTCTGCTGTTTGGTCGCCACATTGCTGATCACCAGCGGGTCTTCATAATCGATATAAACCGGGTAGTCAAAAAGAATGCCATCCGTACGCAGCCGGCTCAATTCAGAAGAATTCAGGAAGAAGTTGATCTCCTCCGCCATTTCCGCCTGGCTGAAAGCGTAGCTGTAAAGGTACACGCCCACGTCAATACCGTTTGCCTTTGCGTTGCGGACATTTGCTTCAAAATAAGGGTCTATCACATAGTAATTCACTGCGTTGCTCCACGTCAGTGCGCGGATCATAGCAAAGGATACGCCGCTATCCGCTACTTTTCTCCAGTCAATCACTCCCTGATGAGAGGAAACGTCAATGCCGTACACTTCCCCCACCTGATAATTTTGAATAATGCCGTTTTCATCCACTCGGTATTGGATACCACCGATGGTGACTGTCGTATTGCGCACCAAAGCGCCCCACTCATTTTCAAAGTAATACCATTTTCCGTCAATTTGATAAGCTCCAGTCGCACCGGTATAATCATCCTTATAATAGAAACGATTATTATTAAAGTCGACCCAGCCTCTCAGCAACACCAAATTGTTCAAATCCAAAAAATAGAACTTTTCATTGATTTTCTGCCAACCTGGCGTAATTTTTCCGTCCGCGTCCGCGTAAGAACAGCCACCGGTATGTGTATTAAAAAAGCCAATCTGCATGTATCCGGTGTCCGTGCTAAAATAACGCCAATAGCCATCAAGATATTTGAATCCAAGTGGTATTTTCCCAGCACTGTCACTCCAAAGCCACCCTTTCGGGGCCTGCTTCCAACCGCTTGTCCACAGCGCTCCGGTTTCCTCATCCAGATAGTACCAATATCCACCAATTGGCTGCAATCCTTTCTGCATCTCGCCGTTGCCGTCGTAATAATACTTCTGCCCATTGATCTCATGCCAGCCCGGCATCATGCTTGTTCCCTGCAGCGAACCGTCCGAAGCAAATTTATACGTCACTCCGTTAATCGTTTTGCTGCCCGTCACAAACAAACGCGTATTGGGGTCGATATAGTACTGCTTTCCACCTACCGTCTGCCAGCCCGGATAAATCACTCCGTCCTTCGCGTACGTCCGGCCGCCGCTGTACACATCAATGAAGCCCACGCGCATGTATCCCGTGTTCGGATCAATATACCTCCACGTTCCTTCAATTTGGTTCAATCCGTACGGAATCACTCCGTCCTTTCCGCCCCAGATCCATTCTCCATTGCTCAACTGCTTCCATCCGCTTGTCCACAGCGCTCCGGTTTCCTCATCCAGATAGTACCAATATCCACCAATTGGCTGCAATCCTTTCTGCATCTCGCCGTTGCCGTCGTAATAATACTTCTGCCCATTGATCTCATGCCAGCCCGGCATCATGCTTGTTCCCTGCAGCGAACCGTCCGAAGCAAATTTATACGTCACTCCGTTAATCGTTTTGCTGCCCGTCACAAACAAACGCGTATTGGGGTCGATATAGTACTGCTTTCCACCTACCGTCTGCCAGCCCGGATAAATCACTCCGTCCTTCGCGTACGTCCGGCCGCCGCTGTACACATCAATGAAGCCCACGCGCATGTATCCCGTGTTCGGATCAATATACCTCCACGTTCCTTCAATTTGGTTCAATCCGTACGGAATCACTCCGTCCTTTCCGCCCCAGATCCATTCTCCATTGCTCAACTGCTTCCATCCGCTTGTCCACAGCGCTCCGGTTTCCTCATCCAGATAGTACCAATATCCACCAATTGGCTGCAATCCTTTCTGCATCTCGCCGTTGCCGTCGTAATAATACTTCTGCCCAGATTCTTCGACCCAACCACTTCTTTGTTTTTCATTGTTATCCGGCTGCACTTCATTCATATTGGGTTTTAAAAGGCTTTTATCATCTTGTTTTTCACTTTCAGGCACGGGATCTTTCGGGTTGCTACCGGAAGCTCCTGTGCTACCGCCCTCGCCGGAAGAAGAACTGTCTACACTATCTGCCGGGACGGAACCGCTGTCCGCTCCACTGCCGGAAGCTCCTGTATTGCCGTCCACGCCGGAAGAAGAACTGTCTGCACCATCTGTTGGGATGAAAGCGCTGTCTGCTCCGCCGCCGGAAGCTCCCGTGCTGCCGCCTGCACCGGAAGAAGAGCTGTCTACACTATCTGCCGGGACGGAACCGCTGTCTGCTCCACTGCCGGAAGCTCCTGTATTGCCGTCCACGCCAAAAATGGAAGCGCTCCCCCTATCCTCCGGAACAATTTCTTGATTCGTCGCTACTGGAGTCGGAGAATATCCGGTTTTCTCACCACTAACAGACACATTATCTTCCAACGCATCAATTTCATATGATATTTGTGTCTGAAGAGGCATCATATCAGAATCTCCCAGCGATTCCGATTCTGTCCCCTGTGCAAATGCAATCATCAAATTGGCTGCCATCATCATGGTGACACCAAAAACAGCAATCCTGCGAATCATCAATTTCATAATCTTCCCCTTTTGAATCGATCAGTACTCCTCCATCTCAAAAACAATAAAAATCCTTTTCGGGAGCGCCTTTGGCAATTCAAATTCATACCATGGATCCGTTACCTCGAAATTCTTTTTAGAACCGATACCCGTTCCATTGGTTCGTTTCAACTTCATAGCCTCTTCATCGCATTGAGCACATAAAAGTCTGCATTTAATTCGCATGCCTTCAACCGGATCAAAGCGAACAAATTTCACTGCCTTTGTCATTTCCTCTTGCAAGGGAATTGACACCAGATAACATTTGTATGAAAGCCGTTTGCACGCCGCCGTCACGACATTTGCTTCACTGTACTTTCTGTTCTCTGAGAGATACAACTTGCACATCGCTGTTTCCCTCTGTACTGCCTGCTTTAATTCCCATGCGATGCCGCTGACATCTGTCTCCTGCGCAATTAGCGTCCCATTCAACACTACCTCGCCCTTCATTCCTGTTGGAAACTTAGGCAACGTGCAAATGACCTGCGGCGTTGATAGCGGAAAGTAGAATGTATCTTCACACTCAATTCCGTTGTGGAGGGAAACGGGCAGACTCTGCCCATCCAACGTGACCGACACATCACGCAAAATCATCCCCATGCCCTCGGCCAGAATGAATTGCAGTTCCTTTAACGGTTCGTTTTCCTGAGGCAAGGACAACCGAATCACAAAATCTTCCCTTGTCACGAAGCTTCCCTTCTGAAGCTCCTTTTCATAAGTGCCATCACGCCCCAGCACCTTATACTGTACATTTTTCAGCTTTGAGAACTGCTGTAGGCGTTTCGTCAGTTCCTTTCGCTTGGAACGCGCCCGTTCAAGCTCCTGTTGCAACAGCGCAACCCTCGGCCGGATTTGTTTCTCCACAGAGTAAATTCTGCGCACCGCGCGGGCACTGCCCTTCGCCAAATCCCGCAGCTTCGCCGGATTTTGCAGGTAATACTCCACCTTTTCTGTCCACAGCTCCGCTTCATGCGGAAGGATATCAATTTCCTCTCCCTGCACAAAGCGCCCCTCGTTCATTTGCAGCGGATCGGTCGCCAAAATAGCTACCTCCCGCAAAGCAGCCTCTGTACAGGAGGCCGTCGGAAATCCATCAAACGCTCCTGGCGCCAGAACATCCGGCACATTCGGAGACAAAATGGCGTCTTTATCCTGATAAAAATAATCAAACCATTCGCCTTGTTGCTTGCCGTAAAAAAAGATTCGGCCTTCCAGCTCCGAAACGTCCAAAACGCTCTCGTCAAATCCTCCTACTACATGGAAATAAACGTTGTCATGTCCGCGGCGCAGCCTCTTCGCCACCTCAATAAACAGATCGTATCCCTTATCCTCCCCGTGAGGGGTGTAGCGGAATGCGGCAAACACCAAATCCAGGCGTTCCTTTTCAAATCCATAGTGCTTTTTCGGCAACTCGTACGGTTGCAGAACCACCTCCGGCGTCACCACACCGAAGATTTCCTCTATCTGTTCCTCTTTGCAGAAATGATTGTCCAGAAGATATCTTGTGGTTGCCGGTTGCGTCGTGATTACCTTTTGGAAACATGGCGAAGAGGTCACCAGCTTCAGCATGGCGTCCGATTCCGGGCTTTTTCTCGCAAATCTCCCACCCGGATATAGCTCAAACACAAACGGTGTGCCATTTTCCTCCAGCTGTGCAAGATGAACGCAAACATTTCCAAGAAAGCAAAAATAGGCTAGTTCCGCTTCAACATTCTCCATAGAGTCACAATTGATAACGACCTTCTCCACAGCATCTGGGTTTTTTTTCACAAATCTCCGATAAACTTCCCGCATTGATTCTTTTCCCAGTACCCCTAGCCTCACGCCTGTACAAATAATCTTGACACTTTCGAATTCATGGATATATGCAAGAAATTCCTCCATTCGAAAAGCGGAACCAGGATGTGGAAACACATCATCTACAATGCATAGATCCACCTTTTCTTTCTCTGTGCTCATCTCATCCAAACCGTTTTTCGCAAGAAAACGAGTTAGCCCCACATGATATTCACCTTGTGTCAATCGATCAAAATCGTGAATCGCCCCGGTTAAAATCTCCTTCTTTTTTTTGTCCTCCTCTCCCGTCCATATCCCGTTTGGATTGGTTCGATAGACAGAGAGCGGTTCCTGAATAAATCCAATATCCCGGCCTCGGGCCACAGCTAGATGAAGCATCCAGTCTCCGCAAAACAAATCGAACAATCCGCTGGGAACCTGCGCCAGTTCTTTTGCTCGAAAGAAAGAACAGCCGATATTGCCAATCAGGTTATTTTCAGCCAGCTTCTGAGCCGGCAGAAAATCCAGCGGATAATCGCTCTGATCTTGGTACATGCTCCACCGCGCTTCCTCCTCCGAGTATCTGAGAAACGCGTTAAAAGAAAACGGGTACTGCGGATTGCCCCGTAAAAAATCGATATGCTTTTGAACTCTGAAAGGGCTGAACCAATAGTCATCACCGTCGATAATCGTTGCAAACTCATTTTCTTTTTCTGCACATGTGCGCACAATTCGTTCCAAATTTTTCACCATGCCCAGATTTGTTTCACTGGGACACAGTTCCACCGACCAGCGTGCAGGCAGCTGTGTCCGTTGCAGAAAAAGGCGCACTTGCTCCAGGGTACCATCCTGTGAGTGGTCATCAAATATCATAATCTCCAGTTCGAACAGCCCCTGCTGATTCACAATGCTTTCCAGACATTCCTGAACATAATTTTCGTGTTGATAAGTAATGATTGCAACCGATACACGCGGCAGTTCCTTCATTCGCCGAATCTCCATTTCTTTACGTTTTACCGATGTTGTGCCAAAATGCACTCGCAGATATAATCCACTTCTTCCAAGGACAACCCGTTATAGATGGGGAGAGCAAGAACATCTCTTCCAGCGGCTTCCGCTACGTGGACACGGCTTTTGTCTTTCAGCTCCCGATAACAGTCGTATTCGGTTCCTATGGGATAGAAATACTTGCGCGCCACAATATTGTCCTTCTTTTTCAGCACTGCATGCAATTCGTCACGGCTGAGACCAAAAGCTTCGCGGTCAATCAAGATTGGCATATACGCATAGTTGTAGGCAATGCCCGGCTCCTTGTCCGGATAGAACAGCCGCAGCCCCGGCACACCTTCCAGATGCTCGCGATATCGCAACGTAATTTCCCTGCGTTGAGAAACAAGCTCCTCTATATGCGAAAGATTGCACAGACCCATAGCGGCCTGAAATTCATTCATCTTCGCATTTCCGCCCACATACGCCACATGTTCTTCATCATGAATCCCAAAATTTTTATAATCATCGAACACCTGCTTCAGGGCCGAATCCTGATAAACCAGCGCTCCCCCCTCAATGGTGTGAAACAGCTTTGTCGCATGGAAGCTGTAGATTGATACATCTCCCTGCTGCGCCAACACTTTTCCGTCTTTTCGCACACCAAAGGTATGCGCCGCGTCATAAATCACCTTCAGGCCATGGCGCTGCGCGATCTGCGCAATTCTTTCTGTATTGCAGGGATGCCCATAGACATGCACCGGCATAATCGCACTGGTTTTTTCTGTGATCAATTTCTCGATCTGCTCCTCATCCATCGTGAGGTCATCCGGTTTGATATCACAAAATACAGGTTTTAATCCACATATTGCAATCGAATGGATCGTGGAGGCAAACGTAAACGGCGTTGTGATCACTTCGCCTGTCAAGCCCAGGCCACGGATTGCAATTTCCAACGCAAGATGTCCGTTTACCGTAAGAGTCAGGTTTTCCACCTGAAGATAATGCTTGAGCGCATCCTCCAGCCGATGATGCAGCGGCCCCTGGTTCGTCAGCCAGTCCCTTTCCCAAATCTCGTCTACATATTTCATAAAAATTTCTTTTTGAGGAAGGAATGGTTTTGTTACCATAATTGGCTGTTTGGGTCTATTCATATTGCACTCCTGACTTTCCTGTTAAAATAGTCCATATACAAAAAGTATAACATACTTGTTTTCTCCTGACAATGCTAGTACCAATTTTTACATTTCCAGCCGTACTTTTTGCTCAATGAATTCTCCTTGCAGGCGTCCCAACATAAACGCCCGGCTCTATCAAATCTTTCACGACCGTTGCACCCGCGCCTACTACAACTCCCGGGCCAATTTGAATCTGCTCAATAACAGTTGCGCCCGCACCAAGAAAAACTCCGTCGCCAATTCTGCAGTTTCCGCAGACGGTCACTCCAGGGCTGACCGTTACAAAATCTCCCAGCACGGTATCATGGGAAATGGTACTTCCCACATTTATAATGGTATGCCGGCCCAAATGAACGTCCACCGTACAAAGCGTCTGCTCGCACAGCAGACAGCCTTCTCCGGCCATAAACCCTTTTCCGATCACTGCACTGTGCGACTGAAGGGTCGCCCAATGCAATCCCGATGCCCCCGATAAGCGCGCATCCAAACCGCGCCGCCCCTGGCTGGACCCCATTGGCATGATTGCCCAAACGTCCGAAGGCCAATCCAAAAGCAGGTCCGTTTTTCCCAGCACCGGATATCCATATACCTCGGTGCCCTGCTTTTCATCCGTGTCATCTACATATCCCAGCAGTTTCCACGGACATGCGTTTTCTCTTTGGAGCCGCTCCAGCATCCATACTGTCTCACGGGCAAATTTTCCGGCGCCAATCAAAATCAGTTCTTTCGCCATCTCCACCCTCTCTTTTTCCCTCCCGTCTCCTGTTTTTCCATTTCCCTGCATCGATATTTTGCATCTACATCGACTTCCGGTGCGAAAGCATTCCAGCGTTCTAGCGCAACTTGCAAATTCTGCGTCAGATAAGCTTTTATACATACCTTTCGCACTTCTTTGGGCGTTTCAAAAAACAGATAATACTGAGGGCGCAAAGTGGCAAAAACATCTACCCCTCCAGACCACTGGGCACCATTTTTCAGTTGTGTGCAATACTCATCTCCGTCACACTGGAAACTGATCATCTTTACAATGGCGCTATGCCATTGACACAAATCAACACGCAAAGCGTCGATCGTCCCTACGGGCAATTCTGCCTCTACGGAAATACTGCCATCCTCCAACATCACATAATCCACTGAAATACTGTTTTCTGGAGTAAATACCGCCCCTCGCCAATAAAAAACGGTTCGGTTGAATGCCAGCTTATTATCAACTCGATCCAAAAACAGGTGAAAAATGTTATAGCTGCGGGTATCCTCTATAAATTGTGGGAACCCATATCCATATAGTTCCTGGAGCCTTACTCGGGAACTGTCTTGATTCAACAGCTCATATAGCTTCTCCAGGCCCAGCAGCTTCATGGATTCGGTATATCCCTCTTCCAAAAAGAGCTTGGCCGCTGCAAATGCGGCGTCTGCCCCCTGCCCGGTTATATACCGCTGCGCCTGCGGGAATACGGCGGCAAGCTCCTCCATCTCCATTTCAAAATACGGTCGATAGATAAACAGTAATTCCAAATAAGAGCGCATCTGATTCTTCCGGGTATTCGCACTGGTGTTTCCCTCTTCCCTCAGCACCCGGTAGTAAGTCAATTTATCCGAAAGAATATAGATCTCCTGCGACATGCATAACCGGATCCACTTGCAAAAATCCGGCCCCTGTGCAAGTCCTTCCAAAAACAGACCGCATTGGCGATACAGCTCCCGGCGAATCAGCACGCTGGGATGGCATAAGGCATTCCCATGATAAAAGAAATAGTTTAACCACTGATGTCTGGTACAGTTATCTGTTAAAAAACAACTGGTATACGTATCCTGAATCTCTTTGGAACGCGGCCTTCCGGTTTCATCAATAATTTTCACCCCGGTAAAGACTGCCCCAATTTCTGTGTGAGCCTCCAGGAAGGCAACCTGTTTTTCCAATTTAATTGGATCCCAGAGGTCATCCGAATGAAATACCGCCACATACTCTCCCGACGCCTTTTCATCCATGACACGAAACGCATGCTCCGGCCCCATGCGGCACGAATTTCTCACTGCAATGATGCGGCTGTCTTTGGTCTGCCAATAATGAATTGTCTCCCATGAATTATCCTGGGAACAATCGTCAACGATCAGAAGTTCCCAATCAGAAAAGGTCTGTTCCAATACAGATTGAATTGCTGCTCCAATAAAGGAACCATGATTGTAAGAAGTCAATAGGACCGTCACCCGAGGCATCAGCAAATCTCCTTTCGATGGAATTCTTATTGTTTATTCGCCTTTCATTCCGTTTTAAAATCATCTTTTGTCTCTTTGTGAAACAACCGCCAACTTAAAGAGTTCCTCGACCGCTGAATGAACCGCTGCAACACAATTTTTTCCGCCGTCTCCGGATTTGGGGTTGATGGGCCAATCCAGTCACAAAAAGTGTCTATCCCTTCCATTCCCTTGCATACACCTTTGGCCACCTTATTGAAAAGCTTTCCGAGTATGCTCAGAAGAATTAAGAAAATCCTCCCCGCAAAACCTGTCACCAAACGCAACAAATGCGGAATGACACGAATTGGAAATGTAATTCTCCAAGTCGTACTTCTTTGGATTTCTCGGACTGTATCGCGCAAAACTTCCATTTCTTTCTCTTCTAATAGCACTTCTTCATCCGCATTGACAATCGGTTTGCTGTCGGGCTGCCAAAACAAACCGTAAATGTCCTGAGCTGATATCAGTCCCTGATAGGAAGCCATCTTTTCAAACACCTGTTTGCGGTATTTGCCAATAAACCTGTCGCGCTCACCAAAACTTTCGTTATCGGCTGGGACTTTATAAATGCTGGTGGCCTTTTCTGCAAATGCAAAGGACGCATGCGTCAAATACCTCATCCAGAGATCCCAATCTTCCAATGCATCCAGGGATTCGTCAAACCCACCATATTGCTCGAACAATTCGCGCCGGAACACAGCTGCCTGAATCGGGATCGGATTCCCTGAAAAAAAATCCACCAAGTGAAGCTTTCCCGAACTATTTCGTTTTGAAAGATAGTGGAATTTTTCCGCATTCTCCGGGTCAGTTTTGCAACGTGCTTCTACAGATCCCGTCACAAACAGTCCGCAACCCGGTTGTTCCTCGATCAGACAAGCCATGACCTCCAAATGTTCTGCAAAAAAGTAGTCGTCATCGTCCAAAAAGCAAACATAATCCGTTTGTGCAGCCTCTAAGCCCAAATTCCCCACCATACAGCGTCCAAGTGCGGCATTTACCGGAAGATATCGAATATTCAAGCGGTTTCGAAAAGCATTGACCACATATTCAGCACCCGGATCGACTCCGTCTTCTACCACCAGAACCTGGAATTTTTCATACGTTTGATGACACAGACTTTCCAGCGTCATACGAAGTAGTTCCGGCCGACGATAAGTGCGAACGATAACTGTAAACTCTGGAGTCTTCTTCGGCAAATGTGAGGCATAAAAGGCGCCGCCTCTGGCAAATTCATAGTCAAATTCTAAAAAAGACGGACAGAAAGCAGACGGACACACCGTATCCCTCCAAAACTCCCGATACTGCTTTCGGTTCCGACGAACCCGCTTAAGCTGAGAATGAAATGCCGTCACAATTTCCGGGCTTGCTTCAATTCTCGGCTTTATCTGTTCATACAAGTTCTGCCACTGCCGGATATCACGCCCATTCCCGTATTTACAGCGCAGCAACAAATTTCCCGCTATACTTCCTGCCAATTGAAGAGGCTTTTCTTCTCCGGGTTTTTGATAGGCATAATGCCATGTGATTGCCGCCGGTACATATTGCAGCCTGTAGCCCAACGCACGGATGTGCCAGGAAAGATCGACATCCTCTCCGTACATGAAAATGCTCTCGTCAAAACCGCCCGTTTCTTCAAAAACACTGCGTTTCAGAACAAAACAGGCTCCGCTGATCCATGAGGTTTCCAATGTGACAGGGTCGTAGTACTTGGGATGCTCATAGGGAAACTGCCTCAGTTCGAAAGCAGCGGTTTGGGAGGAAGCCTTTCGAATCGCTGCTTCAAGTTTCAAAAATGCATCCGGGAATATTTCCGTATCTATGTTATAGAAAAAAACGAAATCTCCTTTTCCCGCGCGTGCCGCCGCATTGCTCCCTTTTCCAAAGCCCCCGTTTTCAGGCTGCCGCAAAATCTCAAACAAGCCAAAGCGGTCTGCATACATTTCTTTTTGTCGCTCCAATACCAGTATGGTATCATCTGTGGAACTGTTATCAGCAAAGTACAGATTAATACATTTTAAATCATACTCAGCTTTTGCAAGCGCACGAACACAGGCTGGAATCCACTTTGCCGAATTATATGTCACCATGCAAACATCAAATGTCATATTTCTTCTCCCGGAGATTTCTAACCACGGCTTTTCGCAGTGATATTATATTATAGCATTTCACAGAAAAAATGGAAAGCGTTTACACGTTGAGAAGCCTGTTTTAAAGGTTTTAACCCCAAACCACTTCCGCTGAAAGCGGGCGTCGCATGTGATTTTTCGCTTTCCCTATATCGGATTTACTGTTTTCTATGGATTTTTTGTAAAATATTGATATACTATTTATCATTAACACTTCGATGCCGAAAGGACGGATGGCGTGAACGTCAAGTTTACACACAACAAATTCCGAATCGCTGCAGCGGCTTTGACATGTCTCATTTTTCTTTCCCTGCTGCCACAGATGTTTTTTCCCGCCGAGACCAGCAAGACGGGTGAATACAGTTCAACCTATACCGCCGCAGAAGCCGCCGCCTCCTGGGAAGCTGTTTTAAACGCTCAGCCGGATGCTGCCCATGAAGAGCTGCTTTTGATGGAACAAAGCTTTTCCGCTTTGATCCGCCGCCCCCAAACACTGGAAATTCGTCTTCGGCCAGTTTATCCGCTTGAAAACAACGAGCTCTATGCCCTGCTCTATGACCCACGCGGAAATATCCTCATGCAGTCGGTGCTGCCTACTGATGAGCTTTCCCCCTACACCGGTATACAGCTGGAGGACGTTCCGCACTTGAAACCTGGGACTGAATACCGTTTGGTCCTCAGCAGCCGGGCTCCCTCGGAGGATTTCTCTCCTTTGGCTCTGCTCGACGCGGCTGGAGCGGACTGCATTATACACGCCTCAACGCCGTTTGATGAGATTTCTCTTGATTTTTATGTGCACGGCGTGCAGCTCCACCGAACCTATTTCGCCTACCTGCTGGCCTGCGCTCTGGGAAGCATACTGTTGCTGCTGCTGGAAGTCACGCTGAAAAAACGCGCGCTGCGCATCCTGAGTTATCTTGCCGTTGGCGGTGCCGTTATGCTGAGCAGCCTTGAGGCTGTACAGCTTTTGCAAGAGGCGCATATTTATACACTGCCTCCGCTTCCTTTTGTCCTGTCCTGCTTTATCTGGGGTCTTGTGTGCTGCTTTTTCTTTGCCGTCAGCACCCGTCTTTCATTCGCGGCGGCTGCCAGTTCCACTATTGTGATCGTTTTGGCACTTGCCAACCATTATACCTATCTGCTGCGGCATTCCATTCTTACACCTGCAGACCTTCTTGCCTTGGGTACCGCCATCAATGTTCTGGACAATTACCGACTGGAGCTTTCTTTTCCCGTTATTATCTCCCTTTTCATCCTTTGGCTGGATATTGTTTCCAGCTTCACTCTGCTGCGCGTGCAGTATTACCGGCGCGGACTGTCCAAAAAGCGCTTACTCGCAGGCGCGCTCTGCCTGTTTGTCAGCTTTCTGGGTGTGCAGCCTCTTCGTTCGCGCGATTTCTTTCTTCGAAATGGTCTCGAGCCCGCTATGTGGGATCCTGAAACAACTCAGGCCTGCAATGGGTTCCTTGTAAATTTCACCGCGATGTACAGCTTTTCCCGCCCGTCCGAGCCGCAGGGCTACAGCACACAGAAAGTAAAACAGATCGCGCAGCAATATCCCAGCGACTTGGCCGGCGATGCCTCGGGACCGAATATTATCTTTATTATGAACGAATCTTGGGCTGATTTTACACGCACCGGCCAATTGGACACCTCCGAGCCCGTGACTCCTTTCATTGACAGTCTCGCCGAGAGCGGAGAGGCTGTTTATGGGAATACTGTCGTCCCTGTAGTTGGAGCGGGCACCTCCTGCAGCGAATTTGAAGCGCTTACCGGCGCCAGCTACTTTTTTGGACTTTCTTCGAACCCGTACGGGTTCTATACCTATCCAGGTATGGCCTCCAGTGCGGAGAATATGAAGCAGCTGGGATATCAGTCCCGCGCACAACACCTGATGCCTGCTGCCAACTGGAACCGTTCCAGCGGATTCCCCCGTCTTGGTTTCGAGGATTTTATCTCACTTGAAGACGTTGAGGATGTGGAAATATTCCGCGGACTTCCCACGGATGCCGCCAGCTATAAAGAACTGGTCCATATGTTTGATGCCGGAAACGGGCCACAGTATCTGTTCTGCATTACAGCACAGAACCATGGTGGTTATGATACAGGACTCGCTGTCAACAGCCAGTTAGAAATCCTTTCTCCTGCCGGTTCCTATCCCTGCGCGCAGGAATACCTGCGGCTTTTGCAAAAGACCGACGCCGCATTCGCTGAACTTGTGAATTACTTCCGCGCACAGCCGGAACCGACAATCATCCTGATGTTTGGTGATCATCTTCCGGCCGTTGAAGAAGAATTTTTAAATGCTACACTTCCGGAAAATGATATTTTTGCACTTTATACTACTCCTTTCATTCTCTGGGCCAATTATGACCTCGGCTTGGATAAGAGCGCATCAGAAGTCACAATGAGCAGCAATTATCTTTTCTCCTATTTATTGGAAACAGCGGATCTTCCGATGACGGGCCTGCAAAAAATGCTGCGGACGCTTTATGCAGAATATCCGGTCATTTCCGTAGCGGGAGTTCTGGACCGGGATGGGAATTATATCAACGCTGCTGCAGCGGCCGACCTGCCGTTGATCCGGGACTATAGTTATATGCAATACAACTATCTTGTCAAACACGCAAAAACAGCTTCTGAGTTTTATCAATTTCATCAATAATTTTCCGATGAAGAACATTTATAAAAGCGACGCTTTCCGGGATAATCCCTTTGGAAAGCGTCGCTTTTTGGCGTGTTGCGTAAGAATGTTTTCTTACGCCAATACGCCTTTAAAATTGTGTATTTGGTTTCCTTTATTCCACTACTGCTCTTTACAGCGCACAGGCTGCATCGTATGCGGTTTTGATGGCATTGGAAATGTCCGCCGCCCTATCCGCACAGTCGCCCACCCGCACTACGGGTATGCCTGCGTTTTCGAGCGCCGATGCATCGAATGCAGCAGGACGCGCCCCCACGGCCATTACCACATAGTCGCAAGGGATGAGCACTTCCCCGCCTTCTTTGTCTTCACAGACAAGTGTATCCATTGTGATTGCTTTCACCGTATGGCCCGGATACTGCTCTACGCCCAGCGTCTTGTAGTTTTCCATCAGCGTGGGAAGGATTGTAGTGCTCTCACCCGCGGCAATCTTATCCATCATCTCCACAATGGAGACCTTACAACCGCGTCCGGCCAGATATTCGGCGGTCTCGCATCCCACCATACCGCCTCCAATGACGGCCACGCGTCCATAGACCTGTTGTTCGCCTGCTAACACGGCCCAAGCGTCGGCCACATTCGGGCCGTTCTTGCCCGGGATGGGAGGTGCAAAGCTGGACGCCCCCACAGCTACGATCACAGCGTCCGGCTTCGTGTCCAAAATGTCCTCCGCAGACACTTCAGCCCCAAGGCGCAGTGTGACTCCCGCTTTGCATACAGCATGCGTCAAGTCCAATACGGCGCGGCGCATTTCTTCTTTGCGGGGCGGTACGCTGGCAATGTTTAACTGGCCGCCCAACTCTGGTGCGCGTTCGAACAGCGTGACGCTGTGCCCGCGCAGAGCGGCCACGCGCGCGGCCTCCAAACCGGCTGGTCCGCCGCCTACAACCGCAACATTTCTTTTCTCTGCAGCAGGCGTGATAGAACGGGTTCTCTCGTAACCGTTTTCCGCATTGAGCACGCAGGCCAGGAATGCACGGTTCTGGATGTTATCCGTACATCCCTTGTTGCACGAAATGCAGCGTCGGATATCGCACGCACAGCCCGACTGCGCTTTGTTCGGCCAATCCGGGTCGCACAGGAGCGGGCGACCCAAACCGATGATATCCGCCTTTTCGCTTTCTACGATCCGCTCTGCCATAGCGGGGTCGATAATGCGTCCTACCGTGCTGACCGGAATAGACACAGCCTCCTTCACCTGCCCGGCAATGTCCGCAAAAAAGCCGTAGGGCTGTACGCCCATAGGCGGGATGGTATCCGCCATATTGCCTGTATGATTGGCCTGCGCCACATGAAGCATATCCACGCCGGCTTCCTCCAGCCAACGGGCAAATTTCGGAGCGTCTGCCGCATCCACGCCGCCTTTGCCGCGTTCCGGCGTCACGACGGCAAATTTGTAGTCAATGACCATCTCCGGCACCGCCCGTTTGAGCGCCCGCACCAACATAATCGCAAAACGGGTACGGTTTTCCAAACTGCCGCCAAATTTATCGGTACGATGGTTCATGCGTGTGCTGCACAGACATCCCACTAAACGGTCGCCATGTACCTGGACCACGTCCACGCCCGCCTTCTGCGCGCGCTGCGCGCATGCACATATTTTGTCGATGATGGAAAGCAGCGTCTCTTCGCTCACCTCGTCAGTAAAAAACTGCATATCATGGTGCAGCCGGGCACGCACCTCTTCCATTTTCCCTTGGGCGAAAAGCGCGTTGACCGCATCGCAGTCGTATTCCGGATGAAAAATCTGGACGCCCAGCTTTGCTCCATAGGCATGCACACTGTCTGCAAGCAAACGGAAACTTTCAACCTGGCTGTCATCAAACAGCTTTGGCGTGGGAGAAAAACTGCGAATGGGCGCAACGTCGCCCAGCACGATGTATCCCACACCGCCCTGTGCCAGACGGGTATAGAACGCGCGGCTCTGTTCCCCAATGCTGCCGTCCCGTTCCTCATAGCCCGTGGTGAGCGGCGGAAACATGATACGGTTCTTCAACGTTATTCCGCCCACTGTTATCGGCTGCATGATTTTCATTTCCATTGTTGTTTACCTCCCTGCAAATGTCCCCCACAGGAGATCCTGCAGGGGTATTTTTCATAAATTGTCTTGAATGAACTTCCAAATTGCCTGTTCGCAGGCTGTGCGGGACGGAATGGTGGCGAAATTGTGGCCTCCGCCCGAAACACGTACAAACTCAGCCGCCTGGTACAGCCCTGCATAACGTTTACAGCTTTCGTCATCCACCAGTTTATCATCATCTGCCCGGATGACGATGACAGGACCGTTGTAGCCTTTTGCCTCTTCAAATGGATCCGGATGCGCCGCCATGTTGTAGTTGAAGGCCATTTTGTAAACAAGCCCCTCCAGGTCAGCATAATCTTTTCCGCTCTGCGTCACTCTATCGGCCCGCCGGGCACAGCCATACCACATGCCCGCGCCCGGGCACATCAGAATCAGCCCGTGCGGCCGCAGACGCGGCGCGATGCTGGCCGCCACATAACCTCCCATGCTCTGCCCGGAAAGGAATACACGCCGTGAATCCACATAAGGCTGTGCACGCACCCAGGCGTATAGATCAGCCGCATCGCTGTGCAGGCCATCGAACGTCATGTCCGAAAATTCGCCGTCACTCTCTCCGCAGCCATAGAAGTCGAACCGTGCGCAGCCCACTCCGTGGTCTGCCAGCATGCGTGCCATATGCGTGTGCAGATACTTGTACCCGGATGCTGAACCTGCAAAGCCGTGCAGATTCAGCACAAAAGGTACCGGCTCGTTCGTCTCAGGCAGCGTCACAATGCCGCGCAGCGTACAGCCTACCCGGTTCTTCATGGATACCTGCAATGTTTTCATGGACATTGCTCCCCGTCTGTTTCCATGGCTGACGCTTTTTCTGCACGGCGGGCTTTCAGCTGCTCCAGCATTTCGGTCGTTTTTGCCTTTGTCAGCGGATAGACAAAGAACAAAATTGCAACCGCGACACCATAACCCAGCACATAAATGCCTGTGTAGGACTTCCAGATGGCGTTGCTTACTTCAGCCGTCTGCACCGCCCCTTCAGCCACGTTGTAGCCGATGAATCCCAGCACAAAACTGGAAAGACTCCCGGAAACAGCGCTGGCCAGCTTGCGAAAAAATGAATAAGTAGAGTATACAATGCCTTCGTTACGCTCACCGGTCTGAAGCTCATGATAGTCGATGGAATCGTTCACCATGGCCCAGATGAGCACCTGCATACCGGATGCCCCCAGATAGCAGACGCCATTGATGACGATGAACAGTACGGGATTGTGGATGGGGAAAAAGAACAGAAGCGCGAACACAGCTGCCGCAAAGCCTGCGCCCCAGCAGCACCATTCCTTTTTGCCCAGTTTATCGGCCAACGGTTGTGTAATGGCGAACGTGATGAGTGAATATAGTACGCTCAAACCGCCGGAGACAGCCATGATTTTAACATTCCCGAAGTAATCCTTGAACAGATAGGTGTTCAGACCGTTGACGACGGAAGCGCCGATCATACCCACAAGGCTGAAAAACATTACGCCCAGCAGCGCCTTGTTTTTGGCGATTTCCTTGATGACGTGCAGGTAATTGAGCTTCTCACCTTTCGGGCGTTCCGGTACGGCTACGCGTTCTTTGCACCACACACAGGTGATTTGCAGGCACAGGAGGCCGATAAGAGCAAATACCGAAGCCAGCATCAAAAAACGGCCCGCCACCGGCTTATTGTCTACATACAGTACCAGAGGACCAACCATAACGATGACCGTCATAAAAATGGTACCGCCCAAACTGCGGTAACGGGAAAGCGCTGTGCGGTGGCGCACATCATCCGTCATAACGCTGGAAAGCGTACCAAACGGCACATTTACACAGGTGTACAGCGCCTCATACAGAACATAGGTAACAAACATGTAGGCAAGGCGCAGTCCATAGGCCAAATTGCTCACATTGACAAAGCCCAGGATGCACAGCACCGCCATGGGAAACGAAAAGGCCCGTATCCATGGAATGAACTTTCCTCCCTTTGTCGCCTTGCGGGAATCCACGATCGCACCTATGATAGGGTCATTGACAGCGTCCCATATCTTTGTGATCAGCATCAGGATACCGATGTGGAACGGGTTCACCTGTAAAATCAGTGTGTAGAATACGGACAGGTACATTGCGCGGAACTGCTCCGTACAACAGCAGCCCAGATCGCCCAGAGTATAGCCGAGCTTATCCCTCATGGAAAACGGTCTCATAATATCCTCCTTTTTTCTCTGCCCCGGTGCTTTTGGCCGGAGAAGCTTCTTTACGGCTCTATTATAAAAAGGAGGGCACAAAAATCATATCCAAAAATTGATTGAAAACTATCTGAAATTGATGTACTATACAATTAATCCAAATTTTTTTAATACCGAGTTAGAATTCCACCCTTTTTTACAACCAGGAGGCAAGCAGATGCTGGATTATGCTGTAAAAACAATGTGCTTTGATGCTGCCTGTACAAAGCAGCTGTTCTCGGGGCATTATTACAGTATTGTATTGGTAACACGCGGTACAGCACGGTTTCACTGGGAAGCGGAGCGTTGGATATGCAGCACCGAGGATCTGTTTCTCTTCAAGCCCGGAGAAGGCACTGTAATGGTTTTTCCGGGCGGGAAGATTCCACTGGAAATGCTGTGGGTACAACTTTCCCCCGAGGCCCTGGCTGCGCTCTCTGATGAAGCAACGCAGCTTGAGGCGAGCTTCAACGTGGTGCCCTTCCGGCGCATCGCTGTGCGGGCAGACAGTGAGATATCCATGCTCATCAAAAGCCTGGCGCGCCGCATGGTCACGCTGCCGCAGGAGCATGACAGCTTTGCCAGCGCACTGTTTGAGGAGAGCTTGCTGAAGATGTTCGTCATCCTCGTGCTGCGCGCCTGTATCCACGCGGAGCAGCACCGCGCGCAGGGCAGCCGTAAACATTTGATGATGGACGAGCTGTTCGTGTACATCCGTACCCATATCACGGAAGAGATCACTCTGGAGCAGCTGGAGCAGGTATTCTATATCAGCCGGTTCCATATTGCACGGGAATTCAAACGCCAGACAGGACAAACCCTGCATAGCTATATCGTCAAAACCAAACTGGACCTGTGCTGCCATTATATCGAACAGGGGCGTCCCATTACCGAGGTGTACCGGCTGGGAGGATTTGGCGGATACAATCATTTTTTCCGCGCATTCAAGCAGGAATACGGCATGACACCCAAGCAATATTTTCGTTCGGTACAAAAGGATGCGCATGCGTAGAAACACAGCCTCATGCGCTCCCCTTTGTGATCCTCCATCTTTCCGCAGAGATACAAAACTTGGTTACGCGTTCCTCTCCTTTTCATCCCTCCTTAAAAAAGCACTTGACTTGGAGTCAACTTTAAGCTGTATAATACTGACACGCTTCGAAAAACAGAATCACAGTTTTCATCCCCCGTTAAGGCTGTGGTTCACATTTCGGAAGCGTGCAAAAGAGGCAGCACTGCACCCGAGTATATAAACAGGAGGAAAACTTTATGGATATGAACAAAACATTGGTTGCCTATTTTTCCTGCACCGGAACCACCCGCCGAGCCGCGCAGGCGCTGGCGGCCGCCGTGGGCGCCCGTGGTTACGATGATCCTTTTGGACGCCGATGTTTACGAGATTCGTCCGCAGATCCCTTATACGCCCGCCGATCTGGACTGGAGAAATAAGAAAAGCCGCAGCTCCGTCGAAATGAATGGCCCGGGTTTTCGTCCCGCACTGGCAGATAAAAATGCCGCCATAGACGCATATAATACGATTTTCGTCGGTTTTCCGATTTGGTGGTATGTGGCACCGACCATCATCAATACGTTTCTGGAAACCTATGATTTCTCAGGGAAAAGGATCATTCTGTTTGCAACTTCCGGCGGCAGCGGATTTGGGAAAACAGCCGCCGCTTTGAAAAAAAGCCTTTCTCCTGATGCAGCCCTTGTGGAAGGAAAACTTCTGAACACCGGCCTTTCTCCGGCCGATTTACGCGCTTGGTGCCAAAGCTTAGCGCTGTGATATCCTATTCTCCCAAAAACAGCAGGCACCGAAAAATGCGATGCATTCCGGTGCCTGCTGTTTTTGTTCGTTTCTGAAAATTGTAATTTCAAGCCGCTCCGAAGGCTTGCTTTAAAGCATTCATTCCCCGAAAAATTCTTCTTCCACACACATACAAAGCGCATGGTACACCGGCAAGTGGTACTCCTGGATCTTGAACGTTTCCACGCCTGGCACTTTGATGCAGACGTCACACAATGACGCCATCTTCCCTCCGGTATGCCCCGTCAAACCGATTGTTTTCATATGCAAGGCGCGGGCAATGCCGATCGCGTACAATACGTTGGCCGAATTGCCGGAAGTGGAAATTGCCAAAAGCACATCTCCCGGTTTTGCTTGGCCGAGCACCTGCTGTGCAAACGCCAAATCCGGCGCCTGGTCATTCGCATAAGCCGTCGTCAGGCCTGCTTCGCTGACAAGGCTGATAGCCGGCAGTGCTCCCTGCAGGTTTTCGATGCAATACTCTGCCATTTCCGGACAGGCTTCCCGCAAACGCTTCTGCATATTTTCATCCAGCTTTCTGGGAAGCACGAACCCTTTCATCAATTCGCCCACAATATGCAAACTGTCTGAAGCGCTGCCTCCGTTGCCGCAAACCAAAAGCTTTCCCCCGTTTTGATAACAGGCGATCATCTGCTGCGCAGCCGCTTCCACCTCTGCCGCACAGCACATCAAAGCAGGATATCTCTTGGACAAATCATTCAAATGCTCTTTTGCAGAAGATTTCATGGCTATGACCATTCCTTTCCGCTGCGCTCCAAGGCACCAAAATGGATGAA
>OBZS01000236.1_pt1 | contig 23211 bp, 20 predicted proteins | sample 1476981 | NCBI WGS metagenome assembly OBZS01 (sample SAMEA2580254, study PRJEB22360) | human gut metagenome | biome: human gut; feature: human-associated habitat; material: faeces | place: Denmark | collected 2008/2010 | reverse complement strand
CTGCAGGGACCCTGCCCAGCAGCCCAAGACAGGCTTGGGTGCGGATCTACGAGCAATTAAATATTGGTTCGATGTCCAGTAATGAGGCCAGCACACCACCCACAACGAAAAGCTCGCCACACCACTCTATTGGCCGATTAGGTTTTTCTTTAAATTACTATTCATTTAATAAACTCGACGAAGTTTTTTTTAATAGTGATGGAGTAACTGCTATTGCCTCTTGTATTGGCATATCTCCAGGGTTGATAACTGCAATGATAAAATCTCCCCAAAGATACTATCGCACATTTAATTTACAAAAAAAATCCGGTGGTTTTAGACCCATCCTTGCTCCCCGGAAATTCATTAAAACCTTACAGTATTGGTTAAAAGATCATCTGTTAAACCGTTTAAAAATACACTCTTCCTGTTATTCATACAGAAGTGGTGTAAGTATAAAAGATAATGCAATTAATCATGTAAGAAAAAAGTTTGTCGCAAATATAGATATTTCGGATTACTTTGGTTCGATTAATAAAAAGATGGTCAAGGATTGTTTTTATAAAAATAACATACCGGAGCATGTTATCAACACTATCTCTGGTATAGTTACATATAATGATGCACTTCCACAAGGTGCACCTACAAGCCCTATAATATCAAATGCAGTACTTTTCGAATTTGACGAAGAAATGAGTTTTCAAGCCTTAACTCTTGATAGTATATATACTCGTTACTCTGATGATATATCCATCAGTAGTGATAAAAAAGAAAACTTAGAGATACTTATAAGTATTGCTGAGGATAAATTACTATCACATGGATTTAAATTAAATAAAGAAAAAAAGCGAATATCTTCATATAATAGCCGTCAAGTTGTCACTGGGATTCTCGTTAATGAGGCGGTAAGGCCAACTAGAACTTACAGAAAGAAAATTCGCTCAGCATTTGATCATGCTCTTAAAGAACAGGATAACAGTCAATTAACGATTAACAAACTAAGAGGGTATTTAAATTATCTAAAATCTTTTGAACCCTATGGCTTTCATTTTAATGAAAAAAAATATAAAGATATTCTAACTTTACTGCAAACACTTAAAAAAGAGTAGCGCGCAGTGCTTTCCCCGCCTCGCCCGCCCGCTTTGCAGGGCGGTTATAATGCAGTTGCACAGTCACGCTCAGGCCGTGCCGGGCGTGGCCTGATCTGCAGAAAATGAGTCAGGAAAACGCATGCAAAGCCATGCACCTTATCGATGCATGGCTTTTTTCAGTAAAAACGGGCGGATTTTCGGGGAGTTTTACACAGACTGATGTGATGCCAGTTGCGCACTTTTGCGCGAAAAAATCATGTTCTGCGCAGGGGTGAATTTTTCACGGCTGTCATCCACCGAAGCTGCGTCAGGCCTGAATCCGATGGCCGTTAAAATGTCGCTATCCTGTGCGGAATAATTAATTTTTTCCCCCTTCGCAAGCCAGGACAAAAGGGCTTCACGCAGGGCATCTGTGGCACGCTGTATGGCACAGTTTCGGGCAATGGCCGTCAGCTCACTGTAGCCCATCAGCTCCGGTGCCAGTGCCGCCGCCAGTGCTGTGCCGTGCTGCTGCATAAAATCATTCAGCCGGTCGCGGATGCTGATATGCTGAACGGCTTCATGCGAACGAATATAACGACCGGCGGCCTGATTCACCTGCCATTTTCTGACTTCGATAATATTGCGTAATTCGTCCAGGCGACTGACGTTTCTGCCTTCTCCTGACAGAAGCCGCAGATATTCCTGTTCGGCCGCAGCCAGCTCATTTTTGCGTTGCAGCCATGCTGCTTTGTTATTCTGACAGGTGTCAAAGGCCTGCTGTAAGGCTGTGCTTTCCATCGTTATCTCTTTCTCATCATGCTGAAGAATAAAAATACGGTGTGCGGCGACGGCCGGGGTTAACCGGCAGCCCTCATTCCAGACGCAGCGAATATGATTGTGTTTTTAACCGTACTGGCGGCAGTTCCTGTTTTTCATGCAGGCTTTCTGCCAGTTCGTCCGGCGTGACCGGGCGGACAATGAAGCGGTTGATGGTCTGAAGCGTTTTAAACACCAGACCACAGCCCGGATCCGTGCACACATAAAAACGTTCAGTGACTTCCTGAGACAGACGCCGCGATGTTCTTGACAGTGCAAGGCCTTTACATCTCCGACAACAATATCCGGTAACAAGCATTCTTTTCGGGCGTTTCATACTGCCGGAGGCAGAAGTCAGTGAATCGCGGTATCTCTGTTTGCCTGAAATGTATTCCATTCCTGAATCTTTACAGTCAGAGAAAAAGCTTTCACTCGCTTCAAATGTCGCAGAGCAATAAATATTCCGGCACTGTGCAATCATTATCTTGGTGCCATCGTCCATGAAATGTGCGCGACGGGTATGAGCAACATGTCCACACGACGGGCAGTAAATCATGACAGCAGTCCTCTGGCCTTAAGCTCTGCTCCCTGCTGGTCTATTTTGTCCTGCCACACCTTGCGCTGTGCCGGTGTGCCTGCCACCTCATAATCCATGTGAGGAAGTGTTGCCGCTGACAGTCCGGTCAGCCGGAGAACCGGCTCGCCGGTGAGGCTGATTTGCATCTGTTTAATTTTCTGTTCCAGCGATGATTTCACCTGCTGCATGACAGCCTTTTCCGGTGCGACGTAGCCCTGATGGCCGGTGGTGTTGGCGAGCGGATTTTCCTGTACCAGAATGCTCAGATGCATTGCCCGGACAAGCGCCTCACAGGTTTCATTCAGGGCGTGTTCCAGCTCATGCTCTGCATACAGACTCAGAAGGTGATGATGTGCCTTCCGGTAGGCGGTGGCCGTGCTGTCACACGCCCCTTTCAGGCGTTCGCGTTCAAAATTCAGCACCACGGCCAGATTGTCATATTCCTGTACCAGCTCCCGGCGTGCCACGCGCTCAATGTGGCGCTGCTTCAGCTCGTCGCTCAGGACACCACCGGCTGCACGAAAGGCCGTGCGCCAGTCGTCAGCGTCGTTTCCGTCGGCCTGCGTCAGCGCATTTTTTTCCTGCTCTGCCCGTTCAATGGCCGTGACGGTCTCATCCATCAGGCGGGCGTTCTCAAGATGAGCGACTCTGGCCTTTTCCAGTTGTGCCAGTGCGGGTTGCAGATATTCAGGGATGGTGTTGTCAGACATTTTCCGGCTCCTCGTCACTTCAGGTTAAGAAAATTGTGACGTACACCGGACAACAACACGACGCATTGCAGATGTGCCAGCCCTGACACAGGAGACTCATCCTCACACCGGCAAGCCAGGAAAAGGTCGCAGGAAAAACCGGCTTACTGTTTGTTTTTTATATTTTACTGTTCACCTCTGTTCACCTTAATAAAAAAGATAATTAATACAGTAAGTTAAAGGGTGAACAATCGCAGTAATGACTGTTCACCGTCTGTTCACCACTGTTCACCCGTTCATGGACTTTTTGTGCTGTTTATTACTTTTTATTTTTATTAATTCGCCGGGAATGAATAAGAAAAAACGATTTGTATTTCACTATAAAAATTACGAATTGCTTTAAGTGGCTTTAAATGACTTTAAGTGGAGGTGAACAAAAAACACACAAGCATTATAAGACTGCCGGAACAAATCCCCCCTGTTGCGTCTGCTGAAAATATTCACAAAATAAAGCGCTACCCGAAGCCGGACGGACTTATCCGGTGCTGTATGGACATTAACGAGGTAGCCCGATGCAAGCTGTTTTTTCTTCCCCGTCTCCCGCCCCTGTGACGCCACTGATGCCGCTGCCGGACATCACGCAGGAGCGTTTTTTACGTCTGCCGGAAGTGATGCACCTGTGCGGCCTGTCACGCTCGACCATCTATGAACTCATCCGTAAGGGGGAATTTCCGCCGCAGGTGAGTCTTGGCGGTAAAAATGTGGCCTGGCTGCACTCTGAAGTCACTGCATGGATGGCCGGGCGCATTGCCGGACGCAAACGGGGGTACGACGCATGATGATGCCCGCTCTGCAAAAACTCCCTTTTTCTGGCTTGCCTTTTTCCGGCATTTGCGGATATAGTTTTTCCGCTGCCGCAAAATCGGCAGCCGGGCGTGGAAACCCGAGCAATTCACAGGCGACATATGACGCGCCATGCGTCTTTTTTTGTGTCGCAATCAACGCCACAGAGCGCCAGATTATGGTGTGGTGTGTGGTCAGTCGTGCAGATGGCATTCCGTGCATCCTGCCCGCGTCCGCTCATTATGCCGCAGAGTCAATGGTAGCTCAGGCGGGGCAGCCTCCGGGCTGGCCGGTATCCTGTGAAGCCGGTATTTCCACCCCCGTCTGGGCTATCGCCATCGAGCGTGGAAACTCCGGCGATAGCGTTATTTGCTATTCACAGGAGGCTGCCATCATGGCTACAACCCTTACCCCCTCACACCCTGAATTTGTCTTTGTGTTTGCGGCTGTCCGTCGCACAGACCGTCATCCCCGTATCTGTATGCTTCGCACCGTCGCCGGTGATGAACGCAGTGCCCGCCGTTCCCTTGTCCGTGACTATGTGCTCTCCCTTGCTGCCCGTCTGCCGGTGGTGGAGGTGTCCCGTGCGTAATAAAAAAGCCCCTCAGACCGTCTCAGCGCGTCATGACGCCCGTGAACACCTCAGCATTGAGGCTTACCATAAGCTCAACCGCGCCAGCGCCGTATCCCAGTTTGTTGGGGATGATTTGATTCACCGTGAACTCTCCGGCCTGCATCAGCTCTACATTCCGCATATTTTCAGTTACCTGAATGAAGATATTGATTTTGTGCTGAATGAGCTGAAAGCCAAAGGCCTGTGCCGCGATTTTCTCGCCCAGCAGAAAGACCGGGGAGACAGGACGCATGTTTGATTTTCCCCAGCCCGGTGAGATTTACCGTTCTGCCGGTTTTCCCGATGTGGCCGTGGTCGGCATTCTGGAAGACGGTATTCCGTGGGAAATGCCGTACCGCTGCCCGGACATTGTCTGGAATCCGTACCGCCGTAAATTCAGTATCCTTGTGCGTATCCTCGCTGACGGGCGCACCACAGACATCCCGCTGGGGCGTTTTCTGCGGGAATTTACCTGTGACCGTCCTGACCTGTTCAAACGCAGCCCCGTAAACCGGCATGCGGTACTGAAAGAAATGGCCGGAGACCCGGAATTACAGAAATGGCGGGAGAAATATCTGGATATTTACCCGCAGGACCCTGTTCCGGTCAGCCGGGCGGCACCGGTGGCGCGGGAATGGCGGGAAATTCCCCGCACGGAGCCTGACCCGGAAATCACACCGGATAACAGTTACCGCAATTATCTGTAATTAAAAAACGACACCCGAAAAATTAAATGTGCGTATTCGCGCAGGGATACGCACGTCTTCAGGAGACGCAGATATGCCTTATCAGTTAATGCAACCGGCACGGAATGCAGTCATCTGTCACAGGGAGGAAAGCAAATGAAAACACCCTTACCGCCCGTCTTACGCGCTGCCCTTTACCGTCGCGCTGTCGCCTGTGCCTGGCTGACCGTGTGCGAACGTCAGCACCGCTACCCGCATCTCACCCTTGAATCACTGGAGGCGGCCATCGCCGCTGAGCTGGAAGGCTTTTATCTGCGCCAGCACGGTGAGGAAAAAGGGCGTCAGATAGCCTGTGCCCTGCTGGAAGATTTAATGGAATCCGGCCCCCTGAAGGCCGCGCCGTCGCTGTCCTTTCTCGGGCTGGTTGTGATGGATGAACTCTGTGCCCGTCACATAAAAGCGCCGGTACTGCACTGAAGGAGAACAACACCATGAAAATGAACGTAACCGCCACCGTCAGCCATGCGCTCGGCCACTGGCCGCGTATCCTCCCGGCGCTGGGGATTCAGGTGCTGAAAAACCGTCATCAGCCCTGTCCGGTCTGTGGCGGGAGTGACCGCTTCCGTTTTGATGACAGGGAGGGGCGCGGCACCTGGTACTGCAATCAGTGTGGTGCCGGTGACGGCCTGAAACTGGTTGAAAAGGTGTTTGGTGTCTCCCCGTCCGACGCGGCCACAAAGGTGGCTGCCGTGACCGGCAGCCTGCCCCCGGCTGACCCGGCCAGGGCGGATTAACTGACGGTGGCGCCCCCCCGCCCGCCCCGTCGGTCGCGCCCCCCGCCGGTGCTGAAACAGACGCTGCCCGGAAGAACGCCGCCGCACTGGCACAAACCCTGATGGCGAAAACCCGTCCCGGAACCGGTAACGCCTACCTGACCCGCAAGGGCTTTCCCGGCCGGGAATGCCGGATGCTGACCGGCACACACAGAGCCGGTGGCGTGAGCTGGCGTGCCGGTGACCTTGTGGTGCCACTGTATGACGACAGCGGCGAACTGGTTAACCTTCAGTTAATCAGTGCTGACGGCCGTAAGCGCACCCTGAAAGGCGGACAGGTCAGGGGCACCTGTCACACCCTTGAAGGACAGAATCAGGCCGGAAAACGTCTGTGGATAGCGGAGGGATACGCGACCGCACTTACCGTGCATCACCTGACCGGTGAAACGGTGATGGTGGCGCTTTCTTCCGTGAATCTCCTTTCTCTGGCCAGCCTTGCCCGGCAGAAGCATCCGGCCTGTCAGATTGTCCTTGCTGCTGACCGTGACCTCAGCGGTGACGGCCAGAAAAAAGCCGCCGCAGCCGCAGATGCGTGTGAAGGTGTTGTTGCCCTGCCGCCGGTCTTCGGTGACTGGAATGATGCCTTCACGCAGTACGGCGGGGAAGCCACCCGTAAGGCCATTTATGATGCCATCCGGCCACCGGCTGAAAGCCCGTTCGACACCATGAGCGAAGCGGAGTTTTCCGCCATGAGTACCAGCGAAAAGGCCATGCGTATCTATGAGCATTACGGCGAGGCGCTCGCGGTTGATGCCAACGGCCAGCTTCTGTCCCGTTATGAAAATGGTGTCTGGAAGGTGCTGCCACCACAGGACTTTGCCCGGGATGTGGCCGGGCTGTTTCAGCGGCTGCGCGCGCCGTTCTCCTCCGGGAAGGTGGCCTCCGTGGTGGACACCCTGAAGCTGATTATTCCGCAGCAGGAAGCCCCCTCCCGCCGCCTGATTGGCTTTCGTAACGGCGTGCTCGACACGCAGAACGGCACGTTCCACCCGCACAGTCCGTCACACTGGATGCGCACCCTGTGCGATGTGGATTTCACCCCACCGGTGGAAGGGGAAACGCTGGAAACCCACGCCCCCGCGTTCTGGCGCTGGCTTGCCCGTGCCGCCGGTGGCCGTGCGGAAAAACGCGACGTGATTCTGGCCGCACTGTTTATGGTGCTGGCAAACCGCTATGACTGGCAGCTCTTTCTGGAGGTGACCGGTCCCGGCGGCAGCGGCAAAAGTATCATGGCCGAAATAGCCACCCTGCTGGCCGGGGAGGATAACGCCACGTCGGCCACCATTGAGACGCTGGAATCCCCGCGTGAACGTGCCGCGTTAACTGGCTTCTCACTGATACGCCTGCCGGACCAGGAAAAATGGAGCGGCGACGGTGCCGGACTCAAGGCCATCACCGGCGGCGATGCGGTGTCCGTGGACCCGAAATACCGGGATGCGTACTCCACGCATATCCCGGCGGTGATTCTGGCCGTGAACAATAACCCGATGCGCTTCACCGACCGCAGCGGCGGCGTGTCACGCCGGCGGGTGATTATTCACTTCCCGGAACAGATAGCCCCGCAGGAGCGCGACCCGCAACTTAAGGACAAAATCACCCGCGAGCTGGCGGTCATCGTGCGTCACCTGATGCAGAAGTTCAGCGACCCGATGCTCGCCCGGTCACTGCTTCAGTCCCAGCAGAACTCAGACGAGGCACTGAACATCAAACGGGATGCCGACCCGACGTTTGATTTTATCGGCTATCTGGAAACCCTGCCGCAGACCAGCGGCATGTATATGGGGAACGCCAGTATCATCCCGCGTAACTACCGTAAATACCTCTATCACGCCTATCTGGCCTACATGGAGGCAAACGGCTACCGGAATGTACTCAGTCTGAAAATGTTCGGGCTGGGGCTGCCGGTGATGCTGAAGGAATACGGGCTGAATTACGAGAAGCGCCATACCAAACAGGGGATACAGACCAACCTGACGCTGAAAGAGGAAAGCTACGGCGACTGGCTGCCAAAATGTGACGACCCTGCAACAACCTGACCCTCATGACTCATCTGACCGGCATCTGCCGGTCTTTTTTCATCCCTGAATCCCCCGAAGGTGAACAATCCACTGTTCACCCTTCACCGTATGTTCACCCGTTATCACACTGAAATTAAAAGAGAAAAACGAAAGGTGAACAGTGTGAACAATCAAATCAAAAAAAACTTTTTTCTTCCTGAGTGATTTCAGTGCGGAGGATTAATCACCGGTATGAGTCACATCGGCAGAATGCCGGAGGTGAAGAATCGAATGTTCACCCTTCACCCATTATTCACCACCTATCAAACTGAAATAAAAGGAGAAAACAGAAAGGTGAACAGTGTGAACAGTTCTTCCGAAAAAAAATTTTTTTCCTGAGTTAACGTGCGTGAAGATACGTGTAACAATTAATCGATAGATATTATATGTATAAGGATGTGTATAAATGAATTAGAATAGAAAAATATAAACGATTTGAATCAAGTGGTTATATGGCAATTTTGACTCCTGTGATCTTCCGCCAATTAGCCTCTTCTGACATTCTCCAACCCCTTGTAATACTGTCATTCCAGAGATTTTCTATCTGCTCAATATTCAATCGGCTTCAGGAATACCTGATCAAAAGTTTTGTGATGGACGATGAGCGACTGAAGAATCCGCCTGTCGGTTCTTCTGTCCTCGAACGCATCCGCGATATGCGCGCCAGCATGTGCCGTGTTTATTTGCAGGTGATTTGCCCCCTGCTGGCTCTCAGCCAACTGTATCGCCATTAAGGTGAAGATATTGTTTTACACGCTCCATAACACCCTTTTTTATACGACGATTCTATTCCTTTAACAGCTGGCGAAAAAAACTGACCTGTAAACTTCACCAATAATCAGACTGTCATCAAGATTAATTTTTTCATTTAATATATCAAATCAACTTGTTTTATTTTTACTATCAAAAATAGCTCATTGCCTTACTATAATTAATATATAAATTCGGTGATTAATTCTTAACATGCTTTTGCTAATAATCTCAATTGCTGGCCCTATAATATTGCGCTAGCATTGCTTTCTGGTTGTATCAGCGACACTCAAAAATTCTTAATACAATACTCATTCGACTGGTACTTATTTGTAACTCAGTTATATTTTGTCGCCCGGTGATTCAGAAGAATGCAAAAAACGGCTACCACTCCATCAAAAATACTTGATCTCACTGCCGCGGCATTTTTACTTGTCGCCTTTCTGACGGGTATTGCGGGCGCTCTCCAGACTCCTACCCTAAGTATATTCCTCGCAGATGAACTGAAAGCCCGTCCTATAATGGTAGGTTTTTTCTTCACCGGTAGCGCTATTATGGGAATTCTTGTCAGTCAATTTCTGGCAAGACACTCCGATAAACAAGGCGACCGTAAATTACTGATCCTGCTATGTTGCTTATTTGGAGTGCTGGCCTGCACGCTTTTTGCGTGGAATCGCAACTACTTCATTCTCCTCTCTACGGGCGTACTTCTGAGTAGTTTTGCTTCCACCGCAAACCCGCAAATGTTCGCCCTCGCCCGTGAACACGCCGACAGAACAGGCCGTGAGACGGTAATGTTCAGTACATTTTTACGTGCTCAGATCTCGCTTGCCTGGGTTATCGGGCCACCGCTCGCTTATGAGCTGGCAATGGGATTTAGTTTTAAAGTGATGTATCTCACCGCAGCCATCGCATTTGTTGTTTGCGGGCTGATAGTCTGGTTGTTTTTGCCATCAATACAAAGAAATATTCCTGTCGTTACCCAACCCGTAGAAATTTTACCCTCCACCCATAGGAAGCGGGATACACGGCTACTTTTCGTGGTTTGTTCAATGATGTGGGCGGCGAATAATCTCTACATGATAAATATGCCGCTATTTATTATTGATGAACTGCATCTAACCGATAAACTGGCTGGAGAAATGATTGGTATTGCTGCCGGTCTGGAAATTCCGATGATGTTAATCGCAGGCTATTACATGAAACGTATTGGCAAGCGGCTATTAATGCTCATTGCTATCGTGAGTGGAATGTGTTTTTACGCCAGCGTACTCATGGCGACGACTCCGGCAGTTGAGCTGGAATTGCAAATTCTAAATGCCATCTTCCTTGGTATTCTCTGTGGTATCGGCATGCTTTATTTTCAGGACCTGATGCCTGAAAAAATAGGCTCTGCGACAACGTTATATGCAAATACTTCACGCGTCGGCTGGATTATCGCCGGCTCTGTTGACGGAATTATGGTTGAAATCTGGAGCTACCACGCGTTGTTCTGGCTGGCGATAGGGATGTTGGGTATTGCGATGATTTGCCTGCTGTTTATTAAAGATATTTAGCTCACCTGTCTGGGCTAAGAAAAATCGGCGTGGCGCAAACAGAGCCATCCTCGCCATTTTTGCTATCATGCCTGCATACATAAACGACAAAACAGTATGCAGAGGGAAAAATGGGTTCCACCAGAAAGGGGATGCTGAACGTTCTGATTGCCGCCGTGTTGTGGGGAAGTTCAGGGGTCTGCGCGCAATACATCATGGAGCAAAGCCAGATGTCGTCGCAGTTTTTGACTATGACGCGTTTGATATTCGCCGGTTTGATTCTGCTGACGCTGTCATTTGTGCATGGCGATAAAATCTTTTCTATTATTAACAATCACAAAGATGCCATTAGTCTGCTGATTTTTTCCGTGGTTGGTGCGCTAACCGTACAGCTCACTTTTTTACTAACCATTGAAAAATCGAATGCTGCCACGGCAACGGTGCTGCAATTCCTCTCACCGACGATTATCGTCGCCTGGTTCTCACTGGTGCGTAAATCTCGCCCGGGCATTCTGGTTTTCTGCGCTATTTTGACATCGCTGATCGGGACTTTTTTATTGGTGACACACGGTAATCCGACGTCATTATCGATCTCTCCGGCCGCGTTATTCTGGGGCATTGCCTCGGCATTTGCTGCTGCATTCTATACCACCTATCCCTCAACGCTGATTGCCCGCTATGGCACGTTACCGGTCGTCGGCTGGAGTATGCTGATCGGTGGTCTGATCCTGCTGCCCTTCTATGCCGGGCAAGGAACAAACTTCGTGGTTAATGGCAGCCTGATTCTGGCGTTTTTCTATCTGGTGGTAATCGGAACTTCGCTAACCTTTAGTCTATATCTGAAAGGCGCACAGCTCATTGGCGGGCCAAAAGCCAGCATTCTGAGCTGTGCAGAACCATTAAGTAGCGCGCTGCTCTCTTTGCTGTTGCTGGGGATCACGTTCACATTGCCGGACTGGCTGGGAACGCTGCTGATTCTGTCATCGGTGATTTTGATTTCAATGGATTCTCGTCGCCGCGCCAGAAAAATAAATCGTCCGGCGCGGCATGAGTGAGAATTACCAGCCAGGCACCGCGCCACCGTTAAAGATGGTTTCTGCCGCTTTAGCGACTTCGGGCGATTGATAAGATTGCAGAAATTCCTTCACGTTTTCTGCATTCTTATTATCTTCCCGTGCCACCAGAATATTCACATACGGCGAATTCTTATCTTCAATAAATACGCTGTCGTGCACCGGAGAAAGCCCGGTCTGCTGAATGTAAGTGGTGCTGATAATCGCCACATCAACTTTGGGATCATCCAGTACGCGCGGGAGCTGTGCCCCCTCGAGTTCCATAATCTGCAAATGACGAGGATTCTCGGTTATATCCAGCGCGGTAGGTAGTAACCCTTTTCCCTCTTTCAGAGTAATTAGCTTCTCTTTTTGCAACAGTAAAAGCGCGCGACCAAGGTTGGTCGGGTCGTTGGGGATCGCCACTGTCGCGCCTTCTTTTATTTGCGCCACGGTTTTGATTTTTTTGGAATAACCCGCCATGGGGAAGACAAACGTATTTCCCACCGCTACCAGTTTATAACCATGCGCCTGATTATCTTGTTCAAGAAAGGGGCGATGCTGGAAGACGTTCGCATCAAGCTCGCCATGATTTGTCGCATCGTTCGGTAGCAACGAACCGCTAAATCCTACCAGTTCAACATCGAGGCCATACTTCTCTTTTGCCACCTTTTTAGCGACTTCCGCGACATCTTGTTCTGCGCCATTAATAACGCCCACTTTAATGTGCTTTTCATCGCTGTTGCTCTGGTCGCAACCTGCCAGCAGAATTCCTGCCAGCAATAATGAGGCCCCCACCCGTAGATGATGTGTTGTCAGTTTCACTTTTTTATCCTTTTTTTAATCGTTAACTGACTATAATGGCAAGATCACTACGATTTAAAAAACGAAAAGCTATCGAATAGAAGAAAAAGGTATATAAAACTGGCACTTCTTACTGACCACGCAAACACCTTTCGTACAGCATGATGAGAGCGGCAAAAGCAAACTACACTTATGCTTCATTCGATGCACATTTGCAGAAGGTTGCAGCTATGAAGCCAACGATGCTACTCATGATTACCGTATTCCTGACTTTTTCAGCCATTTCTCAGGCCGAATCGCCATTCAGTTCTCTACAGTCGGCAAAAGAAAAGACCACGGTATTGCAAGATTTACGTAAAATTTGCACGCCACAGGCGTCATTATCAGACGAAGCGTGGGAAAAATTAATGTTGTCTGATGAGAATAACAAACAACATATCCGCGAAGCTATTGTGGCGATGGAGCGTAATAATCAGAATAACTACTGGGAAGCGCTGGGTAAGGTGGAATGCCCGGATATGTGAATTTCGCACACCTCCGCGCTCAGGCCAGCAGCCGCTGACGTACGCTCGCACATCAGTAAATCACCTGCTTTTTCAAATTCCAATCAAAATTGCACCCGTTCATCAGGATTGTGGAGGAATTTCCCTCTACATTGTTTTCATTTCATCACATAGAAAATCTTATCTCATTGAAACAATACTTGTTTTTAATGAAGAAAAGGAAGCCCAACGGATGGGCATAAAAATGAGCGAATTTTGATATCACCACCCTCTAAAAAATGGTGAAGTCTGCACAAAGAATGTTCGAAAGGAGAGAGTAGAGATGGAAAGCGCAAATCTGGATTTAGAAGAAAATAAAGAAATTGCCAGTAAGTTCGAACGTGCACTAGGTATGGGAGCAACACTTGCAGAGCTGCATGGCATTACTCCGGATACACTTGAAGGCGTTTATGCTTACGCTTATAACTTTTATGAAAAAGGAAGACTTGACGAAGCTGAACTCTTTTTTAAATTTCTCTGTATTTATGATTTCCAAAATTATAACTATTTAAAAGGATATGCCGCCGTCTGTCAGTTGAAGAAAGATTATCAAAAGGCATTCGACATGTATCATATCTGTTTAATGCTATCTCCCGATAACGATTTCTCTTTGGTTTATTACATGGGCCAGTGCCAGATGGGCTTAAAAAACACTAAAATGGCCACGGAGTTATTTAATACAGTCGTAACCTACAGCCAAAATGAAAAAATTAAAGAGATGGCTACTGCTTATCTTGAACTCTTGACAGCCAATACCGAAGAGGAAGTTCAAACAGAGTGAGTCGGCAAAATGAACATAAACGGAAAAAACTCTTCTTTTACGCCTGAAGAGTTAACCAGGAAATATCATGAGAAAGCCCCGGTTGATTTAAAAATAACCATAGCGATAAAATAAATGAGAAGAATAACAATAAACACATTGCTTACTTTCCCGTTGATGCCATTTTAGATGGGAATAAACATCTGCCATGAGTTAAATAAAAAAGAATTAATTACACCCGATGATAGCTTAAAAAGGAGGTGAATTATGTCGGCACCGATTACGGGACAAACGATCACGTTTGAACAAATCAGCGAAACATTGCGCACACAGTATAGCGATGCGGAAAAAAGACTGCAGGACAGCAGCAAAACGCAAGTTGATCCCATGCGGCTTAATAAAAACCCGAAATCCCTTGATAATGATATTCGCGCTCGTCTTGAAAACAAACCGATGCTTGCTCCGCCTGAAATGCAGGTTTTAGATTCAGACAACGCCACTACAGCAAAGACGAACGATGCCCGCCTGACGATGATTTTGGGTAATCTAACAGGCATTGCCGATCAGGATATTACAACACGATTGCATAATAACCTTGACAGCACCCTGCTTCGACACGAAATGGCACATAATAAGTTTCGTGAATTAAGTGACGCTTACTCCTCGTCATTAGATTCCGCGCAAAAAGCCGACTGCATCAGGCCAATAATAATTACAATGCGGTCGATAAAAAGGTGCAATCGCTGGAGAAAAAAGTCAATGCATTGAATCAAGAGCTGTCGCAACTGCAACCTGGCGATCCGCAATATAATAAAGTGCTGACGCAAAAAAATGCGGCTGAGAAAACACTCACGCTATCATTACAAAAAAAATCGTTAGCTGAGAAATCGTTAAATACAGCCATTATGGATGCTGATGCTGCGATCGGCCAAAGTATGGAAATTTTTGACGAAATTCAACAGCAAGAACAGATTAATAACTTTACCACCAATATTTGCCTGACCCAGGAAAACCAGAAAAACAGAAACGCGACAGCCACATTTATCCTTTTGATTACCTCAGTAATGGAAGTTATTGGTGATACCAATTGCGAATCTATTAAAAATCAGTCTGAGGTAATGAAAGAGATTAACCATGTCAGGGAAAATAAACTCAATGAAACAGCGCGTAAATATACTAAATGGACAAAAGTTGTAAAAATCGTTAATGAGTGTGTAACTGTAGCTACCATTGCCATGAGCGCAATCTTAATTGTTGTTGGTCTTCTTGCTGCAGTTCCAAGTGGTGGTTCAAGTATTGCGGGTGCATTGGCACTTATTGGAGGAATAGCGGGCGCAGTAGTATTAGGTGTAGATATCACTTGTCAAATCGCTCTGGGCACCACGGCTACCGGCTGGATTTTAGGGAAAGTTGTAGAAGGTCTTTCGGCTGCTATTAAAACAGTTGATCCCACTCTGCTCGCAATCACCGCGCTTCTGGACGTTATTGGTGTCGATCAAGATACGATTGAACTGGTTAAAAGTATTTACGCAAGTGCAGCCGCTTCTATTGTCATGGCGACAGTAATGATTGGTGCAGCTGTAATATGTTCTGTAGCAATAGGGGCCGTTGTTTCTGCATTATCAAAAACAGCCGCAGAAGAAGTCACCAAAGAAATAACAAGCACTATAAAATCAACCATTGAATCTATTATTAAATCCGTTTCAAAAAATATTATAAAGGTATTAAACAGAGTATGCAGCATGATACAAACATCAGTCGTAGTTTTGAAGTTGATTGCCAAGATAAGTAATGCTCTGGAGAAAATAGGCTTAGCTATCTGTGAAACAGCAACATCGATAATGAATTATTGTGTTGCTGAAAACTCTGCCGACATGGCAATTTTACAACAGGACATGAGTAATCTATCAAAAACGCGTGAACAAATGCTTTCAGTATTGCAAAGGGTGGATAAAACCGTCGAACAAGAGGTAAGTCAGATGGTAAGAGTATTACAACACCGAACTGAAACCTTAAAATTTGCTTCCCATTCTATCGTATAAGAGGGTTCTAACATGGCCACCTATGAAATTAAAAATGCGACCAGCACACATAATATTAACAATCTCGATAAAACAATCTTTGATAGAGATTATAGTAAAGAAAACAACATACCAAATGATAATAAAATTGTGCAATACTATAACCTTAAAGATATTAAGCATGACATAAGCTCTCAGTTTATAATATTAAAAAATACAGACAGAGAAGTCTGTCCGGAACTAAGAGTAAAACTATTGGATAATCTTAATTATTCAAGGAATACGCTAGATAATTTGAGGGGTGACCTTAACAAACCTACAATTACATCCAGTCAATCAAGCAGTTCTACAGAGCAGACCACTATTAAAATATCTAAATTTAATATCCTTGATATGCTAGATAATTTGACCATGCGACAACAAGCTGTTATGGAGGAATTTTTAAGGGTATTCACATCAATGTATAAAGCCTCAGCTATGTCTGAGGCTATTATGAGCAATGTTTTTGAACAACTTGTCCAGTATCAGAGAAAAGAAACCGAACGCGCCACAGCAGCAAGTTCGATAGGTGTTATTATCGGGTCAGGAGTTGGCGCAGTCGGGGCCTCGGCATCTGCCGTAGCAAATTACAGAAGCCATCCCAAAAAGATGGTAACCCTTACACCTGACCAAGAGCATACTATCGAAAGAACTGATGATAATGCACAGCGCGCGTCAAAAAGGGAAGTTATAGAGCAACAAGCTTCTCTCAAACAAATAGATGAAAAAATAAAAAATACAACGAAAGATACGAATCTTAATGAAAAAGAAAAAGAAGAGGCGCTGAAATCATATGATAAAGAAAAAGAAGCTACTCTAGAAAAGATTAGAGATACAAACGAGAAAATTAGCACAAAACATAACAATAGGTATAATAAATATTTTACTATAGGTAAAGCAGATGTACTTTCACAGCTTAGCAATGAATCAATTCGAGCAACATCTAGATATCTAGAAAGCACTACTCATGCAGAAAAAGACATTGTTGAACAGGCTAAAAATGTTATGCATTCAGTTATGAGTAGCTATCTGGATCAAATTAGTCGTGATGTTCAAGGAAGAGATCAGGCACTTAATTTATTACAGCAAATAATACAAACCATTATTGATACTGATAGCGCTATCGTTCAAGGCATTCGCTCATAAATAATTGCAATAATAGTTAATTATATTTAAGGAGGAATGACTCATGATTAATAAAGATAATAATTTAAATATAGATATTCTACGTCAGCAGAATGCAAACATTCCTCTCAAAGAGGCATCCTCGCAAAGTGAGGAGCCTCATCAACTGGGAAACAGCGAAAGCGAGGGTAATTTTCATAACAGCGCCAGTAAGGATAATAATATTGGCGCTATGCTCAAGAAAGATGTTGAGAAACTATCAACTTTAGTCAGTGAATGTAGCCCGCGAAATGAAGACTGGAAATGCCAGCACGACATACAACTTAACTTCGTTAAAAACATGCTCAGAAATTTTCCAACTGAGAACCTGTCAGAGAAAGGATCCGCGCTCTTACACGAAAGTTATTTGCTGATAAAAAACGTTCTGCAGCTTACAGAAAATGTTAATACTATTGACGGAAAGTTAAAGGATCCCGCTAAAATATTGACCCTGCATAACTCTGTGAGAAAAACCCTGGCTAACGTTGCTGACAACACAACCGGGTCAATTGCAATGGCAACGACCAAAGGAACCTTAACTCACGCTATCGCTTCTTTAGAGAGTTCTGCACCTGAAGTGAGAAGTTCAGAAACCAGCAGTACTTTAACTGCCAGTAGTTCAAGCGAATTTAAAAGTGATAAATATATATGCAGTGATATTGCTGATTTGATGAGTGTGCTCGGTAGCGACTACCTCGAAATCTATGCAAATAGCGTTGAGATAATGAGCGCATACTGGCAGGACTTCAGTGAACATATCCAAAGCAATATGGGAAAGTGGACTCACTCTAATAAAAAAGGCGATGCGATAGTTTTTGATGTCAATGCATTTCAAAAGGCCTTGATGCATTTTTATTATATCGATAAATATCCTAATGGTGATTTCCACTATCATTACAATCCAGACTATGTTTTATACCCTCCGGCACCAGCTGACAAAATTGGTGTTCCACTGGAAGAAGCAGAAAAATGGTGCGCCGCTTTAGATCTTCCGGTAATTCCACCCGATCCCAAACACCGCACACCTTCTCCGATTGTCGAAGTTGAACCGCAAGGTAGCGGTCTGTATGTTATTATTCCCAACCCTCAGATTATTGACAGTATGAGTCAGTCTTCAGACTCAATGGTACACAGGGACGATAAAGGGAAGGAAAAAAATATATCTAAAGAATTCACCGGCTACGAAATAAGCACGGCTGAATACCAGGCATGGCTGGCGGGTTATAACGGCCAGGCAGAAAACATGAAAACCGACGTGCAGGTTATCACGACTAAATACAGTACAGCCAACTCCACCTACGATACGATTATCAAATTATTATCGTCAACCATTACTGCATTGTTTGATTCAGCGAAGGATTATTTACGTTTCTGATTAAGTAACACCCACAATTATCATCCACTATCTGGTCCCGAAAAATGGGACCAGCGCTTTATATTATTAAGCATCACCTTTCATTCATTTCCTCATCACAATCTTACAAAATGAGCGTTTTTTGATAGAGCAATTCTGCCAATACTTTATTTTATATTGATCAAATTAATACTATGAATAGAGAAAACGGAAGGAGCGTTCTATGCAACTGCAACATGGAAAAAATACTACACAACAATATATATTTGGCGACTTTGTATTAAAAAACAATGGAATATTATTATTCAAAAACAAAGAATATCATATTCCACCGAAAGAACTTGGCGTTATCATTCTATTACTTAATGCTGACGGTGAAATTGTTAGCAAAGAAGAGATTATCGATAAGGTCTGGAGCGCGAGTGTTGCCAGTGATGAATCTCTAACACGATGTATTTATGCATTGCGCAAACTTTTGCATGAGAATAAACAGTGTAAGTATATCGAAACGGTCTATGGTCGTGGATACCGTTTTACTGTACCTATTGTGATTGTGACCGATAATGAACCGGTAAAGTCGACCACCACTCTTGCCGTTTTTCCCTTTCGTACCGAAGGTTCGATCAATGTTCTAAAACTCCATTACGAACTTGTCCAGGGCCTTTCAAAATATGCTTTTTGTGGTTTAGATATTTTACCCGCTTCGGTAACAAATGAGGCCAGTGATTTCTCCACTATCCATCAGTTTATCAATAAAACAGGTCCAGAATATTATATTATGGGTCAGGTCGTTCACTATGGTAAAAACTGGCGTTTATTTATTGAGTTAATTCATGCCAGAACACATAAATTGATTGATCATCAAAGCATTGATTTCAATCCCGATAATCCTCTTTCCGTATTATTATCACAAGTAATTAATATTCTTATTGAAAAAATACCCAACATTAATTTTAAATCTATTAATACACAACAAATGCCATCTCTGGATTCTGCTGTTATGTATATGAATGGCAGAATGGAAATGTACCGTTATACACCAGAGAGTTTGAAACGAGCATTAGTAATATTTAGAGATTGTGTAAGTACGCAACCGCAAAATACCTTGCCCTACTGTTGCCTGGCGGAATGCCATATATCATTAGCCCTCCTTGGACTCAGTGAACAAAAACAAGCAATAACTACGGCAGTAACCTCCATTGAAAAGGCTCTTGAAATTAACCCTTCAAATTCTCAGGCATTGGGTTTACTGGGTTTAATCAGTGGGCTAAAAGATGAACATTCAGTGTCTAATGTGCTATTTAAGCAAGCACATTTACTCAAACCTAATTCGCCAGACGTTTATTATTATCAGTCTCTGCTATGTTTTTTGAACGGTGACCTTGCAAGAGCATTTAATCTAATAGAAAAAAGCATTGCTCTTGAACCCAATAAAATGGGTATAAGCATTCTTAAATTAATTATACTTTATTACACATCCCCCCTCGATAACGCGATATCTTTTGCATTAAATCTTAACAGTCAAAACACCTGTAACAATCCAATTATTACCTCTATTCTGGCTATGTTCATGGCACTGAAAGGACATAATGATAAAGCCAAAAGTTTATTGCTTAAACTTGAGCCTGAACATGGTCTTGATTACACCTGTGTTAACTCGCTTTATACGAAGTTTCTGATCTATGGCGCATCTATAAAAAATGACATTATGAAGTTACTGGCAAATATTAGCACCAACAAAATCAATGGTGTTATTTTGCCGTTAATTTACACTGTGTATGGTAAAAAAGAATATGAAAAGCGCTGGCAACAATTAATTAAAGAGAATGATTTATGGTCAAATGTTTTGCTTCATGACCCCCGTTTGCTCAGTGTGAAAAACGAATTTAATACTATTGGTGTGATGCGTACTTCTGCGTAATAACGAATATAAATTGCCCTGCTGAAGCAGGGCAATCTAGTGATTACTTCGTTAATAATACTCTACGCACAAGCCAGAAGACTTTCCTGTCCCAAGCTCTGATATACCAGTTTCAGGATTAAATTTCTCGTGTACTCCCATGAGCTGAGTACTTGTCCAATAATCCGTACTGCTAAAAGCGTTCCCATACGTTTTTAAATTACCATATTCGCCCCACAACGTACCTACTTTTCGCGGTACTACCCCACCGCTTGGCCGCTGCGCTAATTCTAAAGATGACGGCATTTGACCATAGCTACATGAAGTATTTATGATATCCCAGGTATTACTACTGCTAGCACCTAAACTAGTAAACCATTTTTTAATCTTGAATTTAAATACAACATCATTCCCTTTACCATTCTTGGGTTTCCCAGTAATAGTAACTTCACTTCTTATCAGCACAGATAATGTTACTTCTCCATTACTATCAACATTAATTCCATAAATCCCAGCCGTCCAATTATAATCCGTATTTTTCATATTATGGGTTAGTAACAGCATGAATTTTGCACCATCAAACCCTGTTTCTGGAAAACCATCTGTCGCCCTGAATTTTACACCATTAACACTCAGCGACTCGACTTCCACAAAAGGAAGGATGTTATAGGATGGTTGCCCGTATATACGCCAACCTTTAATCTCCATAAATGAAGTTAAATTTTCTCCTTCTTGGTAGGCCATATATGTACGTTCATATATGCCATCACCCACATATCTCCATTTTTCCCCTTCTTTCTTTTCTACATTTTGTAAGTACACTGCATCATCCAGCAAATCCAGACCGTTATCCACCGGATTTCCAAAATCATCAACTAATAAAGCACTGACAGGTAAATCCGCCCCTTCCACTACTAAAACTTCTCGTATACGAAGCTGTGAACCAAGCGGACTCACTTCACCTGGTTTGATAGTATAATTGTTTGAATAATTGGCATCGCTCCAACCAGCCATCTTCAGTTGCGCATTCAAATTCGCTTCCGCAAAATGTGCCATATACTGTCTTTGATATTGCCCATTGCCGTTGTAAACCCAATTATTGCCCTGGATAGGATCCGCATTCCTGACTTGTACGTTTTCCTCATTAAGCTGAACAACACCATCAGTAATAAAGTTACCCTGGGCATCTTTAAGAACAACGGTCACCGTTATGCTATCCCCAGCGATATATATCGTTTTGTCCGCGACAATCGTTGATTGAGTTTTTGCCGCTGCACCTGGTTGTATTCCATATAATGAGGACTTAATCTCCGCTGCCCATGTTTTTAATTTCAGACTGGCAACCAGATTTTCCTCGGCACCCCATGCTGTCCAGACAATGGTATATTCACCATTATTCTGCTCGACCCACTGCATAGAATCGGGAGTTGCGCCGCCTACCGCGAAACTATCAATATAAGACTCGATGACTTCTGATGTCAGCCCGAAAGCAGGGTTACCAAACTCATCCCGTAACGTTACTGTGACGGTTAATGGCTCCCCGGCGATATATGCCGATTTATCTGTCCTGATAGCAGAATTTGCCTGCACCGGAGCACCGCTGTGGATGGAATAACTCTCTGATTGTTTACTGCTGCCCCACTCAGACAACTTCAGCGTCGCGTGGTGAGAGTCTCCCGCCATTTGCGCCGACCATGTAGCAGTATAAACACCGGCGTTTTCAGACCATCCTCCTGAACGTACGGCTCCTTCCACTATTACGTTATCACCAGACAGTAAGGACTCGCCCCCTTCAACCAGGTTACCGTGCGCGTCTTTCAGCGTCACGGCGACGGTTATGGTCTCGCCAGCGGTGTATGCGTTTTTATCCGTGGCGATAGTTGATGTGGCTTGCGCCGGAGAACCGGACTGTATGTCATAGCGATCTGACGTTACGCCATCACTCCACGACTGCAATTGCAGGTTGGCGTGCTGATTGGTACTGGCAATCGTCGCCATTCGGGTTGTGGTATACACGCCACCTGATTCAACCCAGCTTCCCGTTTCTGACGGGTCGGTGCCAGCCACCGTCAGCACACCATTAGCGGCTAACTGTGAAGCTGCACCGGTTACCAGATTATCGAACGCATCCCGGAGCGTTACCGTGATGGTGATTGTCTCTCCAACCGTATAGTTCGACTTATTTGTTTCAACGGTTGAAGTGAGCTGCGATGCATCACCCGGTACAAAGGTGACGTTCTGGCTCTGGCTGCTGTTGTTGATGCTGGCGGTGACCACACTGGTTCCGGCGGTCTGGCTGGTGACAGAGATTTCCACCGTGCCATCCGGCTGAGTGGTCACCGTCGGGGCAGTCGTTGCGCCGTTGCCTGCCATCACGCTGACCGTCTGCCCGGCAAGCGCATTACCGTTAGCATCAGTGACCTTCACCTGCAGCGTATTCGCCGTCGCGCCGTCAGCCACTGAGCCGTCCTTAATGACCACCAGATCCGCGATCTGCGCCGTTCTGACATCGGCGATAAACGTCACATCCCGGCTCTGGCTGCTGCTGTTGATGCTGGCGGTGACCACACTGATTCCTGCCGTCTGGCTGGTGACACTGATCTCCACCGTCCCGTCTGGCCCTGTGATGACCGTCGGGGCAGTCGTTGCGCCGTTGCCTCCCAACACGCTCACCGTCTGCCCGGCAAGCGTATTACCGAACGCATCGGTCACCCTCGCCCGCAGCGTGTTCGCCGTCGAACCGTCCGCCTCTGAACCATCCTTAATGACCACCAGATCCGCGATCTGCGCCGTCCTGACATCGGCGATAAATGTCACATCCCGGCTCTGACTGCTGCTGTTGATGGTTGCGGTGACTGTACTGATCCCCGCCGTCTGGCTGGTGACACTGATCTCCACCGTGCCGTCCGGCTCTGTAATCACCGTCGGAGCAACCGTTGCACCGTTGCCTGCCATCACGCTGACCGTCTGTCCGGCAAGCGCATTGCCGAACGCATCGGTGACCTTCACCCGCAGCGTGTTCGCCATTGCGCCGTCTGCCACTGAGTTATCCTGCCTCACCTCCAGACTCGCGATCTGCGCCGTCCTGACATCGGCGATAAACGTGACGTTCCGGCTCTGGCTG
>OBZS01000213.1_pt1 | contig 25382 bp, 18 predicted proteins | sample 1476981 | NCBI WGS metagenome assembly OBZS01 (sample SAMEA2580254, study PRJEB22360) | human gut metagenome | biome: human gut; feature: human-associated habitat; material: faeces | place: Denmark | collected 2008/2010 | reverse complement strand
ATCCAAGGGTTATACCCTAAGAGCAAACCACCCCTTTTAGGGGTGGTTTTGATTTTTAATCGAGCTACGCTGTCCTATTACGTCCAAATAGTTCGTCCCAGTTGCTAGCTGCCAAAACTGTTCCGCACACAATTACAACGCAGCAGATTACGGATGCCACGTCGGGAATTGTTCCAAGCAAGATCAGGCCAAAGACCACCGACCATGCCGAATAGGAGATATTCAGAGCCATCGCACGCGCTGCTCCGATTGCCGCAATGCCCTTGTAATAGAACAGATAGGATGCAGTTCCTGCAAGCCCGGCGAGTGCAATAATCAATGTGGGCATGCTCGGGATTGCGCCCAGCGTGAAATGCCATGCTCCGAAGAGGGGAAGTACAAGCACTCCATAAACAAGCGCACTTGTAGTTTCGCGGATTTGCAAAGCCGTTTCGTCATCAACGGCATCATCTTTCATTCCCCATGCGCACAGCACCGCTTCGGATCCCCATCCAATAACGGCAAGTACCGCGCCGAGTAAGCCGAGGGGGGCATTTGCAATCTCGCTTGATCCGGCCGATAGATAGCCCATCGTCATTACACCGCAAAGAGCAACGAGAAGGGAAAGAATCTGACCTTTGCCCATTTTCTCCTTCAGCAGCACGAACGAAAGGAATGCTCCGACTGCGGGATAGAAGGCGGAGATAATTGCCGTGTAGGCTGCTCCGATATTATTAATCGCCAATACGTATCCGGTCATTCCGATAGGTCCACCGAGCAGCGCGCCGGCGATGACGACCTTGCCAGAACGAGTTTTAAGTGCAGCGAGCGTGTCTTTTAATCTGCCTCGAACTCCCATGTATCCAAAGAGCCAGATTGCACAGAAGGCATCATGGAGAAAAGATCCCGCAATGGAGGCGCATGCAAGCGCTTCCGTCGATCCAATATAGGGCGCGAGCGCCAAACCGATTCCAAGAATTACTGTATCAAGGCCCCAAAGAAGGCCGCTAAAAAAGCCGAATTGCATCGTTACTCACCTTTCCGATAGATCTCCAGTGCCTTTTTAAGGTATTTGGCACCGTAATTGAAGTAGATATAGAGCCACTCGCCCACGAAGTCGCCTTCGGCTTCTTTCAGAAGAGACCAGAGGTACCAGCACCATCCTGCAAGGGCAATGTGCGCATAGTTATGCGCAATTTCGTTGTTTGTTGCCTTGCGCCCAAAATATGCATCAAGCGCACGGTCGACTTCATCTTCGGAAAGCTCACAGCAGACACTGCACGTTCCAAAATCGTTCGCGTAATCGCTCATGCCAGCATATTCCCAGTCAATGAGATAGTACTTGTCGTTTTCATCGATAAGGAAATTGAGGTAAAAGAAGTCATTGTGACAAAGGCATTTTGGCGCATTGTCGGCCTGAACAAAGTGCTCCAATTCATCGATTTCGGCGGCCATTTCCCTGTAGCCTGGAATGTCGATGGGACCTTTTTCCAGAAGAAGTGATTCGTAGCGCTTCGCTTCGAGGTAGAAGTCAAATTCGGTTTCGACATTTGCACCGCTCTCGTGAAGCGAACGACACATCTGCATCATTCGATTCATTTGGGCAGCATCGTGCGGATCAGGCTGCTTTGCGTTGGGTACAAACTTCGAAATTTTCCAACCGCGCTTTGGGTCCTCATGAATGAACGTATCGTCAAGGCCGAGTTCCTTGGCCTTTTTAAGTGCGGCTACTTCTCCATTTCTGTTAATAAGCAGTTCGGTTCCGACTCCCGGATGGCGGTAAACGTACTCTCCATCATTGGTTCTAAAGTGGCACGATAGATTCGTAAGGCCTTGTTTAAGGGGATAAACGTCGTGAATCTCTGATTTGGAACAGCCGAGCACTTGCTCGATGTTATCGAAAATGTCGGAGTCAACGTTTTCGATAAAATGCGGATCAAAGACACGCAGCTCATCAAGAGAATCGAATTCGTTAATCTCGCCCTCAGGATACTTTTTGATCACCATATCGAGCTCCTTGATGTGCTCGATATATAGATCTTCCCAAAGCTTGTCCGTTGTTTCGGGCTTGTTATATTCCGTTTCAAGAATCTGCTTAAATGCAAGTGAGAAGGCTTTATCAAAGTAGACATGTCCGAGCATATACCAAGCATCGGAACCGCCAATCGTAACATTGGTGATTCTATCCATTGCTCCCGTTTGAATGCACCATTCTTTGGTGGCGCCTTCAGCATATTGAGCAGAATAAAATGCTTTCCAAACATATGCTTCAAACGGATTGTTTAGAAGGTAATCATCGCTTGAGCAAATGTAGGTGTTGCCAAGCCGCTCTTTTACGCACATAAGCGATGCGTGGTTATTTTTGGATGCGTATTCGTTGTTGACGACAATCGAAACGCCGAACTTGCTTTCAAGATAGAAGAAATACTCTTTTTTATAGCCGACAACGACGGTGATATTGCTGATACCCGCGTCTTGCAGCTGCCTAATCTGACGCTCAATGAGAATCTCACCACGTACTTTTAAAAGGCCTTTGGGCTTTTCATACGAAATAGGAGCAAAGCGACTCGAAAGCCCCGCAGCTAATATCACTGCGTTTTCAACCTTATAGGGGTGAAGTGCTTCGTAACCATTGTCGGTTAGGCTGTCCGATTCGAGAAGGCCCTCATTCGTAAGCTCTTTATTTGCTGCGTTTACTGATCCAAGTGAAAGGCCGGTGCGCTCGGCGACTTCTCGCTGGCTGGCATATGGGTTCTTTAAGTATTCGTATAGAACTGTAAAGTTACGCTTGGTCAGTTCCACTGCAGGCCTCCAATTAAGATGTTCATTGCTTAGGGAAAGAATAGAATGATTGAACGTTATGTTCAATTTAATATATTAATCTACATAGACTGAACAGACAGTAACGAAAATCAATCTTGGAATGTGGATTAAAATAAATAAATGAGATATCTGGGAGGGTCGCTTATGTATCGATTCGAAAAGAAGGCCACGCTTGTTTGTTCTGCTGCGTCATTAATCACTGCTTGCTGCTTGCCCCTGAGTGCGAATGTCGCGTTTGCACAGGATTCCGTTGAGGCTCAGAGTATTGAGTCAAAAGCGGTTTTTTCTTCTGTGGTTTCCGATGATTTGCAACCTGATAATTCTTCCGTCATAAAAGATGGCTGGCAACGAGACGAGTCGTCTGGAGTTTGGTATTACGGAAAAAACGGTAAACACCAAACTGGCTGGCTGCAAAGCGGGGGCTATTGGTATTGGCTTGATCCAGCCAATGATGGTGCAATGCAGACAGGTTATTTCAATGTGACCGATGCTGGCGGATCGACTGCTTCGTTTTATGCGAATGACGGCAATGCCGCAACGCCTTTTGGCGCGCTATATCAGAACTGCTGGCTACGTAACTCAGATGGAAATTGGTTTTATGCCAATGCTGGAGGCGATTTAGCTGCTGGTTGGTTTTATCAAGACGGCACATGGTATTACCTGGATCCTGCCACCCATATAATGCAGGTTGGTTTTGTCGACCTCGGGAGCGGGAAATACTATTTAGATGCCTCTGGTGCTATGAAGACTGGCTGGATTCTCGTTGACGGGAATTGGTACTGGGCTCATTCATCGGGCGTACTTGCCTCGTCATGGCAGACGATAGGTGGGACTCGCTATTATTTTGACCCACAGACGCTCATCATGCTCAAGGGCCGTCAAAAGATTGATGGCTGTACCTACATTTTTGGTGACTATGGCCTTGCAAATGGTTGGTACAAGGATGGAGCAGATTGGTATTACTGCTCTAACGGTATTGCGGCTACTGGCTGGAAACTCGTTAACGGTGCTTGGTATTATCTCGACCCAGCTTCCGACGGCAAAATGTTCGTTGGGTATTTAGACCTTGGTAACGCGGCATATTATTTGAACCCCAATGGGGCTATGGCTGTTGGTTGGGCTCAGTCCGAGGACGGCTGGTATTTCGCCTCCCAATCTGGCGCACTTATTTCTGGCTGGTATAAAGAAGGCGCGAGCTGGTATTACTTGGACCCTGTTGGCCATCTCATGAAAACGGGCTTATTTGAGGTGGGCGGCAACGATTGTTTTGCAAACCAGAGCGGTAGGCTTGTGATTTCAAGCTGGGTTACCGTTAATGAAGGCGTTGAAAGATACGCCGATGGTAATGGATACCTTTGCAAGGATGCGATTCGCGAAAACGGCACCATCCTAAAAATAGCCGGAGCCGATGGTTGGCAGGTTGCGTCCGGCTGGGTTAATGTCGCAAATCTAAGGTTTTACGCTGAGCCCGGAACGGGCGTCATTCATCGTGGATGGCTGCAGATTGACGGCGATTGGTATTGGCTTGATGCTGATTCTGGCGTGATGAAGACCGGATGGGTTTTTGCTGGCGGTGCATGGTATTACCTAAACGCTGACGGAAAAATGGCAACTGGTTGGAAATGCTTGAATGGAACATGGTATTACCTTGAGTCCAATGGCAGCATGCATGTTGGCTGGCTTAAAGATTCGGGTAAGTGGTATTGGTTAGACGGCAGCGGCGTTATGGCAACGGGCGCAAGGACCATCGATGGCGTTCGTCGAGTTTTCTGGAGTGATGGCCAGTGCGACAAAGTTGGCTGGCAAAATCCATCCCAGTATCCTCAGGTCAGTTCTTGGACTGTTCAGCTGCCTAGCTATTGCACCGGATACTTTACCTATGTGACCCCTTCTCGCATCTCTGTCGAGGCAACGCGGGAAGATTGCGTGAACGCCTTTATCCAGCGCGCCTATGAGTATATTGGTACGCAATATATTGAGCCTTGGTCTACCGCTCCCGGTGGAGCTGTTGATTGCTCTGGTTTTGTCTTGCAGTGCCTTTATGCTACTGGCATGGATATGGGTGTTTACAACCCTTATAACCATCGCTGGGATCCAAGCCAAACCTACAATTCCATGAATTGGTATCGAAGTAATATCTTTATGCCCGTGAGTGCGAACTCAATTCAGCGTGGCGATGTGATTTATTATCGCGGGCATATCGCAATTGCACTTGGCGGCGGTATGATGATTGAATCCTGGCCTCATCAGGGCGTCGGAATTCATTCCATTAGCGCAAGGGGAAATGTGATCGGCGCAGCCCGTCCGTTTATTTAATTGATTTGCTGCAAGCCGGTCGATATCGGTTGGGGGCCTGGAATGAATGTCTGGATTGAACATCGAATTTGTTGGCGAGTAATTGGCTTGATGCTATTTTCCGCCTTGCTCTCAGTTTCCGTCCCCGCATTTTCTTGCACTGCCTATGCCGTGGAAGAGGGGGCGGATAACGGTGTCGTAGAGCGCGACTCGACAGGAGGGTCGGGAGCATTTGTCGGTGGCGGTTGCTCTCAAGACTCCAGTGATTGTGCCGGCAAAACAACGGAAGATTCGAGCCTACAGGTTGTCGAAAGTCAAGACCTGTCGACGACAGAACAACTATCTGGATGGCAATGGAACGGTTTGTCCTGGTACTACTATCTAGACGGCTGTCGTTTGACCGGAATGCAGAATATTGACGACTCGTTGTACTACTTGGACCCCGCTCGTGACGGCGCAATGAGCTGCGACTGGATTTTTACTGAAAATAAGTGGTATTACGCGGGTCCATCAGGCGCTTTGGCAAGTGGTTGGCAGTTTATCGGAGGCCAATGGTACTGGTTTGACTCCCTTGACAGCTGTTCTATGGCTACTGGTCGACGTGTTATTGATGGGCACCCTTATCTTCTTGGAACCTATGGACTGATTAATGGTTGGTGCCTTGATAACGGTTTATGGTATTGGGGTAACAATGGTGAAGTCTTAACCGGCTGGTTTCAAACTAGCAATAATTGGTATTGGCTTGATCCCGCCAATGATGGTGTTATGTCTAGAGGAATCGTTTCTGTCGGTTCGTCTCTTTACTATTTATCGGATTCCGGCGCAATGGCTGTTGGTTGGGCGTTTGATGGGACGGACTGGTATTACGCTGACGGTTCCGGCGCACTTGCATCGGGCTGGCGTTTGGTGAACGGCGTTTGGTATTGGCTCGATGTCGCAAATGACAATAGAATGGCTACCGGCTTTTATGTCATCGGATCCAACCGGTATCATTTTTCTTCAACGGGAGCGTTGTCACTTGGCTGGTTTATGAGCAATGGAGACTGGTATTACGCTGAGCCTTCTCAAGCGTCGGGCATTATAAAGACTGAATGGCTGAAGGACGGTGGTCAATACTATTATCTCGATCCTGCCGCCGACGGTAAAATGCTTCTTGATCATTTTTCTGTAAATGGGAAAAGCTATTATGCAAAAGCTTCAGGCGCTGTTGCTTGTCGTGAATGGGTAGATGTCCAGGACTCGGTTCAGGATGAGCCATCTAAGGCTTTTGCTGGTTCTGATTGCTCATTGTGTGGAGCATTGCGTAATGGAAAACTGTTTACATCAAACGGCGATGGCGAATTGGTCGAAGCTCACGGGTTTGTGATGCTTGGAGGCTGTAAGTTCTATGCTGATCCAACCGATGGCTCCCCCTGCGCTGGATGGAAGAACGTTAACGGAAAATGGTACTTTTTTGATGAGACCGCTGGCTATGCACGATCTGGCTGGCTGTACAAGGATGGCTCCTGGTTCTATTTAGATCCGTCCACTTATGCTATGAAAACCGGTTGGGTTGCCGTTAACGGATCTTGGTATTACTTGAATTCGTCTGGTTATATGCAGACAGGATGGCTCAATCTGGGCGGCACCTGGTATTGGCTTGATGCTAGTGGAGCTATGGCTACTGGCTGGCGCGTTGTGGACGGATCCTGGAATTTCTTTATGGCTAACGGCGCGTGGGTGTCAGACTATATGGATGCTAAGGCTCAAAGTTATTCAAGCAATACAAATTGGCTGATACTTGTCGATACGTCACGTTGCGTTACGAGTATTTACACTGGATCCTGGAATAACTGGTCCTTAAACCGTCGATATGTATGTTCGACGGGAAAAGCTAGCACGCCTACGGTGATAGGGGAGTATCAAGTCTACGGTAAGGGATACTCCTTTGGGCATGGATATACTTGCTATTACTACACGCAGTTCTATGGTGATTACTTATTCCATTCCTCACCCTACTACGTCAACAGCAACCGCGTGATGGATCCCACGATGGGCGTTCCATCCTCTGCTGGATGCGTACGCCTTGAGATTCAGAATGCAAAATGGATTTACGATAACATTCCTTATGGAACAAAGGTTGTTACTTATTGATATTAGGCACTCGTTTTAAGAGACAGGGATAAATACTCTATTTTCAAAAGAGTTTCTTTTAACTGAGGGTGCTTTGATAATCTTTAGCAATGAATTTGGGAGGATTTTTGGAAATAGAAATGGGAAATGATATTGGCGTATGCGTACTTCTCTCAGCTTATAAACCCGATCTTAAGTTTTTCGCGGAACAACTTGATTCGATAGATAAACAAACGTTTCCGCTTACGCTTCTAGTTAGAAATGACTGCCCTGAATCGGATTCATTAGAGCGGTTTATCCAAGCGCATATAACGAAAAACGCCTATCGGTATTATCACGGTGATAATAATCTCGGTTATGTCAAATCGTTCGAGGCGCTGCTCTCCTTGGCGGAAGGGGATTACGTAGTACTTTGCGATCAGGATGATATTTGGGAGCCTAATAGAGTTGAAGTTTCGCTCAACCATATGCTAGAAGAAGGCTCAATTCTAGATGTTTGTGATAGATCGGTAATTGACGAAAACGGAAATATTCTGGTAAAGAGTTATAGGAAAGCTCATCCTAATTCGCCGGAAGTAAATTGGTGCTCTGGAGAGGATATTACTGTACAGGCCGCAAGCGTATGTTACGGCATTGGTATGGCTCTCATGTTAGATGCGAGTGCGGCGAAGTCGATGATTCCCTTTCCGGAATCGACTGCACATGACTTGTGGTTGACATTGGGTTGCAGTGAACTGGGGAAGTGCAGCTTTACTATGACTCCTTTGGTTAAGTATCGTCGACATGGTGGTAACGAAACTGGATTCCTTGCAGGTGTTTCTTCAAAAGATGATTGGTATTCGACAAGAGTTAAAAACAGGGTTGATACTGCTAGGCGATTTGCCGATAGATTTCCCGATTCACCGCATCTAAAGGAAATATTGGGGTTCGCTGAAGCAAGGGAGCGGCGCTCCATAATTGGTTTACTTAAATACCGACGAGCTTGCCCGTCTATCGCTAAAGCAGATATCATTATACGTCTTGTGCCGAATTGGCTGTTTATTTTGATTTTAAAAGAACTTAAAGCTGCGAGATAGCTCCGTATCCTCATTTCGACAGGTTTAGAAGGGCGCTTATATTTGTGAAGGCCACAGAGAAGACTCTTTCGATTAAACATAATATGTTCTGGAATACCGTCGGTTCGTTGACTAATTTAGGCTGTCAGTGGCTTATCACCATTTTGGTCGTTCGGCTGTCTGATGGATATAGTGCTGCAGGCATTTATTCGCTGGCTATGTCTATTTTCAACATGTTTTCTCAATTAGCCCAATACAGGATGTACACGGTGCAAATTGCAGATGTTGAAAGGAAAAACTCTGCTGGTGAATACCTGACTTTTCGTTTCTTTACTACTTTTATAGCGTTTGCAATGTTAGCCGTCTATTCCATTGCAACGTGTCGTATTGGTACGGTGCCCGCTATTCTTCTGTATGCTCTCTATAAAACCGCTGGCTTAGTCATTGATGTCATGCATGCTAATGATCAGGTTGGTCATAGGATGGACTATATTGGGAAATCCCTCATAATGCAGGGCATCGGCTCTCTCCTTTCATTCATTCTTGTCTTTGGATTTTTTAATAGCCTCGAAGGTGCACTGTTGCTTATGACGGTAGTGACAATAGGCATCGGAGTTATTTACGATTATCCAAGATCAAATCGGATTTCTGCAATCAAGCTTGGGATTAGCCGAGCGAAGGTCAGAGCCTTCCTATGTAGCTGTTTGCCCATCGTTCTGGGCGGCATTGCTGCTTCTGCGGCGCCGAATATTCCCAGGCAGTATTTATCTTATTCATTCGGAGATTCTGCTCTGGGTATTTATGCATCAGTTGCTGCACCTGTGGCAATTATCCAAATGGGTGCGACCTATATTTATAATCCTTTATTAGGTTATCTAGTAGAGCGTTACCATTCTAGAGAAAAGTCCTTTTTTTCGCTCATGGGTAAAATACTTGCTGGCATCTTTTTTGTCGGTGTCATATCTTCAGTTGCCCTTTTCTTTTTCGGTAAATTATTGCTGTCACTGTTTTATGGCGCTGGAATAGCTAAACATACCGATCTCCTTCAGCCTATGTTGGCTTGTGCCTTTTTGACTGGCATCGCTTGGTTTGTCAACGATTTGTTGGTTTCTCTTGATAATTACCGAGGGGTATTTGTTGGCAGCATGCTGTCCTTAATTAGTGCTGTCGCTGTTATGGCTCCTGCGCAAATGCTGTTTGGCTTAAATGGCCCTACTGTATCGGCGCTTATATCCAATGCCATTTGCCTTATTTATCAGTCTTCTGTTTTGGGGAAACAGACGCAACAATGGTTCGGGGAAAAGAGATAGGCCGATGATGTCTAAAGCTCACGCGCTATTAAAGCTTCAAAACACTGAATTGGATATCCTTCAGGTTGTCGCCGCATTCTGCTCTAAGCACGGCATCAGGTGGTGGCTTGACGGTGGAACATGTTTAGGAGCAATGCGTCATAGGGGGTTTATCCCTTGGGATGATGATATAGATATCGGAATGATGCGTTCAGATTATGACCGCTTTTGCTCTTTAGCCGAGGGTGGGTTACCGGAAGGATATTCGCTCCATACATCGCGGAATACTACTGGCTATGCTGCGATGTTTGCTAAGGTGTATCGCGATGGAACTCGCTTCGAGAATCAAGAGGCTCGAGAGGCTTCCAGTTCGATGGGCATTTTTGTCGACATCTTTCCATATGACCAGCTCTATACAGATAAACGCCTTCGTGCAAAGCAAGTCCGAACTGCATCAATTGCACAGAAAAGAGCCTATTTATATCATTCTTCTTCCATTGTTGTCCCTCATAAAGGGTTCCTTGGTCAACTCGAGCAAATTGGTTGTTCTGCTATGCACGTGGTGGAACAACTGGTTTCTCGAGGCGCATGCTCTTACCAGGATTTGTTCGATTCCTGTATTGCCGACTCAAATACGGGTGAGGTCTCTGATTACTGTCTGACGTTAAGCTGGCCGAATATGGCGCCAGTGCCTATTTCAGAGATTTTCCCTCTGAGCAGTGCGGTTTTCGAAGGCAGTGAATTCCCTGTTCCTCGTATGACGGATAAATATCTTACAACGATGTATGGCGATTGGAAAAAAATACCGTCACCGGATAATCGACATACCCATCTTCCGCTCTTACTCGACTTTGGAGATGGGGAAGTCTGGACGGCACAGAATTAAGGATATGACATCTATATCAGATGAGGTTATGTGATGAGCTCCTCTATTTGTATTTTCACTCACCATTATCACCCGCAACTTAGTGGAATTGGTAATTTTGTCGATGGTCTCGCTCACGCCTTGACTGCACGCGGCGATAGGGTGGTTATCGTTACTAATGATTCGATGCGCGTGGGAGTCGGTCATTCAGTCGAAAACGGCCTGGAGGTAATTCGTCTTCCTTGCATTCCGTTACTTGATGGAAGACTTCCTCTTCCCAAAAAAACCAGTGATTATTACCGGCTCCTGCAAACCCTTGATGATTATGAGTGGAATGGTGTTCTGATAAACACGAGACTTTTCCCTCTCTCGCTCGAAGGGCTGAAGTTTGCTGCGGATCATAGTGCTAAGGCTGTTGTTCTCGACCACGGCTCAGCGTATCTCTCTTTCAATCAGCCATTTCTTGATTATTTTGTTCGCCGATATGAAGATTGGATTACTGATCGCGTAAAGTCGTTTGAACCTGATTTCTATGGGATTTCTTCTAAAAGTGTTGAATGGCTTCGGCACTTTAATATCACTGCAAAAGGCGTAATTTCAAACTCAATCAATGCCTCATTCTATAGGAGTATTTCTTCGGGGAGAGATTTCCGATCTGAATTAGGTATCCCTCAGTCATCTTTGGTTGTAGCTTTTGTCGGGCGGCTTATTCCTGAAAAGGGAATTTATTCAATTATTGAGGCGGCTCGCACAAAAGATATTACCAAGCGTGATATTTGTTTTGTTCTTGCAGGGGATGGTCCGCTGGCTAATGAGGTCAAGGAAGCTTGTTCGTCTAACTTGTTTTGGCTTGGGAGATGTAACACAGAGGATATTTCCTCCTTACTTCAGCAAGCAGATGTGCTTTGTCTTCCAACTCGTTCCGAAGGCTTTTCAACGGTACTTCTTGAAGCTTCAGCCTGCGGAACGCCTGCAGTGGTAACAGACGTGGGCGGGGCACGCGAGCTTATCTTAGATGATAGCTACGGCACAATAATTCGGTCCATGGCATCTGATGAGGTGGTTTCGGCATTATGCAGGCTTTTTGATGATCGAAAGCTGCTTTCTCTTCAGTCTCGAAACTCTAGGACGCTTGTTGAAAATCGATATAACTGGGATGCCACTGCTATGGATGTCGAGAAGGCGTTTTGTATTTGCTAAGTGATACTTGGCTGGCTTTTGCTTAGCTTTTGAGTGAAGTTGGATTTGAGATACGAATTTGTTATTGTCGACTTACCCTATTCGATTTTGTCTTTAGTTGGAGATGCACGTTTTGAATAATCCTGCAATTAAGAAAAGCGAGTACGCGCTTGCCATCTTTGGGCTGGGACTTCTTTTATTAGCTGTTGCGACATCATTGCACTATAAGAATTTAAATCTATTCATTCTTGAACTCTTTTGCGATGTCGTTGCTGTTGCGTGCTTATATTTGCAACCGAAATCACAGTCGGGTGGTGACGCTATTCGTCAGATAACCGTCCTCGTCGCGTCCAGCATTCTCAGCAGCTTTCTGCTAGTTTTAATCATATTGACTGGTGCGAAGACGTTTGGCCCCTTCGATCTTGACGCATGGAATATCGCAAGTCTTGTTATATGCTTTCATTTAGTTTTAGCGTTTCAAGGCATTGAGCTTTGCTATGGCCTGGTGAAGAGCTTTGTAGCCTCGGTTAAGAAAACTGATACTAAGAAGTGTTTCTTTTTTTTGACGGTTTCTGTTGGCTTTGCTGTTTTAATCGCTTTTATTGGCATTCCGCTCGATAAGTCAAAGACGGTGTTGTTCGCGTCTGCTTTGCCCATTACTGTTTTGATCGGGTTGATTGCTATTAATGGGGGCACTTCTTATCTGAAGCCCGAACTGTTCGCTTTCGCATGCATTGTCTCGGTCGGTCTATCCGTAATTATTTGCTTCCCCGTTACAAATTTTCTGACATGGGATGATGAGGTCCACTATGGAAATGCAAATAGTGTTTCCTACCTCACAAATGCTGAAATAACAAATTCTGACCGAATGATAGTCGAACAGTTTTATAGGGGGGACGGCTTTAGTTTGGATGCATCTTTGGGTAAGTACCCAATAGATGAAACAAGAGAGTTTAACCGTGGCTCTGTTGAGCAATTAGTCAGAGAGGCCGATAAAAATAATATAGCTGAAGGTATCGAACGTGTTAATTGTTTTGATAGTGTGGCTCTTTCTAAAATTGCCTATATTCCTTCATCTATCGGCCTTTGTTTGGGTCGCTTGCTTCATCTCCCATTTTCTATCAAATTTGCATTGGGAAAATTATTTAATTTACTTGCGTATGCAGTTATCTGCGGAATCGCAATTCGTATAGCCCCTTGCAGAAAATGTCTTTTCACTTGTATTGCGTTGTTCCCGTCTGCCGTGTTAATGGCAGCCAGTTACTCGTATGATCCCTGTGTGATATCGTTCAGTTTGCTAGGAACAGCTCTTTTGTTGAAGATGCTTGTTTCTGAAGAGGATATTTCTGCAAAAACATTCTTCGGATTTCTATTATCTTTTGCAATCGGATTTGCAGCTAAAGCGATTTATTTTCCCTTATTCGGACTTGCGCTTTTAATTCCTGCAGATAAATATACTTCGAGCAAGCAAAGACGTATCTTGATTGGAGCTGCACTATTCGTTTGCGCCATAATGATTTTATCTTTCTTGACGCCATATTTCTCTTCTGTCGTAAATAACATTTCTGATGCACGTGGTGGCTCCGAAGTCTCTACGGCTGGTCAAACGACGGGAGTGCTTGCAAATCCAGTTGGAACTATAGTTGTAATCTCGAATTTCGTTTTTGGATCGATGCTGACCCCGGCGTTTCTCAATTCAATATCAACGAATATGGCTTATCTTGGGGACGTGTCCAATCTGTTCCCATGGCTTTCATATCTTCCCATCGTGTTGTTTGAGGCTATATGCATTATTGATAATGAAAAAGTTACTAAATTTAAGTTTAGCCGTTTCGGGATTGTTTGGACTCTATTCCTGGTTCTTGCTACTTGCTATTTAGTTGCTTTGGCTCTATACATCGCCTTTACAGGAGTTGGAAGCCAGACAGTTGCGGGTGTTCAGGCGCGATACCTCATACCTTTGTTAATACCTTTCGCCTGTCTTTTGCTCAGGTTTCCTATTTACTGCGATGAGGAAGAGAAGACTAAATGTACAGCCTTTATGCTCGGGATTCCATTTGGGCTGCTGTATTTTGTGATTTTCGAGCTTTTGTATATCCGATTTTTCTAAACTAGCGCTATAAGTCATGGCTATAGTAAGAGGGGATAATAGTTGGATTAGATTGGTTCGAATGGGACGGCGTTGAGGACTCAGGACATGCGTTCCGCATTTGAGACAGAGGTGCACGGGGCCCTTACCCTGCTATGATGGGTGGGGACTCCGTGTGGGCCCCAGTTAAGCAAGCTAAATATCTAAGCTTGAGATGTAACTTCGCGATGGCTAGTCAGGATACTGTAAACTTAAGTTTGAGTTAAGCTGTGCGTTGGGCTGTAAGAGTCGCAATTTCTTCAAGCGTCGCTAAGAGCCAACTTTTTTGGAATGGATGAATCTCGATTGTCTCTTGCTGCAACAACATGTTCAAAAGGATATCCGCGTGTTCTCGTAATAATCCCTGCCTATAACGAACAGGAGTGCATTCTCGATACCGTTGCGTCTATAAAAGCTGCGGGATATGACTATGTTGTAATCAACGACGGGTCACAAGATGGAACGCTTGAGCTTTGTCGAGAGCATGGTGTCAACATATTGGACCTGCCACAGAACCTTGGTATCGGTGGAGCGGTCCAAGCGGGCCATAAGTATGCTCAGAGATTTGGCTATGATATTGACATTCAGGTTGACGGCGATGGCCAGCATGATCCTTCTTATGTTCCTGAGCTTGTAAAGCTGATTGAGGGTGGGGCGAGCCTGGCGATAGGCTCTCGATTTCTGGTTGAGACTGATGGTTTTCAGTCAACTTTTATGCGTCGCGTTGGAATCAGGTGGCTTTCATTTTTGCTCGAGCTGCTTACGGGTAAGGTGGTCACCGATCCCACTTCTGGTTTTAGGGCATGCAATAAAGATGCTATCGACCTGTTCTGCAAGAGTTATCCTGATGACTACCCGGAGCCAGAGTCGATTGCTTTGGCTATGAAGCTTGGTCTTCCCGTTATGGAGGCGCCTGTAAAGATGAATGAACGCCAAGGCGGACGTTCGTCCATCGGGGGCTTCTCTTCCGTCTACTACATGATCAAGGTCACGTTAGCCATTGTTCTTGTGTGCTGGGTTCATAGGGGAGATAAATAATGAATCTAATTTTGAGGATTGGTGCGGCCCTCTTTTTCGGCGGCTTTCTCGTCTATGTTTTGCGGCTCGTGTCCAACGGAAAGATGCTTCTTAAGTACTCTCTGTTGTGGATTTTGATGTGTATGGCGGCCTTGATTTGTGATATATGTCCTCAAATTATTTATAGTTGCTCAACAGCTATTGGGTTTGTCAACCCAGCCAATTTCCTTTTTTTGGGTGCAATCGTGCTGTTGCTTGCAATCTCTCTGTCTCTTAGCGTTGCCGTGAGTCGTCATGTTTTGGCGATTAAAAACCTTACTCATAGGATTGCCCTACTCGAAAAGGAACTTGAGAAATGGTCTAATCATGAATGAGCTCAATACGATGGTTTGATTCAGTTCCTTCGGCTATTCCTCATTAAGTCTCCCAGGGTGGTTGTCAATCTAGTGCCGGAGCCCAGGGACCGTTATGCTCGAGTGGTCCCGGTGGTGGGGGCTCGCTCTTGAGTCAAAAGTCCTTTCATTATCGAACTGCCTGAGCAATATTCTTTCCGAAGCATAATTTGACTGGGGTGTTTCGCTGTAAATCGTCATCTGGATGGACAGCGGTGACGAGGTCCTTGGTCCGATTGTTAAATCGTCTCAGCCGTTATAATTCACCACTACTGTACGCCAATTGGCTTGTATCGATGCATAGAGTCAACTTAAGCCAGCCGGAGAACTCCATGGCAAAAGAACGTAATTCCATTGTCGAGCTTTTTTGGTTAATCTCAATGTGGTGTGTATTTGCGCATCATTTTGTAATACATAATGCAGATGATATATCGGTTTTTGCTAGTCCTTTAACCCGTTTAATTTTTAAGGGAGTGTTTCTCCCTATTGGAAAAGTTGCAGTTGGCTGCTTCGTGTTTATCGCCGTTTGGTTTATAGCCGACAGAGCTTCTTTTAGCATTAAAGATGCGGTCAAGAAGCTAATAATTCTTAACAATGAGGTTGTTTTTTACAGTATAACTTTAGGGATTATTTCTATTTTTACGGGCAGTTTGCCCCTTTCGGCCTCTTTCTTTATCAATACGGTCTTTCCAATTGCCACGGGGTATGGATGGCGGTTTAACACTTCTGATGCCGGCCTTATTTTGCTGCTCCCCTATATATTGGAGGGGCTTCGAGCCTATAGTAGAAGCGAGCACAAATTCCTTTCAGTATCATTATCGTTTGCATTTGGATTATTTCGATATTTGCCGTTCGTTTCGTTTCCAGCCGAAGGAATGCTCATCGATCTCATCGTTCTCGCAATTGGTGTCTGTTATTTACGATAACAGTAAATTTTAATACCACTAGCTGGAATAAGTTGGCGCTTGTTGGGACTGCATGTTTTATATCAGGACTTCTCTTGCTGTACCTTCCGTATCATTCGCAAGGAATAATTCACGACTTTGCTGTGAATCTATTTAACGGGTATGTTTATTCATCAGCTAGCATTCTTGCCTGACTGTCGATATCGGAAGAAGGACGATTAATTCACACTTATCTTTGACTAAAAAGTCGTTTGTCTAACATTGATCACTCTCGTCTGCTGCTCCATAATTGCCTAATAGATATACAATCCATATGCTGATGAGTGATGTGTCGTTTTATCTGATGCGACATGTTAAACGATTTTTTGGGCATGCTGTTTATTTTGGGAACTGTGGCTCTAGGTCGATTGTGCCTGGATATTCAAAGGTTTATCTGATTACATAGGAAGAGTGAAATGATGAGAAATCGGCATTTGAGTTTATTCAGCGCGATTTGTCTTGTATCAATTTGTTTCACCCCTCTTATATGGCCTACGACCGCATTTTCATTATCTTATGATTATGCAGTTGAAGGCGCTGATGGATCTTTGGTTCAAGCGGGCCAGGAGGCATTTGGGACACTGGGCGGCGACCGCTTGACTTCGGATTCCGTTAATTTAAAAGCGTCTATTGATTTTTCGACATATGAATATACCGGCGCCGCGATTACTCCTGAGGTTTCTGTTTTTGCCGTCGATGGGTCTGTGCTAGTAAACGGTATCAATTACGAAGTCTTGTATTCAAATAATGTTGCCCCTGGCTGTGCCGCTATAAGTGTGAATGGGCTAGGGGATTACTCCGGTATTTCAGCCCAGTTGTCATTTCGAATTGTTCGTTCCTCCGATAATAGCATCGCTCTTCCTGGTTCTTGGGCCTACCAAAATGGTAAATGGTGGTGGAGATATGAGGACGGTGGCTGGCCGTCAAACTGTTTTCTGACTATTGGGGGAGCGGAATATTATTTTGATTCCGAAGGCTACGCAGCTACTGGCTGGAGATATCTGAGTGATGGATGGCACTTATTCTCTGGGTCCTGTGCGCATTTGAAGGGATGGGCTGCCAGCGGTAGTCATTGGTTCTACCTTGACGAAACATCAGGTTTAATGAAGACCGGCTGGGTTTTAGCCAATCATAACTGGTACTATTTGGACCTTTCGGGCGCTATGCAGACTGGCTGGCTGTTCCTTGACAATACTTGGTATTGGCTTGAACCTTCTGGATTAATGGCTACGGGCTTTAAACTTGTTAACGGTGCGTTGTATCATTTTTCTCAATCTGGATCCATGAGCACTGGTTGGTTTGTTGACGATGGGACATGGTATTGTGCCAATGCCACTGGAGCGATTCGCGCTGGATGGTTTTACTATGGCTCTAACTGGTATTGGCTTGATCCTAACAATAATGGTGCCATGCTCCTAGGTTTTCAAACTGTGAATGGCTCTATTTATTATTTTGATCCCGATAGCGGTGGTGCATTAGAGTGCAACGCCTGGATTTTCTCGCAAGATGGAAGCGCATATTATGCGTGCGGCAGTGGAGCAATTGTGTTAACGGGTGTCAAGGACAGCGTGGGCGCGATTAAGCTCAACGACGCTGAAGGAAAGCCTATATTAGGCTGGTATTGGTCTTCCGCTGCTCAGACGTGGTTTTACACAGATTCAGACGGGGTGCTGCAGCACGGTTGGCAATTAATTGGCGAGAGATGGTATCACCTCGACAACGAATCTGGCGTTATGAATACAGGCTGGTTCCGCGATGCTGACAGGCTATGGTATTACCTTATGTCGTCAGGTCAAATGGCAACCGGCTGGAACAGTATCGATAATGGCGAGTATTTCTTTAATGCAGCTGGTGCTTGGGTAGAGCCCGAACGTTCTGCCCACACTTCCTCTCAGTCTCAAATTGTTGGTCGCTGCTACAACGTTCCTTCTCCTGGAGTGGGGTTGTGCTCGGAGTGGGTTAGCGAGGTTTTTTATCCCGTGCTAGGGTCTTATCCCAACGGTGACGCATGCGACATGTTTTGGAATTGGTGTCACAGTCGAGATATATCGCAGCTTAAGGTTGGAATGATAGTTGCGGTCCCTACTCATACGCATACAAATGCGGGGGCTCGCTGGGGACACATTGCTATTTACGTCGGTAACGGTATGGTTATGGATAACATCGGCTACATCAGGACGACATCACTGGCCTGGTGGCTGAACTACTACCACACTACCGCTACGCCTCAGTGGGGCTGGGTTTTAAATACGCCTTTGGAATAAGATACTCTCTGACTGTCGAGTGAAGGACAACTTATCACAATAGGGGAATCGAGGGTTAATCCTCGATTCCCCTATCTAGCCTAGACACATGCTAATTTGCCTAGATTGAATATGAAAAGAAATGCAAACTTCTTATAAATGATAATAACGATTCGCGGGTTCCCCGACGGTGAAGTTTGGATTCATATAAGGATCGCCTTCGACGTAATACTTAGCCCATCGATAATTCATGTACGCGACCTCTTTGTGGAAGCGGATCTGCTTCTCCGTATTGTTTTCAACGCCTCTAGAAATCGACTCGTAGTGATAGAGCTCGACTTCAGGTGTGTATACGATCAGGTCGTTGATCTCGCGTAGCTTTAAGCAAAAGTCAACATCATTAAATGCAACTTGAAGCTCTTCACTGAAACCTCCGACTTTCTCATATTCGCTACGCTTGGTCATTATGCAAGCTGCGGTGACGGCGCTGAAGTTTTGTTGTGCATCGTTGAGCGCAAAGTAACCCCAGTTATCCTTTGGCATGCTTTGACAAAGATGTCCTGCCACGCCACCAGTGACGCATAAGCCCGCGTGCTGAATGGTGTTGTCGGGATAGTAGAGTTTTGCACCAACTGCGCCAACATCCTCTCGTGCGCAGATGCCAAGCATGGTCTCAATCCAATTGGGGGTAATTACCTCAGTATCATTATTCAACAGTAAGAGATAGTTTCCTTTGGCGTGAGCCACGCCAAAGTTCATGAGCTTGGAGAAATTGAATTCGTGTTCCCAAGTTACAAGACGAACGATATCAGGATATTTTGCTTGCAACTTATCGTAATAATCGAACGTCGCCTTTTCTGTGCTGTTGTTTTCGATTATGACAAGCTCGTAATTGTCGTACGTTGATTTTTCAGCAATTGACTTAATGCAGTTGTCCAGAATGTCGGCGTGGTCTTTAGTCGGGATGATAACTGACACTAGTGGATGGGAATCTGGCACAGCGTAGGTTACTTTATATGTAAAGGGACGACGCGCTTGTTCGACTTTCGCATTGAGCCCAAGCCTATCCAAATGACTCTGGACCGCTTTGATACCTGCGATGGTGGCATACGGCTTGCTATCGGCATTTGCTGCGGTGGAGGTTTCGCTTAGGCGCCAGTGATATAGAACCTTTGCAACATGATGAACTTTCCGTGCCTTTTCCACGGCGCGGAGTGTCAGATTGTGATCCTGCGCCCCGTCGAACTCTTTCGTATTCGGTTCCAGAGTCTCAAGCAGGGACTTACGGATGGTAAGCATGTGGCAGATATAGTTGTTATTTCTGAGCAGATCGATATTGAAATCAGGTTTAAAGAACGGCTGCGCTAGTTTCCCATCGGGCATGAGTTTATCTTCGTCGCAATAAAGAAGATCGACGTCATCATCGTTTTCAATTGCCTCGGCATATGAGAACAACAAGTCCGGTTCAAGAATATCGTCATGGTCAAAGAAGCTAACGAAATCACCGGAAGCGATGGCAACGCCGGCGTTTGTATTTTCGGAAATGCCCTTATTCTCGGTAAGGTTAATTGATTTAATTCTGTTGTCGTGGGCCGTCTCCTGCTCAACACGTGCCTTTAGTTCCTGATTGTCAGGACTTGCATTAACTAGGATGAGCTCCCAGTTTGCATAAGACTGGTTTTTTACGGATTCGGCCATATCGTTAAAGAACGAAATGGGTGTGTTGTAAAGAGGGACAATGATGCTGAACTTCGGAGCGCTGTTGAAGACGATTTTTCTCTGCTTCTCCAGAGCGCCGATAGTCGCCTTATGTTCCGTGAACCATTCGGGGTATTCAGGGTCGAACTGCGCATGGGTAAAGAGGAAGTTGGTCTCCTCAAGAAGCATGCCTAATTTATCGGGCGTTAAGCAGTCGAATGCACTGAATGATGGGTGATTTTGATCGTCAATAACAAAATAATAACGATCGAACGTCTTTGGCATACGAACCGAGAGCTGCGTTTCAAGTTGCTTTTTCTCAGACGTAAATCCAACGCTTGTTACATTCGAACCGAAATTGACGATGCTCAAATCAACTTCATTGAGGGTTCGATCGAGGCAGCGAAGTTTGATTTGGGAGTCGCTACGATACGGCGTTCTCACCGTGCACCTAAGGATGTAGTCGCTTGAATCTTCGATGCACTGCCAGAAATCAATCGTTGCCATGTCAAACTCTGAAACGTCATCATAGTTTCGGAGTTTACTGCACATGTCAGGTTTAATTTTGTAGTTAAGGCGAGACTCCCATTTGATGTTCTTGCAATTGAGTGAAAGGGAGTCGCTGCTCAGGGTACGACCGTCTTGGCCGATTTCGCAAAACTCAATTTTGATGGTGCGGGCATCGGGATCGGGGAGTACAAGGACGTATGAGTTCGAGTCACAACCATTGTCCCGGAATTTTAGGAGGGATAAAGGTAAGCAGCGGTTGTCGTTTGTAGCCGCTTGGGCTGTTACGCTGGAGCCTTTATGGATGCCTTCAATCTTAAGCTGCTGGTAGATTTTCCAGTTTCCTCTGCATACTCCGGTTGTTTCGACTCGCATTGTCTGCCTTTCGTTTGTTGGACACTGCCCATTGTACTTTTTCATTTGTTGCCTCGCTAGAAATGCAGAAAGAGTTGCGTGTTTCTGCTGTCCGATTTAAATAAGAAGACGGGGAGGTTGCCGCCGGTGCGTATAATTTTATTAGCTATGCTTCTGTAAACAGCGGCTTTTGCTCAACGATTGTCAATCGAGAGGATTTTTATGAAAGGCATCATCCTCGCCGGCGGGTCCGGCACGCGCCTGTACCCGCTCACGCTCGTGACCTCCAAGCAGCTGCTGCCGGTCTACGACAAGCCCATGATCTACTACCCGCTGTCCACCCTCATGCTGGCGGGCATCCGGGACATCCTGGTCATCTCCACGCCGACCGACCTCCCCAACTTCGAGCGCCTGCTCGGGGACGGCTCGCGCTACGGCGTGAACCTCTCCTACGCCGAGCAGCCGAGCCCCGACGGCCTGGCGCAGGCCTTCACCATCGGCGAGGAGTTCATCGCCGGCGAGCCTTGCGCCCTGGTGCTGGGCGACAACATCTTCTACGGCAACGGCCTGTCGCGCCACCTGACGCGCGCCGTCCAGAACGCCGAGTCGGGCCGCGCCACGGTCTTCGGCTACCACGTGGACGACCCCGAGCGCTTCGGCGTCGTGGAGTTCGACCGCGAGGGGAGGGCCGTCTCCATCGAGGAGAAGCCCGAGCGCCCCAAGAGCTCCTACGCCGTCACCGGCCTGTACTTCTACCCGGGCGACGTGGCCGCCAAGGCCCATAGGGTCGAGCCCTCCGCCCGAGGCGAGCTGGAGATCACCGACCTCAACCGGATGTACCTGGAGGAGGGGACGCTGTCCGTGGTCACCCTCGGCCGCGGCTACGCGTGGCTGGACACCGGCACCATGGAGAGCCTGCACGAGGCCGCTGAGTTCGTCCGCGCCGTGGAGCACTCCCAGGACCTGCCGGTCTCGGTCCCCGAGGAGATCGCCTGGGAGAACGGCTGGATCACGACCTCCGAGCTGGAGGAGGCCGCGAAGGCCTACGGCAAATCGGTCTACGGCCAGCACCTGAAGAAGGTCGCCGCCGGCGAGATCGTCAACAGCCCGCGCGAGTACTAGCGCAAGCTTGTTTTCTTTCAGGGGTCACCGTTTATCTGGTGGCCCCTTTCGTTATGATTACGTTGACCATAAAGACAATATGATTGGGAGTGGATGTGTTAAGCGTCTACTTTGGCGATATGCCAGAAGCGATTTACAACACAGCGACATATTTCAAAAACTCTTACCGGTCTTCTTGGATTACGGATCCCTATGCAGTCTCGATAATTAAAGATGTCGATCGATCGGTTGTTGTCTCCGAAAACGTCATCGAAAGCCCTGTGCTTGGATCCATCTCCCCACTCCAGCTTTCTGGTGGCGTGAAAACGCTGCTGCTTATGAGATTTGATCGTAAGCATATTTTTAACGCTTCTACCTGTGGTGACAACTGTGCCAAGTGGATTCTCGACATGGCGAAAGACCGCAAGCTCGTTGTGAATCTCTATCATGTGATGGACTTTGGTCGCGAGGATTTTAAAATCAAAGTCGTGAACAGCGGCCGAATCGTTCATAACATGGCCGAATTGATTCACGAGTCGATTCCGTATCTGTAGGTGCTGCTTATGAACGGTTCGCATCTCGTTAAGATTTCCCGCCGTAGGGGAACCAAGTACACATTTACCATCAAGCGGAACATCACTATTGTGCGTGGCGATAGCGGCACGGGTAAGACGACGCTGTTTGACATGGTCGCAGACTACATGCGAACGGGCGATCAGTCGGGCGTTTCCTTGCAATGCGATTGTCCCTGTGTCGCCTTGACCGATTATGATTGGCGAAACCAGCTTTCGTCCGTTCATGACTCGATTGTATTTGTCGATGAGGGCTTAAAAGAGATCCATTCTGATGAGTTTGCCCATCATGTGCTGTATTCCTCGAATTATTTCGTGCTGATCTCAAGGGCTGATTTCCCCAATCTTCCGTATAGCGTGGATGAGATTTACAAGATTAAGACGAGCGGAAAATACCATTCTTTCGTCCCTGTTTATCAAGATCGCGGGAATCATCGTTATGCTATTTCCCGGTCGGCGCCAAAACAGGACTTTTCTATCCTTCTATGCGAGGACAGTAAGTCTGGTTTCCAGTTCTTTAAACGGCATTTTGCTGACAGTGAGCTTACCTGTACTTCGGCCATGACGAACAGCGCGATTTTGGGCTGGTTGGATCAGCATCTCGACGATCGCGTGTTTGTTGTCGCGGACGGGGCGGCATTTGGGTGCTATGCGGACCGCGTCCTTAAGCTGCAAGACATTCACCGCGATACTGTTACGGTTTGTCTTCCCGAGTCGTTCGAATGGCTTCTGCTGAGCTCCGGCGTAATTTCAGGGCTAGATGCCAAAGCAGTTCTGCAAGAGCCGGAAGCGTTTGCAGACAGTGAGAAGTTTAAAAGCTGGGAGGACTTCTTCTATAAGTACTTACGCGATAAAACTGGGAATTCGGTCTTCCGGTACGACAAAGACTGCATTCCGGAGGCGTTTTGTAGGGGAAGTAATTCTGCGAAGGTTATGGCTCTTATCGCGTGCCGAAATGTCCGATAGTTTTGTTGAATAGTGTCGCGGCATCACTTCCTGCGGCATACTAAAGAAGCTGTACATGCTTCAGATTGGATTTTCATGTCTGAGATTTTCGAACCCAAGAATATCATCGTCACGGGCGGCTGCGGCTTCATCGGCAGCAACTTCGTGCACTACGTCGTGAACAACCACCCGGGCGTCCACGTCACCGTCCTGGACAAGCTGACCTACGCCGGCAACCCCGAGAACATCGCGGGCCTGCCCTCCGACCGCGTGGAGCTCGTCGTCGGCGACATCTGCGACGCCGGGCTGCTGGACCGCATCGTCCCGGGCCACGACGCGATCGTGCACTACGCCGCCGAGAGCCACAACGACAACTCCATCGCGGACCCCGAGCCGTTCCTGCGCACCAACGTCGAGGGAACCTTCCGCCTGCTGGAGGCCGTCCGCAAGCACGGCATCCGCTACCACCACGTCTCCACCGACGAGGTCTACGGCGACCTCGCGCTCGACGACCCGGCGAAGTTCACCGAGGAGACGCCGTACCACCCGAGCAGCCCGTACTCGAGCACCAAGGCGTCCTCTGACATGCTGGTCCGCGCCTGGACCCGCACCTACGGCCTTCGCACCACGATCTCCAACTGCTCCAACAACTACGGCCCCTACCAGCACGTGGAGAAGTTCATCCCCAGGCAGATCACCAACATCATCGACGGCGTGCGCCCCAAGCTCTACGGCCGCGGCGAGAACGTCCGCGACTGGATCCACACCGAGGACCACTCCTCGGCCGTCTGGGACATCCTCACCAAGGGCCGCACGGGGGAGACCTACCTCATCGGCGCCGACGGGGAGAAGAACAACATCACGGTCCTGCGCATGATCCTGGAGGCGATGGGGAAGGACCCCGAGGACTTCGACTGGGTCGCCGACCGCCCCGGCCACGACCGCCGCTACGCCATCGACTCGACCAAGCTGCAGCGCGAGCTGGGCTGGAGGCCGGCCCACACCGACTTCGCCGAGGGGCTCAGGGCCACCATCGACTGGTACGTGGAGAACGAGGCCTGGTGGCGCCCGGCCAAGGAGGCCACCGAGGCCAGGTATAGGGCCCAGGGCCAGTAGGGGAGACTAGCATGGCAGACATCGCATTCGAGAAGGACCTCTCCGTCACGGAGACCGGCATCGGGGGCCTGAAGGTCGTCGACCTCGCCGTCCACGGCGACTCGCGCGGCTGGTTCAAGGAGAACTGGCAGCGCGCCAAGATGACCGCCCTGGGCATCCCGGACCTCAAGGTCGTCCAGAACAACATCTCCTACAACGACAGCCGCGGCGTCACCCGCGGCATCCACGCCGAGCCCTGGGACAAGTTCATCTCCGTGGCCCGCGGCTCGGTCTTCGGCGCCTGGGTGGACCTGCGCGAGGGCAGCGAGACCTTCGGCAAGGTGTTCACCTGCACCCTGGACCCGTCGAAGGCCATCTACGTCCCGCGCGGCGTGGGCAACTCCTTCCAGGCCCTGGAGGACGGCACCGCCTACACCTACCTGGTGGACGCCCACTGGTCGCTGGAGCTCAAGAGGACCTACACCTTCGTGAACCTCGCCGACCCCGACCTCGCCATCGAGTGGCCCATCCCGCTGGACCAGGCCACCGTCTCCGAGGCGGACCTCAACCACCCGTACCTCAGGGACGTCGTCCCGATGGCGCCGAAGCGCACCCTCGTCACAGGCTGCGACGGCCAGCTGGGCCATGCGGTCCGCGCGCTGGCCGAGGAGCGCGGCGTGGCGAAGGGCTTCGACTTCTGCGACATCGACACCTTCGACATGTCAGACCCGGCGGCCTACGCGCAGTACGACTGGTCGCTCTACGGCACCGTCATCAACTGCGGCGCCT